>Ga0137375_10010414_pt1 | contig 11007 bp, 9 predicted proteins | sample SagtaG_24_FD_104936 | JGI IMG/M metagenome (GOLD analysis project Ga0137375, IMG submission 104936) | Vadose zone soil microbial communities from Sagehorn Ranch, Mendocino, California, USA - Sage1_R_113_16 metaG | ecosystem: Environmental > Terrestrial > Soil > Vadose zone | place: USA... | reverse complement strand
TTCGTGGTGCGCGCTCTCTGTCGCGAACCCTGGGGAAGGACAACTTCCGCAGGGGAACATTTATATAATAATACTATTTATTATCCTTTAAATGTTCCCCTGCGGAAGTTGTCCTTCCCCAGGGTTCGCGACAGAGAGCGCGCACCACGAACGGCGCGGCAGGTCAAGGGGGGGTGTCCGCGTGATATGAGATGAAAACCAATTCCCCAACACTTCATGCTACCGCTGGCCAGACGCCAAGGGAAGGGGACTTTGACTGTCCCGCGAGAGACAAATCGGGACGGCTCGGGACAGGGCGGATCGTCCTCGTCAGTCGGGCAGTTTCCGACCCGCCTTGCGGGCGAGTTCGCGGATGGTGCGGACCACGACCGCCTCGGCCTCCGGGGCGAACAAGCCGGCACTGCCCGAGTACAGACCGCGCGTCTCGTAGCCGCCTTCCGCCAGCACCCTGGCCGACGGCAAGTAACCAAACACGTCATTGCAGTAGCCGGCGATCCACAGTTGATTCGGCCCGAGCGCTTTTTCCAGCATCGGGACGTAGTCCACGACAACCTCGCCCGACAGGCCGGCCAACGTCAGGTCGCTGCCGAACTGCCAGACGGTGAGCGGACAGCTGTAATGCGCCGGCACTTTCTGGCCGTGGTCGAGCAGGGCCAGGAGTTGCTTCGCCGCGAACGCCTTGGCATTCCGCTTGTCCGCGACGATCTTCTCCAACTCGGCCCGCGACAGAGTCGCCTGCAGCGGCACCTCGGCCCGGTCGAACGCGATCCGCAGCGGCCCACGCACCGGGCGGAACTTGCCTTCCAGGACGCGACACACTTCCTCGCCCAGCACGGTTCCATGTTTTCGCGTCAGTTCCATCGTGCCGCGCGGATACGGGTTCGCGTCGCCGGCGCAGCCGAGCATGAACATCACCTGCGCCTTCGGGTAGCGCTCCTGGACGTGCGCCTGGGCAAAACCGGCGTAGTCGCCGCAGATTTGATAGTTATCCGCTCCGAGAGTGGTGCCGTGGACGGCAGCGCCGAAGAGGATGGCCCGCGGCTTCCCGTCGGCGCCGTCGATGCGCAGCACCGGCACGGTCCGGTCGGCCAGCCCACGCGGATTCACGCCGAGGATGATGCCATTCGGGGTGAACTCGCGCCGGTTCATGACGAAGTGAACCACGCCGCCGCCCCACGACAGACGGGCCGGCTCCAACTTTGCCGCCGCCTGCACCACCACCTCGACGACCTTGTCCTGTAGTTGCCGCGTGTACTCGACGGTCCGCAGGGCCTCGCCGCCATCCTTGGCCGTCGCCTTCAGGCTGAGCTGCGGTCCCGCGTGCGTGTGGGAGGAGTTGAGGAGGATATGTTCTCGTTTGAGACCGATTTTCTTCTCGATGCGCTGGCAGATTGGCTCGGCGACCGCAGCCGGAAAACCAAGCAGGTCGCTGGTGACAAGAACGGCGCGGTGCCCGTCGCGGTCTTCGAGGACGAGCGCCTTGACATACAGATCCTGGGCGACTTTCTCGAAGGGCTTGGTGCGTCCCCCATAACCGGACATCGGCACGGGCCTTTCGGGCGTGATCTTGATCTGCGCGAGGCCAACCTTCCAGTCGGCCTTCGCGGCGGGATCGCCCCCAGCCTGGACCGGCAGCATCGTCGCGAAAAAGGATAGTACGGAGAGCAATAGAAGTGATTTCACCACAAGTCCCTCGTTCCGGAGAAAGGCAAGGCGCCCCAGCGCTCCCACTTCGTAAGGTATTGGGCAGGGACGCGCAGGCCAGCGTTTTGTCGGTTCGTCGGTGTTTGTGCTCCGATTCGTGACAGGCTTGGCCACGCCACGCACTTCTTCTCATAGAGAACAGCATTCCCTCGTCCCACGGAGAAGACCGATGGTCGTTGCCGAACAGCATCCCAGCAGCGCGGATCTGGAAGCGTTCGCGCTCGGCACGCTCGACAACCCCTCGCTGGCGGCCGTCGAGGTTCACGTCGCGGGCTGTCCGAACTGCCAGGAGCGTGCGGCGGGTGCCTCCGGCGACAGCCTCATCGAGTTGCTGCGCCGCGTTCACACCCGGACGCCATGCCCGACCGACACCGTGGCAGAGGCAGCGGCGCAAGCGCCGACCCCGGCCCCAGTTACGGGCAAGGAGGTGACGCTGCCCTTCCCTTCCGCGGATTCGGCCGGTCCCGAGCCCATCGCGGGTATGCCGGCGGAACTGGCGCGGCACGAGCGCTACCGGGTCGTGCGCTTGCTAGGCGAGGGCGGCATGGGCAGCGTGTTCGAGGCCGAACACCGCGTCATGCAGCGGCTGGTGGCGCTGAAGGTGATCCACCGTACCTTCACGGCCAACCCTGCTGCGGTCGAGCGTTTCCGCCGCGAGGTGCGCGCCGCCGCTCGTTTGGCGCACCCGAACATCGTCACCGCCTACGATGCCGAGAACGCCGGTGAGACGCACTTTCTGGTGATGGAATACATCGAGGGCGTTAGCCTCGCCCGGCTGGTGAAGGAGCGCGGCCCGCTGCCGGTCGCCGAGGCGTGCGAGTACGTGCGGCAGGCGGCGCTCGGCCTGCAGCACGCTCACGAGCGCGGCATGGTCCACCGCGACGTCAAGCCCGAGAACCTCATCCGCTGCGCCGACGGCACGGTGAAGGTGCTCGACTTCGGCCTCGCGGCGCTGACGGCAGAGCGAGGCGACGGACTGACCGAGGCGAACGTCGTCATGGGCACGCCCGACTACATGGCGCCCGAGCAGGCCGAGGATCCCCGTACCGCCGACGGCCGCGCCGATGTGTACAGCCTTGGTTGCACGCTCTACTACCTGCTGACGGCCCGCGTTCCGTACCCGGCGCCGACGCCGCTGCTGAAGATTCTCGCCCACCGCGAGCAGCCGCTGCCGTCGGTCCGCCAGGCGTGCCCCGAGGTGCCGCCGGAGCTGGCCGCAGTCGTGGCGCGGATGCTCGCCAAGAAGCCGGAGAACCGCTATCAGACGCCCGGCGAAGTTGCCGCGGCTCTGGAGCCGTTCGCCCGATTGCGGCAAGAAAAGAAGCGGCGCGGCCGCTGGCTGTTGATCGCGGCCGCGGTGGCGCTGCTGCTCGCGGCGACGGTGGGGGCAGGGGTCGTTGTCTACCGTATCCAGACGGACAATGGCGAACTGGTCATCACCACGGAAAGCGACGATGTGGAGGTCGTCATCAAGCAAGGCGGCAAGGTGGTCCGCATCATTGACACGAAGACAGACAAAGAGATCAAGCTCGTTCTCCGCTCCGGAACCTACGAATTGGAGTTAACAGGAGCGCCCGAGGGACTGAAACTGAACATCCACAAGGCGACGCTGACGCGCGGCGGGATCAAACTGGCGAAGATCGAGCGCGTCGCGAAATCCCCCGTTGCTGCGGAGAAGGTCGGCGAGATCCGCCGCTTCGAGGGGCACACGGACGCGGTCCCGGCCGTCGCGTTCTCCGCCGACGGCCGCCGCGCCGTGTCCGGCAGCAACGACGCCACCGTGCGCCTGTGGGATCTCGCCACCGGCAAGGAGCTGCGCCGCTTCGAGGGCCACACGGACCCCGTCACGAGCGTGGCGCTGTCCGCCGATGGCCGCCGCGCCCTCTCCGCCAGCAAAGACGGTACAGCGCGGCTGTGGGACACCGAGAGCGGCAAGGAGGTCTGCCGGCTGCAGGGCCACACCGGCTGGGTCTGGTGCGCCGCCTTTGCGCCCGACGCCAGGTGCGCCCTGACCTGCTGTCTGGGGGATGGAGCCGTGCGGCTGTGGGATCTCCCCACCGGCAAGGAGCTGCGCCGCTTCGAGGGCCACGGCGAGGACGTCAAGACGGTGGCGTTTTCGCCGGACGGTCGCCGTGCCCTCTCCGGGGGGGGCAGTGAGCCCACCGTGCGGCTGTGGGACGTGGATACCGGCAAGGAACTCCGCCGCCTGGAAGGGCACACGGAGGCGGTGCGGAGCGTGGCGTTTTCGCCGGACGGCCGCCGTGCCCTGTCCGGCGGCTATGACAGGACGCTGCGGCTGTGGGATCTGGAGACGGGCAAGGAGCTGCGCCGCTTCGAGGGCCATACGAGCTGGGTACACGGCGTCGCCTTTACCCCCGACGGTCGCCGCGTCCTCTCCGGCAACTGGGACGGGACGGTACGGCTGTGGGACGCGGAGACCGGCCAGGAACTGTATTGTTTCAACCCCGGCGTGGGGAACGTGGAGGCGGTGGCCGTCTCCCCCGACGGCCGCCGGGCGCTGATCGGCGGGTGGGACAGGGCCTTCCGCCTGTGGCGGCTGCCCGACCTGGCGACGGCCAAGGACAGGCCCTGACTCTCGCACCCGGAGGGCGCGGGCGAGGTCTCAACGTCGCCGCTTTCGCGGTTTGGATGCCGAAGTCGGCGGCGCCGGCGGCACTCCTTCCGGCGCTTGCGTGGCGAAGGTGCCCTCGTAGCCTTTCTCTGGTGTGCCGTGAACTTCTTCGAGGATCAACTGACAGATCTTCATCCCTTTTTCGAGGCAGACGTGCAGGGGACCACAATTCCAGATCTCCAGACGAATGCGGGTGCCGACATGCTGCGGGTCATCGAGGGAGCCGAAGCCGGCATGAATCGTCGGCGCCGTGACGTGGACGCCAACGCCAAGCCGGGCCAGACTGCTGCGCCCCTCCACACGGGCCGCCAGGCGCGACGTGTGAGGCAAGCGAATTCGCTCCTCCGTCCAGCCAAGGACAAGAGCGCCTGGCTTCAGGATGAATCCCGCGGCCGGGAGCAGCAACGTGGCGCCGTGTTCGCGCAGCAGCGGAACCTCATCGAAAGTTGGGCGGGCAGGGTGGACCACGACCGGCGCGACCATCTCCTGGGGGTGTGGGAGCCAGACGGAGATTTGCTCGTGGAGGGTGAGATCGACCGACGTGGAGGAAATGGCTCCGTCGGAAGGAGGCGGGGTGATGCGAAGGAAGTCACGCCGCAACGCCAGCTTGATTTCCCGATCCGAAAGGATCATGCAAAGTCGCCATTCGGCTCCAGCAGAGAAGCCAGCGGCACCCAGATCCGATGCGCTCCTGAGTCTGCTTCCTCGGGAAACTCGATGAGCGCGACCCCCTTTTCCTTGTCCCGATAGACCGTGCCAATGGGGAGATAGGTCTTGCCGTGTCGGTGAGCCACGTAATTGCGATCGAGATGGAGGAAGGTGGGCACGTTGTTCGTATCCCGCACGACTACTGAGACGTCCACCTTTCCAACCCCGGGACGAACTTCACAAACAACCAACATCATCATGACACGCTTCCTCCCAAACAAAGATCGGCGAGAGATTGTTCCTCACTTGCCTCATTCTGGCTGAACCTTTGGACAGCAGCAAGAGGAGACGCGATTTCCAGACAAAGGCACGTCGGTGAGTATCCGCTTGTCGGCAGCGCTGGCGACGGGTGGGAACCTTGACCAAGGGGCCGCACTCATGGAAACCTCCCTCAGCCTGCTGGAGCGCCTCGCCGGCAGGCCCACCAACGACGACTGGCGGCGGCTGCTCGACCTGTACCAGCCGCTGCTTCGTGACTGGATGACCCGGGCGGGGGTGTCCTCTGCCGACATTGACGACCTGATTCAAGAGGTACTCCTCGTGGTCTTCCGCGAGGTGGGCGGCTTCGAGCGGCGCGGGCAGGGGGCGTTCCGTTCCTGGCTGCGAACCATCCTCACGCACCGCGTCCGCAATTACTTCCGCGCTCGTCAGTACCGGCCGGTGGCGACCGGGGACAGCGACTTCCTGCGCGCGCTCGACGACTTGGAGTCGCCCGACAGCGCTCTGAGCCGCCAATGGGATCGTGAGCACGACGAGCACGTGGCAGGCTCGCTGTTGCGCCGCGTGCAGGGCGATTTCGCGCCGGCGACCTGGCAGGCATTCCGCCGGCACGTCCTCGAAGGCGCGGCGGCGGCAGAGGTGGCCACGGCACTCGGCCTCTCGCTGAACTCCGTGCTGCTGGCCAAGAGCCGCGTCCTCAAGCGTCTTCGACAAGAGTTGGCCGGCCTCGTCGAGTGATCCGTTACGATAGCAAGGCGAGAACGCCAAGACCGTAGAAACTGTACTCGACGTCGCAGCGCTCGTCCCAGATGCCCGCCCGGAAACCGCCCTTCTCCCCTTCCAGTGAGTGAGCATAATCCAGGGCGGCCACGGCATCGATGCGGTCCAGCGTGTCGAGCTGCGCCAGCGTCCAGCAGCCGGTGAAGGTGGACAGCAAGTCGGCGACGGGGATGCGGCCGTTGGCGCGCAGGCCACCCTCGGCGGAGGTGGTCTCGGCGAGAAAGGCGACGACGCGCTCGCGCTCCTCGGGCGTCGGCCCCGCGCCGAGCATCTGCAGCACGCCGACTGCGGCCGCCGTGGGGTTGGTGCCACTGCGCCGCATCGGGGCGAATTCGACATAGCCGCCATCGTCGCGCTGCCGCGAACGGACGAAACGGACCGCATCGTCGGAGCGGGGCAACGGTCGGCCGAGCAACTCGTAGCAGAGCCCGACAAGGAAGGTGTGATAGGTGCTGCCCGAGACGGCGCCGGGCTCCTTCGCATAGCCGCCGTCCGGAGCGCGGACCGACTCCAGAGTCGCGGCGACACGGTCGGGCCAGTCCGCCGGGCTATCGGCGAGCACGTCGGGACCCCCGCCCGTCTGCACTAGCAAACATGCATATAGCAGAGAGTAGAAATCGACAACCGTGGTCCGTCCCGTCAGGCTCTGCCGCAAGAAGGCGGCGGCACGCTCGCAGACTTCTGGCGTCAAGGCATCGAGGACAGCCAGGCCGCGCAAGGCGAAGGCGGTGTAGTAGAGGTCGGAGCCGCCTTCGCGGCCGGAGAAGCCGCCGTCGGGGTTCTGACAGGCGCGGAGGTAGCCCACATGCTGGAGGCGCGACGCCGCGGGAAGGCGCTGGAGGCCGTCGGTCAGCCGGGTTGTGAGGTGTTGGAGGTAAGTTGGCATCACATGGACTCATCGGTTAGCTCAGCGCGGCCACCACCTCTTTCGCGACGACTGACTCCGCCAGTGTCAGTTGCCTGTCCATCTTGTGCAGCGCGTAGATCGAGCGCGTGAAGGCGAAGGCATCCCGCAGCGCCTTGGCCGCCAATGGCTTGCCCTGGCTTGATAAGCCCTCCGCGATCACCAGACGGCGCGGCGCCGTCAGCGCTGCCAGGTGCGGGACGTCGCCGACGCGCAGGATGCCCGGCGCCAGCAGGCCCATGCGTGTCCCTGCCGGATAGGGCTCGTCGGTGACGTAGCTCGCCGGCGTGCCGAGGGCCGCGGCCGCCGTCACGCGGTCGTCGAGCATTCCCGAGGCGCACAGGGCGACCACGCCCGCCTGACCGATGCCGACCACGGCGACGCGGCGTCGATCCAGCGCCGGCTGCAGCGCCAGCCAGTCGAGCAGGCACTGCACGTCAAAGACCCACTGACCAAGCAGCGGCCGCCCGATCCACAGGGCGTGCTCGGCGCTGTTGTGGTCCGGCGCCCTGGCGATCGCATCACTTGCCGGTCTGGTCTCGCCCGTACCGCGTAAATCCGGCGCCAGCACCGCCCAGCCGCGCTCGAGCAGGGCCGGCGCCAGCGCATGACGCAACGCCTCGGTTTTGCCGCCGAGGTGGAGCAACATACAGACGGGACTTTGGCCTTCCTGCTTGACGGGCTGTCGCAGGAGTGCCGGCAGGGGCAGCCGCGCCTCGGGACGCAGCAACACCGGCGTGGTGCGCACCTGTCCGGCGACCTCCGCCTTGCCCAGTTCGGCCGCGGGCTTCGGCGCCGTGGGGAAGTCGCCGAAGACCTGCCGGCGGAGTTGCGTGCGGCGATAAACGGCGACGGAATCCCAGTCCTCGACATGGTCCGCCTTGAAGGCGTTCAGTCGCGCCAGGTGAGCGCGCCCCTCGCGCGCTGCGAATTGCGGCAGCAAGAGGAACCCCTTCGGTCGCTTGCCGCCTGGGTAGCAACTCAGATCCTCGGGCTTCTCGATCTCGTGCTTTGGCTCGGGGATCGGCTTGCCGGTGCCCTCGTTCTTGAGCCAGCGCGTCATCCAGCCGTACATCGCCTCACGCATCGGCCGGCTGTAAGCATGCCCCGACTCAAAGGTCGTATGCTGCAGTTTTTCCGCGGCATCGAGGAGCTTGAACACCGGCCGGGCGCGGGCAATGCTGCGCGCCGCCTCGCCGACGCTGAACTGGAAGGCGTCGCGCGTCGCGTTAATCACCATGAGGGCGCGCGGGGCGACCATCGCCAGCACGTCGCCCTCCTCGGCGAACCGCAGCGCTCCCGGCAGCACCTCACAAACACAGCAGGCTGCCTGCAGATACGCTTGATAGGTGCCGACCGAGCAGACCGGCACGACCGCCTTGAGACGCTCGTCGAGAGCGCCGGCGTACATCGTCTGGTTGCCGCCGCCGGAAGCGCCGGTGACGCCGAGCCGGTCGCCGTCCACCTCGGACCGCGAGCGCAGGTAATCGACCGCGCGCTGGTTGTCGTAGACCTGCATTCCCAGCAGCGTGTGCCCCGTCGGCCAGAGCGTGCTACCGTAGAGCGCGCCGTGATAGGTGCCGGGGGCCGGCGCCGTGTAGCGCTCGCCGGCGCCGAACGCATCGACCGCCAGCACAAGAAACCCAAGTTTCACCAGCCCCAGGCAGCGGGCTTGCACGACCGGGTCGCGCCGTGCCCCGGCCCAGTGGCCGTGGACGACCAGCACGGCCGGCAATTTCCCTTTTACCGGGTCGGGTACGTAGACATTTGCCGTCGCCCACACGTCGGGCCGGCTCTCGAAGACGAGTTTTTCGATCCGGTAACCCTGGCGCTTGAGCGCGCCGAGGACACGGGCATTGAGAGGACAGGGCTTCTCGGGCATCGGCCCCATCGCGGCGAGGATCGCTTGGCGAAGTTGCATGCGGCGCTGCCGCCAGGCGTCGCGACTTTTCGGCGGCTGATCGGCAGCGCGCAACGCGCGGCCCTGCTCGCGCAGGAATTCATCGAGAGCCTGCGGTTGGGGCTTGGGGAGCACCTGATCGGGCATGGGGTCACTCCTTCTTGTCTTGCCGCTCGCGGGCGCGCGCTTCGAGGGCGGCCTTGACCTCGGGCGGCACGAACTTTTCAAGATCCCCGCCGAGAGCAGCGATCTGGCGTAGCAATGTGCCGCTGATGTGCGAGTACGTTTCCTTGGCCATCAGGAAGACCGTTTCGATCTCGGGATCGAGGGCCAGGTTCGTCAGCGACATGGTGAACTCGTACTCCATGTCGCTCGTGGTGCGCAGGCCGCGCAGCATGATGCGGGCGCCGACCTCGCGGACGAAGCGGACCGCCAGCCCGCTGAAGGTGCGCACCGTGACGTTGTGCAGTGGCGCGACCACCTGCCGCACCAGGTCGGCGCGCTCCTCGGGGCTGAAAATCGACGACTTCTCCGGGTTGATACCGACGCCGACGACCAGGCGCTCGAAAATGCGGCTGCCGCGGCGAATGACGTCGAGGTGACCGAGGTGGACTGGGTCGAAGACGCCGGTGTAGACGGCGATTTCATGGTCGCGGACCGGGGACATGGGGATCCTTTCCAGAATGGCTCGTTTAGCCGTGGTTCGGAGAACCGCGCGGGATGATGCTCCGCGCGGTTCTCCGAACCGCGGCTAAACGCGGAGAGTTTCCACGAGACGATCGATCTCCTCGCTCGTGTTGTAACCATGCGGACTGACGCGCAGCCGCCCCGCCCGCTGATTGACGACGATGCCCCGCTCGCGGCAGCGGCGCACCAGCTCGCGGACGTCGCCGGGAACCACCAACGACACGATTCCGGACTTTTCCGAGGGCTTACGACTGCTAAACAGCGTCACACCGAGCCGCTGCGCCTTCGCGCACAGTTCGTCGGTCAGTTCCAGGACGCGCGCCTCAAGCGCGGCGATGCCGACACCGAGCAGCAACTCCAGGCTGGCGCCCAGGGCGGTGATGCCGCCGACGTTCAGCGTGCCGCTCTCCCAGCGTCCGGCGTGCGGCTTGAGCCGAAAGTCGATGCGCGAGAAATCGTTCGCCCCGACAACGCTATTCCAGCCGATTCCCACCGGGTACAGCAAGTCCAGTAATTCACGGCGAATGTAGAACAGCCCCGCTCCCTCTGGCCCCAGCAGCCACTTGTGCCCATCGGCGGCGAGGAAATCAATCGGCGTCCGCCGCACGTCGAGCGGCAAGACGCCCAATCCCTGAATGGCGTCCACGAACAAATACACGCCGCGCTCGCGGCACAAGGCGCCGACCGCGTCGAGATCGTTGCGAAAGCCGGTGGCGAACTCGACGAAACTGAGACTGAGCAGGCGCGTGCGGCCATCCATCGCTGCGCGCAGGTCGTCGATGAGCACTCGCCCGTCGCGGCTGGGGACCGCCCGCACCTCGACGCCGCGGTTCGCCAGGTTCATCCACGGATAACGATTCGCGGGATACTCGTCGGCGCTGGTCACCAGGTTATCGCCGGAGCGCCAGGGGAACCCTTCGGCGACAATCCCGATCCCTTCACTCGTATTCTTGACGAAGGCGATGTCGAACGGATCGGCGCCCAAGAGCTGGCCCGCGAGGGCGCGCGTCTGCTCGACGCGGCGGTTGCGGCGTGCCTCGCCGACGACGCCGTTGCCCGTGAGGTCGTCGGCCCACTCCAGCAGCGCCCGCCGGGCGGCGGCCGTCAGCGGCGCGACCGCGGCATGATCGAAGAAGGCCCATTGCCGGGTGATGGGCATCGCGTCGCGCAGGGCCGACCAGTCCATACGGCGTCTCCTGGAGGGAAGTCCGGAGGCAGCATATCGGAAAGCCCACCGGTTGCAACCCGTGGCCGGGGCCGCTGCTTCTGCGCCGGCCGCATTTCTTCGACGTGGGCCGAAAAAGGGCCTTGTTTCAGGCACTTTCTCAGGGGAGACAGGAACGATTTTGGCCTCCTGGCCGCGGCAGCACCGAAGCCCCGTGCTATAGTTGTTTCAGTCGGCCGGGTGCTACAGCGTGGTCGCCCCGGACGGGAACGGAGGGAGGAGAGATTGTCGTGAAGATCCTTGTGGCC
>Ga0137375_10010411_pt1 | contig 11008 bp, 10 predicted proteins | sample SagtaG_24_FD_104936 | JGI IMG/M metagenome (GOLD analysis project Ga0137375, IMG submission 104936) | Vadose zone soil microbial communities from Sagehorn Ranch, Mendocino, California, USA - Sage1_R_113_16 metaG | ecosystem: Environmental > Terrestrial > Soil > Vadose zone | place: USA... | reverse complement strand
GGGAACTCGGCGCGCGACGGCGACGTCGCGTGGGTCCGACTCGAGATCGCCGACAGTCGTCTCGTCGCGGCGACCGGGGAGGGACCAGGAGTCGCTGACCTCTGCGCCGCGGTGCGCGGACTGACGACGCTCGCCGCTGCGGGTGTTCCCGGCGAGCCGTTGGCGGGAGACGCTCTCCACGATGCGCTTGGTCCCGCGATGAGCGCGCCCGCGGATGAGGATCGCGTGGCCGTGGCCATGAGCGGTGGGGTGGACAGCGCGGTGGCTCTCGTCCGCACCCGCGACGGCGGTCACGACCCTGTGGGTGTGACCCTGCGGCTCTGGACCGACCCTGCCGGGCCGAGCTCGGACCGGGCCTGCTGCTCGCCCGAGTCCGTGCTTGCGGCCAGGGAGACCTGCCACCGACTCGGGATTCCGCATGTCACGCTGGATCTGCGCGAGGGCTTTCGGAAGGCGGTCGTCCGGCCCTTCGTGAGCGGCTACGCACGCGGGGAGACGCCGAACCCTTGCATTCGCTGCAACGGCGGCTTCCGCTTCGCCGCCCTGCTCGCTTTCGCCCGCCGGATCGGGGCTCAGAAGCTCGTCACGGGACACTACGCGCGCCTCGCCGAACATCGCGGCCGGCTTCTGCTCGCCCGTGGAGCGGATGCGGAGAAGGACCAGTCGTACATGCTCGCCCGTCTGGATCCGCGTGTCTTACCTCGCCTGTGGTTCCCGCTCGGGGACCAGAGCAAAGCCGAGACTCGCTCCCAGGCGCGTGCAGCCGGGCTCGAGGCCGCGGGCCGGGCGGAGAGCCAGGAGGCGTGCTTCCTCGCGGGCGCCGACTACAGGGACTTTCTCGCTCGCCAGGGACTGGACGAGAGCGACGGCCCGGTCCTCGACGAGGAAGGCCGCGAGCTCGGCCGTCACGGAGGCTTCTGGCGCTTCACGCCGGGACAGCGCCGCGGCCTCGGTGTCGCGACCGGGAAGCCGTTGTACGCGCTTCGCGCCGACGCCCGGACGAACGCTGTTGTCGTCGGCCCAAGGGAGGCGCTCGCGCGCCGTCAGATCCGCGTCGGCAACGGGCGCCTCTTCGTTCAGGTCGGCCGCGTCGAGGCAAAGCTGCGCTATCGCTCTCCCGCCATCGCGGCGACCGTGGAGCACGAAAGACGCGGGTTCCGCATCGCGCTCGACCAGCCTGCCTACGGCGTTGCCGCGGGGCAGGCGGCGGTCCTGTACGAGGGCGATGTCGTGGTGGGCGCAGGACTCATCACCACCGCCCACTGACGTAGGATCGCGCCGTGCCCCTGGCTGCCTTCGAGACGATCGACGTCCTCTGGATCGCGCTGAGCGGGTTCCTCGTGGTCGTTGGTCTCGCGCTCGCCTATGCGCTCGTTCGCCTGGCCGCAACCATTCGGAGCGTTTCCTCGTTGGTCCAAGGTCTGGAAAAGGAAGTGCTCCCCCTGATCAACAAAGCCGGAGGAACGGTTGACCGCGTGAACGGGCAGCTCGACAAGCTCGATCGCGTCACGGACAGTGCCGTCGACGCCGCCGACAACCTCGACACTGCCGTGCGCGCGGTCACGATCGCTCTCACCCGGCCGGTTCAGAAGATCTCCGGCCTAGCGGCGGGCCTTGCCCACGGCGTGGCCACCCTCCGCGCGCGGCGCGATTTCCGCGGCGCCTACCAGAGTGCGCGAGCTGCCGCCGGCCGCCGGGAGCGTGAGATCGAAGAGGAGCTCCACCGCGGCGGCGAGGCGGCGTGACTGGCGCGATCAAGCTCAAGATTCCTCACCAGTCTTCCTACCACGGGGTCGCTCTGCTCGTGGTCGGGGGCCTGGCAGCCAGGCTGGATGTCTCCTACGAACAGCTCGAGGACCTCCAGCTGGCACTCGAGAGCGTGCTCGAGAACGGCGGTTACGCCAGGACTTCGGAGGTGACTGTCGAGCTCGACGTGCAGGACGGCGGGTTGGCGATGGTCGTCGGGCCGCTCGACGGTGGAGCGCTGAAGTCGGACCTCGAGGACGAGAGCGACGACCGGCTCGCCCTCGGCCGGCTGCTCGGCACTCTCGTCGAGGACGTCAGCGTCGAGAGCCGTGAGGACGGAGACTGGCTGCGGCTCGAAAAGCGCGTGCAGACCGTCCGGAGCGGGGGGTCTCGTGACCGTGCATGAGGAAAAGGCAGATCGCGAGCTCCTCCGTCGCTACCACGAACGTGGGGATCTCGAGGCGCGCGAGCGCCTGATCGAGCAGTACCTTCCGCTCGTCCGTTCGCTCGCCCGCCGCTACTCGTACCGGGGCGAGCAGCTCGAGGATCTCGTCCAGGTCGGCTGCATCGGCCTCATCAAGGCGATTGACCGCTTCGACATCGATCGAGGCGTCGAGCTGACCACCTACGCGACGCCCAACATCATCGGAGAGATCAAGCGCCATTTCCGCGACAAGGGCTGGTCGGTCCGCGTGCCGCGCGGTCTCCAGGAGCTGAACGTACGCCTGTCGCATCTCGTCGAGGAGCTGACCGTCCAGCTCGAACGCTCCCCGACGATCGCAGAGCTCGCGAAGGCGGCGAGCGTGGAGGAGGAAGAGGTACTCGAAGCGCTCGAGAGCGGGCAGGCCTACGCGACGCTGTCGCTGTCCGCTCCGGGCGGGGGCGGCGGCGACGACGGGTCCGACCTCGACCCGCTCGAGTCGCTTGGCGAGCTCGAGCACGAATACGAGGTGAGCGAGGACCGGGCTGTGCTCGCGCCGGGGTTCCGGGCGCTCGATGATCGAGAACGACGCATCCTCCATCTGCGCTTCTTCGAGGGGCTGACGCAGTCGCAGATCGCCCAGCAGGTGGGGATCTCCCAGATGCACGTCTCACGACTGATCCGTCGCGCGCTGGAGAAGATTCGCGACGAGATCGCGGCCGAGCAAACGGTCAACCGGCGCGCCTCCTAGTCCTAATAGGACGACGGGGTCTGACCCCCACAGTGGCTCTAATAGGCATGCCGTTGTCGCGCTTCCCTCGCTGATATCGGAAAGGCCGGCGACCGCAAACCTGAGGCGCCGCGCCGACTCAGGCTTCGAGGTCGTCCTCCTCGGCCACGGCTCTCTAGGACATACGGGGTCTGACCCCGATTCGGGCTTTCGAGGCCTCGGCGGGCTCGCGTCGTAGAGCCCGTCGGGCCCAAACGTAGAATCCGTCACATGCGCACCTCGGCGGAGCTTCGGGAGGGCTTCCTCGCCTTCTTCGAGCGGGAGGGCCACAAGCGCCTTCCTTCGTGGCCTCTGATTCCCCGTGCCGACGACCACTCGACGCTCCTCATATCGGCCGGCATGCAGCCGCAGATGCCGTATTTCCTCGGCCGTGAACCGCCTCCGGCACCGCTCACCACGACGGTGCAGAAGTGCTTCCGGACGCCCGACATCGACGAGGTGGGCCTCGACGGCCACCATCTCACCTTCTTCGAGATGCTCGGCAACTTCTCGTTCGGGCAGTACTTCAAGCAGGGGGCCATCGAGTACGCCACCGAGTTCATCCAGGGTCACCTGGAGCTCCCGTGGGACCGCATCTGGGCGACCGTCCATGCCGGCGACCCTCAGCTCAGGCTCGGCGAGGACGAGATGTCGATCCAGCTCTGGGAGGATGTGGGGCTCCCGCGGGAGCGCATCGCTCCGCTGCCGAGCTCCGAGAACTTCTGGTCGGTCGGCGGTCCCGGACCCTGCGGCCCGGACTCCGAGATCTACTTCGACTGGGGCGAGGAGTACGGCTGCGGGGAGCCGGGCTGCGCGCCTGCGTGCCCGCGCTGCGATCGCTTCCTCGAATTCTGGAACCTCGTCTTCATGGAGTACGAGCTGCGCGCCGACGGGACGCTGACGCCCCTGCCCCAGCAGAACGTCGACACGGGCATGGGGGTCGAGCGGCTGGCCGCGATCATGCAGGGCGTCCGCTCCGTGTACGAGACCGACGGCTACCAGGCGATCATGGCCTGGATCGAGCAGGAGAGCGGCATCGCTTGGGACGCGGACGAGACCGCGACCAAGGCGCACCGCATCCTCGCCGACCACGGGCGGGGCATGACCTTTCTCGTCGGCGACGGCGTCACTCCGTCGAACGAGGGGCGCGGCTACGTCCTGCGCCGGATCATCCGGCGCGCCGTCCAGCAGGCTCGCAAGATCGGGCTCGAGGATCTCTGGCGCCTCTCGGATGTGGTCGTCGAGCAAACCGCGGCCTGGTACCCGGAGCTAGAGAAGAACCGACGCCAGATCCAGGACGCCCTCCGGGCCGAGGAGGAGCGCTTCTCGGAGACGCTCGCCCGCGGAATGCGCCTTTTCGAGGAGGTGGCCACCAAGGGCGATATCTCCGGCGAGGACGTATTCACGCTGACGGCGACATACGGCTTCCCGGTTGAGCTGACGAGGGAGCTCGCGCGAGAACGCGGCCTCGCGGTCGACGATGATGGCTTTGCGCGGCTGATGGAGGAGCACCGGGAGATCTCGCGCGCAGGCGGCGACAGGACGGAGATCCAGCGAGCGGCCGACTTCGCCCGCGAAGCCGGATTTGCAACCGAATTCGTCGGTTGGGAGAAGACCGAAGTCTTGACCCAGATCGGAGCCATCGAACCGCTCGGCGACGGTACTTTTCTCGCAAAGCTCCGCGAGTCTCCGTTCTACACAGAGGGCGGCGGCCAGGTGAGCGATCGTGGCTGGATCGAGAAGGACGGAGCGCGGGCCGAGCTCGCCGGCGCCTTCCGCTTCGGCGAGGAGCAGGCGCTGCTGTTCCGCGGCGAGGGCTTCGCCGCCGGCGATCGCGTGAAGGCGGTCGTCCCCTGGAAGGTGCGGTTCCCGACGATGGCCAATCACACCGCCACGCACCTTCTGCACAAGGCCCTGCAAGAGGTGCTCGGCGACCACGTCCGCCAGGCAGGCTCGGCGGTCCGTCCCGACAAGCTCCGCTTCGACTTCACTCATCCCCAGGCGCTGACTCCGGAGGACCGCGAGCGCGTCGAGGAGATCGTCAATGCCAGGATCTTCGAGAACCTGCCGGTGCACGCCTTCCTTACGCCCGTCCACGAGGCGCGCAACCTCGGCGCGATGATGCTCTTCGGAGAGAAGTACGGGGAGATCGTCCGCGTCGTCGAGATCCCCGGGTTTTCACGCGAGCTCTGTGGCGGGACTCACGTGCGCACGACAGCGGAGGTTGGGCCTTTCGTGATCCTCTCGGAGGGCTCGGTCGGTGCGGGGGTCCGGCGCATCGAGGCCGTCACGTCCGGCGAGGCCTTCGCGTACCTGCACGCGAAGGCCGAGGAAGCTGACGAGCTTGCCGCGGAGCTCGAGCGGGCGCGCAGGGAGCCGAAGAAGGCTCGCGCCGCCGAACCGGACATCGTGGAAGAGCGGCGGAACAAGGCGGGCGAGGTCGAGGTGATCGTCATGGAGCTCGGCGCGACGACGCCCGAGGACATGCTGCAACTCTCCGACCGGCTCATGCAGCAGAACGCCCCCGCGGCGGTGGTGCTCGGCGCGCGCGACGACGGACGCGTCCACCTCCTCGTGAACCTCGACCGCTCGCTCGAGGAGCGCGGGCTCGACGCGGTCAAGGTCGTGCGCGAGGCGGCGGCCATTTTCGGCGGCGGAGGTGGCGGTCGCCCGACGATGGCTCAGGCGGGCGGGCGCGATCCCGAGAAGCTTCCCGCGGCGCTCGCGCGGGCGGAACGGACACTCCTCGAAGCTCTCACCTAGTGGTCGCGGTCGTGAGTGTGTTCCCGGCTGACAACGACACTTGCGGCCGCGGCCACTCTAGACTGGCGCGCCGGTGAAGGTGCTCGCCCTCGACTACGGTTCGGCGCGGACCGGCGTTGCGGTCTCCGACCCGACCGGAACGGTCGCGCGTCCACTCGGGGTCGTCGAGAGAGCCGCCAGCGAGGACGGCATCGCCCGCCTTGTCGAGCTGGCGCGGGAGGAGGACGTGGAGCGCATCGTCGTCGGCCTTCCCATCACCTTGCGCGGGGAGCACGGGGCCCAGGCAGAAGAGACCGATCGCTTCGTCGAGCTCCTCCGCGCAGCCGTCGACCTCCCGGTCGAGAGCTTCGACGAACGCTTCACCACCAAGCTGGCGGAGGCAGGCGAAACCCGAGCAGAGCAGGATGCGGTTGCGGCCGCTCACCTGCTCTCGAGCTACCTCACGTGGAAGAGCGCCCGCCCCGCGTAACGCGCCACCGGTCTTCGTCGCCGGCGGCGAGGGGGCTCGCGGCCATCGGCGGCCTGATCCTGGGCGTCGGCGTGCTCGCTGCCCTCGCCTTCGCCATCGTGGGCCGGGACGATGGCTCGGCCACCCCGACGGCGCCGACGACGACCGGGCCGCCCACGAAGCCTGTGCTCCGCATCATCTTCCCGGAGGGCTTCACGATCGACGACATGGCCAACCGCATCAGGGCGGTGAACAAGATCGCGGAGCAAAAGCGACAGATCACGCCCAAGCTGGCGCCTCGCCAGTACTTGCGGATCGGTAAGGCAAAGAGTGCACCGCCCCAGGGCTTCGAGTACAAGAAACGTGTCGCGAGCCTCGAGGGCTTCCTCTTTCCGGCCACGTACGACTTCGACGAGGACACGACGACGAGGCAGCTCGTGGACAAGCAGCTCGAAGCCTTCATCCGCGCCTGGAGTCAGCTCGACCTCCGCTACTCGAAGTCGAAGAATTTGACGTCCTACGACGTCCTCATCATCGCTTCCATGATCGAAAAGGAAGTGCAGGTGCCGAAGGAGCGCCCGCTGGTGGCGGCGGTCATCTACAACCGGCTCCATGCGGGCCTCTCGCTCGGGATCGACGCGACGATCCGCTACGGCCTGCACATTCCGCCGACGGAGCCGATCCACCAGAGCGAGCTCCATTCCGACTCGCCCTACAACACGCGGAGGTTCGCCGGTCTGACCCCGACGCCGATCGCCAACCCGGGGCTCGCTTCGCTGCAAGCAGCCGCCCATCCGGCGAAGGTCGACTACCTGTATTTCGTGCGCAAGGCCGACTGCAAGAGCCACTTCTTCACCGCGAGCGAGAAGGAGTTCGACGACTATCCGCGCGCGGGACTGAACTGCTGATGCTGACAGCCGAGACGCGGCTCGTCGGGTTGATCGGCGACCCCGTCTCGCACTCTCTCTCCCCCCGCATGCAGAACGCGGCGTTCGCCGCGCGGGGGCTGGACTGGGCGTACGTCCCTCTCCGGGTGGAGGCGGCACGGCTCGAGGACGCCGTGACCGGTCTTGTTGCCCTGGACTATGCCGGGGCGAACGTCACCATCCCTCACAAGACGGCCGTCGTCGCGTTCTGCGACGAGCTCGATCAGGTGGCGGAGCGCGCGGGCTCGGTGAACACCCTTGTCGTTCGCGACGGCCGCGTGCTCGGCTCGAGCAGCGACGGGCCCGCGGTCGTCTGCCTCGTGGACGCTGCGGGCGCCTCGGTGTTGGTGCTCGGCGCCGGAGGGGGAGCCCAGGCGGTTGCGACGTCGCTCCTCGACGCTGGGGCGGAAGCTCTCAGCGTCGCTGCCCGCGACACCGAGCGCGCTCACGCCCTCGCGGCGCGTCTCCGCACGCTCTTTCCCGAGCGCAAGGTGGACGCGGAAGAGGAGTGGCCGCCGACGGCCCGGGCAACCCTCCTCGTGAACGCCACCCCGATCCGCGACGAAGTGCCCGCCGAGCTCGAGGACGCCCGACAGGTCGTCGACCTTCCATACAACGCCGACCGCGCGCCGACGGCACTCGTGGAAGCCGCGCGAGAGGCGGGCTGCGAGCGCGTCGTGGAGGGGGTCGACGTCCTCATCGCCCAGGGGGCGTCGTCCTTCGAGCGCTGGACTGAGGTCCCGGCCCCGTTGAGGGTCATGCGCTCCGCCCTTGGACGCTGAGAAGACAGTCGGCTGACACGTCGCGCGCACGGATTACGCTTGCGGCGTGGCATTGAGGCTGACGACCGCAGGTGAATCGCACGGGCCCGCGCTCGTCGCGGTCGTCGAAGGGCTGCCGGCCGGGCTCGTGCTCGCGCGCACGGCGATCGACGAGGATCTGCGCCGCCGCCAGCAGGGGTACGGTCGCAGCCCGCGTCAGAAGATCGAGACGGACGAAGTCGAGGTGCTGGCGGGGTTGCGACATGGTCGGACGCTCGGGACGCCGCTCGCCTTGGTCGTTCGCAACCGCGACCACGAGAACTGGAAGTGGGGGATGAGTCCGTGGCCGCCCGAGGGCGAGCCGGAGGGCAAAGGCAAGGAGCCCGTGACCCTCCCGCGGCCGGGGCACGCCGACCTGGCCGGCGTCATGAAGTACGGACTGTCCGATGCGCGCGATGCGCTCGAGCGGGCGAGCGCGCGCCACACGGCTGCGGTCGTCGCGGCGGGCGCGGTCGCGAAGGCGCTCCTGCGCGAGGTCGAAATCCAGGTGGCGGGGCGGGTGGCAACCGAAGACCTGGAACGCCGGATCGACGAGGCGCGCGCCGAGCGCGACACCGTGGGCGGCGTGGTCGAGGTCGTGGCGCGCGGCGTCCCGCCCGGGCTCGGCTCCTATGCGACGAAGGGCGATCGGCTCGACGCGCGCCTCGCCGCTTCGCTGATGGGCACGCAGGCCGTGAAGGGCGTCGAGATTGGCGCAGGGTTCGCGCTCGCGACGCTGCGAGGGTCAGAGGCGCACGACGAGATCGTCCGGGACGACCGGGGTTACCACCGGCAGACGAACCGCGCCGGCGGCATCGAGGCGGGAGTGTCCAACGGCGAGGAGATCGTCGTGCGTGCCGCAATGAAGCCGCTGCCGACGCTCATGCGCCCGCTGCAGTCCGCTGATCTGGAGACCGGCGAGGCAGCCCAGGCTCTCGTCGAGCGGTCCGATGTCGCTGCAGTAGAAGCGCTTGCCGTCGTGGCGGAGGCCTGCGTCGCATTCGAGCTGGCCCGCGCAGCCCGGGACAAGTTCGGCGGCGATGCGCTCGAAGACTTCGTCGGCGCTCATCGGGCCTACCTCGAACGCATCCCGTGGTCGGCGCGCTAGGGCGCCACCTGGCGCTCGCCGGCTTCATGGGCGCCGGCAAGACGACCGTCGGCACGAAGGTGGCCGAGCTGACGCACCGGCCGTTCGTCGACCTCGACGCCGAGATCGAGGCCAGGCACGGGCCCATCCCAGAGCTCTTCGAACGGAGCGAGCCCGAGTTTCGCCGCCTCGAGGAGAACGTGCTTGCCGAGGCCCTCGCCGGTCCTGACTCCGTCATTGCGCTGGGCGGGGGCGCCGTGCTCTCCCCCCTCAGTCGCGAGCGGCTGAAGGAGCGCGCGTTCACGATCCATCTCGAGGTCGACGTGAAGGATGCCTGGGAGCGCGTGCGGGCCTCAGATCGTCCGTTGGCTCGGTCCGAGGACGACTTTCGGCGCCTGTACGAGTCGCGGCGCCGTGTCTACGCCGACACGGCCGAGGCGGCCGCGGTCGATCCTGAAGGCGTGCTGCTCGCAGCGCTCGGCATACGCGTCGGGCGCGGAGAGCGCCCAGCGGTAGGCACCGCCGCCCTGATCGCCGACGAACACGTCTTGGCGCTCCATCCGCTCGAGGTGGACGGGGAGACGCACCACGTTCCGGCGGGCGAGGCGGCCAAGAGCCTCGTGGTAGTGGAGCGCCTGCTCGGGGAGCTCCAGCTGAGCCGCGAAGGCACGATCGTCGCCTTCGGCGGCGGCTCGACGACCGATGTGGCGGGCTTCGTGGCGGCGACGTATTTGCGGGGGGTTTCCTGGATCGCCGTGCCCACCACCCTGACGGGGATGGTCGATGCGGCGATCGGGGGCAAGACGGGGATCAACACGGCCGAGGGGAAGAACCTCGCCGGCTCTTTCCACTTTCCGCAGGCCGTCGTGATCGACCGGGACTATCTCCGCACGCTTCCGGACGAGGAAAGGCGGGCGGGCATGGCCGAGGTCGTGAAGACGGGGCTCCTGGCCGGACGAGAGGTCTGGAGCCTGCCGGAGGACGAGATGATCCGCGCCTGCGCGGCCTTCAAGGCGGGAGTCGTCCTCTCGGACCCGTACGAGACCGAGGGCCGCCGCGCGATCCTCAACCTGGGGCATACGTTCGCCCACGCGCTCGAAGCAGGCTCGAGCTATCGGGTGAGGCACGGCGACGCCGTGGCGCTCGGTCTCCTCGCCGCGCTTCGTCTCTCCGGCCAGGCGACGGACGACGTCGAAGAACTCCTGCGCCCGGAACCGGTCGAAGCCGATCCCGACGCGGCCTGGGCGGCGCTCAGGCGCGACAAGAAGGGCGAAGGCGTCTTTGTCCTCCTCGAGGCGCCTGGGAAGCCGTTCGTCGCGACCGTCTCGGACGAGGAAGCGCGCGCCGCCTTGAACGCTCTCATCCGGCAGTAGACTCGCCGCCGTGCAGGTGGTCGTCCTCAACGGCGTCAATCTCAACGCTCTCGCGGATCGCGACTCCGACCTCTATGGAGGGGTGGGCCTCGACGACCTCGAGACCAAGATCTATGCCTGGGGTCGTGAGCTTGGCTGCTCGGTGCGTTGCCTGCAGACGAACAGCGAGGGCCAGTTCATCGACTGGTGCCACGACGCGCGCAGCTGGGCGAAGGGCGTGATCGTCAACCCCGGTGCCTGGACGCACTACAGCTATGCCATCCGTGACGCGCTCGAGCTCTTCAAGGTTCCGGTCGTCGAGGTGCATCTCTCCGACATCGAGAAGCGCGAGGACTGGAGGCGCGTGTCCGTGATCGCGGACGTCGTGACGAAGCGCGTGATCGGCAAGGGCCCCGACGGCTACCGCGAGGCGCTTGTGTTTCTCACGCACAAGGGAAGCGACGCGTCTTGAACGGCCGCGTCGAGCGGCTCCGAGGGGAATTCAAACGGCTCCAGGTCGCATCGTTCCTCGTCTCGAACCCCGTCAACGTGCGCTACCTGACCGGGTTCGAAAGCTCGAACACCTTTGTGCTCGTGGAACGCAAGCGAGTCTTGTTGCTCACGGACGGGCGCTACATCGAGGCGGCGAGGGGACTGGAGGGAGTCGAGGCCGTGCTCGTCGACCGCGAGTTCGGG
>Ga0137375_10010391_pt1 | contig 11024 bp, 5 predicted proteins | sample SagtaG_24_FD_104936 | JGI IMG/M metagenome (GOLD analysis project Ga0137375, IMG submission 104936) | Vadose zone soil microbial communities from Sagehorn Ranch, Mendocino, California, USA - Sage1_R_113_16 metaG | ecosystem: Environmental > Terrestrial > Soil > Vadose zone | place: USA... | reverse complement strand
GGTCGCGGCGCTGCTCGTCGCGGTCGTGGGGCTGTCGGTCTACACCTATCTCCCGATTCGCGCCGGCTTCCATCCGCCGATCAACGAAGGGGAGCCGACCACCTGGCGGGCGCTGTGGGACGTCATTTTCCGCGTGCAGTACGGCAAGCCGTCGATCTTCGACAATCCCACGCAGGCTCCCGGGAGCGGGAACACGGGTCACACGGCTGCTCTGTATTGGGCGCAGATCGTCAACTACGCGCAGTATTTCGGCTGGCAGTTCGCGCATGACTGGTCGGATCGGGTGCAGCGCGTCATCGCGGTCGTGTTCGCGTTCGTCGGCGGGTTCGGCGCGATGCGCCACTGGCGCGCGGACAGGCGCACCGCCCTCGCCATGTCGGTGCTGGTGTTCACGTTCACGCTCGCGCTCGTCTTCTATCTGAACTTCAAGTACGGCTTCTCGCTGCATCCCGAGCAGCCGCTCGCCGCGCACGAGGTGCGCCAGCGCGACTACTTCTTCATGGTCTCGTTCGCGATCTGGGGCATCTGGGTGGCGATGGGACTCGCCGCCATGTTGGAAGGCGTGGGAGACTGGTTCCGGGAACGCCAGCCGGACGCGACGCGCCGCTGGCTGTACGGCACTCCGCTCCTGGCGTTGGCTCTGGTTCCTCTCTTCGGCAACCGCCTCACGGCCTCCCGCCACGGCGAGACGCTGGCGCGCGACTTTGCCTACGACGTGCTGCAATCGGTGGAGCCCTACGGCGTGCTCGTCACCGCGGGCGACAACGACACCTTCCCGCTGTGGTACGCCCAGGAGGTCGAAGGCATCCGCCAGGACGTCACGGTCCTCAACCTCTCGCTGGCCAACACCGACTGGTACATCCGGCAGCTGCAGGCGCGGCCGGTCACGCCGTTCGATTCGCTGAACGCACCGGCGATCTATCGCGGCAAACAGTGGCCGATGCCGACGAACCGGCTGATGACGCTCAGCGACGCGCAGCTCGCCGCGCTGGAGCAGTTCTACATCCTCGAGGACAAGCGCACCGCGCGCCTCGGCTCGGGCGCCGACACGATCCGCGTCACCATCGATCCGCAGATGCTCGGCCGTTCCTACCTCGAACGCGCCGACGTCATCGTGCTGCAGGTCATCCGGGATCAGCTCGGCACGCGGCCGATCTATTTCTCACGCACGGTGGGGTTGTACGCCGATCAGTTCGGGTTTACGTCGCACCTCGAGGGCCATGGATTCGCGCGGGTGCTGCGCCCCAAAGAGCTGGTACAGTCGGACAGCATCCAGGCGGTGCAGTCGCTGGGCTACGTCAACGTGCCGCGCACCACGCAGCTGTTGTTCGACGTGTATCACATCGACGCCGCCGAGCGGCAGCGGCCGCGCGGCTGGGTGGACGAGCCGTCGAAGGGAATCCTCGATCTGTACGGGCTGACGTTCTACACGATGGCCGAAGTGATCCAGAAGAAGGACGCGGCACTCGCGGCGCGCGCGCAGGAAATCGCGCAGAAGGTTTTCCGCAACACGCGGATGACGCTCCAGCCGCTGCCGGAGCGCCCCGTCCGCTAGCGCCTAGTGCTTGGTCGAGTCCTTGGCCGGTGAGGCGGGCGGCGCTGCCCCGCCCTGCGCCGGCCGGTTCGTTGCCGCCGTAGACTCCTGCGCGGCCGGCGCACCACGATGACGCTCCACTACGCGAGCCATGACCGGCGCGTTGGGGAACAGCCGCTCCAGACCGCCGACGACGACCTGATCGCCGGCTTCGACACCACTCTGGACCTCCGCCCAGCCCGCCGTGCGGACACCGACCGTCACCTGCCGCTGAGCGGCTTTGGCGTCCTTCACCACCCACACGAAGGTCGCGCCCTGCATCGGGAGCAGCGCGTCCTCGGGCACGACGACGGCGTTGGGCCGAATATTGGTCGCGAGCCGCGCCTCGATGAACATCCCCGCCTGCAGCTGGTGCTCGCTGTTCGGCACGCGCGCCTTGATGAGAATCGTGCGGCCCGGCAGTGAGACCACGGGGTCTACGAATACGACCTCGCCCGAGAAGTTTTTCCCCGGCAGCGCGGCGACCTGGAAACTCACGAGCTGCCCGCGGCGCAGCCGCTCGGCGTACCGCTCCGGTACGTCGAAGGACGCGTACTGCGGATTGACCGATTGCAGTGTGATCAGCGGCGTCTGCGAGTTGACGTAGGTGCCGATGCTGACCAGGCGGCGGCCCACCACTCCACCGAACGGCGCCCGCACGACGGTGCGGTCGAGCCGCGTCTTCAGCAGATCGTACGACGCCTGCGCGGACCGATAGCCCGCATCGGCTCGCTCAAGATCGGCCTGCGACGACGCGTTCTGCGCGATGAGCTGCTTGGTGCGCTCGAGATTCCGCTGCGCCACGTCGCGATCGGCTTCGGCACGGGCGACCTGCGCCTTCAGCTCGGCGTCATCCACCTTGAACAGCCCCGTCCCGGCGCCGACATCCTGCCCTTCGCGGACGAGAATCTCCACGATCCGGCCTTCGACCTCGGGCCGGAGCTCGACCGATTGCACCGCTTCGATCTGGCCGGTGGCCGCGATCGCGTCGACGACGGTGTCGCGAATGGCCGCGGCGACCTCCACGGGCATGGCGAAACCACCGCCACCGGGTCCGCCACCTGCCGCGGAGTTGGCCTTCTTGCACGCGGCTGGAGCCGCGAGTAGGAGCAGAACAGCTAGAGCGCGGTACGACATCACGGGGTTCCCTTGTCGGTAAAGAGTCGTTTGCCGAGGATGCTTTCGAGGCCGGCGAGCGCGAGCCGCGTGCCGTAGCGTGCCTGGACGAGATCCGCCTCGGCCTGGGACAGGTTCACTTGGGCATCGAGCAGATCGAGGATTGTCGTCGCGCCGCTCGAATAGCGCGTTTGTTGTACGCGGAAGCTTTCACGCGCCACCACGAGCCCCTGCAACGCCAGCGCGGCGGACGCGCGTGCCGTCACGTAGCGGTCGTACGCGGCGGTCACATCGTGTTGAATCCCGCGATCCATGTCCCGCCGCGCGGCGCGTGCGACGTCGCGGCTGGCGCGGGCGCGCGACACGGCGAGCTCACGTTGCCCGTTGTTCCAGAGCGGGAACGACACGGCGAGCGACAGTTGCGAGAATTTCGCGCCCGTGGGTAGGAAGCGGTTGTCGAAGGCGATCCCCGACCACGACACGGTCGCGTGCGGCACGAACGCACCCAGCTGACTTCGGTAGGCGGCGCTCGCCGCCCGTTCGCGCGCGGCGGCCATCCGATACTGTGGCCCCTGATCGGCGGCCTGCGTGATCGCATCGGCCAGCGACAGCGGGAGCTCGGGCATGGGGGCGGAATCAAGGGGCGCGGCATCGACCGGCCCCGACTCACCGATGCGGCGTCCGAGCTGGAGCCGGGCGAGGCGGAGGCCGGAAGCCTGTTGCAGCTGGCCGACCAGCGCGCGGGTCAGCTCGAGCCGGAGGTTCAGGGAGTCGGTGGAGACCGCCGCGCCCGACGACACGCGTGCCCGCGCGACCCCCAGCTGCTGGGTCGCCCGCCGGACCCGCTCTCGGGTCACGCGATCCAGCTCCGTGCTCTCCAGCACCGCGTAATAGGTCGATTCGGTCTGCATCGCCGTGGCGAACCTCGCCGCCAGCTCATTGGCGTGCCCGCTGTCGAGGCCCGCGGCGGAGCGCGTCAACTCCGCCACCTTCTGCCCGCCGGTAAAGACGTCGTACGACGCGGTGATCGTGGACTGGACCGCGTACCGCTCGGGCTGCAGCGTCCCGAAGTTGAAAAAGTTCGGCGTGTTCTGCGTGGCGGTCGTGCTCAGCGTGATCGAGGGCAGAATGAACACCGCGAACGCGTTGCGCCGGGCCCACACGGCATTGTCGACCTGGCCCAGCGCCGCGACGTAATTCGGATCGAGCCGCGCGGCGCGTTGCAGCGCTTCCACGAGCGTGACCTGCGGGAGCGTGTCGACCGCGGCCGGCGCGACGGGTGCCTGAAGGGCAAGCAACAACGCCAGCATCAGTCGCCCTCCGACGCTTTGGGAAGCGGCACCAGCACGCTACGCCGCGCCCGGAACCGCTGGAGCGCGGAGTCGAACAGTACGTACGCCACCGGCACGACGAACAGCGTGAGCGCCGTGGAGAAGAACACGCCGCCCACGATCGCGTACCCGAGCGGCTTCCGGGACGCGGAGCCCGCGCCGACGCCCCAGGCGACCGGGACCGCACCCATGATGGTGGCCACCGACGTCATGAGAATCGGGCGCAGCCGGATCCGGCCCGCCTCGAGGACCGCGGCAACGGTGGCGAGGCCTTTCTCTCGCAGCTGGTTCGTGTATTCGACGAGCAGAATCGAATTCTTACTCACCAGGCCGATCAGGAGAATCATTCCGATTTGGCTGTACAGGTTCATCGTCGCGCCGGACCGATGGATGATCGCCGCGAACTTCAGCGTGGCCAGCGCACCGGTGATGGCGAGCGGCACAGCCAGGAGCACCGTCCAGGGGTGCAGCAGCGATTCGAACTGCGAGGCGAGCACCATGAATACGACGATGAGCGCGATCACGAACGCAAAGTAGATGGCGCTCCCGCTCTCCTTGTACTCGCGTGATTCACCCGAGAGCGCCGTCGTGGTTCCGGGCGGAAGCAGTTGCTTCGCGACCGCATCGATCGAATCGAGCGCCTCGCCCTGCGCGAGCCCCGGCGTCAGCGACGCCGACAACGTGAACGAGGGAATCCGGTTGAAGTGGTTGATCTGCCGCGCGCCCACACCTTCCTGGACGTTCGCCAGGGCATCGAGCTGCACCAGCTGCCTGTCTTTGCCCCGCAGGTAGATCCCGCGCATGTCGCTCGGCGTCGCACGATCCTTGGGATCGAGCTGGACCATCACGTAGTAGAGCTTGTCGTTCCGCGTGAACGTGCTGACCCGGCGGCCGCCGAGGAACGTCTGCAGAGCGCTCGCCACGTCGCGGACGGGCACCCCCAAATCCTCGGCCCGGTCCCGCTCGAACGTCACCCGCAGCTCCGGCTTGTTCACGAACAGGTCGGTCTGGACGTTTGCGAGGCCCTTGACTTGCGAGACGCGGCCGACGAACGGTCCCATCATCTCGGTGAGTTTCGCGAAATCAGGGTTCTGCACGACGTACTGAATCGGCTGCGAAAAGCCGATCGCCCCGGGCGCGTACGGAAATGCCATGACCCCGGAGATCCCCATGAGCTGGGGAAAGAGACCGCCCAGCATTTGCTGCACGCTGGTGTGGCGCTCGCCGAAATCCTTCAGGATCACGCCGATGAACGCGCTGTTGACGCCGCCCGCGAATCCCCCGACGATCGTGAAATACCCTTTCACGTCGGGCGTGCGATCGATGATCTGTTCGACCTGCCGCACGTAGCCGTCGGTATATGGCAGCGACGCGCCTTCCGGTCCACGGACCACGACCAGGAAGAAGCCGCGATCGTCTTCCGGGATCAGCTCGTTCTGCAGCCGCGTCGGCGGGAAAATTAGAAACGCAAACACGGAGACGGCGACGACGGCCAGCGTCCCCAGCAGGACGGCAGCGCGGTGATCGACGGCGCGCCGCAGCAGCTGCCTATACCGCTCCGACAGCGCCGTGAAACCGCGCTCGAACATCTCGAAGGCCTTGCCGTGCTGGGGCTGCATCCTGAGGATTTTGGCGCAGAGCATCGGTGTGAGCGTCAGCGCGACGAAGCCCGAGATCACGACGGCGCCCGCGACGGCGATACCGAACTCGCTCAACAACCGGCCCGCGGTGCCCGTCAGGAACGCAAGCGGCGAAAACACCGCCACCAGCGCGATCGTCGTCGCGATCACCGCGAAGCCGATTTCGTTGGTCCCGTGCACCGCCGCCTGCTCGGGAGTTTCGTGCAGCTCCTCCTGATGCCGGAAGGCGTTCTCGAGCACGATGATCGCGTCGTCCACCACGATCCCGATCGCGATCGTCAGCGCGAGCAGCGTAAAGTTGTTGATCGAAAAGCCCAGGAAATACATGATCGCGAACGTCGCGACGATCGATGCAGGGATCGCGAGTCCCGGGATGATCGTGGCCCGGACGTTTCGCAAAAACACGAAGATGATCAGCACGACGAGGATTGCCGCGATGAGCAGGGTGAGCTTTGCGTCGTCGATCGAGTGCGTGACGAACACCGACCCGTCGAATGCGCTCTCGAGCTTCACGCCGGGCGGCAGCGTCTGCTGAATGCCGGGGAGCTCTTCGCGAATGCTGCGCGCGACATCGATCAGGTTCGCCTTCGACTGGCGCACGACGCCGATCGCGACCGAGGGGGTGCCTCTCCAGCGGAAGATCGAGCGATCGTCCTCGGGACCGAGCTCCACGCGCGCGACGTCCTTCAGCTTGACGAGCTGCGTGCCCTGGCTCGCGACCACCATATCGCCGAACTCGCCGGGGGTCTTGAGCTCGCCAAGCGAACGGACCGAGAACTCGCGCCGGGTCGATTCGATGCGGCCCGCCGGGATCTCGACGTTGCGCGAGACAATCGCGTTTTCGACGTCCTGCACCGTCAGACTGCGCGCCGACAACGCCTCCGGATCCACCCACACACGCATCGAGTACCGGCGCTCACCGAAGATCTGGGCGCTGCCGACACCCGGCAGGCTCTGGAGCCGCGCTTTGACGAGCCGGTCGGCCACGTCGGAGAGCTGCATCAGGTCGTAGTTGTCGCTGGAGAGCGCGAGCCAGAAGAACGGCTGCGCGTCGGCCGACTGCTTCGCGATCACCGGCTCGAGCACGTCCACCGGCAGGCGCCCGCGCACGCGCGACACCTTGTCGCGCACGTCCTGCGCCGCCACGTCCACCGGCCGGTCGAGGGTGAACTCGAGCGTGATGTTGCTCGTCTGCTCCGACGACGTGCTGCTCAGCGTCCGGATGCCCTGGATGGTGGACAGCTCTTCCTCGAGCACGTCGGTGACGGCGGTCTCGACCACCTGCGCGTTGGCGCCGGGGAGCACCGTCGTCACGGAGATCACCGGCGGATCGATGTCGGGCAGCTCGCGCACCGAGAGCCGGTTGTAACCGATGGCCCCGAAGAGCACCAGCGCGGCGGAAAGCATGCTGGCGAGCACGGGGCGGCGGATCGCGGTTTCGGACAGTTTCATAAGCGAGAATTTTCCCAGGAAAGTGAGCGGGCCGGACAGTCCTGAACGTAACGGGACCTGTCCCATACTGGTTCCAAGTTTCCACTGCTAGTACGTCGAAAGAGAACGCGGAAAATCGACATCGGCCGGTCCTGGTTTTGTGCGAACTCAGGGACCCGAAGATATACCGAAGTTCAGAAAACCCGCAAGGGCCGCCCGAAACGTCATAATCTCACTGTGGTACGCGCGGTTGGCGCGGTAGGTTAAAGCGACTGGGAGGGCTGGCCGAATGGCTAAGGCACCGGTCTTGAAAACCGGCGGGCGCAAGCCCTTACAGGTTCGAATCCTGTGCCCTCCGTCGACTCGCCTGGGGGAGGTCGTATGCATGTCGTCGTCGCGATCGTATTTGCTTTTAGTGCCTCAGTCCAAACGCCCTACGACACTGTATTCGATCAAATAAAAGGCCTCGCGCCGCTGCCGAACGCAGTCGCGCCCGTGCACGGATTAACCCTCCGGCGCGACGTCATGGAGCTGCGGCTCGACGACGGCGTGGCATACCGGCTGACCCCCGTCGCGGGCCGCACTACCGCCATCGCATGGGTCGGATCGGGATCGCTGTCGTTCGTTCCCCCGCTGGTCGTCGAGCAGTTCAATCTCAAGCGCGTCCTCGGGGACTCGACGATCAACGGACCGATCACTGCGGTCGTGCTCTTCTTCGCGGACTCGACCGAGGCCGAGCTCGCGCGGTCGCTGAAGTTCGGACCTGCACCGCCAGACGCGGGAGACCCCGGCGGCGCGATCGGATCGGCGCTCGACTACATCGTGGACGGTCGCAGCCGCAGTGCGGACGGGAGCCTGATGACCGCGCTGCTCAATCGCACGACGACCGGATTCTTCGCCGCGTACATCCAGCGGAAACGCGGTGAGAGCGTCATGATCCAGGTCGATCCCATGGCCACCGAAGAGGTCATCCTCTACCGCCGCGGGAAGATGGTGGGCCAGCGCACCGAGACCGTCTGTCAATTCGAGCGGGCCCAAGACCTGATGAGCGGCGTTTCGATCGCGAATGAGCAGCCCGAGCCGCTGGCGGTCGCGGGCTACGACATCGATGCGACGATCACCAGCAGTTACAAATTCTCCGCCCGCACGACCATCAAGCTCGTGGGCCGCTTCGAGCCGCAGCTGTGGATCCCCTTCTATCTCTACGACGAGCTCGACGTCGATTCCGTCCTCACCGAAAGCGGCACGCCGCTGACGTACTTCCGCAAGGATCATTTTGGCGGGCTGTGGATCCGCCTGGCCGAACCGATCGCCGCGGGCAAGACGCAGGCGATCCGGGTCGTCTACCATGGCAGCCTGATCGGTTTCGGATCCGCCCTGCCCGCGATGTACGATGAGTCGATGGGTAACTACCGGACCGCGCTCGACGCCTGGGCATTCATCAAGGATACGGAGGCGTGGTACCCGCGCTATCGCGGCGACGAAGTCTTCGACGTCAACCTCACGTTCCACACGCCGAAGGATTTGCGCTTCTCGAGCATCGGCCGTCTGGTGCAAGCGGATACGCAGGCCAACACCGTGGTGACCAAATGGGCAAGCGAGATGCCCACCAACCAGGTGTCGTTCAACATCGGCTCTTTCGATGAGGTCAAGATCACCGATCAGCGCATCCCGCCGGTGACCATCCAGCTCAACACGGAAGCCCACAGCTTGATCCGCCGCTACATCCCCACCTCACGCGGCGCGGCGCAGGATGTGGGGACGGATGTCGCCAACAGCCTCTCGTTCTTCACCAACGCGTTCGGGCCGCCGCTGTTTCACCACTACTACGCGACCGAAATTCCGTATTTCCACGGCCAGGCCTTCCCCGGAATGATTCATTTGTCGTTCATCACGTTCCTGGGCCTGCGGGACAACGGCGAGGATGAGAGCTTCCGCGCGCACGAAATGGCCCATCAGTGGTGGGGCATCGGGGTCGAGCCCGCGAGCTATCGCGATGCGTGGCTGTCGGAAGGCTTCGCAGAATTTGCCGGGATGTGGTATATGCAGATCATCCTGAACGACAACGACAAGTACTTCAAGATGCTGCGCCAATCACGCGACGAAATCCGCCGCGAGCGGGGCAAGGCGGTCCCCATCGGCCTCGGCTATCGCGCGATGGAGAGCTGGCGCGGGAACTACGCCCTGACCACGTATCAGAAGGGCGCCTGGGTGCTGCACATGCTGCGGAACATGCTGCTCGACTCGCGCACCATGAGCGAGGACCGGTTCAAGGCGATGATGCGCAACTTCTACGAGACCTATCGCGGCAAGCGGGCCACGACCCTCGATTTCCAGCGCGTCGTCGAGCAGCACGTGGGCCGCCCGATGGACTGGTTCTTCGATCAATGGGTCTACGGCACCGCCGTGCCGACCTACACCTTCGCGTGGAAAGTCGACCCGGTGGAGGGTGGGAAGTACACGGCGCACCTGCGCGTCAGGCAGACCGACGTGCCCGACGGATTCGCGATGTTCGTGCCGCTGCGCATCAAGTTCGGGGAGGGTGAGGCGCTGGTGCGCCTGCTCGTCAGAGGCCCGCTCACGGAGCAGGCCATCACGCTGCCTGCCGAGGCGACAGCGATGGAACTGAGTCCCTTCGAATCCGTGCTCGCTGTGGTGAAAACCGAGGGCTGGTAGGAATGACGGACGCACCACGCGAGATGACGTTTCTGCTGGCCGGCGTCGAGCGGCGGGTGCTGCGGCTCCTCGCCGAGCGCGTGCCGCGCATGCTCCGATCCAACCACCTGACGGTGCTCGGCACGCTCGGCGCGGTGGGTGCCGGGACCGCCTACGCGCTCACGACGTACGACCCCGCCTGGCTCTGGGTGGCGAGCCTGATGCTCGGCGTGAACTGGGTCGGCGACAGCCTCGACGGCACGCTCGCGCGCGTGCGCGGCACCCAGCGCCCCAAGTACGGCTATTACGTCGATCACGTGGTGGACGCGTTCTCGACCGCCGTCATCGGTCTCGGGATCGGGTTGTCGCCATACGTGTACCTCGGCTTGGCGCTCGGACTCGTGGTCGTGTATCTCGCACTCTCGATCAACGTGTATCTCGAATCGACCGTGTTCGGCGTCTTCAAGATCTCCTACGGCCGCATCGGGCCGACCGAAGTCCGCTTGCTGCTCGTGTTGCTGAACACCATGCTCGCGCTCGCGGCGCTGTGGCAGATCAAAGGCCCGTTCCCCGTCGGCGTCGTCGCCAACTGGACGTTGGCCGTCCTGCTGACCGGGATGGTGGCCCTATTCGTCGGGCGATTCGCCCGGAACCTGTACCGGCTCGCGAAGCTCGAGCCGCAACGATTCAGGTGGTGGGAAGAAAGGCCGTAACATGCGCATCGCTCCCGTTCTCGTCGTCGCAGCGTTGGCGGTTCCGGCGGTACTCCCGGCCCAAAGCGTCCGCGGGCAATTGACCGACAGCATCACCAGAGCACCGCTCGCCGGTGCGTTCCTCACCCTCGTGGATGAGCGCGGCGTCGAGAAGGCCCGGTCGATCACGAACAATGCCGGTGAATTCCTCCTGACCGCGCCTGCGGCCGGCGCATACCGGCTGCGCTCCAAGCGCATCGGGTTTCGGCCGTACGTCTCCCCGCCGCTCACGCTGACGGCCGGGGGAGCCATCTCCTACAATGCTGCGGTCGACCCGATCCCCGTGGCGTTAGCGCAGGTCGTCGTGCAGGGGGAGCGGCAATGTGATGTGGAAGGGGGGGCCTCCGTCGCCGCGGTGTGGGACGAGGTCCACGAAGCGCTGGCAGCCGTGTCGTGGACGTCGCGAGACCCCGCCTACTGGTACGCCATCACCCGCTTCGCGCGCGAAACGAGCCCGGGAGGACGCCCGCGGGGGCCGGACTCCACGTGGCGCGACGACGGATACCGACCGATCCCGATCAAGAGC
>Ga0137375_10010377_pt1 | contig 11028 bp, 19 predicted proteins | sample SagtaG_24_FD_104936 | JGI IMG/M metagenome (GOLD analysis project Ga0137375, IMG submission 104936) | Vadose zone soil microbial communities from Sagehorn Ranch, Mendocino, California, USA - Sage1_R_113_16 metaG | ecosystem: Environmental > Terrestrial > Soil > Vadose zone | place: USA... | reverse complement strand
TGACGTGTTCGAGCCCGCTCCTGACTTCGTCCCATTCGCAGCGGTCACCGCAGGGGACGTCACACGGGAAGCGCCCACCGAAGGCCATCGTCAGTGCCCCGAGGATACAGACGGGACCATCACAAGAGCCATATGCTTACTGGCGAAAGCCCCGCTTCTCCAGCGTGCGCGCCGCAGCCCGAGCGAGATCACCCGGAGTCATCAACGCACCAACCCGCGCAGCATCTCTGCCGCATCCTTCGCCGTGATCTCGCCCGCTCGAAGAGCGGTGAAGATCTGTTGCCGCAGCGCCGCGTCAGAGTCCGCGGCCGCGGCGGGAGGACGCGCGGGGTGCTGCGGCACCGGGGCGGCAGTTTCCTTCGGCGCTTCCTTCGGCGCGCGCGGCTTAGTCTTGCGCTTGGGCAATTCCTGCCCTGGAAGACGGAGCATCACGCCCCCACCCGCGTTGATCTCCTCAATCTGCCCCTGCGCAATCAACCCGAGGATGGCTGCACGACCGTTCTTGTGCCTCCAATAGTACGCACGCCCGAATGGTCCCGTCGTCTGCACCTGTGAGAGGATCTCCGTCGTGCATTCCTTGACGGTCAGCATTGCGGACAGGGGCTCGCCATCCCGAAACCCGCGGCGTTCCCGAAGGTCGATCACTTCCTGCAATAGTGCACGCGGGACGACCAGCACTCCAGAGTGGCGGTCATACATGGTCTTGCCTGAGATACGATTGCGCGCGCCAGGAGCGATCTCACAGGCGAAACGGTATGAAGTCCAGTCCCCGATCTTATGGTGCTTGTCCCACAGTTCACGTTCCATTTGTATCGTCTGGTGTCGCGCCTTGCGCAGGGTCCTCACGACCTTTTCAAGTGCGGTTACCAATGCGACGATCTTCTCACCGAGCAAAACGCGGAGCCCACGGACATGGATTGAGAGAGTGTGCGGCGTGCGGTACGTGCCAGACGCCTGCCACAGTCGATCGACGAACTGCCCAGCGTCGTCCCCTACCTTCCATGCTTCCACCGCCGTGAGCAGTGCCTGCATCTCTTCCTTCACCCATGGGCGACCCGAGTTCACGTAACGCTGTGAGGTATCCACCGAGTGCGGTTCCTGGACCGGGGGCGCGGCGGTGAACTGCATGTCACTCGGCTGCTTGCTGCTGACGCCATTCGGCTTCGGTTCGCTCATGACCCGTTCCTCTTTCGGCCCCTGGGGAGTCCACCATGACGGGCGCTGGACGAACCCGCTGATCCGCATCCCATTGATCCACGCTGATTTCTTGCGCCCGATGAGCGCATAGGGCACGCGGCACGCCTTCGCGATCTGCACCGCCGCACGGATCATGTCACTGCCGCTGATGTCGGTCATGATGAGGACCGCATCGGTTCCCCGTGGCAGTTGGTTACTCGCACTCTGGATCTGCCGAAACGAAGTCCAGAAATTGTCGACCTTAACCCCATACTCGGACAGCAGCGACGGGCCGAGTTCAACCGGGACGCTACTCCCACCGACGAGCAAGCCGCAGAACTGGCGACCGTTGCGGGGAGTGGGCGGGCTCATGGCTTCTCTTCATCGGTGGCGACCATGCCCGCGAACCGGTTCATCGTGAAAGTCATAACTGTTGCGGTATGCGCCACGTTCACCACGGCATGCGTCGCGTGGGGGTCATGCACACGGAAGCCGTCCAGGTGCCAGCACTCGGAGAACTCGTGCATGAAGATCTCTTTTACGACGCTCTCGATCTCACGAACGATGTACGCGTCAGACTCGGTCGTATAGAACGTGCGCCCACACTTCAAATGGATATCGTGACCGCTGTCCCGATCCTTGACTGTCGCGTCGAACATCACCAGCACACCGGAACCGAGCACGCCCATGTAATCACCCCCATGTACAGTCATGGTGATCGGGAACGGGGGGTTCTTGATCTTGCACCGCATGATGGATTCGCGCACATCGGCAAGTGACTTCCGCTTCGGCTTCGCGTCCGTCATGACCGTTGCCCTCCGACCTTTTGACGCGGGCACGTCCTGAAATGGGAATCGTGGTAGTCCACGTCTTCCCGTCGCCCGGTTGTTGCTGCGGACGTCACCTTGCCGACCCCGCAGAATGACCACTTCCCGGCGGGGGATGGCTCCGCATCCACGAAGAGGATCAGGCCCGTCTCGCTTACGGTAACGCATAGCACCCTCCGGTTGCAGACCTTGCAGAGCGGCATTTGTCTTCCCCTTACTCGTCGGGCTCGAACGGTGCATCGAGATCGAGCGTCGTCTGTTTCCTTCGCTGCTTCGTCTCGTGCGCGAATCGGTCTATCGCCACAAGTTCCGGTTGCTCGCGGGTACTCTCGAGCCGTCGTGTCGCGGTCGCGTGATACTTCGCATCCCGCTCCCACCCGATGAACCTGCGACCGAGCCGGATGCATGCGACTCCGGTTGTTCCGCTGCCCGCGAACGGGTCGATCACGATGTCATCCGGGTCGGTGAAGTCCCGGATCAGCGCTTCCATCAGGGGCAGGGGCTTCACCGTCGGGTGTTTCAGATGGTGCGGCCCGTGGTCCTGATGGCGATTGAACGAGTACACACCAATCTTCCCGCCCGCGTTCCACCGACTGCGCCCGGGCGGGTACGCGGTCACGATCGTTTCGTATCCCATGCCCGGGCGGTCACCCGTCAACTGCGGCTGGCCATCAGGCTTGATCCAGACACACGATCGCTTATAGACCAGCCCGCCCACCGTCAACGCGTCTGCCCATACGGACACGGCTTCGACCTGACAGAACACAAGCGACCAGCGTGTCACCGCTCGCCCGGCGATGATCCCGACCGCGGCACGGAGTTCGGGCGTGATCTGGTCGAACGCGTTGATGGGCTCTTCCCTTACGCTGTAACCACCCTGTCCCGAGTAGTGCCTGACCCGCCGTCCCTTCGTATGAGCCTCTGCCTCATACGGCGGGTCCGTAATCATATGGTGCACGCTGCCCGTCTCTAGCGCGGCATCACACCCGGCAAACTGATCCGTGCAATCCGCGTGAACGAGTGCCCACCCCCCACTCCCCGCCAGCACATCATCCACGCTGGGCATCGCCCTATTCCGCGGCTTCGGCTGCGATCCGCTTCAATCCTTCCCAGTCGATACGCGGGCCACCCCGCTTGTTGAAACGCTTGAGTGGCACTCCACCCTTGCGCAGGCGAGCGGCACGGTTGACCGCGTGCGCGTGGGTGATCCCCGACGCGTCATAGAACTCTTTCATCGTGCTGCACCGCTGCCACGTCCGGACAAACTCCTCATTCGTCATGGTCATCGTCGGCCCTTTCGCTTCTGTCGCTCGTCCAAGAGTCGTCTCTCGATCACGGCACTGATGATCTCCGCGGCGTTCTCCAAGGCGTGCTTGATCACGCCGAGTTCGCAGTGGTCAGTCAGTCCCTCGATCAATGCGTCTACCCGCCTGCGCGCATAGTCCTTTTGCTCGCGGAGTAGCCGGCCCTGCTCATTCACCTGCGCCACCGCTCGAGCGTGCTCGTCGATGGGAGGGCGCGGGTTATGCCCGTTGCGCTTCGTCATCGACCCCCACACTTGCAACCGGACCGGAGAAGCGTGACCATCGGGCACTTGCAAAGATGCGGCACCGTAACCTCGACTGCGATCGCGTCCGGTTTGGACTCGAGTGGTGCCCACCCTTTGGCGGTATAGGTAAACGCGCGCACCTTCGCGTTGTGGTATAGGAGTAGTGCCTCTGCGAAACTCATCGTGACGTCCCTTTCCCCGTTGGCTGCAACGTGACGACCTGTGGTTTCTTCTTTGGCAACTTGATCGTCACGTCCATGGGTGCGGTCAGTTCCGGTGACCCGACCACGCGCAGGCCCTTGACGATCTCCCCGCCGAAGGGCACGTCACGCACACCGAACGTGATCTGATGCCCGATCCACTCCTTCGGCGTGTCCGTCTTGCAGATGCGCGCGATGAGCACGCAGTTCGTGCGATTGAGCAGGATGCCCTTCCTGCCATTCGCGACGTACATGATCCATCGCTCGCGCGGACCCCTCTTTTCGTCCTCCACCGTCTCCACTTCGATACGTTCGATCTTCACCGTCGGCTCACGGTCCCCGAGGTCAGCGGATGCCAGATACTTGCCCGTAAAGAGTGCCTGCCACGTGGGCTCGGTCATTTCATCCAATCCGGGTCGCTAAGGTCGATATCGTCCAAACTCGGATAAGCCCACTTCGGCCAATCAAGTTCGGCTTCGGCGGAGAAGCGGCCCGGCCAGTTGTCCGTGTCACGGCACACCTTGAGAGCGGTCAGCATTTCGTCAATCTCCACGTCTGCGGCTTCGAGCGCGCGCGCACCGAGCCGGTACACCGCGACATCGTGCGGCTGCGTCGGCTCCACGGCAATGATCACCGCACCGATGGGCAGACCCTTCACTTCGGCGAGCCTTGCCTCAGCCAGTCCGCGCTTGTAGAACGCGAGCTGATGGAAGTATCCCCGCTGGAACGCGTCCCGTGCGAACGCGTGGGGGTCAGCAGCGTACCGGCTCGTTTTCAAATCAACTACGTCAGCATCAGTCAGCCAGTCAATGCGGCATTTGCAAGGAATGCCGGTGTCCGGGTCCGTCCACTGCACGGTGTGCTCGGGCATGCCCTGGCGATCTAGGTACACGCGAGCGAGCGGGGACGACTTTACAGCGCCACAGGTACGGTTGACGCTCTGGGCTTGCTCCAACGTCAGGATCGTCCGCTCGCCCGCTGCGACCTCGAATGCGGTCCACTCCTTTCCCGCGCGCCGTGGCCCCTCCCAAATGGCATACTGACCAGCAAACTTATCCGGCTCGAAGATCGCAGTGTGTACCGCGCGACCGAGCCGCATAGGGTCAGAGTCCTCGGGTGGCGCGGCAAGCCCGTGCTTGTAATGCCTGGCGCTCGTCCGCATCCGTTTCAGGGTCGACCAATTGACCGCGTCGATCGCCCGGTACTCGTCTGAGACCATCGATCACCCCGAGGGCATGACCGATGGCAGCCGCGAGCACGACCAGGAGCGCGCACGCGACCAGCCCCCGATAGATGGACGAACGCGAGCCCGGTGTTTCAATGAGCCACCCGGGGAAGAGAGACGATCGGTAGTGATGTCTATCCCGGATGTTATGCGCCCGTCGCGACCTCTCGCCGCGCACCATGCCGGGCTCGCGTTCGTCATCTGTTACCAGTCGCAGACGCGGGCCCGGTCGCGTCGTGCGGATCACTCTGTACAACCCGCTACGCATAGGCAGCGTCCCCGTCATGGAACGCACCGCGCACGATCAGGTGCACGCCGATATAATACGGGTCGGCGGTCACGATCACCGAGCAACCCGGACGGATGCCGATCGCCATCCACGGGGCCAGCGTTGCATCCGTGAATTCGTCGCGCGCGTAGTTCTCCCACGTCTGCGCGCACCAAAAGTATTGCGGCATCTCCTTCCGCAGGTCGATCGAGAAATGAAAGGAGTGCAGTTCCTTCATTCGCCCGACCACATCACGAAACTCCGACGGAGCCATCATACCCGTCACGAAACCCTTTCCATCGGGGCAGGGTCAATGCGTCGGCGGGGCGGTATCCGGTGTTTGTGATTCAGCCCTGGGTCGGTGGCTTGTCGCAGCTGGGCTGCCGCCTATCGATTCCCTTGAGCCCCGTCCGGGTCGCTCACGGCGAGTGACGATGTCGCGATGGAACGAGAACTAAACGAAACCGTATGACATGGTCAAGTCGAAAAGTTCCACGAAATGCAAATCGCGAAGTTTCAGGAGAGGGGGCCCGTGAAACCCGAGTAGCCGATATCCCGGGCAGCGTCCTTAAGCCGGGCCAGTGCAGCGTGCTCCGCTTCAATGGCTGCCAGGAACGCTCGAAGGCTTGACTCCACGCGCTCATACTCGACGGGGGCAAGGGTCCGCAGCCGGTCACCGAGCAGGACCCACGACGCGCACTGGAGACGAATCCGGAGTAACTCATCCATCGCCTGACCCCCGATCATGAGTCCGGGCCACCCATGATCCGGGTGAACCGCGCGGACAGATCACGTTTGGCGGGGTTGTATCAGACGGTTACGTGACGGGTCTGTCGTGACCCTTACTTTGCGAGATCGTGCGCGAGCTGGGCCCGCTTTTCCCGGGCCAGCCGTGCCGCGCGCATGTACTCCACGATCGTCGCGAACATGTGAGGGTCGTTCACCAAGAGATCCTGCCCTAGCTCGAGCCACTCCTCTGATGGATCAACGTCAGGATGGAGGGCCAGGGGATCGGGAAGATTCAGGTAGACCGCGACATGGCGGATCGTCGTCGGAGAACCCCGCCCTTGGAAGAGCCGCGTGATCGTCGGTTTGCTCAACGCGACCGCGTCAGCAAGGGCCTGCTTCGTCAACCGCTTCGCCTTAAGGGTTCTCCCAAGGAGATCCAGCCAAGCGGCGGGGATTCCGGACATCCCGTCTGATCCGTCCTGCCCATCACTGGCCTTGGGAGTCATACCGCGAAGCCTAACACGCCACCTGTACGTTGCGGCAGACGTAAATTCGTTGACGCGCCATTGGCCGCCGTGAAATTTCCTGATCCCTCCAATGCCGAAGCATTCGAACTCGCGCGCACGGGTCACGCTGGGGAAGTCCATCCGCACACGACGACGCGCGCGAGCCCTAAAACTCTGTGACGTGGCGCGGGCTTGCGGTTGGAGCTGCCCGAAGTTGTGCCGTATCGAGCAGGGTCAGCAGGCCGCAACGATGGATGATCTCGATGCGATCGCGGGTGTGCTTGGTTGTTCGATCATGTCGCTTGTGGCGGATGTGGATGCGTCGTCGTCACCGCCACCTCCTTTTCGTCACCCCGCTTGGCCCAAGTGATGTTCCGCCGCGTGCTGTTTGAGCACGTGGATGCATTCGAGGCGCATGGGTGGGCGCCTGCAGTGACCGACGTTGACGCGATGGGAGTGGATCCTTTCGCGGGCGGGACGCAGATGGCCGTGCTCCTACGGACGGAGGACATGGGAATGGATGAGCGCGAGCGTGAGGATCTGATCCGTGGAATCGTGGATACGCTGCGCACGCTCGAGCGCGACGAGATCCACCTGATTGAGTTGATCACCACGCGCATCCGGCATGGGTATGCCCAGTATGGCGTACTCGATATCAAGGGTAACGCGAAGGATTGGCGGCGTGAGGCGTCTGAGGAGTTGCTCGATGCATGCGCGTATCTCGCCATGCAGGTGATCCGCGAGGGCACCTGAATGAACTGGAGTGACGAGCGGTACGTGCGTCTATACGTGCGTGACACGCCCGATTGGCTTGCGTTGTCGTTCGAGGCGCAAGCGCTCTTCGCGCTTCTGCTGCGCAAGGTGGACCGTTCCGGAGTGCTGGATCTTGGGCGCCATGGCAAGCGGGCTGTGGCCATCGCGGTAGGGCATCCGCAGCTGTGGATAAGTCTCGAGCCCGCGCTCGATGAACTGTTGGCGGATGGGTGCGTGGCCATCAACGGATCCACGCTCCTGATGCCCAACTTCATCGAAGCCCAGGAGTGCGTGCAGTCCGATCGACTCCGACAGGCTGAATCTAGGGCTCGGCGTCGCATGCTCGCATTCAATCCCGAGTCTGCTGACAATCAGGTCACGCATCGTGACGATGAGTCACTATCCGTGACCAAACGTCACGCGCGGTCACACGCTGTCACAGACAGTCACACGCTGTCACAGACTGTCACTCCGTGCTGTGCTGTGCCGTGCCTTCCGAATAAGAGTATGTCGACTTCGCAGTCGACCCCCCTCGAGTCTGAAAAAGCGGGACCCGAGCCCGAGCACAGACCGGACCGCTGGCACTCCGAAGCGACAGCATGGGTCGAGTGGTTCGACCGGAAGTTCGGCCGGTCCTTTCGTGTGAACAAGCAGACCGTGGCGCAGGTGAAAACCTTGCTGCAACGGAAGCACACGCAGAGGGACATGAGAATGGTGGCTTTGTTCCTTCGCTCACGTTGGGAGCATGACCCGAAGATGCGTGAGTTCTTGAAGCCGTCCGCAATCCTGCGTGGTGAGAAGTTCTCAGAGCGGCTTGACGAAGCACGGGAATGGTGGGGCGTCAACGCCGTGGACGGAGTGGATGATGACCACGTGTAAGAAGTGTGGCGCCCCTGGTGACCTTGGCGATATCTGCCGCCCGTGTTACCGGCAAAGAATGGTCGAGTTGTATGCGGATATCCCGGATGAGTTGCAGAGAATCACCGATCTTGCGCGTGAATTGCGATCTCACCCTGCGACTGCCAAGCGCATTGCTGGGTCGGTTTTGAAGCGCAACACGAAGCCGCTCGCGTTCCGTGGTCGTGAAGCGGACATCATGATGCGTGTGAAGAGGTGCCTAGATGGCCCCTTTGGTCCGAACCTAGAGGCGATATTGATGGGTTGGTGGGTGACTAACGAGAAGGCAAACAGGCTTGACCATGATACCGACTTGGAGTGATGAGCAGCATGACCTTGCGTGGAAACTCTATCGAATGCGACGCAGGCGACAATCGCATTGGTTCGACGACAAACTTTGGACGGCCTGCGTTGTATTCGCGCTCAGGACCGTTCCGAACTGGGGGGTAGCCACTTCGACCCGGGCGGCCCCCAAAAACGGCTGATTGGCGGGTACGCGATCTCTGGAAAGGGCATCCTATGGCTTTGGCGCGATCCGAATGCTGCGTGTGCGGACTCGTTTTCAAATCTTACTCTGGTTTCTCGTCGCACCGGGTGGGGCAGTTCCAGCGGTACAGCGGGGTGGGGCTACTACCGAGCACGCGTAGGTGCCTGACCACGGATGAACTCCGGGCACGGGGGTTCCACCTGGACGCGCACGGGCGGTGGCGCATGGCCGCTCCGGTCGGTACACCGTGGAGGCGCTGACGCTCTTCGTCCCGGGCACTCCCCGGCCCAAGGGCTCACACCGGGGATTCGTCGTGCACGGGCGTGTGGTCATGGCACCTGCCAGTGCTGGCGAGAGGGGCTGGCGCGAGACTGTGTCTGCGGCTGCCATGCTGGCCATGCGGGGTCATGAGCCGCTGACCGGGCCCGTGGCGCTCGTGCTGGAGTTCTACTCGCTCCGGCCGAAGGGGCATCTCAAGCGCTCGGGTGAGGTCAAGCCGAACGCACAGCGCAGGCCCACGAGCAAGCCAGACTTTGACAAGCTCGCTCGTTCAGTCGCTGACGCGCTGAATGGCATTTGCTACCGCGATGACGCCTACGTGGTGGAGGCCATAATCCGTAAGCGGTACACGCGACCTGGCCAGCCCTATTGCGGAGTCGCGATCACGGTCGGTACGTGGGATGGGGAAGCGTGAGGGGAAAAGAGCCGCGGCGGGCAAGGTGGGAAGGGACCGCATTAGGTGCTCTACCGTTGAGCTACAGGAGCCGAAGCCCCTGCCAGGAATTGAACCCGGTCCACCCGCTTACAAGGCGATAACGATCCCTAGTTCGGCCCTACCGTGGGCTCACGTCTCTTGTAGCAGACGATCTCGCGCTCGAGAAGTGCTAAGGCACAAATCATGTCGCGCATTGACTCACGGGCTTCGTGCGCATGGGCTGCCTGCCTAGCGTCGATCCGCCATTGCTCCATGGCCGTGTCAGCCCGCTTGACGTAGACGAAGCCCCATGTGGTCCAGCAAAAGAGTATCGATGCGATCCCGCTCGCGCTGGGGTAGACGATGGGCCCGATCGAGGCCACGACGCAGAGCAGCACGCCGCGCCACACCGCCGTTAAACCCCGATCTCTAGGATTGCGAGATGGGCATACTCCAGCCGGTAGACGCAGCCCCCGATCGCGTGCTCGGACATGAAGCGGAACCGCTCCGCACGCTGACGGTGAGACGCGCTCAACTTCTCCAGCGCTTCGACCGGGTTGTCTGCGTAGTTGGAGGACTTGCCGTAGCCCACGGTATTGTCATCGTCATAGGTCGGGTTAGGGTTCTCCCTGCGCATCTTCCGCAGGTCATCGGCGCGCGTCAGGTACTCCCTCGCTCGCTGTGCGTGGAACTCGGCTCGACGCGCGCAGTGCGACGAGAAATCCGACGACGTCAGTTCCAACTCGATGCCCTTGATCTCCATCAGTGGACCTCCGCATCGGCTGCGGCCTTTTCCAGTTCCTCATGCAGGATGCGCATCGTGATCTTGGCGGACTCGAGCGCGCGAGTAAGGCGCGCAACATTCTGCACCGCTTCCGCGTACCGCAGAGCGACGTCAGCCAGTCCGTCACTAGAGGGCGGAGGGGTCGGGGTCGGGACGATGGGCTGTGCCATAGGGGTCACCGTCGGGGGAACGGGTTCAGGCTGCGGGGGTGCAGTCTTGGGTGCAGGCGGGGGTGCAGTCTTCGATTCCTTGCGCGGCGGATGGGCCTTGGCCTTGGCATATCGCTCGTGGAAGCCGGGTTTGGGCTCGGGAAACTCCATGATCTCCGGCAGAGCACTGGCGATCCTCTCGAACCCTTCGTAGCCCGGGGGGATGCCGATCTCCCAATGACTGATATTGGTCTGCGACGTGCCACAGAGTTCGGCCATTTCCCGCTGGGAGAGACCGACTCGCTCGCGGAGGGCGCGCAGGGACGCTGCGAAGCCAGCCTTAGGAGTACGCTTGCGGTTGGCCCCTCGGTTCGTGGTCGTTGGCGGTGTGGACGTAGCCATGGGCTGATCCTCGGAATGCTTGGGCTCGGGCTCGGGTAGTACGACGGGGGTAGGCTCGGGCTGTGGTGGCGGGGGTGGCGGTGGACGCACTACGGTCAATCTCGGTGCGGGCTCCGGCTGCGGTGGCGGCTTGCGCCACGGTGGAGGGGACGGAAATCCAGCCCGCCCGAGGATCCCCGTCCACTCCGCGGATGCACCCCTGCGCAGGCGCACGAAGGGGATATTCCATCGCCGCACCAGCTCGGCAGCACGGTCCGTCAGTCCATAGGGGCCGAGGTCAGTCACGATGATGACTAACTCCGTACGCACGGGCGTGCTGACGGGCAGTGACTGGTTTTCCATAGGCCAGTGGTCAGCAATATGGATTCCCCACGTCTCAAGG
>Ga0137375_10010375_pt1 | contig 11029 bp, 9 predicted proteins | sample SagtaG_24_FD_104936 | JGI IMG/M metagenome (GOLD analysis project Ga0137375, IMG submission 104936) | Vadose zone soil microbial communities from Sagehorn Ranch, Mendocino, California, USA - Sage1_R_113_16 metaG | ecosystem: Environmental > Terrestrial > Soil > Vadose zone | place: USA... | reverse complement strand
TGGCCGACGCGGCGGAGGTGCGCCAGGGCTTCTGGCAGAAGGCCCGCCAGACCCTGGGCAAAGTCCCCTTCAGCGAAGACGCGGTGGCGGCGTTCTACTGCGCCACCGATTCGGCCACGCCGCTGCCGATCCGTGCCACCCTGATGGGCGCCTTGGCCTATTTCATCCTGCCGTTCGACGCCATCCCCGACATTCTGCTGGGGCTGGGCTACACCGACGATGCTGCGATCATGATCGCGGCCTACACGGCGGCGAAGGCGCACATCACCGAGGCGCATCGCGCCCAGGCGCGCGCGTGGCTCCTCAAGGCCCAGGTTTCTTGATCTCCTGAGGATTGGCCAAGGCGGCACGCTTGCGCTCGCGCGCGAGCTGGGCCTCGCGGTGGGCGATGTAGAGCGCCGAGGCGATGACGATCGCCGCCCCGACATAGGTCCAGATCACCGGCATCTCGCCCCAGATCAGCCAGCCCACGAACACCGCGAAGGGCAGGCGCAGATACTCGAACGGCGCCACCGCCGACATCTCGCCGGCCTTGAAGGCCTGGACCCAGAAATACTGGCCGATCGTGGCCGAGAGCGCGATGCCGACCGCCAGCACCCAGCCCCACAGGTCGGGCCAGCGCCACACCCAGATCGCCGGCGGCGCCAGCAATAGCGTCGAGAAAAGCGCGAACTGTGTGAGGATCATCAGCGGCGTCTCGGAATCCGACAGCCGTTTCACCAACAGGATCGACAGCGCCACCGTGGCGGCATTGGCGAGCGCCACCAGCGCACCGAGCTGCAGGCTGCCCTCGCCCGGCTGGACCATCACCAGGACACCGACGAAGCCCACGATGGTGGCGCTCCAGCGCCGCCAGCGCACCTTCTCGCCGGCGATCAGCGCTGCCACCACGACGGAGAACAGCGGCTGCGAGAAGGCGATCGCCGTGGCGTCAGCCAGCGGCAGCATCGACACGGCATAGAAGCCCAGGACCATCGAGGTGGTGCCCATCAGGGTGCGCCAGAAATGGCCGGCGAGACGCTTGGACTGCCACGGCTTCACCCGGCCGGCGGCAATCAAGGGCAGCAGCAGGATCACCGAGATGACGGCGCGAAAGAACGCGGTCTGCACGCTCTCGATCTGCGTCGACAGCAGGCGGATCATCGCGCTGGTCGAGGTGAAGATGAAGCCGCCGGCGACCAGCCACAGCGCGCCCTGCACGTTGGGCGGCAGGCGTCGCAGCCAGTCGTGCAGCTGCCTGTGCACCTGCCTCCGTCCCCTAGATCTTGCGCTCGCGGCCCGTCCAGTAGGGCTCGCGCAGGGTCTTCTTCAGCACCTTGCCGACCGGACTGCGCGGCAGCGCTGCGATGAAGTCGACCGACTTGGGCGCCTTGACGCCGCCCAGCTTGTCCTTGGCGAGATGGATCAGCTCGTCGGCGGTGGCCGTGGCGCCGGGCTTGAGCTCGACCACGGCCTTCACTGCCTCGCCCCATTTCTCGTCGGGCACGCCGATCACGGCGCAGTCCTGCACCGCGGGATGGCTCCACAGCACCTGCTCGACTTCGCTCGGGAAGACGTTGAAGCCGCCGGAGATGATCATGTCCTTCTTGCGATCGACGATGTAGACGAAGCCATCCTCGTCGATGACGCCGATGTCGCCGGTATGGTGCCAGCCGAAGGTCGAGGCCTCGCCGGTGGCGGGCTCGTTGTTGTAGTAGCCCGCCATCACCAGGCCGCCACGCAGGACGATCTCGCCGCGTTGGCCGCGCGGCAGCAGGTGACCCTCGTCGTCCATGATCTCGAGCCGCATCAGCGGCGAGACACGGCCGCAGCTCGCCAGCCGGTGCCGCTTGTTGCTCTCCAGCGCCGCAACATGCTCCTGCGGCGAGAAGAAGGTGGCGATCATGCAGGCTTCGGCCTGGCCATAGGTCTGGGTAAGCACGGGACCGAACACCTTGATGGCCTCGACGAGCTTGTCGACCGACATCGGTGCGGAGGCATAGACCAGGTGCTCGAGCGAGCTGTAGTCGTGTTTGGCGACGTCGGGATGGGCGAGCAGCATGTAGATCAAGGTCGGCGGCATGTAGATGTGCGTGACCTTGTGCTTCTCGATCGCCGCCAGGATGGCGCCGGGATCGGCCGTGCCCATGAAGATGTTGGTGCCGCCATAGGGCAGCAAGGGAAATGAGCAGACGCCCGCCGCATGGGTCATCGGCGCCACCATGAGATGGACCGGCGGCGAGCGGACCGGCATGCAGGCCCAGAAGATCGAGTTCATGGTCTCGATGTTGCGGTTGGTGATCTGCACGCCCTTGGGCCGGCCGGTGGTGCCGCCCGAGCTTGCGAGGAACGCCACGCCATCGGGATCGTCGGGCAGGTCGGGCGCCGTCTCCTTTTGGTGCGCCAGCCAGTCTTCAAAAGACGGCAGGTCGAGGCAGACGAAGTCTCTGATCTTGGGACAGGCCTCGCGGATGCGCGGCAGCGAGGCCTCGAAGCTCGAATGGTAGAACAGGAATTCGACGTCGGTGTTGCCCAGGATATAGAGGTTCTCCTCCAGCGCATTGCGCGCATTGACCGGCGCCCAGGTGACGCCTGCCCGCACGATGCCCAGCAGGCAGGCATAGGCCGCCGCGTGGTTGGGGCTATAGACCGCAGCCTTCGAGCCACGCTTCAGGCCCGCCGCCAGCAGACCGTTGGCGACGCGATGGGTTTGCGCGCGAACGTCGCGATAGGTCCAACCGTGCGTGCCGTCATGCAGGCAGTGACGATCGGGATAGAGATCAGCGCCGCGGTCGAAATAGTCGATCAGGCGCATGATCTATCGCTCACTTCGCGTGGTGTGGAACGGATTAAGAGTCGGTACACCAAACGGCTGGAAGTCGCGCACATTGCGGGTCACCACGATCAGATTGTGCACCATGGCCGTCGCCGCGATGCGCGCGTCGTCCGCCAAAGTATCTGACCGGCCATGCATCAGTCTTGCCCAAGCCCGAAAGACGGCTGTATCCATGGGAAGGACTTCGTAGGTCCGCGCCACTTCGTCGGCCCATCGTTCGATTTCCGCGGCTCGACCAGGATCCTGATCTCTGGTCAACTCGATGCCCGCCTGAATTTCCCCCAAGGACACCGCCGACAGGCGCAGCAGTCTGTGATCGATCGGCTGAAGCCACGCCAGCACCGCGCCATGCGGGCGAATGCGCCGCAATTCGGAGACAACATTTGTATCGAGCAGGTACACGCCGCGATCAATCGAAGCGCGGCGCCGGCCTGCGGGGATGCCGGCCGCGCGGCGGAAGCTTGAGGTCGCCGCGGCCTTCATCGGTCAACAGCAACTCCTTGAGCGTGCGGACCGGCGCGCCATGAAGGCGCCGCCATTCATCGATCGGCACCAAGACAGCCGCCTCACTGCCGCGCTTCGTCACAAGCTGAGGTCCCTGCTTGAGACAGGCATCAAGCATTTCGCTGAAACGCGCCTTGGCATCCTGGACGGGCCATGTCTTCACGGCGGTCCTCCTGACTAGTTACATGACTAGTCTATATAAGACGAAGTCACCGTCAGGCAAGCGGCGGCTCACTGCTGCCCTTTCCCAGTTCGCGCTGCATCAGTACCGTGTCGAGCCAGCGGCCGAACTTGAAGCCGATGTTCTTCAGCGTCCCCACCATCTCGAAACCGCACGAGGCGTGGAGCTTGATCGACGGAGTCTGCGCGGAATCGCCGATCACAGCCACCATCTGGCGCTTGCCGAGTGCCGTGCACTGCTCGATCAGCGCCGGCAGCAGGGCCTTGCCGACGCCCTGGCCGACGGCGTCCTTGTCGATGTAGATCGAATCCTCGACCGAGAATTTGTAGGCGGGCCTGGGCCGCCAGTTGCCGGCATAGGCGTAGCCCATGACGCAGCCCTCGCGCTCGGCCACGAGGTGCGGCAGGCCGACGTCGATCACGGCGGCACGGCGGCGCTTCATCTCGGCGAGGTCGGGCGGATCGACCTCGAAGGAGGCCGTGCCGTGCAGCACGTGGTGTCCGTAGATTTCCGCGCAACGCGCGACATCGGCCTCGGTGGAGGCCCGCACGATCAGTTTGCTCACTTAGCTCTGTCCCCACACGCTTTTCATGCGGGGGTTATAGCGCGAAGCGAGCCCTCAGCGGCCACTTTCGTTCTTGAACAGCGAATCGGCCAGCTGCAGGCCGGTCTGCATCTCCGACAGCGAGACGGTGACGCGGTTGCCACGGTTGTCGATGATGGTCCAGCCGCGCAGCAGCAGCGGATTTTCCGCAAGACGAATGATCACTTTGCCTTCCTGCGGCTTGCGCACCTGGCTGATGGTCGCTTCCAGCATGCCGTTGACCCGCTCGAGCTTCTCGACCTGCAGATCGCCCGACAGCGTCAGCTGATCCCTGACCAGGAACGTAGCGGCGGTCCAGCCGATCGGCCACTGGCCGAAGTCGCGCGTGGCGTTGTCCCACATCGTGACCTGATAGCCGTCGGCCACGATCTTGAGCTGCGAAGGCGCATCGTACTCGAAGCGCATGCGGCCGGGACGGCGCAAATAGAGCGTGCCCTGCACCACCGAGCCGTTGGGATTGCTCTGCACGAAGCGCGCCTTCAACGAACGGAGCGAATTGAAGTATTGCTCGATCTGGGGGACGCCGACCGAGCCCGGTTGCTGGGCATTGGTCGGCAGAACGGCGAGCAGGAAAAGGACGGCAGCAGACAGGGTCGCTAACAGGGTGCGCATGGCGGCGATATGACCCTCGAATACGGCGGAATCAAGCGATCCGCCTGTCGAGCCTGGGGCTTCCCAAGCGGGTAAACGACCGTTTACCATACCGGCAAAGCCGGAGGAGCGCCTCATGCATGTCGGAATGGCCGCCGTTTTCCAGAATACCGGCCGGGCACTCAGCGACCATCAGATCTACCTCAACGAGCTGGCGCTCGCCGACATGGCCGAGCCGCTGGGCTTCGATTCGATCTGGTCGGTCGAGCACCATTTCACCGACTACACGATGTGCCCCGACGTCGTGCAGTTCCTGTCCTACATGGCCGGCCGCACGCGCAACGTCAGGCTGGGCTCCATGGTGGTGGTGCTGCCGTGGCACGATCCCATGCGGGTGGCCGAGCAGATCTCCATGCTCGACCATCTGTCGGGCGGCCGCATGATCCTGGGTCTGGGCCGCGGCGCGGGCAAGGTCGAGTTCGACGGCTTCCGCCTCGACATGGGCGACAGCCGCGAGCTGTTCGTCGAGTACGGCGAAGCGCTGCTCAAGGGCCTGGAAAGCGGCGTCATGGAATACGACGGCAAGCACTACCGCCAGCCGCGCACCGCGATCCGGCCGGCGCCGTTCAAGAGCTTCCGCGGCCGCACCTATGCCGCCGCGGTCAGCCCCGAGAGCGCGCGCATCATGGCCAAGCTCGGCGTCGGCCTTTTGATCATCCCGCAGAAGCCATGGCGCGAAGTGGAGAAGGAACTGGCCGAGTACAACACGCTCTATCGCGAGATCAACGGCACGCCGGCACCACAGCCGATCTCGGCCGGCTGGATCTTCATCGATCCCAGTGCCGAGCGGGCGCGCCAGATGGCGATGAAGTACATCGGCGGCTACTACCGCACCGTGCTCGATCACTACCAGTTCGCCGGCGCGCACATGAAGAACCAGAAGGGCTACGAGTACTACGCCAAGATGAACGAGAAGCTCGCCGTCTACGGCGACCAGAAGGCGATCGAGTTCTTCGCCGACCTGCAGGTCTACGGCACGCCCGAGCAGGTCCACGACAAGATCATGACCATCCACAGGCAGACCAACAATTCGGGCTTCGTCGGCGTGTTCTCCTATGCCGGCATGCCGCACGAGGAGGCGGCGCGCAGCATGCGCCTGTTCGCTGCGAGCGTGATGCCGGAGCTGAAGAAGTTCGACGCCGGTGCGGCGATCGATCGTTCGCAGCCGTTGCCCGACTTGCGCTATGCCGTGGCCGCCGAGTGAAGACAAGGCGGCGGTGGCCGCCGTCGCCCGCGTACGCGGCCTGCCCGTCGCCGAGCTCGACTGGTGCGAGGAAATTGCACCGCCGGGTTAGCGGCTTTCCTTCGCCCGCGGCCTTCGATACGGTGGGTCGCTGTGAGCGCAGAAGAAGAAGACATGGTCGGCGTCGTCGTGCCGATGCTGAACGCTGAGCGTACCATCGCGGCCACCCTCGACAGCATCTGCCGGCAAACCCACCGCAAGCTCGACATCGTCGTCGTCGACGACGGATCGACTGACGGCTCCGTCGCGATCGTCGACGGGAAGATCCGACAGGATCGGCGGGTGCGGATGATCCGTCAGCCGAATGCTGGCGTGGCGGCGGCGCGCAACGCCGGTGCGGCGGGGACCGCGGCGGCCTTTCTCGCCTTCGTCGACGCCGACGATCTGTGGGCGCCGACCAAGATCGAATTCCAGCTCGATGCGCTGAAGCGCGGCGGACCGCAGATCGGGCTGGCCTATTGTTGGTTCGCCAGCATCAACCAGAGCGACCGCGTCGTGTCGTTCGGACCCCAGCCGCTGTTCGACGGCGACGCCATGGCCGCCCTGTGCGAGAGCAACTGGATCGGCAACGGCTCGTCGCTGCTCGTACGCCGCGCCGCCTTCGACAGGGCGGGTGGCTACGACACCGCGCTGCGCGCGCAGGATGCCCAGGGCGCCGAGGATCTGCTGATCTGCTTTCGCATCGCTGAACACTTCGCCTTCGCCGTCGTGCCGCGTTATCTCGTCGGCTATCGCGCGCGGCCGAACAGCATGTCGCACGATGCCCTGCAGCTCTTCCGCTCGACCCGGCTGGTGCTGGGCGAATACCGCAGCAAGTTTCCCCAGCACGTGGCCAAGCTCGACCATCACCTCCAGGCGGCCCGCCAGTGGTACGCCTACCGCGCCGCCGCCGCCGGCCGGCGCTCCGACGCCCGTATCCTGATGACCGAGGCGCTGCGGCATCGTCCTCTTGCGGCAACCTGGCACTTTGCCAGCGTCGCCTTCGGCATCGCCCGCAGCCGACTGCAACGCCGGATGGGCCGGCCGGCGCCGCTGCCGCTGTACACAGAAACGATCTGGTGACGGGCCATGGGCGGCCGGATAGCCCTGCTTGCCTCGTCGATCGTGCTGACGCTGGCGGTGCTCGAGCTCGCCTGCCGGCTGGAGCGCGGGCGGTACTACCTGCTGCACTGGCCCAATCTGGTGCTCGACAGCCGCGAGGGCGCGGCGCGCTACCTCGACCAGGCGATGGTCCACGACGACGAGCTGGGATACGCGCCGCGTCCAAGCCATGTCGATCGCGATGCTGCGCACGATGACGAGGGGTTGCGGCGGACGCCGGCGCCAACGGGCCTTGCGCCGCGGCCGTTGCTGCTCGCCATGGGCGATTCCTTCACCTATGGCGCGGAGGTGGGCGACACCGACACCTGGCCGAGCCGCCTGCAGGGCCTGCTGGGCGTGCGGGTGCTGAACGGCGGCGTCCCTGCCTACGGCCTCGACCAGGCCGTCCTGCGCAGCGAGCGGCTGGCGCGGAAATTCCAGCCCCAGGCGCTAATCCTGGGCTTCATCACCGACGACCTGCGGCGCAACGAGCTCAGTCGCTTCGTTGGCTTCAACAAACCTCTCCTGATCCAGGCGGGCGACGACCTCGCGCCCGCAGGACCGATCCCGCCGCCGCAGCCGGCACGGCAGTCGCTCGCGCCGTGGGATCGGCTGTTCGGCTGGTCAGTCCTCTTCAACATCGTGCTGCACCGCCTCGACTGGCTGGAAGACTGGCCGGCCGACAGCGTGCGCGTCCTACCCAGCGGCGCAGGCGAGCGCATGGCCTGCCCGCTGATGCGACGGCTGGCGGCGCTCGGCGTTCCCGTGCTGGTAGTCGCCCAATACGACTCCGATGCGTGGGATGATGACAGAAGCGCCGGCGAGCAGCGCCGCCAGGCCTTGGTGGTCCTGCGCTGCGCGGCGCGGGCCGGGCTTGCCACGCTCGACACGTATGGCGCGCTCGACCGGCGCAGCGCCCGGCACCTGTTCATGCCCGACGGACATCTCACCGCCGAGGGCAACGCGTTGACGGCAACGGCAATTGCCGCCGCCTTCAAGCGGATGGGCCTGCCACTGCAGTAACCTCGTGACGGCGGAGCCGACAGTCGACATCCCCGCACTCGCGGTGCTAGTGGTCGGTCGACCGGTCCATCCGGCCGGATGTTCATCGCGAGGACCGCCGTGACCGGCGCATCCGCTCCCAAGCTCGCCCGCCTCAGCGTCGAGTACAGCCTGACGGAGCATTGCAACATCAACTGCCATGCCTGTGCGCACGCATCGCCCGTGCTGCCGGAGAAGTTCGCCGAGCTCGCCTCGTTTGCACGCGACTTCGAGGCGCTGGGCCAGGTCTTTCATTCCAGCGAGTTTCGCATCGTCGGCGGCGAGCCGCTGCTGCACCCCGACCTGCTGCAATTCCTCGCCGAGGGCCGGCGCATCGGCATCGCCGATTCGATCGTCGTCTACACCAACGGTGTGCTGCTGCATCAGATGCCCGACGATTTCTGGCGGCTGATCGACGAACTGCGGGTCAGCGTCTATCCCGGCGTGCGCCGGCGGCTCGACGACGAGGCGTGCGCGCGGCGGTGCGAGGCGAACGGCGTGCGCCTGCAGTTCGAGCGCTACCAGACCTTCGGCCAGACGCTGCTCGGCAAGCGCATCGACGATCGCGGGTTGGTCCTGGCCATCTATCGGTCCTGTCAAACTGCCATCGAGTGCCACACGGTCCACGAGGGTCGCTTTTACAAGTGCCCGATGGCGCCGATCATGGGTTCGTGGCTGGCGCTGCGGAAGATCGCCTTCGACAGCCCGGCCAGCAACGGCGTTTTGCTGCACGGCAATCCGACGCTGCGCGCCGACCTCGAGCGCTACCTCGCCGACCGCACACCGCTTGCCGCCTGTGCCTACTGCCTCGGCTCGTCGGGCGAAGCCGTGCCGCATCGCCAGCTCGACCGCGCCGGCTGCGCGGCGTGGCTCGAGGAAGACGGCCAACCGCTGATCGACGCGGTGCGGCTCCGGCTGCTCGGGCCGCCACCCGGCCTGCGATCAACGGTGCGGCGACTGCGCAACATGGTCAGGGACTGGACGTGACACGGTCCTGGCAATGACGCTTTCGGTCGTGATCCCGGCGCACAATGCGGCAAGCACCCTTGCCGCGCCACTCGACAGCCTGCTCGCCCAGACACGCGGCGACTGGCAGGCGATCATCGTCGACGACGGATCAACCGACGGCACGCGGCGTGTCGCTGAAGCCTACCGCTCGCGCGATCCGCGCTTCGCCGTGGTCGTGAACGGTGGCGCGCCGGAGGGCGTGTCTGCAGCGCGCAATCGCGGCATCGCAGCAGCGGATGGACGCTGGCTGCTGTTCCTCGATTCCGACGACACGATCGAGCCGTCCTTCGTCGCCCGGATGGTGGGCAAGCTCGATTCCAATCCGGGCGCCAAGATCGCCTATTGTGGCTCACGCCTGGTCACCGCGGCGGGCCGCGCGGGCGCTGCCTGGTTTTCGACGGATGTCGCGCGCGCGCCGTTCGAGACCTTCGCGCGTCACTGTCCCCTGGTGATCCATGGTGCGGTGTTCGATCGCGCCCTGGTCGTGGAGCAGCGCGGCTTCGACGAAAACCTGCGCACCTACGAGGACATGGACTTCCTTCACCGCATCGCCCGCACCGGAGTCTCCTTCCTGCCGGTGGCCGAGACCCTGGCGAACTACCGCCTGCGCCACGGTTCGCTGTCGACTGACGTGCGCGCAATGCTGGCCGACGGCACGCTGGTCATCGAGCGAGCTTTCGCCGCCGACCCCCGCGTGGTGAGGCCGGCCGAACGCCATGCGGTCGGCGCCGACCCGGCGCTCGGCAGCAAGGAAATGGCAGTCGGCCTCAACGCCCTATGGTGCGCGGCAGGCGCCGTTGCCCAAGGCGAGAGCGGAACCGGACTGGTGAGGCCGCTTCCCGATCGCGGCGGCGATCTCACCGAAGCCTGCCGGCTGCAGATCCTGCGGGGCCTGATGTTCGGCGCGCGCAGCCTCGAGGACGAGCTGCCATCCAGCGACCCTGCCTTCGTCGCCAGGGTCGAGGCCTTGCTCGTTGCCGTGGAGCAAGCGACCGCACGTCCTGGCCTGGCGCGGCTCCTGCGCTTCGCCCTCGAGCCCGAGGTCTTCAGCCCGCACAAGCTCACCGAGAGGCTGGCGGTCGACCGCACGTTACTGGTGCGCCGGCAGCTTGCCGCCCTGGCGCCGATCGCGGCCGACGCCGGCATCGATCGCGTGCAGGTCGAGTTCCGCAGCGGCCAGCGTGTCGTCGGCCGCCTCGCCGCGCCGGCGCTGGGCGGCTTCTCGGCGCGCGACGTCATGCAGCTCGCGCTCGATTCGGTGAGCCTGGTGGAGATCGTGAGGGCGGGCGGCCTCGCGCGGCGGCCACGTTTCTGGCTGCTGGCGATGCTCGCCGCCACGCGTCACGGCTGGGCGGTCGCGGCGGCCAAGCTCGGACGGCGCGCGGTGCCGCTGCGCAGCCTGCGCGCGCTCGCCAAGGCCGCGCTCGCTGACGCAGCGCTTGCCTCGACCGGCGGCGTCGCCGCGAGCGAGCGCGCCGTGGCGTCACTGATCGCCGACGCCGAGGCCATGGCGGCGCGCACCACGCCCGCCGCAGCGGCGCGCCCGACCGAACCGGCGCCGCCGGCGGACGGCGACCGCCGCGCCTACTGGGAGGCCATCTATCGCATCGAGGATCCATGGGCCTACGGCTCTTCCTACGAGCAGCTCAAGTACCGGCGCACCCTCGACCTGCTGCCGGCCGGGCCGATCGGCCGGGCGATCGAGCTCGCCTGCTCGGAAGGCCGGTTCACCGAGCTGCTGGCGCCGCGCGTCGGCCATCTCATCGCCAGCGACATTTCCGAGACCGCGCTCGGGCGCACCAGGCAGCGCTGCCGCAGTGCCGCCAACCTCGAATGCCGCCGCCTCGACCTGTTCGACGACCCGCTGCCGCACGACCTCGATCTCATCGTCTGCTCGGAGGT
>Ga0137375_10010371_pt1 | contig 11030 bp, 9 predicted proteins | sample SagtaG_24_FD_104936 | JGI IMG/M metagenome (GOLD analysis project Ga0137375, IMG submission 104936) | Vadose zone soil microbial communities from Sagehorn Ranch, Mendocino, California, USA - Sage1_R_113_16 metaG | ecosystem: Environmental > Terrestrial > Soil > Vadose zone | place: USA... | reverse complement strand
GTCGTACTGCAGCGAGTGGATGGATATTTCAAGTGTATCCGTTGTGGAAAGGCGTTGAAGAAAGACCAAGGCATGAAGGTATGTTTGTGTCAAGATATCATTATGCGAAGCTTATCGTCATTAGAGCCATACTCGTGAATGTTACGGCGATCGCAAAGTGGGCACTAATCCTCGATATGTTATTTGGCTGATTTGATATTTAACCAGGGCATGGAGTTGGAGGTCGATCAGACTGACCAGCCAGCAGCACCCCTTCCCATTTCCACCTCTGATAATCAGCCGAAGAACCTTGCTGACGGGTCTGGTGATACCGAACGATTACTGGCCGCAGAGACGTCTATCGGCCAGAGGGTAGACATTGTCCTGCCTATTTCAGCTTTGGCTTCGCCACTCAGCCCTGGTGCTGCACCTGCACCATCATCTCTGGAGCTCCAAGAGACACCTGGACCATCGCAATCATTGGATTACTTCCAAGCCATTGGTCGGGCGGCTCGATCTGGCGTTGCTGGCGAGGCTATCGTCTGCTTCAGTCCAGAGTCGCTTTGCCTTAGACTCCGCCCTGGCCTCCTTCTGGATGTTCCTTGTGCGATGCTGCCCCATGCGCAACTCTGCGATATTTGTTCACCCCCGGACCAATGCCCACACCATATTCGAGAAGCGGTAGCTCCTCCCACCCTGCCTTCGCCGGATGTGGCACCCTTACCTGACCCACTAAAGCAACTAAATTCATTAGTGTCATCTGCAGCAGCAAATTCTTGCTTGGATCTTGGGATGGCTGGATTGCCTCGTGCTGAAGAGTTGGGTGGCTTCATTCGCACTGCTGGTGATAATCTTGCAAAGTCGTGTGTTAACTGCTGGAGTAATGGTTTAGAGTATCATTCGCACCCCCTGGAAGAATGCCGATGGAGACCACTTGAATTACGTAGTGGGAAGTGGCTAGAATGGCGCAAAACCTTACGGTTCCCTGTCGGGTGTTGCTTCTATTGCGGTTGTCCCCAAAAGGTTTGCCCAGATTGTATATGCGATTGTGGTCTGCAGCTCTCACTTATACTTAGATGAATTACACCTCCGATTCTGGTCAAAAGCTTCGTGTTCATGAACATCCTAGTGACCAGACCTGTCACTGGATCTCAGTGTTCAAGCCTCTTGCGTTTCTCGTCTTTCACAATCCAATTTTGATTCAAAGTCTTTCAGAGAGCTCTCATGGCAAAGTTATCAAGCGAGGCATCGTGGATGAAGCCGAATATGTGCAATGGCTATGTGACGAAGGCGAAGGAGGACTTTTGAACTTGCTTAATGTATTGTTGCATACCTGTGAATTGCGGGGAGTACCGAAATCTTCGTTATAGATCTTTGAATTACAGCAAAGTACTTGTTAATGCCAGTGGCTCCAACCCTTCTAACAGATTACAGCTGTGCCATTTCCAGGCATTCAGCTGCCCTCTGGTGCACCGAAGAACTGTTCACCAGCGCCGAACCCATAAAATTTCCCTGCTTTGGGACATCGGGGCATGATTGCACTTCGCGCAATGGACTCGGGAATCATCCTTCTCAGCATCACGTCGGTTGAAAATTGCCCGTGGCCTGAGTTGCAGGTGCAGGACCACATCGCAACATCCGCTTAGGATGCCTCTGGCACGAATCGTTGTCGATGAGGCTTGTTGGTGAAGCCCGAGTTGTTCAGACCTTGCATGGGAATGCTGACATTCTTTGGAACACTCGCAGTCTCCCTTGTACTCATGACGGCAACACACCCAAATCGCCTAGAAAGATACATTTTTCAAAAGCTCGGTAGGCAGGTTTACCGAGTTGTTCGACGAAGCACCAATCGTCCCGAAATTTCGCAGAAAATGATCCAGTCTGAGCCAATTCGTCTACCACTTTCTTCTCCAACAAAGCAGACGCTGTGTTATCTTCTCGATTGCTCTTGCCGTACAAAAGTACCAATGCCATGTGCAGTAATCATTCGAGCGAGGCTTTGGAAGCTAACGCCCCTCAGAATGGGTACTCAAGGAAACCAAGATTGATAGAGCTGATGTTTCGAAGTACTGGTCAGAGTGCGCGGTGCACCAACGGGTTTTTCTGGGCGCATCGAAAAGAGTGGGACCTGGTCCCTCATCTTCCTCGCTATCCTCCTGGCCATCGGGCTGAAACCCCAGTGGAAGACTTAGAAATAGACGATCGGTACAATTTTCTGTACGGCAAACAAAGGGGAGTTGTGTGATGCATATGTGTGACATCACAACCTGCTTTCGACCATCATCCTCATCCAACACGTACGGCAGTAAACGGAGGCAACGGCGGCAAACTGGGAAGGTCGAGGAACGGTAAGAAAAGGGGATGATCACTCCCCTTTAACGGTACTTTGTTTTATTTTATTTTATTATTTTTCTAACAAGAACTACAGTGACGCATTTCGCCGGTGGAAGGTCATCGGCAACCTTTACACACCTCGAACTCAACGCCTACGAGGGCCGTCGTAAAAGGCGCCCAGAACATCAACGCACGGCGAGGAGGGTAGTACCCCTTCTCGATCACGTTGTTTCCACACCATTACCTCTCAACTACGATCTCAACACCTACGATGCGGAGCCTGGGACATCAAAACACGGCGAGGAGGGTAGTACCCTTCTCGAACCGTTGTTTCTCGTGGCATGCGTTCAAACGGGGAGGTGCGGAGGTTCGACGAACCTCTTGTAACAATGTACACTATCTATGTTTTCTTTTCATCTTTTTCTTTCGAAACTGTTGCTTCGTTCCATTTCAGAGACAGGCGTGATGAGGAGGGAAAATATCTGTTCACGTCTTTTCGAATTCCAGAAGGAAGGAATTGCTTTTCTCCAACTCACATACCCACTCCTGGCGTTAAGATAGGCTTTTTTCCTTCATACTCCTTTCCCAAGTAGTGAAATATACAGGTAAGTGTACGTCTGGAATTAAAATGCGGTCGTTCATCGATTTTTGCTTAGGATTCTTCCAGTTAGAAGAGAGATCTTGCTGGAAGCGTTGTATTGCGACCCCACCGGTTTCCACACATATGACTATGCACGCCACTTCCTTTCCTCATGTACACGGATTCTTGGTCTTCCAACGATGCCAAACAGTGTAGAATTCGATGGAATATCGGAACATTCCCAATTAGAGCAGTTTCACCGAAGTAAGTTATTACCGATACATTTTAGATCTGCCAACGACTTTCCATCGTATAGAATTTGAAAAAGAAGTCAGTCATAGACCAGATTGCAGGGCCGGAACATCGTTTCAGTGGCGTAAAGGTCATTGTTGGAGTCGATCGTCTCGACTATATCAAAGGCGTGCCGCAAGAGTTACACGCACTGGAGCTCTTTTTATCCCGAGTGGATCGGGAAAGTAAGTTCGACCATATCTCTAGGTAAACAGGGATTTGACCTGCCTCAAGATTGGCCTCGTGCAACTTGCCGTGCCCTCACGACAAGACGTTGAGGAGTACCAGAAGTCAACGAATTGGTTGGTCGCATAAACGGCCACTTCGGGAGTGACGTTTGAGAGTATATCCAACACACCTCGTTCTTGTCTTCCTTGGTAGCAGTTCGTTCGTGATCGGTCACAAGGGGACGAGGAGAGTAGTACCGTTGTTTCTTTTCTTTTGCTTGTGTTATTAGGCGTTATCAGAACTCCGGAGTATTAGAATTGACTTCGACATTTTTCGTAAAAGGAAATTAACCCAATTTGGTAATTCCACATTGAGAAATCAACTGGCTTGATCAGCATCATCTCTGCTCATCTCCGCTCACCTTCTCCAATCGACGCCGCTCATCTTATACCATCTTATACTTAACTCGCAATGCCTAGGATCCCGTATGCGTATTTCAACAGGAAACTTAAGGTATGTCGTCGTTTTTGCTAGGTTTGGGTGCTAATATGTCTGTAGCCGGGAGACCGAGTGAAGGTTTGGTCGGGGGTTAATTATGGATGGGATTTCGGCTACCATAAGAGATACTACTATCAGATTCGTACTGATATGCATGGTGTGGTAAGTTGTTTCTTATTAATCCGATCCGAACTCAATTACTGATAATATTTTAGGTGAAGAAACATTGCATTGGCACCATGGTACAGCTCGACAGACGTCGACAAGGAAACTTATGCGTCTACGATCTACACAATGTAAGGAAAGTATTTTGAGGTAAGTCGGATGAACATCGACTAATACAATTCAATGACATTTGGATTTTCTAGGATGGATTCTCGTTAGTTGGAAAAAACGTACAGTACATACAGATTGTGGACATAAAAGTCGTTGGAGGATGCTATTGCGAATCCGAATTTCTTACCTCGGCAAGTCGTCTCAGTTCGTACTAACAGAAAAGATAATCTAAACAGAGAAATTTCGTTAGTGCCAACCACCTTCACCACACTACCTACGAGGATCGTTGCCAAGATGGCAACGTTGGGAGGTAACTTTTCTTTTTCTTTTCTTTTCGATTAACGCTACAGGCCCCAAGTTGCTTTCCGGCGAGGAGGGAAGGATCTCTTCTCGTTCGTGTTCAGCTATCTTTCCTTCCAACGAGGAGGGAGAATGGGTCGTGTTCAGCTATCTTTCTCTGCCACGAAAGGGATCTATCCTCCCTCGTCCCTGTCCGGCTGTCTTTCTGAGGTGAGCTCTTCATTTGCATGAGGTTCAGCGAACCTCGTATTCATTATATCTGCTCTTGTTAGACATGCCTCACAATTTACGGGTTAAAGGTTTGTTGGACCGGATTGCTTAGTACGCACTAACTGCGACGTTTCGAGGTTCGGCGAACCTCCTTGTTGTTTCGGGTGTGCCCGTCAGGAGGTCAGGTCAAGGCAGGGGAAGGCAGGTCACAAGTGCAGGCGCTCGCACTCACGAATTGTGAGGTACGCCAAACCTCACGGTTCGTGTCAAGTGAGAACCAAACCAATCTGGTCTTTTCCCTCCTAAGTATCCTTGCTTATGTTCTAATTCACCTCGGCTGCATTCGATGTTCAATAATTGACTTGTTATAAATGACTTAAAATTGTAATACATGAGAGATGAATATATGAAATTGAAACATGCAATGCAAGTGCGATAACCTACAATGTGTGAGGTTCAATGAACCTCACAATCTGTGAGACGCATTGGATCTCATACAGTGCTTCATGACCATTTTTCTATTTACTCCTGACAGGCTCAAGCAACTACCGCCAAAACCCGAGCCTTCTGTAGACCTTTCTTTGCCTGATGGGCTGTTGACTTTCGTGGGGGAGAGATCATGGAGGTGAATACCAGATGTTGCGAGTGAGAAGGATCTCTTCTGCACATGCGAACAACAGCTTCAGGTAAGCGGTGCCATTGTCATAGTAGTCGAAAGTTAACTTCTCCAAGTCCATTCTTTCATAGACAACGATATCGCTCGAATTCAGGAAGCTTTGCAATAGTCTGGCCGGTCTGTAAAAGTCATTCGGGCTTGTCTCAAGGGAAAGGGCATCTTTGCAGGAACGTGATGGGCAACGTGAAGACCGCGTGTAATCAAGATAGGGTAAAAAGGGACAACCAATTTAACAACTATCTGGCGTTAACATGAAACTAGAAGATCTATAATGGAGATGCTGGTACTCCCCGCAATTCACATACGTGCAACAACACATTAAGCAAGTTTAGCAGTCCTCCATTGCCTTCGGAACAAAGCCATTGCGCATATCCCGCCCCAGTCACAACGCCCGGCTCAATACCCTTGCCACGAGAACTCTCTTGAAGACTTTGAATCAAAACCGAATTGTGAAAGACGAGAAACGCAAGAGGTTTAAATACTGAGATCCAATGACAAGTCTGGTCACTAGGGTGTTCGTGAACACGAAGGTTTTGGTCAGAATCCGATCTGTAATTCATCTAAGTGAAGGTGAGAGCTGCAGACCACAATCACATGTACAACCAGACAAACCTTTTGGGGACAACCGCAATAGAAGCAACATCCGACAGGGAACCGTAACATTTTGCACCACTCTCTCCACTTCCCACTGCGTAATTCGAACGGTCTCCATCGGCATTCATCCAGATGATGTGAATGATATTCCAAACCATTACTCCAACAGTTAACGCACGACTTTGCAAGATTATCGCCAGCAGTGCGAATAAAGCCACCCAACTCTTCGGCACGGGTGAATCTAGCCTTCCCGAATACCAAGCAAGAATTGGCTGCTGCCAGGTGGGTGGCAAATGATGCTAATGGAGCTGGTTCCTTGAGTGGATCAGGTACGAGCGCCAATTGTTTCCGCACATCAGGAGAAGGTAATGCAGGAGGAGCTAAATCTTCGGGGATACGATGTAGGCCTTGGCCAGGCTGCTCGCTCGTGAATTGGAGTGAACAGATGTCGCACAGCTGGGCATGAGGCAGCATCGCACAGGGAACACCAATACCATCCAGAAAAAAGCCGGGTCGGAGTCTCCGGCAGAGCGACCTGTCTTGCAACATATCATAGATGGTTTGCCTTCCAAAAGGGTCATCATTAGGGCTTAAACCAATCAGCTTTTCCAGCGATGTCGGATTGAAGTAGACAATAGCCTCTCCAACACCACCAGAGCGAGCCATCCGACCAATGGCTTGATAGTAATCCACTGCGTCTCTTGGTGAACCCAAATGAAAAACATAGCGAACATCGGAGTAGTCAAGGCAACAGTTCAGCATCGAGGTGCAGACCAAACCCAAGACACCACCATCCTTCCATAACTTCTTCCATTCCGATCGATCTTCGATTGAGACCGACGAGTGGTATGGCTTCCAGCCCAAAAGCTCAACCATCTGATCACATTCACGACGTGAGTTACAAAACAGGAGGGCGCGTTCTACTTTGTTGGAGAAGGAAATGGTGGACTTGATGTTTTCTGCGACCGTTCGCTCAAAGTCTCCATAGTTGGCTCGGATTGGGATCATTTTCTGAGAAATTTCGGGACGGTCGGTGCTTCGTCGGACTACTCGGTAAACCTTCCTACCAAGCTTTTCGAAAAGGTATGTCTCGAGGCGATTTGGGCAAGTTGCCGTCATAAGAACAATGGAGACTGCCAGTGTCCCAATGAATGTCAGCATTCCCATGCAAGGTCTGAATGACTCATGTTTCACCAGCAGGTGAGCCTCATCGATAACGATTTGTGCCAGCCGTCCTAAGCGGATGAGGGTCGCAAGGTGATCCTGCAACTCAGGCCACGAGCACTTTTCAACGGCAACGAGGAGTAGTTGAGGGGCCATAGCGATATCGCAACTTGCTGTCCATGTTTGGCAGGCCAACCCATAATGCCATGCCCTGCATTTGTACTCATCATGCATTGCGGTAAGAGGAAGAATCAGAACTGTTGTGTCGCCGCCGTCGTACAGCGCAGCGCTCATGAAAATTGGGAGTGTCTTTCCCGACCCTTAAGTTAGACCTGAGCAGATGAAACAAATAAAGCGTAGGAAGCATTCCCCACCTGTCGGTCCTACCACAAGTAGGGACGGCTCCTTTCCACGTATCAGCTCTAAAGCAAGGGATTGCTGAGGATCTTTAAATGTTGCAGAATCATCCTTTAGAAATGTGCGGAGATCACGTAGACGTGAAGGGTGCATCATATGTGTTACTGGCTGGGTGAGACCTCGCGATGGAGGACTTTGAACATTCATACCCAGGCCATTGAGAAGGCATGCCAGATCATTCGCACGGGATTGAGAGACAGCTTGTAAAATGTCGGGAAAGATAATCCTTTTCACCTCTTCGGCGATGTCCGTGGCAGAAGGGAAAGACGAAGTGAAACCGCCTTCCAATGTCGTCGGTACAACCACTGAGGAAGCAATTTCGCCTTTGCGTTGCATAGCTTCCAGCAAGCCAGGCTGCGAGAATCCAACTAGCTTATGCCATATGCCACTCGTCCGCATGCTATCAAAGAAAACATGGAAATCCATCCCTGCTGGCAGACGGGCATCAGAAGCATACAACCCATGAATCCCTTCGCTATGACCAGATTGGGCGGACAAAGACGATCGGTTCAAGGGATTATGATCGTGAAACAGCACGGAGTGGTAGTTGAGGAACCAAGTGGCTACTTGTCTCCAGAGACTTACAGGCAATTTGATACCGAGAAGACGTTGAGTGTGGCGAGCCAGACTTCGCGAAAGCTCGGGCGAAGTCACCGGGCGATATGGCCCAAAAAAAAGATGGTCCCTAGCCCTCGCTGCCACCTTGTTTCCGCTGAAGTAATTCTGCCAAACCACTATGGTAGGCCGGATGAACGTCAAATATAACATCCATAGTCGTCCAATCTCCGGATGTGGAACCCTCATCATAGTAACATCTCGTCCAGTCAAATTGCTTGTTTTATTGTACGTTCCCATCATGGAGAAATATTGGAACATTGCAAGCACGTTCCGGATGGTTCCACCAGCAATGTTGCTGATCAGGTTGGACGCAAGCTCTGAAGCACGACCTGGTTCACCGACGCTGGTCTGGGTTCCGCTAAAAAGCAGCATCTCCACCTCATGGCAGAGAGCCATGTACGCAAAGCATGGGCCGGCCTTCCACAAAATCTTCCCATTCTTGGAAACAAAATGAAAGCGTCCTCTGAGGGAAGGGTGCGTCAGGATAACTCGAAGGACATCGAATTTGTGTCTGGCGAAGGAGTTTGAGGGATCGCCGAAACACGAGTAACCGATAGTCCGGTTTCTAGGTTCCTCGTGCACTACTCCCGGTGACCAATTGATATCGAAGGTGTCGAATCCAAAGAATAGCTGTCCATGGATCAACTCCTTGACCTCCGAAATGATTGTTTCAACGAAGCGACCAATGTCTCGGAGATATAGGACTTTGCCACCAACCATAATATTGTCTCCGCTGAAGTCAAGGGCGGTGAAACGGATTGTCCCCTGCTCAGCCGAGGAAAAGTGATTAAGAAAACGCATCACCAAGTACATGGATGGAATTGGTCCCTCTCGCCCGTCGTCAAGGAAGGATGAGACCAAGTTGTAGGCCCTGCCAAAAAAAAAGGATTCCTTTCAGACAATAACCAGACTCCATGGTCAGATACGCACTCAGAATAACGTAGGTCAGAGCTTTCTATAACGCGCTGATGCATCAATGCCATCATGACTTGTCGGCCACAGAATAACACCGCTGAAAAAAGTTGTGTAATGCGACGTCCAGCAAGCCACTGTCCGGACTCCTTTAGTGAGAAAAGGACCAGGAAACGATAGATTGGAGTGTAAAATTTCCCATCCGCGCCTGAGGGAAGATGTGTGAAAAGCGAGATGAGTAGGTCCAGAACGCATTGCTGCACAGGATTCTCGACGAGAGTTGATTGCCATTCCATGCCAGCTCCCCTTTCTAATTCCAGCCCTTCACCCTCGCCCTCGTCCTCGCCCTCGTCGTCAGAATCCTCCGGCTCCAGTTCAATATCATCAAGAGCGTCATAGTCAAACTCAATGACATTCTCGACATCATTTGCTGGCATTGCAACAAGAACATCTTTTAAATTCTGGCATGCTTGCTTCTGCTCGGCTGTTAGCTCCATAAAATAGCCGGAATCCCATCCTTTAAAGCATCGGAAAACGAAATACAGGAGACAAGTTACGACGAGCCCATACTTCTTCAAGGAATCGGGTCGAACATCACGGTGAGCAACCATTTGGGCACTATTGTGACTGGGCCATGAACAACAGTTAGCTACAGAATAATCAGAAATTGGCCCTATTACTCACTTGTCACTACGAGTAAAAAGTTGGTCAGCGATATGTTAAAACGCAAAGAAGATAAACACCTACGCAGGGCGCTTGCCGAGTAAACGTCGAACATGATATCCCGCGGTTCCAATAGCGGTCTGAATGTTAGACATGAGAGCGGTAACATCGCGTGAAACAGATTTCAGGTCCTCATCGTCTTTGGTGAGGCCGGTCAGAAGCGAGAGCTCAGATGGAGAGAACCCGGATACGTGGTTGATCCATCCTTCCTTTTGTAAAAATTGATTAAGCTCACGGTAATCAGGCTTGTGGATTTCCCCGTCGGATACCGCAAGTTCTTGGAAGTTCGTCGTGAATAACTCGAAGTCATCGCCGTGGGTTCCATCTGTCGCTGAATCCGGGAGCTCAACAGGAAAATAAAAGATTCTCGGGGCCCGGAAAAACGTTTGGACGTGGGAGGAGAAGTGTGGACGTTCTCCTCCTAGGGTGGTGTCTGCGCTTCTACAAACGTGGCGCTGCCAAGTAGCGACGTCGATGTAGCCTCGGCGGCAGCGAGAGCAGACCGTATACTTATCAACCGGAATCGCCAGCCCGAAAACGGCTTCGATCGTCCCGGGTGGCTGAATGGATTCAGAAAGCAGACCAGGAAACCTTTGGTTGAGATGCTTGGAGAAAGTGGTTTCAACTTTGCAGTGCGGGTGGTCACGACGTAGATGCTCCAGCGCACGATCCGGATTGACACAATATCGGCAATCGGTACAAATGAGGACCCTATACTTGACGTTGACAATGAATGGCGTGCATTTGAGGAGAGCGTCGTTAGTGATGGTGTGCTGGTCCGGAAAGACTCGTGATTCAAACTTGTTTGGCGGACGTGGCCCGACTATTGGAGACGTAGGTTTTCGGGGGATGTCTGAGACACCTTGCTGACCAGGCCTGGAGGTTGCAGACGCTTCTCTGAGACAATGATTATGATGGAGGAAAGTGGTAGGGTTTGGGACATTTGTGACAGCTGAGAGATGTCCTGCATCAGCTAATACTGGGAGATACGACTCCGATGGTCCAGGAGATAACCCGTGGACTTCCGGAGACGGGGGCTGGACAATGCCCACCCTCTGGCCGATAGACGTCTCTGCGGCCAGTAATCGTTCGGTATTACCAGACCCGTCAGCAAGGTTCTTCGGCTGATTATCAGAGGTGGAAATGGGAAGGGGTGCTGCTGGCTGGTCAGTCTGATCAACCTCCAACTCCATGCCCTGGTTAAATATCAAATCAGCCAAATAACATATCGAGGATTAGTGCCCACTTTGCGATCGCCATAACATTCACGAGTATGGCTCTAATGACGAT
>Ga0137375_10010369_pt1 | contig 11031 bp, 5 predicted proteins | sample SagtaG_24_FD_104936 | JGI IMG/M metagenome (GOLD analysis project Ga0137375, IMG submission 104936) | Vadose zone soil microbial communities from Sagehorn Ranch, Mendocino, California, USA - Sage1_R_113_16 metaG | ecosystem: Environmental > Terrestrial > Soil > Vadose zone | place: USA... | reverse complement strand
CGGAGCCGCGGCCGCGCCGGCGGCCCACCGGAATGGAGATCGCGTGGGCGGACGATCTGCGCCGGGCCGGCATCGAGACCTTCGAATTGTTGTTTCAGCGCGCCAGAGGACGCTACCTGCAGCTCGAGATCACGCTGCGCGGCACGGGGCGCTGCAGTCCGCGCGTGCGCGCCGTCCGCGTGTGGTATCCGCGCTTCTCGTACCTCGAGCGCTATCTACCCGCCGTATATCGCGAGCACGCGGAGTCCGCGTCGTTTCTCGATCGGTTCCTGGCGAACACTGAGGGTTTCTTCACAGACATCGAGGGACGCGTGGCCGGGGCGCAGGCGTTGCTCGATTATCGGACCGCGCCGCCGGAGACACTCGAATGGCTGGCAAGCTGGTTTCACGTCGCGCTCGATCCCGCATGGGACGAGGCGCGCCGGCGGCTGTTCGTCCGCCATGCCGCGGAGTTCTTCGAATGGCGCGGGACAGTGCCCGGACTCCGCATGGCGCTGCGGCTCGCGACGGAAGCCTGCGCAGCCGAATCAACATTCGCAGTGGAGGCACGCCGATCGGAGTCGATCCGGATCGTCGAGCGTTTTCGATCGCGTCCACTGCCAGGGCTGGCGTTCACGCAGATGAACGAGGCGGATGGCTTGCCGCTGCGCGTGACGAAGGCGACGTGGGATCCCACGCTTGGCGCGGCGGACCTGCATCGCCGCTGGCGAGAGGTGACGGGCAATTCGAGCGCCATGTACCCGATCGCTCCACCTGCGGACGCGGCCGCGCGCGCGCTATGGATCGCGTTTTCGACGCAGCAGCTCGGATTCGTCCCGCGCACGGGAGACCCGGACCGCTGGCGCACGACGCTCCAACGCCGCTATCCCACGCTGGACCATCTCAATCGCGCCTGGAAGTCCGCATATTCCGAGTGGAACAGCGTGCCGCTGCCAGCGGCGCTGCCGGAGATCGCCGCCATGCTGCGCGACTGGATCCAGTTCCAGAGCCTCGTCCTTCCCGCCGATGATGCGGCGCATCGCTTCACGGTGTTCCTGCCGCAGGGAACACTCGGGAATCGCCAGCGTGTTGAACGCCTCGATCTCGTGCGCCGCGTGGTGGCGCTCGAAAAGCCCGCCCACACGTCATTCGAGGTGAAGTTCTACTGGGCATTCTTCCGAGTGGGCGAGGCCCGTCTCGGCGAGGGCACCGTCGTCGATCTCGGCAGCCGATCGCCGGAGCTGCTGTCGCCATTCGTACTCGACCGTAACTATCTCGGCTCCGGCTACCTCGGAGACGAGCATCCTGCGCGCCCCTCGATACCGTGCGCCTGCGGGTCTTCGACTCGAGGAGAACAGCCATGACCACGTTTGCGGCACCGTGCCTCGAAACCAAGGTGCCCGATCCGTGCAAGCACGTGAATTACACGCTCGGGATGGTCCTCGGCGTAGAAGACTTCAACCAGGACTTCGCGTATACGCAGGCGAAGCTGCAGCTCCAGGCGCGGGAGGCGATCGGCTACGGCACGCTGACGGGCCTGCGCGTTGGGTCGGAAACGACCGTGAAAGGTCCGCGGGTCACCGTCGGCAGCGGCGCGGCGCTGCTGCCGACCGGACGGCTCGTCTGCGTGAACACCACGCAGTGCGGCTACGTCAACGACTGGCTCGCGGCCCACAAGACCGAGGTCCCGGCGCTCCTCGGCTCGCCGCTCGATTCGATCAGTCTCTACCTGACGCTGTGCTATCGCGAGTGTCCGGTCGATCCCGTGCCGATTCCCGGCGAGCCGTGCCGCACCGAAGACGAATTGATGGCGCCGTCGCGCCTGGTCGACGATTTCATCCTCGAATTGCGGACGACGCCGCCGGATCAGCGCGAGGAGGATCTCGTCCGGGAATTCCTCGCCTGGATGCGCGCGCTCGCATTTGGCGGGGGCGGACCGTACGCGACGGTGGAAACGTTCATCGCCGCGCTGAAAGTGTCCGTGGTGGAGGGACCGCAATCGCCGCTTGTGTCTCCGCCATCCTCGCCGCTGTCCGCGCCGGGCGTGCACTTCGTCTTTGGCTCCCCCTTGACGTCACTCGCGCTGGATCCCGCGCTCGCCGGCGAATACTTCCGCGCCGCATTCCGCGTGTGGGCGACGGAGATTCGACCGAAGGTGCACGCCGCCTGTTGTACGGCGGGACATGGATGCGGTTGCGACGAAAACGCCGCGACGCCCCTGCCCGATGAATGCCTGCTGCTCGCGCGCGTCAATGTGCCCGTCGTGAACATCGGCGGCGACGAATGGCGCGTCGACGACACCCAGACGATCACGCTCGACGAGTCGCGACGCCCGGTGCTGGTCTCGCTGCGTGTCTTAGAGGAATGGGTGATCACCGGTGGTCCGGCGTCGGGCTCCGGCGGCGCGATCGGCGCGGCACCTGCGCTCGTCGCGGCGGGCATCGCCGGCGCCGGCGGTACTACCGGCTTTGTGACGGGCAATCTCGCGGTCACCGTTCCGGCTGCGAGTCAGATCCGCATCGCGTTCAACGGCTATACGCCTCCGACCAGCGCCTTCCAGTACATCGTCCGCGCGATGGCGCTCTCGGGAGTGGTTCCCAATCCGACGATTGCGTTCGATTCGTTCGTGCCCGGCGGCATCGTGCTGCGCGTCACGAACGGTGCGGCGGCGATCCCGCCGCTGACGCTGTCCGGCATGAGCTTCATGATCGATATCACTCGGGTACCGGCGTAGGAGGCGAGATGCCGACAGGTCTCTTCACGCCAATCCTCAACGACCGCACGCGCGCGCCGTATTTCTTCAATGGGCGGCTGCTGACCGGCGAGACGATGACCGCCGAGCAGCGCGCGCAGCACATCGCGCACGACCTTCTCGCGCGAGGGCTGGGGGACGGCGTCGCCAACGGGCTGCAGGTCGAGCTCTCGAAGGATTTCAACAGCGTGGATCGGCCGGTCGTCACGGTGAAGGCGGGCGCCGCCATTTCACGCCGCGGCGATCTGCTGTTGCTGACGGCCGATACCGAGGTCGAGCTCGTACGGCCGGCAACCGCTTCGGTAGCGCCGCAACGAATATTCGAGGCGTGCAATCCGCCGCAGCAGGGTGCGTACGTCGCCGATGCCGGTGTCTATCTCCTCACCATTGCGCCGATCACTGTTGGGGAGGGATTGGCTCCGGTCAGCGGTCTCGGCGGCGGTAACGCGTGCAATGTGAAGTACCGCATCGACGCGGTCGAATTCCACCTTGTCAAGCTCCCGGTCGATACCGCGACACTGGCCGACACCGCGCACCTTCGCAACCGCGTCGCGTATCAATGCTTCGGCGTCGATGATCTGCTCGATTTCGCGCGCGACCCATTCGCGCGTCCGCCGTCGGAGGAGCCGCGGACCCTGCTCGATCAGATCCGCGGCACTCAGCTCGGCGACTGCGAAGTGCCGCTCGTCGTCCTCTATTGGACGGCGACAGGCGGGATTCGATTTGTCGATGCCTGGTCGGTGAGGCGCCGGCTCACGCGAACGCGCAGCGCATCGCAGCTGTTCCTGCCGATCACCGACGTGCGGCTCGCGGCAGCCGAAGCGATGGTGCTGCAGTTCGAGCGCCACGCGCTCGACCTGATTGCCGCCAGCGGCAGCCCGACGACTCTCCGCGCGGTCGATGCGTTCCGATATCTGCCCCCTCTCGGCGCCGTGCCGCTTCCGGCACCTGGAAGGAAAGGCATCGCCTACGACCAGTTCTTTGCCGGACGCACCTACAACCCACCGAGGTTCGTTAATGGCGCGAAGCTCGCGCCGATCCTGCGCAACTTCGTGATGACCGCGCCGATCGACTTCGGCAACGACGAGATGTTGTGGCTGTACACGATCGTCCAGAACATCCGCGACGCGAATGCCGGTGGGGCTACCGCCCCCCAGACCTATCTGCTCTTCGCGACCGGTCAGATTCCTTATCAGGCCGAAGCGCAGTTCGACGTGTCCTACTGGAATTACAGCAATTACGTATGACCGTGATCCGGCACCCGTGATGGAGGACTGGCAATGGCTCTACCGCTCAAGGTGAATCCTGGCGATCTGATCCGCGCGGACATGATGACCGAGGTCCTCGGTCTGCTCCTGTCGCTCGATCAACGTGTGCACGTGCTCGAGCTGACGTCCGGAGCAGGATCCGGTCTGTTCATCACGTCGATCATTCCCGCCGGACCGGTGCGGGTCGGCGAGGAGATGCAGATTCTCGGACAGAACTTCGGATTCAGCATCGGTGCGCACCGCGTATTCATCGACGGCATTCAGGTCTTCGGCTTCAAGCCCGGATCGACCGACCAGAAGCTCGTGTTCAACATCCCCGACATACCGAACGTGCCGGTGAGCGGCAAAGCCGTCATCCTGTCCGTGAGCAACCAGACGGCCACCGAAATCCGCACAATCAATGTGCTGCCGATGCAGATCGCGCTCGGCGGCAATGTCGATGTCTCATTCGACAGCGTGCAGCCGACAACGATCGTGCCCGGCGGGCCGGCGTCGTTCCGCTACAAAGTGCGCTCGCGCGTTAACCAGCAGGCGCAATTCACGCTCTCCGGCACCGTCTCCGGCGTGCCGAATCCGTCGGACTGGCAGACGCAGATCCACATCCTGCGCGACGACGGATCGGAGAACACGGCAAAGACGATGACCCTGCAGCCTCTGGAAGAACAGTTCTTCAAGGTACAGATCGCAATCGTGCCGGCGACGCCGGCGACGTTCACGTTGACGGCGAACGCCGCGGCGACGGGCGTCGTATCGACACCGGCGAGCGGCAGCTACACCGTGAATGTCGTGGTGCCGACGCCGGATCCGACGACGAGCCTGAATTTCCAGAGCGCGATTCCAGCGTCCGCCTTCGCCGCAGGCACGCTCACGCTTGCGAAAGGAGCGTCGGCGCAAATCACGCTGCTCGCGAATTTCACATCGACCGGGACGTTCCGCGTCACGCACGGCGTCGTCGCGGGAAGTGGATGGAGCACGGCGGCCGCGCTCGGCACGCCACAGAACGATTTCCAAGTGACATCTGCGGACCTGACCACCCTTCCGCACCAGCGTGTCTTCCCGTTCATCATCACCGCGTCCTCGCTGGCGAGCGCCACGGGTCGTGCGGAGCTTCGGCTCGAGCGGGTCGGCGGCAGCGGCCTGAAGCAGATCTTCTCGTTCGATCTCGTGGCGACGTAACGCAAGCGGTTTTCTGGAGGCGACATGAATATGAAACGACTCGCTCTTCTACTGAGCCTGGCCGTGTGCGGCGCGGGTGAGGTCGCCCAGGCACAAACCAAGTTGTGCCTGCCGATTGCGAACGGCGTTCCCGGCACGCTTGCCTGGCAGAAACCGCCGAACTGGTGGGATGCGGCGGCAGGAGAGCCGTTGTTCAACACGGCACTGGACGCACCCGCATGGCGCGGCGCCGCCGCCGCAAGCTTTCCGACCGGCGGCGCCGGCACCGACCACGTCCACTTCCGCGGACTTCATCGCAACACGTCGGGCACGGAATACTTGTACCTGTCCTGGTGGGGCAAGGTCGTTCCCGTAGCCGCCTCCGGTCAGAACGAGCTCTACTTCGGGTTCAGCGGTCCTGCGGCTGCGGCGGGCGCGCAGGACGTGGTCATCAAGATCACGCTGACGAGTTTTACCGATACGGGTACGCGCAGCGTGCCGGTTCCGTCGTCCACGCAGTACACGGCGTCAATCTTCGTGAAACCGGTCGGGTCTGCAGATACGGCATGGACGACCTACAGCGGTTCACCGGCCGTGCCGGCTTGGATAAATGGCGCCGGCGGCACAGGACGGGCGTGGCTGTTCAACGAAGGAGGAATGCTGCCCGCGGTCTGGGCGTTTCAGCTGCGCATTCCGATCACCGCCTCGAACGATCTCAACAACGGCATTCGCGTCACCTCGCCGTTCAAGCACTGGTTCGAATTCCGCGCGGCGAACCTGGCAGGGTACACGCCTTACTACTGGCCGCGGAACGCCATGCAGATGGCGTTCAGTACGCCGCGTCCCCTGTCCGAATGGGGGGAAACTCGCCTGACGAGCGGCACGCCTGAGTCGCCGGACCCGGAATGTCCGGCGAACGGCGTGAAGCTCCTGTCGAGCAACATCGGCACGCAGAACGCGGATCCACATTCGATCAACCTGTCGTCGCCGAACACGTTCTTCGCGACACCGCAGAACGGAATGGCGAGCAACGTGTCGCTCAGCGCCACCTTCCGCATTGCGAATTGGGGAACCGGCGCGACATGGGAATCGGTGCCCTCGCCGAACACGACGCTGTGGACGCCTGTCGCCAACGGCGGCCCGACGACGGTCCTGGCCAACAGCTCGAACACAATAACCGCGCCGTATACCGCAACCCAGTGCGACGCCTGCCGCTACCAGATCTTCTACGCGGCAAACACGGCGACCTGCAATGCCAGTTGCTCGGCGACCACCAACAACACCAAGCGAAACCACCAGTGCCTGCTGGTGCAGCTCTCCGGTACGGGTGTGGATTTCATCAACGACAGCGCCTACAACAACATGAACTTCGCGAACACCTCCGTGTTCCGTGAGGACGCGGACGTCAACCTCGCCAGATTGCCGGAAACGAATCCTGGCAGTCTGGCGCGAGACGTCTACATCTTCGTTCAGCGAAGCAACATGCCGAAAGCGGCGGGCGGGGGAGGCCAGCCGGGCGGCGTCGGCCGACCACCAAGCGTCGCGGCGCCCGCGGGCCACAGCGCGGCGGACGTACCCACGCCGGCGGTCTGTCTGCCGGCCGCCATCACGGATCCCACGGTGCCGCGCGAGCAGCGACAAGCGGCGATCTCCAAAGGCCTGGCGGCGGGGACGTTCACCTACGAAGATCTGCAGCAGCAGATCGCAACTGTCGTCTATCACGCGTATTTCGACACGCAGAAGCCAGCGCCGAATGGCGGTGTGGTGCTGCGCCCGCTCAATCCGTTCGGGTATTTCCCGATGCACAACGGACAGGTCGCGGCGTGGGACGCGCTGCTCGAGAACGCGCAGCAGATCGCGCCGAACTGGTACCGCATCCACGTTGGTCCGACGGGAGTGGCCGTCGTGCGTCCGGTGATCTCCGCGCGCGATGCGGGCGTTGGTGGGACTGGCCGCCTGCGCGCCTTCTTCGACGCCGGCCTGAACGTCCCGATGGGTACTCTGGCCGACGTCGCGGACGGACGCGCGAGCGTCAACGGCGGCATCGAGTGGTTGCTGCCCAATGACTTCTCCGTCGAAGGCGTGCTCGGATATCACGCATTCGACGCGGATCGACACATCTGGCAGGTCAGCGGGCAAGTGAAGCGATATTTCACGCTCCAGAATCCGCGCGCACACGCGTTCGTCGCGGCCGGTGCCGGAATGTATCGATTCGAACCCGGTGACGTATCGAAGGCGGGCGTCAATCTCGGGGGCGGTCTGTTGTACGACGTGACCGCCCGCGCGGGCGTGGAGGGCGTGTACTACCTGCACCGCATCAACACCGAGGACAGCTCGACGCGGTTCTCGACGCTGCAATTCGGAGTGCGCATCCGCTTCTAAGCCAGTGGTGCGATGACTCTGGCGATTCGACACGGCACGCGCATCGGGCAGGCCCGCATCCGCGCTCCTCGTACGGAAGCGGAGGCGTGCGCCGCCCGCTGCGCATCGATCGTGCCGAGCCTCGATCTCGAACCGGCCGCGATGCCGCCGCAGGCGGTCCTCTGCGTTCGATCCGTACAGGATCCGCTTCCCGGGGGACTCGATACGACGCCGCGGCATGTGGCGCGGCGCCCGGCCGCGTGGGAAGCGGCCATGCGTGCGTCGCTGCGTGAGGCGCTGCTTCGAGCGGCGCGGCCAATCGACGGTCCGGTGCCGGCAACAGCGGATGCCGTGTTCTTTGCCGATCCGTCTGAAATGCTCGCGTGCGCGGCGCGCGACGTCTGCGGCGGTTCGCTCCGCCTGCATTGGTGGTGGCGGCATCTGCTGCCGGCCTCCGGATTCGAGGCGGTGGTCCAGAACTGGTGCGAGGCGCCGACCTATGTGCCCGCCGCATTCGAGTCACTGATCGCGACAGGCGCGGCGAGCGGTTTCGTGCGGCGCCTTTCGCGAGTGGCCGCCGCGCGATTGCTGGACGCCGCCCTCCGCGCGCATGGCGCGGATTCGCTCGCCGACGGCATCGCGCTCTTGTGGGTCACACCCTCTCTGGCGGCGGCGCAGCAGACGAGGCCCGTCAACCTGGCTGAGTCTCCTGTCGTCGTCACCGCGGACCCTCCGCCGCTCCTAAGCCGGACGGCCGCACCATGGCGCGACATCGTGCCGGTTGCCTGGGAACAAGGAGGCCTGACACCGCAGCAACGCGTCTTCGCGGCGATTTGCATCGTTCTCCGTCGCGCGCCTACCTTGCCGCGACGTCCCGGATTCGTGGCCGCGGTGATTGCGCATGTGCGCGACGACGCGGCGCCATCGTTTCTGCGTGCTTCGAGGATTCCTGACGTGCCGCCCGTGCCAGGACGTCACTCGCGTCCCGCCGAGCCGCTTTCTGCTCCGCAGGTCCGTGTTGCGCACCGCACGCACCACAGCGGGACCGACGCACAGATGTCATCAGCGGTCACACGGACTCACGCACTGACAGCGCGAGAAGATCCATCGAAGCCGGGCACTCGGCGAGATGTGGCGATAGCGCAGACGGGGTCCCCTCGCGGCGAAACGATACCGCCTGCGGCAGAGCATGCCGCCACGCACGAGCGCGCCGCATCGGCCCGGGAACGTTCGCGTTCCGTCGATGTCTTTCGCGGCGATTCACGCCCGATACCGCGAGCTGCGTTCGCTGATCCCGTCGCGCCGAATGTGGACGCCGGCATCGAGTCGGCGTACGCAGGTGCGTTCTTTCTGCTGAACGTCGCGCGCGACCTGGACCTCTACGCCGACGGTTGGAGCGACGCACGCGAGCTTGGTCTCGGCGTATGGAACTTTCTCGAGCTGATCGCACGGGATGTCCTGACCGATGAAGAGTTCGACGAGGATCCGCTAGGCGTAGTGCTCCGATCGCTCTCGGATCCCGCGGCCCCCGCGCCGGTGGTCGCGCCCGAGGAGCGTACCGAACTCGTCACCCGCTTTCGCGAGCACATAGACGTGGCGGTTCCGATCGAAGACGCCACGAGCTTTCTGATCAGGCGCCGCGGCCAAATCGTGCGGACCGCCGCACATCTCGACGTTCACTTTTCGCTCGACCGTCACCCGATCGAGATCCGAATGGCGCGGCTCGATCGCAACCCTGGATGGATTCCGGCGGCGGGGGTTCACGTTGGATTCCATTTCAACTGAACACTTCAAGCTGTACTTTCTCGCCGCGGTGCTGCATGTGTGCGAGCGGCTGGCGGACAATCTTGGTTCCGCCGCAACAGTGCTCGATCAGTTTCCGTTCGTTTCCGATTACCTCGACGAAGTGGAGCAGTTCAGCGGCATTGAAACGCCGTCAGCAGATTCGACGGCACGGTGGCTCGCCGGAATACGCGAATGGGAAAAGGGCATACGCGGACACCTGCCGATCCGCGCGGTGCGAGACGCCCTGCACCTCGACGATCGTACGTTGACGCTGCTGTTCGCGATCGGGCTGATCGAGGAAGACCCACGCTTCGGCTTCCTGATTGAGAGTGCGCAGCCGATTGGGCAACACCAGCGCCCGACACTCGGTTTGCTGACCGCGTGGTGGCGCGACGAAGACGGCGTGTCGGAAGTGAGGCGCAGCATCGGCGGGCTCGTCGAGTGCGGACTGATTCAGATCGTCAATCACGATGCGCCGCGCCTGCAGTGGACCTTCCAGAGTCCGCCCGCGGTCTGGGATGCGCTGCGCGGCGACCGGCTGCACGCGACGATTCCCGGCCTGACGCACCTTGACGTGGCGCGGCTGCCTTCACTCGACGCGCTGGTGTTACCGGCGGCAGCGAAACACGAAATCGCAGGCGTCCCCGGATTGCTCGGGGCGGGCACCGCAGGTGCGCTGATTCTTCGCGGGCCGCGTCACAACGGGCGCCGAACGATTGCGCGCGCCGTCGCGGCGGCGATGGACCGCGGCGTTCTCGAACTGCGGGGTCCACTGCGGGCGGACGATGAGCGCTGGGCCATGCTCGGCGCGCTCGCGATCCTGCTGCGCGCGCTTCCCGTCATCTGTCTCGATCTCGGCCTCGGGGAAACCTGCGAGCTGCCGGCGTTGCGTGCGTACGACGGTCCCGTCGCCGTGATCGTAGGGAAGCACGGCGCTGTAACGGGCGATCTGCTCGGCAGGTCCGTCAGCGTTTCGCTCTCGCTGCCTGGTCCGGTGGAGCGCCGTGATCTGTGGCGCTCCGCATTGCCCGTCCCTGACGAGGAGAGCGCATGCGAGCTCGCGGAGCGATTCCGCATGACCAGCGGAACCATCTTCAGTTCAGCATCGCTGGCGCAGGCGCGCGCCGCCCTTGATGGACGATCGCGTGTGAGGCCGGACGACGTTCGAATTGCCGGGCGGGCGCTGCACGCGGAAATCGAGCGGCTGGCGACGCATGTGCCGGCCTCGGGCGGATGGGAGTGCATCGGCGCGGCCGCGGAGATCCTCTCCGATCTCCGCAGCCTCGAAGTCCGGTGCCGCTATCGCGAGCGCCTTCAGGATCACGCGGGACCCGCGCTGGGGCGTCAGATCAATTGCGGTGTACGCGCCCTCTTCGCCGGCCCGAGCGGTACGGGAAAGACGATGGCGGCGCGCCTGCTCGCGTCGGCGCTGGAGGCGGATCTCTACCGCCTCGATCTCGCGTCGGTGGTGAACAAGTACATCGGCGAGACGGAAAAGAGCCTCGACCGGTTGTTCTCCCGCGCCGAGGAGCTCGACGTCGTCCTGCTCATCGACGAGGGCGATGCGCTCCTCACGAATCGGACCGCGGTACAGAGCTCCAACGATCGCTACGCGAACCTCGAGACGAATTACCTGCTCCAGCGGCTCGAATCGTTTGAAGGCGTGGTGATCGTCACGACGAACGCGGCGAGCCGCATCGACTCCGCATTCCAGCGGCGAATGGACGTCGT
>Ga0137375_10010363_pt1 | contig 11036 bp, 12 predicted proteins | sample SagtaG_24_FD_104936 | JGI IMG/M metagenome (GOLD analysis project Ga0137375, IMG submission 104936) | Vadose zone soil microbial communities from Sagehorn Ranch, Mendocino, California, USA - Sage1_R_113_16 metaG | ecosystem: Environmental > Terrestrial > Soil > Vadose zone | place: USA... | reverse complement strand
GCACATTCCGCGTCCCGTACCCCGTCGAAAAAGCCCAGCAGCGAATCATCGCTGCAGGGCTGCCCGCGAGCCTCGCGAATCGGCTGGCGCTCGGCCGCTAGCTCGGTGCCGTTGAACTCGAAGGACTCGAAGAGACGCGAAGGTGTCGAAGGAAATCAGATCATCTTCGAGTTTCGAAGTCTTCGAAGATCGAAGGATCACCGCTCGGTGATGTTGAACTCGAAGGACGCGGACCGACGCGAAGGTCTCGAAGGAAATCAGATCAGCTTCGAACTTCGAAATCTTGCGAGATCGAAGGGTCTTGCGATCCTTCGACTCCTTCGCGGCACTTCGACACCTTCGAGTAACACTGGACAGACGGTCAGCTCTGCTTTCTGGCTGCCCGCTCTTCCCGGCGCTTCAGCTCCGCGCCAAAGGCATCAGCCGCGGCGCGGTTGCCCAGGATCCACCCAATCACCACGCCGATCAGCAGCACCGAGGGAATGAAGATGAAGTGCGCCGACGACATCTGCCCGAAGTCCATGGCCTACTTCCTTCCGGCGGACACCCGGCGGCTGACGGTTTCCATCTCGCGCTCGACCCGGCCGAGGCGCGAGCGCACTGACCAGAGATAGCCAAACAGTACCACCCAGATGAAGCCGTAGGCGATCGCGACCAGCCGCGGTGCCGGGATCGTGTCGTTCGCGTTGGTCGGCGCGCTGACCGGGACGAAGTCGTCCTGGCCGGCCGTGGGTGTTTTCGGCGGCGTCGTCTGCGCGAACGCGGGTGTTCCGCCGAGGACGGCGACGAGCAGCAGCGCGTAAACAGCTTTCTTGATCACGTTAGTCCTCCACCGCGAGATACAGCTCGTCGAGCTCCTGCCGGCGTTTTTCGAGCTCGGTTCTCACCATCAGGATCAACGTCGACACGAGCAGGAAAGCGACCACGCAGAACCAGAACGGACCGCGCATGCCCGGCTTCAGCGAGGGAATCACCGACGTTGTCGGGTGCAGCGTGCGCCAGACGTTCACGGACCAGTAGACGAACGGTACGTTCGCCATGCCGAACAGCGAGACCGCGGCGGCCAGGCGATCCGATCCAGGACCGCCGTAGCGCCGCAGCAGCAAGTATGCATTGAAGATCATCCACATCACGAGCGTGGACGTCAGGCGCGCGTCCCACTGCCACCAGACGCCCCACGCTTTCCGCGCCCAGAGCGGGCCGGTGACGAGGACGATCAGACCGAGCATCACGGTGAGCTCCGCGCCAGCCACGGCGACACGATCGGCTGCGGGCTTCCGCGTGAACAGGAATACCGCGCTGCCGATGCCGCTCACGAATGCCGCGAGAAACAGGCCCATGCCCGCCGACGCGTGGAAGTAAAAAATCTTCTGCACGAGCCCCATCGTCGCCTCGTACGGCGCGTTGAGAATCATGAATGGCGCGTAGGCAAACATCGCCGCCGCGACGACCGCCAGTGGAACAAACAGTCGATTCAGCATCTCGGACCTCGAACCTCGGACCTCGTCACTCCGTCATCACCGGCTCGAACGTCCACAACGAGATCGTCAGGAAGACGATGTCGAAGAACAAGAGGAACGAGAGCCATGCGCGCGCCATGGGCAAATCCGCCGGCTGCTGCAGCAGCGCCGCCGTCCCGCGCACGCCCGCGATGATGACCGGGACAGTCAGCGGATACAAGAGCACCGGCAGCATGACGTCGCGACTGCGCGTGCGCACGAGCATCGCGGCAAACAGCGTTCCCACCGCGGCAAATCCGAGGGTTCCCGCGACGAGCAGCGCGACCATGATGAGCGCGTGATCGAACAGCGCGGCCTGGAACATCAGCGCCACGAGCGGCACGATGAGGATCTCGACCGCGGCGAGCAGAATCAGGATCCCGAGGAGTTTGCCGAGATAGAGTGCGGGCCGGTCGATCGGCGCAATCAGGAGCGCGCGAAGCGTCTCTCCCTGGCGCTCTCGCTCGAATGCCCTGCCGAGCGCAAGCGTTCCGGAAAAGGCGATCGCGATCCATAAAATGCCCGCGGCCACGTCTTCCATCGGCCGCCCTTCCTTCACGAACCCGAAGGCAAAGACGAGCACGCAGGCCAGGGCAAAGAACACCGTCGTGAACAGGATCTCGCGCGTCCGCGTCTCGATCAGCAGGTCCTTGCGCGTCACCACCCAGACGGCTCTCGCGAACGCCTTCATGCCGCGAGCCTCCCGTCGACGAGCGTGGCCGTCGCGTCGGTGAGCCCTTCGATCGCCGCGGTGTCGTGCGTCGTCAGGATGATGATCGCGCCGGCCTCCCGTGCGACGCGCAATCGATCGCGAAGCGCGCTCCGGGCGGCCTCGTCCAGCCCGGTGAACGGCTCGTCGAGCAGCAACAGCCGCGGCTCGTGGATCAGCGCGCGCTCCAGCGCGAGCTTCTGGCGCATGCCGCGGGAAAAACCGGCGACGGTATCGTCGCGCCTGTCTGTGAGGCCGGCGCGCTCCAGCGCGGCGGCGACCCGCCGTGCGATGCCGTCGAGTCCATACACCTTCGCGAAGAATTCGAGGTTCTCGCCGGCCGTCAGTTCCGGATACAGGTAGAGATCGTGGCCGAGCAGGCCGATGCGGGCGCGCAGCGCGGATCCACCGGTCGCGGCGTCGATATCCCCGTACGCGACGCGGCCGCTCGAGGCCTGGAGCAGCGTCGCCGCGATCGACAGCAGTGTGGACTTGCCCGCGCCGTTATGTCCGAGAAGCGCCGTCATGGTCCCCGCTCCCGCGGTCAGCGAGACCTTGTTCAGGGCGCGGCGGCGGCCAAACGTGCGGCTGACGTCGACGATGCGCAGCTGGTTGAAATCGAGGCTCACGCGACCTCGCGTTCGAGCCCCGCGTAGAGGTCCTCGAGCGCGGTCACCAGATGCTCGCGACGAGTCGCGTAAGCGCGATTCTCGACGCTCCCCTTGCGCCGTTGTTCCTCGAGCGCGGCCAGCTCGGAGAAAAGTCTATCGCGCCGCGCGTGGAGCTGCGCGTGCCGGCTGGACTGCTGCGGCGTGCGGCGCGCCGCGCCCCACAAGCCGGCTAACAGAATCACCGCCGAGACGAGCAGCGCGATGTTGGCAGGCCACTTCGTGCGATGCGGCAGGCCGCCCAACGTCAGCGTGATCGTGTTGCCCGCCCGGACGGAGCCACCCTGTCCGACGATGTACGTCTGCCCTTCGGCGGGCATCTCGCGCCGCTGGGTCAGCTGCGGTGACGTCAGCTGCATGCCGCCAACCTTCTGCGCGATCACCGACACCTGCGTCATCTGCGCCGGCAGCTTCTGCGCGATTTCGATCGTCTCGCTGCCGAGCGGGACCGAGTAGGCGAACTGCACCATCGTGTTTCCTGGCGCGAACGGCCCGCTAATCGTCACCTTGTTGCCGGCAGCCACGCCGTTCGGCGCGGACCCCTCGATCATCCCGGCCCCCGTCGCACCTTTCGGAAGATTGAAGACGAGCGGTCCCTGCGTCTGAACCGGACGCTTCGCGGTGTTCACGATCTGCAGGATGTTGAACACGTTCAGCGTGTCGTCCGCCACTTCCAGCACGAAACGGCTTTGCTCGCCGAACACGACGACACCCTGCACCGCGGGTCCCTGCGCAAGGGCGCGATCCTCTGCGGCCTTCTTCTCGATCGCCGCGTCCGTCGCGACGAGCATCACGCGGATGCCCCCTGCCGATGGCACATCGAACTCCTGCGATTCGACGCGCTCACCGTCGACGACGACGGACGCCTTCACACGCGTGCCTGGCGCCAGTCCATTGAACGTCGCGCGGCCGGCCTCGTCCGTCTTCGCGCTCTTCGTGACGCCCGGACCGGTGAGCTCCACGGTCTGCCCCGGAAGCGGATTGGTAAGCGCGCCGCGGATCACGCGCGCGGTGACGGTGCCGATCGGAACGTCGGGGACGGCCAGCGGCATGCCGGACATCTGCTTGGGATCCGGCATCTGGCCACCCTGGCCGGCAAAAGGCGCCTGGGCATCCACGGGCCACGGCCGACTCACGAAGCCCACAAAGATCGCAAAGACCACAAAGGCAAATCGTTTCATGCCGCCCTCAGCTTCGCGCCGCAGCTCTTGCAGAAACGAGCATCGGAATCGTTCTTGACGCCGCAGGCGCACACGCCCGGGACGACAACGGCCTTCACCTCCCCTGTAGGCGCGGCCGATTTCCCAATGCGGCGCGCCAGCTCTTTCTCGATGAGGTCTCTGTATGCGCTCGACCCCTCATCGAGCTGCTTCATGATGCCGAGCGCACGGGCGCGCAGCCGCGCCGCCATGTCCTCGAAGTCCTGCGATGAGACCTTTCCCATCGCGCGATCGAACTCCAGCTCCTTGATTGATCGCAGGGTCAGCGCCTTCTCGCGCTCGAGGTCCGTACGCATCCGTTCGCTGAGCGGCTGGCGCTCGAGGTCGGCGTGCGGCGCGACCAGCGGCGCGAGCATCCGGTAGAAACACAGCGCGGCGATGCCGGCGGCGCCGATCGTGAGACTGACGAGAATCAGGTTCTCCGGCGCGTTGGGCCGCGCCAGGATGACCGCAACCGTCGCCGCGAGCAGCGACAGCAAGACGAAGAAGTGCGTCGCCTGAAAGCCCTGGTCCTCTGCGTGGCTTCCGCCTTTAGGCGGAAGGACCTGTTTACGCGGAAGGACCTTAGTAGGCGGAAGGACCTTAGTCGAGGTCTCTGAGCTCATCGTCCAACTGCGCCTTCAGCGCCGCATCTTTTAGCGACGCGTCGCGCGCGTCTTCTCGCGGGGTGGTCGTGTTCGTCAAGGCGCTGCCGTCCGCCGCATCTTCGCGCTTGCGCGTCCAGCGGAACGCGACCAATCCGACAAGCGCGGCTCCCGTTGCGCCTGCCACGTACGGCAGCGCCCACGCGAGCTTGTTGAAACCCTCGTCAATGGGCGCCGCAAGCACGTCCTGGCCGCCGTGATCCTTCACGAAGGCCGCGCGAATCTGCTCGCGATTCATCCCCGCATCCAGGTACTTCTCGAGCTTTTCGCGCTGCTCTTTCAGACCGTGGCACGTTCCCCCCATGGGGCAGTTGTTCATCGGCGCCTTGCAGCCGCCGCACGTGCACATGATGTCCCCCTCGAGCTGCTTGCGCAGCTGGTCGCGGGGGATCACCGTCTGCGCGCGCGCTGTCATCGGCAGCAGGAGCATGAGAATCAACAGCGTGGTCGTCGCCGCGCCTTCCGGAACCTTCACACCCGCCAGCGCGAGCGCGCGTTCGGGCAGCAGCGCGATGCCCGTGCCGAAGGCCAGGATGCCGAAGCCGAACCAGATCCAGTTCACGAGCGGATTGATCGTGACCGCGTAGGTCGCGTTCTGCGTTTCCATCTCGTAGGCGGCCAGGACGATGTAGACGTCTTCACCCGGCGCACGCCGGATGGCGACTTCGGTGGTCGGCTGATCTTCGTGCTTGGCGAAGAACCAGCGCGCGGGGGTCATCTCCGCGATCATCTTGCCGCCGCGCGTGACCGTGACGTGACCCGTAATCATCTGCTTCTGTTCGTCGCTCGTGACGCTGATCGAATCGTGCCGAATCGTGAAGCCGCCGACGCTCCCGGTCTGCCCGGGATTCAGTTTCATATTCTCTTCGAGCTTGTAGCCCTGGCCAGCGAACCCGAGGAACATCAACGTGATCCCGACGTGGACGATGTAGCCGCCGTAGCGGCGGCGCTGGCGGCTGACGAGGCCGATGAGGGCGGTCAGGATGTCTGCACCGGACGCCCCCTGCCGCACCTGCGCGCCGCGGATGAATTCCTGGAGGATCGTCGCGCCCACGAACGCGCAGAGGGCAAAGCAGATGCCCGACGACCACACCTTGATCCCGAGCGCATAGACAGCGGCGCCGGTCACCATCGTCGCGGCCACGGGCCACGTGAACTGGTGCACGAGATTCGACAGCGTTGACTTGCGCCACGCAAGCAGCGGCGCGATGCCCGTCAGCACGAGCAACGCGAGTCCGATCGGGCGCATCCACGTGTTGAAGAACGGCGGACCGACCGTCAGCCGCTGGCCGCGAACGGCCTCGCTGAGCGTCGGGAACATCGTCGCGAAGAGAATGAAGAATGCCGAGAACAGCAGGATCCAGTTGTTCGCGAGGAACGCCGCCTCGCGCGACGCCCAGGAATCCAGCTCGTGCCGCGATTTGAGCAGCGGAAGGCGATAGATCACCCAGCCGAAGCTGAAGGTGACGATGAGGATCATGAACGTAGTGAACAGGCTGGCCAGCCAGCGGTCTTCGCCGAAGGCGTGGACCGACGCCACGACGCCCGAACGCGTCATGAATGTCCCGAAGATCGTGAGGAAGAACGTCGTGATGACGAGCGTGACGTTCCACACGCGCAGCATCCCGCGGCGCTCCTGTACCATCACCGAGTGCAGGAATGCGGTGGCGGTGAACCACGGAAGCAGGCCCGCGTTCTCGACGGGATCCCATCCCCAGAAGCCGCCCCACCCGAGCTCTTCGTAGGCCCACAACATGCCGAGCGTGAGGCCGAACGTGAGGAACAGCCAGCCGATCATCGTCCAGCGGCGGACGGCGCGGAGCCACGCGTCGTCGAGGTGCCCCGTGATGAGCGCGGCCATGCCGAACGCGTACGGGATCGTCATCGCGACGAAGCCCGTGTACAGCGACGGCGGATGGATCGCCATGTAGAAGTTCTGGAGCAGCGGGCTCAACCCCTTGCCGTCGGCGGGACCGCCGGCGACGAACGTGTCGAAGGGGTTGTTGTGCACCACCATGATGAAGATGAAGAACATCTCCGTCGCGGAAATGATGGCGACGACCCAGGGAATCAGCTCGCGATGGCGTTCGCGGTTGGTGGAGACCGCAATCGTGCCGAAGATCGACAGCAGAAACACCCAGAACATGATCGAGCCATCGAGCCCGCCCCAGTATGAGGTGATCTTGTAGGCCAGCGGCATGGCGCTGTCCGAGTAGCGCTGCACGTACTTGATCGCGTAGTTGCCCGTGACGAACGCGTGAACCAGGATCCCTGATGCGACGGTCATCAGCGCGGCCGTCATGTAGAACGCGCCCACGCCGCTTTCGATCAGCGCGCGCGAGCGGCGCCGCCCGCCGGCGACGCAGGCCGCCAGCGCGTAACTCGCGACGACGAACGTGGCGAGCAGGACGAATGAGCCGAGCGCGGGCATTTAGCTCCCTGCCTTGCCGGGTGTCTGCGGGTTGTATTTCGACGGGCACTTCGCCATCACGCCGTTCGGATCGACCGAGAAGCCTTCGCCGTGCAGCTTGCCCTTCAGCACGACTTCCGATTCGTTCTTGAACGTGTCGGGGACGACGCCGGTGTAATTCGCCGTGATCACCTTGCCGTTGAACTGCACGCTGAAGCGGTAGTCGAGCGAGTTGGGCCGCTGTCTCAGGTCCGCGACGAAGCCGTGAAGCTGGAGCCGCTTGCCTTCCCACGACGAGGGGTCCTTCAGGACCTCGTCGACGTGGATGTAGTACTCGGTGCCTTCCGAGAGCGTCGTATACATCAACCCGCCGAGCGCTGCCGCCAGCACCACGCAGGTAAGAGCGATCTTGATAGCTTTCGATTTCATAAGGGTTTGCAGCTTTCAGGATACTACGCGCCCAAGTCTTTCAGGAGCCGGTACACGGTGGAAACGGGCAGCCCGACCACGTTGGACCACGACCCCTCGATCCAGTCGACGAAACGCGCCGCGCGCCCCTGGATCCCATACGCTCCAGCCTTCCCGATCGGCTCCCCGCTGCTCACGTACCAAAGGATTTCGTCCATGTTGATGGGCAAGAGGCGTACCCGCGTCGGCACGACCTCCGCAGCCTCCCGATCGCCGGCCAGCACGACCACCCCCGTGAACACGTCGTGGACCCGCCCGGAAAGCAGCTTGAGCATTCGGATCGCGTCCAAATCGTTCTCTGGCTTCGCGAGAATTTCCCCGTCGAGCGCGACGGTGGTGTCCGCGGCGAGCACGATTTCGCCGGATTTCCGGCACCGGGCGGCCACGACGCGGGCCTTATCGCGGGCGACGCGGAGCACGTAGGCCTCGGGATTTTCCCCATCGAGTGGGGATTCGTCCACGTCGGCGGCCTCCACAGAAAACCGGAAACCCGCGCTGGTCAACAGTTCCGAGCGGCGCGGGGACGCGGACGCCAGAATGAGCGGCAATGAATCGGGCGTGTCCATGCGCGGGGGCACCGTAGCACAAGCCGGATTCCCGGCGATTGCCGACGTGGCAGGGCGTTTGCCAGATGAGTCTCCAAACAAGGAGACGGACAATGCTATACGCAGTGGCGCGCGGCGGGTCGGAGACGCTGCGCGATGCCGTGCTGCAAGAGATCGATGCCGATCCCGCGATTCATGCCTGGGAGATTGGCGTCGCAGCGGAAGACGGCGTGATCACGCTGACCGGAACGGTCGAAACCGAAGGATTCAAGATCGCCGCCGAGCGCGCCGCGAAGCGCGTCGAAGGCGTTCGCAGTGTCGCCAACGCTCTCCGCGTCCGCAGGCGCAACGAGCGGACCGACACGGACATCGCACGCGAGGCCGCCCACCGGCTGCGCAACAACGTCGCCGTCCCCCAATCCGTCCAGGCCGTCGTCAGCGACGGCTACGTGACGCTCGAGGGGGTCGTGACGTGGATGCACCAGCGCGCCGCGGCGGAAACGGCGGTCAAGTTCCTACGCGGCGTGAAGCGCGTGGAAAACGCCATCTACGTCTCCGAACATTGAGGACACGGAGACGTTAGCCGCAGAGACACGGAGACCTCAAAGGACACACAGAGCAACAACTCAGATCAGAAAACTAATCCGGCTCTGTGCGTCCTCTGGAACTCTGTGCCTCTGCGTGAACGTGACAAGCGGCCGCTACTGGATGTCGTGACAGAGATCGCAGTCCTGCTTGATGACGCGGCCGTCGGCGGTCTTGTGCTGATCGTCGTGGCAGCGGAAGCAGCCGGGGGCGTCGGTGTGCCCCAGGTTGTTTTCGTGCGTGCCCCACGTGACATTCATCGCCGGAAACACGTTGCGGCCGTAGAGGCGCTGCGCGGCGCGGACGAGCTGATCGATCTCCGCGCCGTGCGCCGGCACTAACGACGCGTAGTTCTGGCCGTAGAAGGCGCGCAGGCGCTGGGCGATCTGTTGTTCGGCTGTCGCGCGATCGGGATAGGACGCCTTTAACGTCTGGACGGCTTCGCGGCGCGCGAATGGTAGCTCGCGCGAGATCTCGCCGCGCGCAAGCGCGCCGTCTACGGCGCGCTCCGGTGACGGTGACAGCGGATGGCTCGGACGGTTGTGGCAGTCCATGCAGTCCATCCTTCGCCGCTCCCCCTTCGCGATCTGATCGTCGGTGACACCTGTCGCGCGGAACTCGCGCACGTTCCCCTGCCGGTCCTTCAGCCGCACGTACGGAATCACCTGCCGCTTCGCATCCGTCGCGACATATTCGATCACGTTCGCGACGTTCATGTGCCAGTGGATCCCCGTCGCGACGCCCATGCGCTCGCTGCCGCCGCCGACGTGGACCATCAACCGAGTGACCGACTCGGTGCTCTTCTCGTCGTTGGCGTAGTCGCGGATGATTTCAACCTTGTCGCCGTGGAACTTCTCAGGCCAGTGGCACTGCTCGCACGTGTCGCGTGCCGGCCGCAGCGTCCGGACCGGCGTCGCAATCGGCTTCGAGTACGTGTGCCGCATCACCGACAGCACCTGGCGGGAGCCATCGAGCTTCGACTTCACGAACCACGGCGCTCCGGGGCCGATGTGGCAATCGACGCACCGGATCCGCGAGTGCGGCCCCTCCTGATACGCCGTGAACTCCGGCTCCATGACCGTGTGACATACCTGGCCGCAGAATTGCGGGGAGTCCATGAAGTCGATGCCGCGATATGCAGCCAGCGACACGATCAGCAGGTTCACAAGCGTCAGCGAGACGACCGCGAGCACCGTCCGGCGGTGCCGCGGGTTGTTGAGATCGATCTGCGGAAAACGACGCGGTTCCAGCCCCTTCGCATGGCGGCGCCGATCCAGGTACATCCCCAGCGGAATCATCACCAGGCCAAGGACGAAGAACGCCGGCAGGATCAGGAAGAAGACGATCCCGAGGTACGGATTCGTGTGCAGCCCGAACCAGTCGAGCAGGAACACGAAGACGAACACGAGGGCGCTGAGCGTGACGATCGCCACGCCGAGGACGGACACGGGATGTCGTTTCATCCCTGAGAGGCTACCGCGTAGATGATGAGGGCGACAAGGGTCAGACCGATTCCTACCGCGGCCGTGCCCACGAGGCGGCCGATCAGCCATGTCCTGGGCGAGGCCGGTCCGGCGTCAACCAGGGTGGCGACCACGCGCGCGTATTCCGCGGGGCGTTCCTCCTTCAGCTCGTGCTCCGACACGCGGCCGGTGAAGATCACCATGTCCATCGGAAACTTGCCGGGGCGCAGGTGGCTGTTGAAAAAGTGGATGGTGAAGATGAAGCCGACGGCCAGCAGCGCCTCCTCGCCGTGCACCAGAAGGGCGATGTTGAACACCCAGCCCGGGAGCACGCGCGCGAACGTTTCGGGGAACCACAGCATCAGCCCAGAGCCGCCGATGATCGCCATCCCCCAGAACACCGCCCAGTAGTCGAACTTCTCCCAGTAGGCATACCGATCGAAGGCGGGCTTCTTGCCGGCGCCGATGAACCAGAGCATGTGCCTGAACATGTCCTGGATGTCCGTCGGCTGCGGGACGAGCGAGGTCGGGCCCCAGAAGATCGAGTAGTCCTTCTTCACGGCGACGCGGTGAATGAGACGCGCCACGTGCATCACAAAGACCGTGATCATCAGGCTCGCGAAGACGCGATGCAGGGCATGGGTGAACGCGAAGCCGCCGAGCAGGCGCGCCATGCGGCGCGCCCACGGCGCATCGCTGAACAGCAGCGGCATGCCGGTCGACGCGAGCCCGAGGAAGCTGAACATCAGGAACGCGTGCAACGTGCGCTCGACGCGCCCGAACCTGAGCACGTGGCGCACCGTCGCCGCCGTTTCCGGTTGCACG
>Ga0137375_10010360_pt1 | contig 11036 bp, 14 predicted proteins | sample SagtaG_24_FD_104936 | JGI IMG/M metagenome (GOLD analysis project Ga0137375, IMG submission 104936) | Vadose zone soil microbial communities from Sagehorn Ranch, Mendocino, California, USA - Sage1_R_113_16 metaG | ecosystem: Environmental > Terrestrial > Soil > Vadose zone | place: USA... | reverse complement strand
TGGGGCAGGTGAGACACATGTCTAGCAATATCAAATTGCGGGGGCATCCGCACGCCGCACGCATCGCCGTGACCCCGCGCAGCCCAGCCGGGCCAGCGCGCCGATCGTCCGGGGCGAACAGCCAGCACCGCGTGATCATGGCCGTGATCGGGCTCGCGTTGGCGGCGCGTCTGGCACGAGATGGCCGCAGCTACGAACACGTCATCATGGTCGTGATCGGGGTCGCTGCGGTGGCAGGCCTTGGGCGGCATAGCGGGGCTCGCTCGTTCGCGCGCCTGGCTGCCTGGGACAAACGGCGGAATCGGAGCGAACCGCGCGTACCCAAGATTCGCCGAGCCTAGGGGTCAGGTCACGACGACAAGCTGCATTGCCTCGGGGACAACCCGGTGGTTGCGACCTTGGCTATCGGGTGAGGGGGATCCCTCGTGGTGGCCACCGCGCCCGGGCAACCCCTCGGCCCTGCTCGGTCCATTCGTGGCTGCGGCCGACCGGGCCTGACCAGCACCACGGCGCGCGCGAAGTTTTGACGGGCTCGAGCCTGAGCCGGAAAGTAGGGCGGTTAGACCGCCGTCTCGCCGGGTTGCGGCATGCAGATAGCACGCAAAGGCGGGCAGCCAGATGAGGTCGTTGGTGAGGATGGTCAGGCCGAAGTGGAGCGGCAGTTTGCCGGTCGCGGCCGCCCAGGCGAAGCCAATCGGGCCGAGTGTTTTGCCGAGGAGCGCGATGGCGATCAGGTGCACGTGCTGCGAGGGGCGCCGAGCCGCCCACCAGTAGCCGGGCGCGTACACGAGGACGAGCATCCCGACGCCCTGCCAGGCGACGAGGCCGTGCGGGCCGAGTCCGAGCGGCCGCGCGAGCAGGCTGGGGGCGAGCACGTTGGTGGCGCCCCAGGTGAGGTTGTAGGCGGCGGCCGCGTAGAACCAGGGGCTGAAGCGACGCAGCGGGTCAGTCATTGAGCCGCCGCAACCGGAATTCGCCGTCATAGCCGAAGATCGGTCCGAGGAAGGGATGACTGACGGTGAGGTCGATGGCGATCGCGTCATCCCGTTCCGGATCGGCGACCTCGACGGCTCGTGCCTGTGCTGCCAGCCAGCCCGGGAGCTTGATGCGCCATCTGCCGAGCCGAAGCGCACCTCGGAGGCTGGCGATCTCGATCGTCGAGGGCGGGCGGAACGAAACCTGCCAGACCATCTCGATCAGACCGGCGGGCCCCAGCCGCTCGACGACGGCGCCGAGTTCGCGGCTCCAGCACATGTCGGCGTCGAAGGCGCGCGGGCGGGGGAACGCGAAGGTCCGTCGCCAGCGGTGCCGGTTCGCTTCGGCATGGATCGTCAGCGTTGCCGGCACATTCTCGCCGGTCTCGGGGAAGAGGATGTCCATCCGGGCCAACAGTGCGAAGAGCGGCCACGTCCAGCGATGCCGCCGCCAGACGCAGCGCATCGTTCCCTGCAGTCGCAGGCGCCCGCCTGGGGCGAGGAGGAACTGCTCGCGGAAGGCCCAGGGCAGGTCGGCGTCGCGTGCGAGTACCGGCGCGAACGGCGATGTCACGCGACCGCCGCCGCAAACGCCGCCGACAGCTGCGGGTAGCGGAAGACGAAGTCGCCGAGCTTGATCGAGCGCGCTCGCTGGCCGTGAAGGAGCAGGTCGGCCTGCTCGCCGAGAGCGGCCCGTAACAATGGCGCGGGCGTGGGAATGCGGGCGGGCCGGTGGAGTATGCGTCCCAGTTCGCGGGCGGTTTCGCGCTGCCGTCGTAGATCGGGGGCGACGGCGTTGAGCGGTCCGCTGAAACTTTCGCCGTCGAGCACATGCCGGTACAGCCGCACCGCGTCGTCGATATGTACCCAGGGAAACCACTGGCTGCCGGCGCCGAGCGGCCCGCCGAGAAAGAGCCGGAACGGCAACGCGAGCAGGCGAAACGCGGGCGCGTGACGGGCGATCACGAAGGAGGTGCGGATGCAGACGACGCGCATGCCGTGCTCGGCCGTACGCGCCGCGGCCGCCTCCCATTCGACGCAGACACGCGCGAGGAAGCTCGTGCCGGCGGCGGCGTCCTCCGTCACGAGCTCGTCTCCGCTGTCGCCCGCGTAGTCGATTCCCGAGGCATTGACAAGCACGGGCGGGCGAGTGCCCGACCCCAGCCGCCCGGCCGCCTCGGCGAGCGCCTGCGTCGAAGCGACCCGGCTACGGAGGATTATCTCCTTGCGGCGCCGCGTCCAGCGCCGCCCGCCGATGCTCGCGCCGGCCAAGTTGGCGATGCCGCGTGCTCCGGCCAGCTCGGCCGCCCAGGAGCCCTCGGCCGTCCGGCCGTCCCAGCCGACGTTGCGCGCACCCGGCGTGACCGCGCGCTCCGGCCGTCGCGTGAGTACGACGACCTCGGCCCCGTCTGCGACGAGACCCCGCACCAGCGCCTGCCCGATCAGGCCGGAGCCACCTGCGACGATGTACCTGCGCGAGGCTGCCATCTGATGGCTCCGTCCGCTAGGCTGTCACTCTATTGGGCGAATGATTTAAGCATATGACTAAATCGACTGATAAGCAAGAAGGCAACACCAAGCGCCGCATCCTCGACGCGGCGCTCGAAGCGCTGCGGACGGAAGGATTCGCGGGAGCCACCTCGCGGGCGATCGCCCGCATCGGCGGCTTCAACCAGGCGCTGATCTTCTACCACTTCGGCAGCCTCGACGCGGTCCTGCTCGCCGCCCTCGAGGCGAGCAGCCAGGCGCGCCTGGAGCGCTACAGGAACGCGCTCGATCAGGCCGGCTCGATCTCCGAGCTGATCCAGCTCGCAGCCGATATCTACCGCGAAGATCGCCAGAGCGGTCACACCGCTGTCGTCGCCCAGATGGTCGCCGGCAGCCTCGCCCGGCCCGAACTTGCACCACAGCTCCTTCAGCGGATGGAGACATGGATCACGTTCTGCGAGGACGCGATCGCCAAGACGCTCGGCCGCTCCCCGGCCGCGGAGATCCTTCCCGCCCGCGACCTCGCCTTCGCGCTCGTCACCTTCTATCTCGGCGTCAACCTCGTCACCCACCTCAACGGCGACAGCTCGCAAACCGACACCCTCTTCGAGCGAGCCGTCACCCTCGCGCCCCTGCTCGAGCAGCTGCTCAGAGAACAGACGTAGATCCCCACCGCCTCGTGCGTCCGCAAGGAACTGAAATAGAGCGGGGTGCCGCGACCGGTTCGCAACGTGTCCACGCCATGGTCATCCCACTCATCGGCACGGCGGACGCCCACATGGCGGCAGAACTGGATATCGCGTGGCGGCCTCGGACTGGGCTGGGATAGTGGAATGGCGAGAATGCCAGGCGTGACCACAGAAACCCGGTAACAGCGGCCCAGCTGTTGCCTCCTCATAGCGAACAGAGTCCCGATGACTGAGTACCGTGCCTCCCTTGATGCCGCGATCAGGTTCAGCAACGGCGGCGACCTGACCGCTCACGGGTTCCGCGTAGACGTTCCCTCGCCCGACATCGACGAGGCCGCAATTGCCGCGCTGTTCGTGGCCTCGCTCGGCCTGCTGATGACGGACTCCGTCACGCTCAGCAACATCGAGATCTTCGCCGAACCGCACAAGGGAACGCGGGGAGGGCCATCGGATCACAGTCACAGCATGGCGGCCGCGGGCGGCCGGCTTGTCGAACTCAGCCATGTGATCCAGGCCGGCATGATCACCTACCCGGGCCTTCCCGGTCCTGAGATCACCCCGTACCTGACGAGGGAAGCCTCGCGGGAGCACTATGCCCCCGGCATCGAGTTCGCAATTGACCGGCTCACACTGGTCGGCAATACCGGGACCTATCTCGACGCGCCCTATCATCGGTACCCTCACGGCGCGGACCTCAGCGCCATTCCCCTGGCCCGGACGGCCGATCTGCCCGCGGTGGTGGTCAGAATAACCGGCGCGCCGCAGCCCGGCATCGATGTCGGTGCCCTGGCTGCGCTAGATGTCCGTGGCATGGCCGTGCTGCTACACACCGGCGACGACGCACGGTTCGGCTCACCGGCCTACGCCGAAGGCCGGCACTTCCTTACCCGCGCTGGCGCCGCCTGGCTCGCCGACCATGACGCAGCACTCGTCGGCATCGACGCGCTCAACATCGACGACACCGCTGACGGCGAACGGCCCGCGCACACGCTGCTGCTCGCCGCCGGAATTCCCGTCGTCGAGCATCTGACCGGCCTCGCGCAACTGCCACCGACCGGTGCCTCATTCACCGCCGTGCCACTGCGCGTCAAAGGACTCGGCACTGTCCCGGTCCGCGCCTTCGCCCGGCTACCCGGGTAACGCCCCGGACAGGTCATATGGCCGCGCCGGCCGACGGCGCAGACAGCCCCCAACGAGCCAGGTCAACATGTCCGTGTAGGCAGCACTCGATGCGCTCATGCGCTGCTGTCCGGGGCGTTTTGCTGTCCGCTACATTCGATACAATGTTTGAATTCGGTCCCGATGGCGCCTGGCTGGACCAACTGGCCGTCCGCGAGCTGCCGCTCCCGCACGCTGGCACGAGGACGTGGCCAGCGGACCCACGCCGGATCGTCGCGGTCGATCTTCGCGACGGCACAACCGCGCGTGGCAAGCCGCTCGCGTGGGCGCGTTCTAGCGGCGGGTGGGCCTGCCTGCTGATCTGGGCGTGCAAGCGGCGGCATGTGCTTGGCGCGCGGCGGCACGCTCGGTGGGGCTGGTATCTGTACGACAAGGAGCACCTACGCGACGAGCCGGACATTTACGCGGGCAGGCCGGGAGCCTCCTTCGGGGTGCGGTACCTGCCGGGCTACGAGGCGGCGCTGGCGGAGGCCCGCGCCGCGCTCGCCGAACTTGCGGCGCCTCGACGGTGAGGCCGAGCTTGGTGACGCCGACAGCTGAAACGCGAACAGATCGACCTCGCAGGCGAAATCAAAGGCGCCCTCGCCGTGGTCCGGGCTGACCGGGGCGTGCCACTTAGCGCTAGCCGTTCGGCATCAGGGTTATGAAAGCCCGATGGCGGAGTTTCCGCCACAGGATGACGCGTCGTTGTAGTGATGTCACGCTCTGAGAATGCTGCCGCGGTGGCCGAGGCCGGCGTCTTGCGCGCTGCGCAGGGACGGTGGAGCCCGGTTCCTGTTCGGATAGCTAAAGGTGTCTGGGTGGTCGTCAGCCGTTGCCGCAGCCATGCTGTCTACCGAGGAGGAGGTCGTATAGCTGGTCTCCCGATGGAATTTCCGCCCCGGGCGGGTGTTCTGCGGCTGCGAGGTACGCCGCGTCGTACAGGCTGTGGGACTCGAAGTCCTCGCCTTGAGCGACGATCAGCAGCCTTGAGCCGATTCGCCAGATCGCATGCCCCCAGCCGTCGCCATGGCTCCCGCTCAGGTCTGGTACCCCCAGCCGGTTCTCCACCCGCTGACAGCCGTCGGCCCAGACGGCGTCGAAGCGCGCTCGGCCGGCGTCCGCGTCGATCCGCCATCCCGAGTAGGTGCCCTGGGGCCGGAGAAGGTCGGCCACGTCCGGATCATCGGGGTCGGCCGCATCGTAGAAGGCGGCAAAGCTCGTCATGAACCCGGTGATGAGGTCCGGCGCAAAGCGCATCGTCAGAGCCAGTCTCCGCTCGCCGACGTCCATGACGTATTCCCACCGCTTGAACACCAGCCTGGATGGCGGCCCATCGCCGGGTGTCGGCCAGCCGGTCAGGCGCCACGTGGCGTCGAGATCCCTCGGTCCCCACGGCGAGCGCGCCAGGGCACTCATCGCATGGATGGTCAGATCATCCAGCGGCAACCACAGCAACGCCATCCCGCAAGGCTGCCGCCCGCACGTGCCCGCCGCAACCCGCGCCCAGCGCAGTGCCGGGCCGTTGAGTTGTCTTCGCGGCGGGTCTCCCGGGGGGAGCTGCTTTCGCCCAAGAAGATGCTGGCGGCCCGGTCACCAGCACGGCCGATCGCGGGCTAGGGTCGATAGAGACAGGTAGGGTCGGCGGGTCCGCGGAAGGGGGCGCGATGAGCGCACAGCAGCGGGTTGGCGCAGCTGCCGATCTCCCGGCGGGCAAGGTGGTGGGCGTGGGCCGCTATGCGGTCGGGAACGCCGGTGGGCGCTACTTCGCGGTCACGCGCCGATGCCGGCACCTCGGCGCTGACTTAGCGGGTGGCAGTATCGATGAGAACGGCTGCCTGGTGTGCCCCTGGCACCGCTCGGCCTACGACGTCGGGACCGGCCGGATGGTCCGGGGACCGCAGGGGATCTTCGCCAAGGTGCCCGGCCTGGATTTCGGTTACCGCATGCTCACGCGGGTGCTGCCGCTCGGGCGGGCGGCGGTGACCGAGCGCGACGGCGAGCTCCACATCGGTGGCTGAGCCGGCTGCACGGCGCCCCGGGACAGGCTCGCGCAGCACCGCCGAGCCCAGGTATTGCCGCATCCCGGGCGCGTGCCCGCCGGGCAGGAGCAGGCCGTCGAAGGCGGCCGGGTCCAGCTCGGCCCACCCGCCGTCGCGGTGAACTCCTCGGCGTTGCTGAGTTCCTGGTAGAAACCCTTGGCCTGCGGCGCGGCCCCGAGCTGCCCGAACAGCACACCGGTCAGCAGCCGCGGATCAGCGGCCGGGACCGTGCCGGCCTGCTCGGTGGCGAAGACTATCTGGTGCCCGGCATCACGCAGGACCCGCCACGGCACCGCGACCTCAGTGACGTCGAAATCCCGGTCCGGAAGCGGCATCAGCACCCGCATCCGGCAATCATCGCAGCCCGCCCACGGCCGGACCCAAAACCCTTACCCCCTGGGGGGTGGGCAGGGATTTGCTCGTCGCCCGGTTCATCCCGGCACGGCCCAAACGGAATGGGAGGGCACCCCGGGGCGCTGTGCTCGACAGAGAGCGCTCGACAGAGTGTGCTCGACACGCTGACCGGGCGGCCTGAAGGGATCGAAGTGACCACAGCAGAGCAAGCGCGCGGAGCAAGCCCCGTCGACTTCGGCGCTTACGGAGATTACCGGCGGAAGCGGCCTGCCGGGGTACAGCCCGGGGAGTTCGTGCGGCCCGTCTACCCGTTCCAGGGCCGCATCACCGCCGACGGCGGAAGCGGATACCCGGCCGAACCCGGGCGCTATCACCTCTACATCTCCTGGGCGTGCCCCTGGGCTCACCGCGCCGCCATCGTCCGCAAGCTCAAGGGCCTCGAGAAGATCGTCTCGCTGTCCGCTGTCGATCCCGTTCGCGACGGGCGAGGGTGGGCGTTCCGCGAGGGACCGGGTCATTCGCTGGATCCAGTCAACGGCTTCGCCTTGTTGCGTGACGCGTACGAGGCGACCGAGCCGGGCTACGACGGGCATATCTCCGTCCCCGTGCTGTGGGACCGGCAGACCAGCCGAATCGTCAGCAACAACTTCCCCGACATCACGATCGACCTGGATACCCAGTTTGAGGAGTGGGCCGACACGTCGGTCTGTCTCTATCCGCAGGCGCTGCGGTCCGAGATCGACGCCATCAACGCTGACGTCTACGAGAACGTCAACAACGGTGTCTACAGGGCTGGTTTCGCCGGGACCCAGGAGCAGTACCACGAGTGGGTCGTGCGGATCTTCAACACCCTTGACAAGCTCGAGAGCCGGCTTGCGATGCGGCGGTTCCTGCTCGGTGACCGCATCAGCGAGGCTGACGTCCGCCTGTGGGTCACCCTGGCGCGCTTCGACTGCGTCTACTACTCGCATTTCAAGGCGAGCCTCCGGAGGCTGAGCGATTTCACCAACCTGTGGGGTTACGCCCGCGATCTCTACTCGCTGCCCGCCTTCCGCGAAACGACTAATTTCGACCACATCAAACGGCACTACTTCACCACTCATCCGCATCTCAATCCGACCCGCATCGTGCCCGAGGGACCGCTGCTCGACTGGGGCGTACCCCACAGCCGAGCCAGCGTTTCATGAGAGCGGCGCGGCCCCAGCCGGCGTCTCCGCAAGCCGTTCGGCAGCATTTCCCCGAACGGCTGCCGTTGATGTGCCACTGCCGCGTGTGCAGTCGATCCGCCGGGCATTAGTCCAAGGTCCCGAGATCCTGGCGGGTGGCAGACTTAGCGCATGTCCGGCAGGCCAGTATCCACCCGCCCGGCCCGCAGCTACGCGGCGGCCGCCGCCATCTTGGCCGAGCAGGACCCGGTCTTACGCCGCCTTGTCGCCGAGGCCGGTCCTGCGCGGGTGCGCCCGCCGGCCGAGACCCATTTCGCGGCTCTGGTCCGCGCGATCGTGTATCAGCAACTGGCCGGCGCGGCGGCGGCCGCCATCCATGGGCGCCTGATCGCCGCACTGGGCGGTGAGGTCGCCCCGGAACGGCTGCTGTCGCTGCCGGCCGGCACCCTGCGGTCGGTTGGCCTGTCCGCCAGCAAGACAGCGTCCGTTCAAGATCTGGCGGCCAAGGTGGTGGGCGGGACGGTGGTGCTCGACCCCGCCGGGCTGCGGGCCGAGAGCGACGCCGAGGTGGTCGCCCGGCTCACGACGGTCCGGGGAATCGGGAAATGGACGGCCGAGATGTTTCTGATGTTCCAGCTGCGGCGCCTGGATGTGTGGCCGGTCGGCGACCTGGGGGTCAGGAAGGGGTTCGCGCTGGCGTGGGGCATCGCGACGCCGACGGCGAAACAGCTCGAGCCGCTCGGCGAGCCGTACCGGCCGTACCGGTCGGTGGTCGCCTGGTACTGCTGGCGGGCGGCCGAGCTGTACGGGGGCACAGCGGACAGTGCCCTCACCCGGTAAGCCCGCCGGACTACCCGGGCTCGGGCCCAGCCCCTACGGACGCCGTTTACCTAGTCGGCCGGGAGGCTGCCGAAGATCCCTGGCCCGGGGGTGAGGATCCCGCGGGGATCGTAGCGGCGTTTCGCGTCGGCCAGAAACGGCCACAGGGGCCCGAAGTGGGCGCGCCAGTCGTCCGGGGTCGTGGGGATGGAGCCGACCGGGTACTGGTAGCCGCCGAGGCTGCGCACCTGCTCGTAGAGGGCATGGTTGGCTGTGATCATCGTGTCGGCTGGCAGCGCGCCCGTGTCCGGGGCCGCGGTCTTGAGCAGTGCGAACAGGAAGACCAGGCGCTCGCCGGGAACCCGGGTGAGCGGCGCGGTCAACAGCGCCCGGCGCAGCGGGTAGCCATCACTCCGCTGGCGCCGATGTCGGCTGGCACGAGGCCGGCCATTACGGAGGTGACGAACGTGTCGGTGCCGCTGTCCGGCAGGAACACGTTCCACCACGGGTGTGGGTCGTACCACTCGCCCGTGGACTCCAGGAACGCGACGGCGGGGGCCAGCCGGTTGAGGAAGTCGAAGTAGCCGAGGTCCGCGATCTGCTCAGTGCCGCGTTCGTGGGACAGGTCGCCGATCAGGACCGTGTCGTCGGGCGGGGTGGTGTCGTAGAAGGCCGCGGCCTCCAGGAAGTACTGCCAGCCGCTGGCCGGGGTGGCCTGCGCCTCCCCCTCCACAAAGGAGAACCGGCCGTCACTGACGACGCGCCGCTGATCGGCGGTGAGCGCGCTGACCGACGGATAAAACAGGATGTAGTGCCGGACCGCGGCTGGCGCCGGCAGCAGCCGCAGCGTTGCGCGGACCAGGATCGCGCACTGGCCAAGTCCGGCCAGGACCGCGTGGAAGAGCCCGGGCTGCCGCAGCGGCGAGCAGGCGACCCGCCGCCCGGTCCCGGTAACCACCTCCAGCTCCAGGACGTTGTCGACCTGCGCGCCGTAGTGGTGGGAAGCGCCGCCGAAGCCGCCCACCGACAGCGTCCCGCCGATCGATAGCTCTAAGTAGTCCGTCAGCACGGGTGGTGTCAGCCCGTGCGGGAGCGCCGCGGCCAGCAGCGCGCTCCACCGGGCACCCGCCTCTGCCACCACCCGGTCCCCCGCCACGCGGATCGTGTTCAGCGTGCCCATCTCGATGACGAGCCCGTTGGCCACCTGGGCCTGCCCGTAGGTCGCGTGGCCCGCGCCGCGGGCCGCGACTGCCAGCCGGTGAGCATGGCAGAACCGCACCATCGCGGCCACATCCTCGATTGACCCGGGTTGCAGTACGGCCCGCGGGCGGTGGTGCAGGATGTGACCGAAGTCGTCGCCAGCCGCAGCAAGGTCGGCGTCGTCGAAAAGCAGCACGCCGTCCAGCGGCGGCAGATGCGCGAACAACCCGTGCGGCGGGGCGCTGGCGGCCCACTGCCGGGTTACTGGGTCGAATCCCGCGATCACGGCCCCGGCCGCGAGCCCGCGCACGAACCCGCGCCGGGTCGGTTCATGCGCCATACCGGCTCCTCGCCCCCTGCAGCTGGGAATGCGACAGCCAGTATCCCAAAGCGGCGGCTCCTGCGCATAGGCGGCAAGACCGGCGATGCCTGCATCGCTTGCGCGGCGGGCGAACGCGCTGCACGCACGGGGGAAGCTGGCGTCAACGGATGTCGTCTTGGCTTCGGTGCTTGTGCTGCGGACAACGGTGGCGCGCGCTCAGCGATCGCAGCCGCCGAGGACTGTGATCGAACTCGTCATGGCCGGGGTCGACGGGGCGAGAGCACGGCAACGGGGATCACCCGGTCGGCCTTTTCTCGTAGCGGCGTCGCCAGGGAGCTTGAGCCACGATGACCTCGTGCCAGAGCGTGTCTCGCTCGGCGTTCTCGGCGACCCGCACGTCAACGTCCATGTGTGTGGCACCGATCTGTATCTGCGCGTGTGCCGCTGCTTTGAGATTGCGGAACCACTGCGGATCCCGTTTGGACCCGCTGCCGGAGCCGGCCACCAGGTAGCCGGCGCCGTGCAAGAAGAACCCGATCGCGACCGTCCGCGGAATCCCTGTGTTGCGGCCAGGCACCGTGAGCAGCCCGATGGTGGTGCCTCTGCTGGTGCCGCCGATTCGTCCGTCGAAGCGGCGGTAGAGCCAGACCCCGAGCGCGTTGCCCAACCGTGTGATGGTCGTGCGTGCCGGTGCCATGGGACTCGTCTCTCCGGAATTCAGCCTGTCGGCTCGGCGGCGTGGGCGTCGGCGGCGGCGATCGCTCCGATCCGGCGCAGGTCTTCTGTGAGCGCGGCGCTGCGGTCGATGTGCCGGGGGTTCACCC
>Ga0137375_10010356_pt1 | contig 11039 bp, 5 predicted proteins | sample SagtaG_24_FD_104936 | JGI IMG/M metagenome (GOLD analysis project Ga0137375, IMG submission 104936) | Vadose zone soil microbial communities from Sagehorn Ranch, Mendocino, California, USA - Sage1_R_113_16 metaG | ecosystem: Environmental > Terrestrial > Soil > Vadose zone | place: USA... | reverse complement strand
GAGGAGAAGCTGATCCGGGCCATCTTCAAGGAGAAGGCAAAGGAGGTCCGCGACACCTCGCTCAAGGTGCCGCACGGCGAGGGCGGGAAGGTGATCGACGTCAAGACGTTCTCCCGCGACGCGGGCGACGACCTGCCGCCTGGCGTGAACGAGCTCGTCCGCGTGTACGTGGCGAAGAAGCGCAAGATCGCCGAGGGCGACAAGCTCGCCGGCCGCCACGGCAATAAGGGCGTGATCGCCAAGACCGTTCCGGCGGAGGACATGCCGTTCCTCGAGGACGGAACGCCCGTGGACGTCGTCCTGAACCCGCTCGGCGTGCCGAGCCGGATGAACATCGGCCAGATCCTCGAGACGCATCTGGGCTGGGCCGCCTTCCACGGGGTGTTTGCCGAGGACGGGCAGCAGAACGGGCCCACCCCGATCGCCACGCCCGTCTTCGACGGCGCCACCCCGGAGGACGTCGACGAGGCCCTGATCGAGTGGGCGAGGCAGAACCCGGACTCGCCGATCACGTTCGTCACCGACGGAAAGGCGGCTGCCGGCAGTCGTTGCACGGGCAAGGTGCGGCTGTTCAACGGCAAGACGGGCGAGGCCTTCGAGCAGCCCGTCACCGTCGGCTACATGTACATCCTCAAGCTGCTCCATCTCGTGGACGACAAGATCCACGCGCGCTCGACTGGGCCGTACTCGCTCGTCACCCAGCAGCCGCTGGGAGGCAAGGCGCAGTTCGGCGGACAGCGCTTCGGCGAGATGGAGGTGTGGGCGCTGGAGGCCTACGGCGCGGCCTACACGCTCCAGGAGATGCTCACCATCAAGTCCGACGACACCGTCGGCCGAGTCAAGGCCTACGAGGCGATCGTCAAGGGCGAGAACATCGCCGAGCCGTCGATCCCCGAGTCCTTCAAGGTGCTCCTCAAGGAGATGCAGTCGCTCTCCCTCGACGTGCACGTCCTCTCGGAGGAGGGCGGCGAGGTCGAGGTGCGCGAGGAGGAGGACGAGCTGCTGCGCGCAGCCGAGGAGCTCGGCATCGACCTCTCGCCGGGCTCTCTGCGTGCGGTCGGACGGCCGCCCACGGCCGAGGAGGTCGAGGAGGGCCAGGAGCGGGTCGACGAGACCGGCGAGCTGAAGGTGCCGGCGGACGAGGCCCTGGGCGATCTGGACGAGGTCGAGGTCGGCGGCGGGGACGAGCCGGCGGCCGAGGTCGATCTCGCCGACGTCGAGCTCGAAGAGTGATTGTTGGAACTGCCTGACGGAACTGAGAGGGGCGCAGAGACACGTGATTGACATCAACGACTTCGACGCGATTCGAATCGGCCTCGCATCGTCGAAGCAGATTCGCGACTGGTCCTCGGGCGAGGTCACGAAGCCCGAGACGATCAACTACCGGACGCTCAAGCCCGAGCGCGACGGCCTCTTCTGCGAGCGCATCTTCGGTCCCACCAAGGACTGGGAGTGCTACTGCGGCAAGTACAAGCGCGTCCGCTACAAGGGCATCATCTGCGAGCGCTGCGGCGTGGAGGTGACCCGGCAGAAGGTGCGCCGCGAGCGCATGGGTCACATCGACCTCGCCGCGCCCGTCTCGCACATCTGGTTCTTCAAGGGCGTCCCGAGCCGGATCGGCTACCTGCTCGACATCGCGCCTCGCGAGCTCGAGAAGGTCCTGTACTTCGCCGCCTCGATCGTGACCCAGGTCGACAACGCTGCGCGCAAGAAGGATCTCTCCGACCTCGAGGACAAGGTCACGGCCGAGTACGAGCGCATCGACGTCGACCGCGACGAGCAGCTCGCTGCTCTCGAGCAGCGGCTCAAGCGGCGCCGCGACTACTTCACCAAAGGCCAGGACAAGGGCTTCGACGAGGACGACGATTTCTGGGGCCGGGGCCTGGCGAGCTGGGCCGAGGAGCAGGGCCTGCCGACTCTCGAGGAGGCGCGCGAGCTCGTCGGCGGGATGTTCGTCGAGGTGGCGCCGAAGATCACCACCGAGGACTCCAAGAAGGTCCGCGAGCTCGTCCGCAACGCGGCCATCCGCGACGACCGCCGGCTCAGCCCGCGCGAGCTCGAGACCGTCGCCCAGGCTGCGGTCGAGATCGGCGACGCCCTCCAGCCGCTGCGCAAGGAGCTGGCGAAGGCCGCGGGCTCGAAGAAGGGCGCGATCACGAAGCACATCAACCGCATCGTCGATGCGTTGCTGGCCGGCGGCGAGCTGTCCGAGGAGGACTCCGAGCTGGTCGCGAAGGTCGACAAGAAGAAGGTCGACCAGGCCCGCGGGCTGGGCAACGAGCTCCTGCGCGAGGTGCTCGACCAGGCCGCCTCCGACGCCTCGCCCGACGACGTGCGCGAGCTGACGAACGATCTTTGCCTGCGCACGGACGGAAAGATCCAGAAGGAGGACCTGGACGCCATCGTCCAGTGGATGCTCAAGGTTCGCGAGATGTACCAGGACATCGAGCAGCGCCGCCAGGACACCTACGAGGCGGCCGTCGACGCCCGTGCGCGGCTGGAGCAGACGTGGCTCGAGTTCAAGGACCTCGAGCCCAAGAAGGTCATCAACGATGAGCAGATCTTCCGCGAGATGAAGGACCGCTTCGGCTCGCCCTACGGCTTCGGCGTCTACTTCCGGGGCGGGATGGGCGCGGAGGCGATCCGCGACCTGCTGAAGGACCTCGACCTCGACGCGGAGGCCGAGTCGCTACGCGAGACCATCCGCACCTCGAAGGGGCAGAAGCAGGCCCGCGCGATCAAGCGGCTGAAGGTCGTGAACGCCTTCATCAAGTCCGAGAACCGGCCCGAGTGGATGGTCCTGGAAGCGGTTCCGGTCATCCCGCCCGAGCTTCGCCCCATGGTGCAGCTCGACGGCGGCCGCTTCGCGACCAGCGACCTGAACGACCTCTACCGCCGGGTGATCAACCGGAACAACCGTCTCAAGCGGCTGCTCGACCTCGGCGCTCCGGAGATCATCGTCAACAACGAGAAGCGCATGCTCCAGGAGGCGGTCGACGCCCTGTTCGACAACGGGCGCCGCGGCCGTGCTGTGACCGGGCCGGGCAACCGTGCGCTCAAGTCGCTCTCGGACATGCTCAAGGGCAAGCAGGGACGCTTCCGCCAGAACCTGCTCGGCAAGCGGGTCGACTACTCGGGTCGCTCGGTGATCGTGGCCGGCCCGTACCTCAAGCTGCACCAGTGCGGCCTGCCGAAGCTGATGGCGCTGGAGCTCTTCAAGCCGTTCATCATGAGCCGGCTCGTCGAGCGCAAGGCCGTCCAGAACATCAAGGCGGCCAAGAAGCACGTCGACTCGATGGTCCCCGAGGTCTGGGACGTGCTCGAGGAGGTCATCGCCGAGCACCCGGTGCTCCTGAACCGAGCTCCGACGCTCCACCGCCTCGGCATCCAGGCATTCGAGCCCGTGCTGGTCGAGGGCAAGGCGATCCAGGTCCACCCGCTGGTCTGCCACGCGTTCAACGCCGACTTCGACGGCGACCAGATGGCGGTCCACGTGCCCCTCTCGGCCGAGGCCCAGGCGGAGGCGCGGGTGCTGATGCTGTCCTCGAACAACATCCTCTCGCCAGCAGACGGGCGACCTCTCGCCACGCCGACGCAGGACATGGTGCTGGGGCTCTACTACCTGACCTACGCCGCAAGCGACCTCGAGGCGCTCGATCCGGCGACGCTGGACCCGCGCCCGAAGCGCTTCCAGTCGGAGGAGGAGGTCGAGCTGGCGCTCGAGGCCGACCAGGTGCACCTGCAGCAGCCGATCGAGTACCGGCTGAAGGGCGAGGTCATCCTCACGACGCCGGGCCGCGTGATCTTCAACGCCGAAATCGAGCGCTCGCTGCTGGAGGCAGCCTGGGAGGACGGCGAGGAGATCGAATATCAGTTCATCAACCGTACGCTGGCCAAGAAGGAGACGGGCGACCTGATCTCGGAGCTGGTCGACCGCTACGGCGCCGCCGAGATCTCGGGCGTGCTCGACATGATCAAGGCCCTCGGCTTCCGCTACGCGACGATGGCGGGCGTGACCATCTCGAAGAACGACATCGTCATCCCTGCCGAGAAGGAGAAGATCCTGGCCGAGTACGAGGAGCGCGTGGCCGAGGTCGAGCGGCAGTACGAGCGCGGCCTGATCACCGACTCGGAGCGCCATGAGTCGATCGTCAACATCTGGACCGAGGCAACGGACACAGTCGCCGACGTCATGGAGCGCGCGCTCGATCCGTTGAACCCGATCTACATGATGGCCAACTCGGGAGCCCGCGGCTCGTTCAAGCAGATCCGGCAGCTCGCCGGCATGCGCGGCCTGATGGCCAACCCGAAGGGCGAGATCATCGAGCGCCCGATCAAGGCCAACTTCATGGAGGGCCTGTCGGTGTTGGAGTACTTCATCTCGACGCACGGAGCCCGCAAGGGTCTCGCCGACACCGCCCTCCGCACGGCGGACTCGGGCTACCTGACGCGGCGTCTCGTCGACGTCGCGCAGGACGTGATCATCCGTGAGGAAGACTGCGGGTCCAAGGAGTGGCTCGAGCTGCCGGTCTTCCTCCCTGACGGCCTCAACCGCAGCCTTGCGGGCCGCGTCGTCGCCCACGATGTCTACCGGCCGCTCGCATCGGGCAGGCCGGGCAAGACGCTACTGCTCGAGAAGGGTGGGGAATTGACCCTCCCGCGCCTGCGCGAGCTGGTCGAGGCCCTGGGCGACCTGGCCCCGGAGACCACCATCCCCGTCCGCTCGGTCTTCAAGTGCCGCAGCGAGTTCGGGGTCTGCCGAGCGTGCTACGGGACCTTTCTCGCCACGGGTGAGATGTGTGAGATCGGCGACGCGGTCGGGATCATCGCCGCGCAGTCGATCGGCGAGCCGGGCACGCAGCTGACCATGCGGACGTTCCACACCGGCGGCGTGGCCGGGGCGGACATCACCCACGGCCTTCCGCGCGTCGTCGAGATCTTCGAGGCGCGCAATCCCAAGGGCGCCGCGCGCATGGCGGAGCTCGAGGGCCGCATCCAGGTCGAGGACACCGAACGCGGGCCGAAGGTGACGATCGTCCCCGACGGCACGGACGAGAAGGGCGAGCCGCTGGAGCCGCGTGAGTACCAGCTTCCGCGGCGCACCCGGCTGTTGGTCAAGCAGGGCGATACGGTCGAGGCCGGCGATGCCCTGCACGAGGGCTCGCTCAACCCGGCCGAGCTGCTCGAGCTGCACGCGAAGGCCGGCCAGGGGCCCACGCCCACGGAGCTCTACCTCGTGGGCGAGGTGCAGAAGGTCTACAAGTCGCAGGGCGTGGACATCCACGACAAGCACATCGAGCTGATCGTCCGGCAGATGCTCAAGAAGGTGCGCATCGAGAACTCCGGCGACACCGACTTCCTGCCGGGACAGATGGTCGACCGGGTCGCGCTCGAGCGCGAGAACCCGCGGGTGAAGAAGGCGAAGGGAGAGCAGGCCACCCACGAGCCGCTCATCCTGGGCATCACGAAGGCCTCGCTCGCCACGGAGTCGTTCCTCTCGGCCGCCTCCTTCCAGGAGACGACGAAGGTCCTCACCGACGCGGCCATCGAGGGCAAGATCGACCGGCTGCTCGGTCTCAAGGAGAACGTGATCATCGGGAAGCTGATCCCGGCGGCGACCGGGCTCAAGCGCTACCGGACGATCGAGATCGGGCCGTCGGACAAGGTGCCGAAGGAGGCCTACGATCGCGAGACGCTGCTGGCCGCGCTCGAGGAGATCGGCGGTGACGGCGGCGGGCTCGCGCTCGAAGAGCTCGACATGACCTTCGGGGGCGAACCGGAGACCGACGGCGATACGAAGCCTCGGGAGTCCGGCCAGGCCGAAGAGGTTCCCGAGGTCGACACGCCGCTCGACGGCGAGTAGGCGAGGACGAGGAGTTCCCTGGGGGAACCTCCCGGTTCCCCCAGGCCCCCTCCACTGGTCCGCTTCGCGGACAGGCGCTCCGCGCCGGAACCTCCCGGTTCCCCCACCTCCACCGGTCCGCTTCGCGGACAGGCGCTCCGCGCCGGGCGCTACTCTTTTCCGGGGGACCGTGCTGAAGCTCGTCGTACTTGCGGCTACCTGCGTCGCAGCAGCCGGCTTTTTGCCGCAGGCGGCGCCGGCGGCGCGTGCCCAGCAGTGCGGGCTCCCCGACGCCCGGCCGTTGTGGTTCGACTACGCGGAGGGTTCGGTCCGCTTCCGCAACGAGATCTTCGGTCGGCCCGGGGTCATCGCCGCCGCATCGGGCACGGCGGTTCCGGCGGAACTGCGGAAGCGGGGGGCCCAGACCGTCTACTGGGAGAACAAGCTCTTCCGGCAGATCGGCACCCCGACCGCGCCGCTCGATCCTGCCACGGTCTCCGCGAACGCGGCCAAGCTCTTCGACAAGGCGGTCGCTGCGACCGGGTGCGCGACGCCCCTGATCGGGCTCAACGAGATGAGCGGGACGGGACTGACCACGCCCTGGACGCAGACGAACGCCCAGTACCGCGCCAACCTCCTTGCGTTCTTGCAGGCCCTGGCCGCGCGCGGTATGCGGCCGTTCCTCCTGCTTCCCGCCGCCGCCTACGCCGACGGCGACGCGCGAGACTGGTGGCTCCAGGCCTCGCAGGTGTCGGACCTGGTGCGCGAGGTGTACTTCAACGGCCACGCGCTCTACAAGCTCGGCCCCGTCGTGTCGAGCCGGCGCATGCGCATGGCGTTCCGCGCCGGCATCGCGAACCTGACCGAAATCGGAATTCCGGTTCGGCATCTGGGTCTCGTCATCGGCTTCCAGTCCGGGCCTGGCACCGGCGGCCGTGAGGGTCTGCAGCCGACGAGCGCCTGGCTCGAGTTCGTGAAGCTCCAGACCCTGGCCGCCAAGCAGGTCGCCTCGGAGCTGGGCGTCGCCTCCGTCTGGTCGTGGGGGTGGGGGACGTTCTCGGAGGCGGGAGCCGACGCCGACAAGCCGGTCGCGGCATGTGTCTATCTGTGGACGCGGGACCCGTTGCTCTGCGACGCGCCGGCCACCGCCGGCTCGGGCTTCAACGCCTCGCGGGCCGAGGGCCAGATCGTGCTGCCGGCAGGAGCGCAGTGTGCGGTGGACGGCAAGCCGATCACCGCCTCCGCCGTCCAGCGTCTCGCCGCGGTCACGGGAGATCGGGACCTCGCCCTGACCGTGCTCTTCGCCCGCCTGGCCGAGAGCCGGCGCGCCGCGACCTCGCCGGCGCGGGTGACGGCGCTCGAGCGAACCGTCGTCTCCTCTCGGTTCCACGGCAGCCGCGCGGCGTACGTGGCCGAGTTGCGCAGGCGGAACGCGACGGTCGCCCTCGCCCGCGGCATCCTCGGCGACGCCCTCCGGCGCGTGGACGTCGAGTCCCGCTTGACGGTCGCGGCTCCGACGCCGTCCCAGGTGGCGCTCTTCTACCTCTCCTACTCCGATGCACTCGTCCGGCTCGTTCGGGCCGACGCGACTCCGCTCTGGCTCGGCGGACGGCGCCGGGGGTATGCGCTCTCGCCACCCGCGCCTGCCGAGGTGATGACCCGGCCGCTCGGAAGGGTGGCATCCGTCGTCGGCTCGGGGGGCACGATCAGGGTGACGCCGCTCGAGCAGGCCCTACCGCTCGGCGCGCTGCCGCTGTCCCGTGCCGCTCCTGCCATCCGCGCGGCGCTCTCCGGTTTCGCCCGGGCGGCGGCGTTCGACGCGTGGGCCCTGAAGATCCAGGAGTCGGCGCTCAACCGGATCGTCTGTCTGCGCGACGACCTGCCGAGCACCGGCTCGGTCGATCTTTCGTCCGGCCTACCGTTTCTCGGCGTCGACCCCTAAGACAACGTGAATCACTCGTTTGGGGGACCACCCCCCGGCGGGAGAACGTCAAAATGAGGCTTGTAGAACTGCGGCAACCTCGAGGGAGGACGTAGTGCGGCGCAACTCTGGGGGCAGAGTGGCGACATGGGTGTGCCTGGCCGGCCCCTGGGCACTGATCTCCCCTGCTCAGGCAACGATTGGGACGAAGATTTGACCACTGCCCTGATCGTCGCCCTTGCCGCTGCTCTCCTCGGTGTGGCGATCGTTCTAGCCGTCGCGTACCGGAGCGCGGCGTCGAAGAAGGGACAAGAGGAGTCCGAAGCGGGCGAGCTCCGGCGCACGCAGTTCGAGCTTCGTCGCGTACGTCAGCTGACCGCGCTAACAGAGACGCTCGACATGGACGAGCTGCTGAACCGTGTGCTCCAGTCGGCCGCGGTGCTGGCGGACGCAGATGCTGCAGCAGTTGCGCTCTGGGCAGAGGGCGAGCCCCCGATCGTCAAGACGATGAATCTGACGGCCGAGGAAGCCCTGCCTCTCCTGGGGAGCTGGCCACCGGAGAGCCCCTCGCGGTCACTGACCATCCGGTATCGCTTCCCCGGGGAAGGCGCGACGTCGAATGCGATCCACCTGGGGGTGCTGCTACCCCTCGCGACGGAGCAGGCGTCTCTCAAGGGCACACTCGCAGTCTTCTGGCGTCGGGCGGTCGAGGAGGCCAAGGAAGACGATCTCTCCGCTCTAGAAGAGCTCGCTCTCACAGCCGGAAGGGCGATCGAGAACGCACGCCAGTTCCGAGAGCTGCACGAGCTCGCGGTGCGGGATCCACTGAGCGGGCTTCACAATCGCCGCTACTTCCATGAGACCCTCGCGCACGAGGTCAAGCGGGCCCACCGGTACGATCGGCGTCTCGCGCTGATCTTCTTCGACCTCGATGACTTCAAGGCCATAAACGAGGAGATCGGCCACCTTGGCGGCGACGCAGTCCTCGCGGAGGTTGCTCAGCGCCTCGGCTCAGTCGTACGTGGTGCGGATATTCCCTGCCGGGTCGGGGGTGACGAGTTCGCAGTCATCCTTCCGGAGTCTTCACTCGAGGAAACCGAGCGTTTCTTCAGACGCTTGCAGCTCGCCATCCAGGGACAGCCCGTGGGGCGAGTGCCGAATCTCCAGGTCTCAGCCGGCATGGCCGAGCTCCGACGCGATGACGACGCCACCTCGCTCTTCCGGCGCGTGGATCAGGCTCTGTACCGCGCCAAGCGCGCCGGCAAGGGACGGGTGATGACGGCGGACGATTCCGAGGAGCCGAGCTAGGAGGTCGCTCGCTGGGAACGGTCAGCGGCCGTGGCCGTTCCCGTTCCCGTTCCCGGGGGGGCCGGTGTGATCGTGGTTCTGGTCGCCCCACCCGTAGCCGGGCCGCTGGGACGTCGGCTGCTCCGAGGCGGGTTGGGGCGGCGGCGGTTGGGGCGGGGGATTGCCGGTTGGACCGGTACCCCCTCCTCCGCCCGTCGGCGGTTGACCCGGCCCCGGCGGGGGATTTGGTGGAGGCGAAGGTGAAGGTGGAGGCGAAGGTGAAGGTGGAGGCGAAGGTGAAGGTGGAGGTGAAGGTGGAGGTGAAGGTGAAGGTGGCGCTGGCGGCGTGACCGGAGGTTTCGGAGCTCGCGGCGGAGGCGCGGGAGTGCTCCGGGGTGGGTTCGGCTTGGCCGGGGGTGACGAGTGCGGGGGCTTAGGCGGCCGACTCGACGCCGACGGATTGGAGGCCGAGATGATTTCATTCGCTCCTGGATTCCCTGTGTCGACGACGAATTCGGGGGTGGGGGTAGGCTGTGCGGCCGACTCGGTCTCAGTCGAGCCGGCCGTTGCGGGCTGGAGGCCGGGGGATGACCTTACCGGGCTCTTTCCTGGATTCGAAAGAGGCGCGGCCAGTCGCGAGGGATGCGCGCTCTTGCCTGGTGACTGCGCCCAGAGGTAGATCGATGAAGCGGTGCCTGCTGCGAGGAGGCCCACGCCGGCCGCAAGCGATGCCTGGGGCGCAAGGGTAAGCGCTGCGAGCGCCGCGATTCCCCGCCTTGAAGCGGCAGAGGTGACGCCCGCTTCGACCGGCTTTCGCACGACCTCGACCGTCGGGAGGATGATCGGAACGAGGTTCGGCCGTGCACGCCCCGACATCTCGGCTGCGCGCCGAGCGCATTCGACGCTATCGAACGCCTCATAGTGGGGCGGAGCGAAAACTCGAAAGCGGCCGTCGTAGGACCGCCTGCAGATGGAACATTCCGGCACGGTTGCTGAGGTATATCTCGGCCGCCGGACAGAAGCCAGGGCGAAAGACGCACGTTGCGCCCGTTTGACGCGCCCCGGAGAGCTTCGCTACCATGGCTCCCTGGTTGGCAGGGGCTTTGCCTCTGCCGGCCTTTGCCATGTAAGGCCCGACTTCGGGGAGCTCCATGCCCACGGTAAACCAACTTGTCAGGAAGGGACGCGTCGCGCCCAAGTCCAAGACGAAGACGCCCGCGCTCCGCGGTGCGCCGCAGAAGCGCGGGGTCTGCACGCGCGTCTACACGACGACCCCGAAGAAGCCGAACTCGGCGCTGCGGAAGGTGGCGCGCGTTCGCCTGACGAACAGCATGGAGGTCACCACCTACATCCCCGGCGAGGGCCACAACCTGCAGGAGCACTCGGTCGTGCTGATCCGCGGCGGCCGGGTCAAGGACCTGCCGGGGATCCGCTACAAGGTCATCCGCGCAGCGCTGGACACGGCGGGGGTCTCCGACCGCCGCCAGGGCCGCTCCAAGTACGGGGCCAAGAAGAGCTAGCCATGCCGCGCCGCGCCGAAGTCCAGGTACGGGTCCCCGAGGCGGATCCGGTGTACGACTCGCGCCTCGTCGCGCAGCTGGTCAACAGCGTCATGCGCGACGGCAAGAAGTCGACTGCCGAGCACGTCGTCTACAAGGCGCTCGAGCGGGTCGGCGAGCGCACGGGCAAGCCGCCCGTCGAGGTGCTCGAGCAGGCGGTCAAGTCTGTCACGCCGGTGCTCGAGGTCCGCTCCCGCCGCGTCGGAGGCGCGAACTACCAGGTGCCCGTGGAGGTGCCGCAGCGCCGCGCCCGCACGCTCGCGATTCGCTGGCTCGTTAACTTCGCCCGCGAGCGGCGCGAGAAGCGCATGGACGAGAAGCTCGCCGCCGAGATCCTCGATGCCCTGAACCAGCAAGGCGGCGCCTTCAAGCGCAAGGACGACCTCTACCGGATGGCCCAGGCCAACAAGGCCTTCGCCCACTATCGCTG
>Ga0137375_10010336_pt1 | contig 11050 bp, 10 predicted proteins | sample SagtaG_24_FD_104936 | JGI IMG/M metagenome (GOLD analysis project Ga0137375, IMG submission 104936) | Vadose zone soil microbial communities from Sagehorn Ranch, Mendocino, California, USA - Sage1_R_113_16 metaG | ecosystem: Environmental > Terrestrial > Soil > Vadose zone | place: USA... | reverse complement strand
AGATGGGCCACCAGCATGCACGACTTGTACAGTCTGGCCGGCCGTCTCGGAGGGACCACCAGCAAAACTCAACAACTCTGACAATCTTACCGGTCTCTGCAGCTTGAATTGTGCCGGCCCGAGCACGGCACCGATTACGGCCACAGGTTGCGACTGAAACTCTTTGACAAAGACCTCCACGTGAGGTTCCCGCTTGTACTTCAGGTAAAGGTTGGCGATGTTCGCGGCTAGTTCTGCTTCCGTTAGGCAAGCGGCTTGAATGTCAATGTCGAGCATCGGCATGCGAATCATACCGCTCTGATCTACGCGTACCCCTTCGCGAGAGAGTTCCGGCGCTCTCAACACACGAACCTCAAGCACGTCGCCTGGCCCAATTCGATAGCGAGCATCCGTCTGACCTGACGAAAGAGACTCACCATCGCTCGAGACGGCGGGGGGATTAGCTGCGTTCGCTGCCGAGCCCGACTGTTGCGCTTGCGAGACCGTAAAAATCACTGCAAGCAAAAGCGCGATACAACACGTCCGACTCGAATAAACTAGCGTCGTGCGGAAACCAGGATGCCTTTTACCTTCTATCATGACAGCCTCTCAACAGTTATCGGCCCATACTGTTTCTAGATTAGCGATCTCTTCCAAACCTGCGTCCGGAAGCTATCTCGGCGCGGTCCAGAAAAATGGTTTCGAGTTTCTAGGATGACGAGCATTCTAATTTTATCTAAATTCGCACACTCTTTGCATTGGCATGACTGCAGTACTATGAATAGTAAGAGTCATCCGGAACCCCGAGGGGAAACCTCTCTCGCGAGGTGGCATTCAGAAAAAGGCCAGCATGATTGGCTCCGTTAGGCCTTCGATGCGTTGCTGGTCTGTTGTTATTCCGCAGTGCGTCCTACATGAAACTTTTTTCGTCACCTTGGGACCCATGGCATCATTGTATGGAAACCAAGGCCAGAAAGGGTAATCGACACCTTCGTCCACTGAATTTGGTTAGGTTGGAGCAACTCAGATTTTGCGCCAAGTCTAGACAGTCAGCATCAAGTAGGAATTGTATTGCCCAAACCTGCAGGTAGTCGGAGAGTCTCCCAAACCTTGCTCGGAGGAAGGGGCGATATTATTTCCCATGCCGGGCCTCTTATCACTCCATTGATTTCCGTCTGGCAAGAAAGCCGTTACTTACTTAACAGGTAGCAAAACTCATTTACCTGAACACCCGGGCAAACACGACACGATCCTGTCATAAGGATCGCTAACTCTACTCCTAGGGAGACTTATCGTCAATGTTCAATCTGCTTCTCCCCTGCCTCATTAGCGGGCGAAACCAACGTAAACTGATTGTCGGATCGCTCGCATCCTTAGGGGTTGACCAGTTACTCAGAATGACCCGATATCTGAACTGCGCCAATTATGAAATCACTAAGAACAAAGGCTGAATCATGCGCTATTTCCCGAACTGATTCGGACACCCCCCTCATGCCCCTAAATAGGAAAAACCGCTGATCCATAGAAAATATGGGCTTAACTAATAATTCTTGACCAACACTGATGGTGATTGTTAAAGTGTGTTGAGCGATCTTCACCGACCGCTTACCTGGAAACGCCGTAGGCTGAAATGGCCATCGGTTCTGTATCAGCCCCGTTATAGACAAATAGCCCCGCAGACACTTCGATCTCACCCCAAATAATTTCGCGTCTCTTGAGACTAAGCCTTCGCATTCGCGCGAGAGTTTCACGATGACTGCGGTCACGCTGCTTTAGCGAGGAAACATGTTACCTATCGCGATCAATCGTTTCATGCCCGTAGGCGTGCTTTTTTTACTCTTGACACCTTTCATCGCGGTATTTGCCCAGGAGGGTTCGGTGGCAACGACGAGCGCGCCTTCCGCCGGATTGCGGGTTGGCAAATGGGGGGCGGAGGTTACCAACGAATCGGCGACAATCCTTGAGCGCTTTGTGGAAGCCGAAACCAAAGGACGCGAGGCCTTAAACCAATACACTTTCAAGCGTGATGTCGTACTCCAAACCATCGGCCGCAGGGGTGAGGTTACCGGAGAATACATCCGGAACTCTCAATTTCTCTTTGATGATCAAGGCCAGCGTATCGAACGCGTGCTCTTCCACCCGCCTTCCAGAATTCACGAAATGCGGATCACAAAGGAAGACATTCAAGACTTGGCGGGGAGCCAACTCCTGGGCATTGATATCGTAGAAGCTAATAAGTATCAGCTAACTTATGCCGGTGCAGAGATTATTGACTCACGCCAACTCCTCGCCATCGACGTTACGCCCTTAGTGAAGCCCGATCCCAAACGCATGCGCGAACGTTTCTTTGTCGGACGCGTATGGATCGATCCCAATAGTTTCCAGATCGTCAAGATCAAAGGGCGGGTGGAACCTCAAGGTAAGCAGCGGTTTCCTCTATTTGAGACGTGGCGGGAGCCTGTTAATGGTGCTTTTGCATTCCCAACACGCACCGAGGCTGATGACGTCTTGAATTTTTCCGAAGCCGATGTTCACTACCGGATCAAAGTCAACTACCACGACTACAAATTGTTTGGAAGCAAAGTCACCATTACGGACCTTGACGATACTCCATCAACTTCATCGGCTCCCACCATTACGGCTAAACCTCAGGGAAGCTTGGAGGCTTGTATCATAAACCGCAACGCGCCGCCCGCGAGTTCGTACCACTGGGCGGCGGATGCGGAAGTGAAGGTTTACCTTGTTCGCCACATGTTCACTCACGAACAGCAGAAGGCTTTACTGGAGGCGTTGAAAGCGTGGACCAACGCCGGCGAGGAGACAAATGCCGGAGTTAAATTAATATACGCTGGCGAATCAGCGGGTTTGATGAACTGCAAGGGTTGTCTTACGGTTACGAGGCGAGAAGTTTACAAAAACGACGGGCGGCATTACTCTTTTTTCAATCCGATGAGTTCGGAAGACGGTCGCGTCTTAACCTCTGCCTGGATCGATCTTGACTTTGCCACAACGAATCCGCATGCGCTGCAGGGGTTCGTGGCCCACGAATTGGGCCACGGCATGGGACTCTGGGATTGCGAAACGTGCAAGAGCAAACGCACGATAATGAACGGCTTTCCCGGAATCAACAAAGACAATGGACTTATTGCGCCATCAAGATGTGACCTGGAAACTCTCAAGAGCGTGTATGCACAGGAGAGGCAAATTGCGGCCGCCAAGTCCTACGGCACTGAGCTCGTTGAAAAGGTGCATGTAGCCAACCTTTCACCTCTGGCACCAGTCAGTGTAGTAAGCCCTCCTTCAGCCTCAGTAACTCCCGCTCGACCGCCCACTGACTCATCCTTAGTTCTGTGGGATATGTTCTTCAAGTTCTGACCGCTCCGGAGAACTAACTTGAGAAGAATTGCTTCGATAATACTTTTAGCGTTTATTGTCGTAATGGTAGTTAGAGACTTTAACGCCCAAAGTAAGACTTCCCTCGATGCTTGCAGAATAGGCAGTCAAGCGCCGGCTTTCGGATTCTGGATGTGGGCGCCTAACGCTCGGGTCCAGGTTTACGTTCGTTCCACTGATTTCGATTCTGAGCAACTGCCTTATTTGCTTGCCGCCCTGCAGAATTGGAACCGTACTTCTGAACAAACAGGGTCGGGCGTAAAGTTTGAGTTTCAGGGCAACACAGCGCAGCAACGTTCATGTGAGAACTGCTTAACGATTCTTCGCGACCGAGTCTTTGACAAGGGCAAGCGTCACGCAACGGAGCTAAGGGCATACAGCGCCAGGGACAATGGAATAATCACGTCGGCCAGCATCATCGTCGATCCTCTACTTACAAACCCCAAAGCGCTTCTAAATGCGATGGTTCACGAGTTGGGTCACAACCTGGGACTGCTTGATTGTTATACCTGCAAACGGAAGAGCACGGTGATGAACCAGTTTGATGCTCTGAATGTGTCTAACGATATGGAGTCACCTACGTCATGCGATGTAGCTCAAGTCAGGCAAGCCTACAAGGATCCAAAGGTTCGGAATTCGACTTTGGTCAGAAAACTAATGCCGGAAGACGAAGGTGAAGAGCCGGTTGAGGATGATACGCCTATAGTAGTCCCTACCCGAACCGTGCCGTTAGTGGATGCTGCGGTAGTTACTAAGCCACCCTCGCGACTCGAATAGTTGTTCGCTCGAGAAAGATTGGAAGAGCAGCCCGACCAGGTTCGATATGAGTCGGGCGGCTAATCACAACTTCTGCAGCCAGAAATCATCTAACCAAAGACTACCAAAGATTGGACAGCGAGGAGAGGCGCAACTTAGGCGCTGAAGGCCAATCTGGACTGCGATTGATGACTCTCCGGTATCGAAATCAAATACATAATTACGCCAACCGTTTGTTGCTTGAGGCAATTCGGCAGATCGGCCTAGAACGTTGTTACTATTAGCGTCGATCACTGCGACGAAGGGTAATCCGCCACTGACGATACGCTCAGTACGAGCCGCGAAACGCAGTTGGTAATGCGTACGCGCCTCAACCACAACGAGCTGCGATACTACCGCTGCGGCCGGATCGGAATCACCATCAAAATCTATTCGAAGACTGGAGCGACCCTGTTTGGCGTCACTAGTGTCCAGTGAGAGGTGGAAGCCCTCACCTTTGTCGACTGTCCGCCACCGAAATCCCGGCTCCTGTAAATCTTCTTCCTCCTCAAACCCCGAATCGTTCATCACCCCAAGCGTATTTCCCTGCCTTCGCCTGGCCCATAACGCATAGGCTTCTCCAAACCTCTTAGCGCCGATGAGCGCAGCAATATTGGCGCGCTGTTCTGACTCGGGCGCTCGACCAGCAGACGCCTCGTAAACATAAAGGGCCGCGTCTAGATCCCCGAGATGTCTCAAGTATTGGCCCAACGCCCGGTAAGCATCTGGAGTTTCTGGCTGAACAGCGCGCTCAACGAACTGAGGATTGCCGTCGGACAACCGCCACGCGAGATCAATTACACTTGGCATCAATGTTGGATTGCTGATGCCAGCTAGTCGAAGCTCCTTGAAGCCTTCGTCCTTCTGACCTGCCCTCAAAAGAATATTACCCAGTTGCCAATGGGGCTGAGCGTAATAAGGAGCAAGGGGAACCGCTTGCCTCGCGGCGGCCACCGCGCCCTCAGTGTCCCCACTTAGCTCGCGCGCACGAGCAAGGCTTAGCCAAAGGATGCAAGCATCGGGACGGGCCAGGGCGGCTGCGCTATATTCTGCCCCGGCTCCTACCGGGTCATTCCTGGCTTCGAGGATTGCCGCGCGCACAAAGTGGGCATCCGGGCTGCCTGAGCTTAAGCCAACGGCCGCGTTTGCCGCATCAATTTCATATGTCCTGGCAGCATATGCTGAAAGCAAGCTGGAGAATCCTTCACGACCTGTATTCCATGTCAACACTAAAAAGACGACAACCAAACCAGCGACAACCGCCGCCCGGCCCATGCTACGAGACGCTTCGTTGTTGGTTCTTTTATGCGCCACCGTTTGAGAACTGAAATTCACAATGGGGTTGAGACGAAAGCAGCTTGCTACTAAAGCCGCTCAAAATGTGCTGCTCAAAAAGCTGAAAAGGCGAGCTTCTTTTGGAGCACTCGCCTTTCCACATTCTGGTTCCTGCACTTGGGAATTATGGAGTAGATGGACTCGGATTACAAAAAACGAGGCAGGCAACCACACCACCGGTGCCGGCGAAAATTGCGGCTGTCGCAGTCCTACCAAGACCGAATAATCCACGTGGAATGGCAGCGGCACCGGCAGGGGGATTGCAGCCTAAACCTGAAGCTCCGGCGCCAGCGTTGGCGGCGGCGGCCTGATTAACCTTTGCTGCCTCGCCTGGCTGTAAACAGACATCGATTGTCCCACCTGTTGTTGGGTTGATCTCAACTCCGGTGCTTTGAGCCGGATTAATTGTGCCCTTTACATTCCTCAAAGTCGTCAGGATCACGCAACCTTGAGTCAAGCTTACGTTTATATCGCCCCCATTACCCCTTTGAGCAAACGTGACCACCAATGTCGTGTTTGGCGCAATACATATACTACCTAAGGCGCCCACGTTTATCGTGGCTCCGACATTGTCAGGAGTCACAACAGTGGCGCCACTGGGAATTGTCGCTCCACTAACCGCGCTCACCCCGTTAACAAGGATCGGTTGGTTGTCTCGGGTCGTTAAAATTCCCATTAGTTGTTGAGGCCTGACTACGGAAGCCGGACCGCCGTTTGGCTCGGCGAAGCTGACTCCAATATAGACCTGAGTGACGGCAAAAATGAGAAACAGTGCGGCTGCCGTTAGCATCTTTTGGTTCCTGAATTTCATACCTTTACCTCCGAATCAAACGAAGTCTTCCTTGTTCACTCCGCCACCCGCACACAGCCTGAGGAATAGGGACGGAGTATACCCCCACCACCTATATGCGTCAATCATCTAATGTCAAAGTCCCTGCGGGTAATCCCCAGCCGCTGGGGCGGCCCGGAATAGAGTTCTGCAACTCCCTCACCTTGTGCTGCAATTATGATCAATCCAAATAATACTAAAGCATTAATTGTTATGTGTATTCCAAAATCAACGAAGCTGTGTACAGCTACGCCAAAAAGTCCAATGAGTGCGCCCAAACCGGCTGCCCGATAATAAGGATCCGGGGAACGTAGAGTTTGGCGCGCCCTTTTTAGAAACATAACGGCAAACCAAACCACGAGTGCGCACCCGATAATTCCACCGCTGGCCATTAATTCCAGGTAATCGTTATGGGCTTCCTGCGGTGTCATCGCGCCAGATGCGTTGTGATACCTCGTGATTCCGACCCAGTAACCGCCAAATCCCACGCCCGCAACCGGATGAGCCTTGATTAGCTGCCACGTCGCTGACCAGATTTCCTTCCTGCTGGTGTTGACGTTGTTCTGCATCTCCTGCTGGCTGAAGTCGGTGGCGGCTTGTTGAAAGTTAAAAACTACCGGTTCACCACCTATCCAAAAAACGCCGAATGCAAACAACGCAATCAAACAGAGCCCCAGAAAGACTCGCATTGCGAGACCGCTCGCAAGGGCCTGCAAAAGTCGCCAACGGGTAGCCACTTTGGGTTTTTTTAAGCGGTTAAGCGGGTCAAGCATAACTCCTAACAAAAGTAATTGGCATAATGAGGCGAGAATTCCACCGCGAGAATTGGAATAGATCAGTGCCACCCACAAGAAGGCGCTTACCGGTAATAACACCATTGCGCGTCTGTGCCGGCCGCTTTCTGCAACGATCAGGCCAAGGGAGAGCCCGAGGCACATCTCCATTAAGAAAGCAAAATGGTTCCGGTTAACAAACTGCCCAAAACTGCGATCGACGATTGTCAGTCCAGGAAGGAAAAATCCGGATCCCTGTTGTAAATTCTTGCGCATGATTCCAAAGAAAGCGCTCGCTATGCCGATGGCGATGATGCTGTAGATCAGTTTACGCAGCCTGGTCTTGTTAGACGTGTAACGAAGGAGTAGCAGAGCAGCCACAACCAAAGCGAAAAGCCGGATCGCGATGAGCCGCGTACCGTAAGGATCCGCGCTGAGAGACGATCCCAAACCTAGCGGTCCAATACGGGAGAACAGAGGTAGCGACTGAAACGCGACAAACAAACTGAGGAGTAGAAGTGGCGCAAACAGTTTCAGATTGTCTCCTGACCAGCGTTTGCCGATGGAGACTTCGATGACCGCGAGTATCGCGACTACAAAAACCGCACACTCGAAGATTGCGATCCACCACGGCTGGACCGTTCCGTAAGGAATCGCAGTTATTGCGATGATGACCAGCAGAGAAGAGAAAACGACGCGACCAAGGAGGCGAGCCACCGGGCCCGTGGAATCTTGCTCCCTCCCACCGCGCTTCATAATTACGTTTTCTTGTTCTAGATTTACTATTTCCAAAACTTCATTCACGGTGCTGCGCAAGATAAAAGATCGCCGCCTTCGGGGACAGAGAAGTTAGGCAAACGCTTTTCGACGAGATCGTTCATGAGGTTAGCACGATGTTTTTAATTCTACCCACAGGTTCGCAATTCTAAACAGTCAACTTAAGAATTAAACTCTAAGCGTCCGCTTTCTCCCTTCGCACGTGACCAATGTGACGCCAAATCCACCAGCCAATCAACAGCACCGCGGCAATTCCGATTAGGAAATCGAAGCGATGAAACCACGTTTTGAGTGTATCGTCCTGGTTCCACTTCTCTCCAAGCTTCTGACCTACATAAGCGAGCCCAAGACACCACGGCAGTGAACCTGCGAACGTATAAATGACAAAGCGCTTTAAGTTCATCCGCGCTACTCCGGCAGGAAAGGCGATGAAGGTGCGGATAGCCGGCAAGAGACGACTGACGAAAACGATAATTTCGCCATGCTTTGCAAACCAGCGGTCTGCCAAGTCGAGATCGTGACGTGAGACCAAGACAATGCGTCCATATTTTTCGATCAGAGGGCGGCCGCCGTACATTCCTACCCAATAAGCGACCAACGAACCGAGCACGCAACCAACAGCGCCCGCGAGCCCCACTAACCAGAGGTTCATTTGTCCCGTAGACACGAGGTACCCCGAAAACGGCATGATGATCTCCGAAGGCAATGGCACACATGCTGATTCAATTGCCATCAATAGTACAATTCCGGAATAGCCCAGTAATGAAATTGTAGCAACGATAATGCCGGACAGGATTTCAATAATTCGTGCGATCATTAAGTTAAGCTAGATTCTCGAGTTCGGAGTTCTGGGTTAGAAGTAAATAGGAAAAGGCTCGATTGAGCCAGAAACAACCGTGAAACCAGCGGCCTGCGCTTGCCAAGCCAAACATGAACTCGAGCCGTTTCATGTAGACCAGCCATGTTGTCCTATCAACGGAACAAAGGCGCAAGCGCCGTGGTCTTCCTGCTTGTATCCGGTCTCGGATTTAATTACCCGAACCAAACGTTGCGATTCGCGCGAATCTCCCACCGGCAAAACAAGACGGCCACCAACCTTTAGCTGGGCGACAAGTGGTTCCGGAACCGTTGGACCACCCGCGGCAACTATTACCGCATCGTACGGGGCATTAGCGGCCCACCCTAAGGTGCCGTCAAAACACTTTACAGTGGCGTTATAGATATTAAGTTGTCTGATGCGGCTATGAGCTTCGCGCGCGAGACTGGCAATTCGTTCGATTGAATAAACTTGACCTGCAACTTTAGCGAGGATGGCAGTTTGATACCCCGAACCAGCTCCTATCTCGAGTACCCTGCTGCCGGAATCAATCACGAGCAACTCTGTCATGCGCGCCACGATATAGGGTTGCGAGATCGTTTGGCTCCCGCTAATCGGCAGGGCATGATCTCCATAAGCGCGACCTTGCAATGCTTCTGGTACAAAAGCGTGACGGGGTACGGATCGCATCGCCTCGAGAACCTTTTCATCGCAGATTTTATAATGATCTCGGAGCATTTCGACCATCCGCTCCCGGGGGATAGAGTAGTCCTGGTTTCTATTTGCGGGTTGTTGACCGGTGTTTTGCAAAACTTCAATACCAATTGGGAATACGGCAGCGCTAAAGCAGTCTATGTCTTATGAAGCAACTCCTGGTCCTTTAGGCAATTCCAACTCTCAATTGCCGTGAGCGCTCGATGGTCGGTCATGTCACTTCTCAGCGGCGTGACTGAGATATAGCCCGAGTCAATCGCATTGTAGTCCGTTCCGTCGGCGGAGTTGTTATTAAAATACTCTTCGCCGATCCAGAAATACGGTTTGCCGCGCGGATCGATGTGCTCGCTGATAACAGGCCGCGCGTTTTTGATTCCCTGGCGCGTAACACGAACGCCCTTGATCTCTTTAGCAGGAATATTGATGTTGAGTAAGGTCCCATCGGGCAGTCCTTCCGTCAGCACCTTCTGAACCGCTACTACTGCAAATTGCGCAGCTTCGCGGAAATCATAATGTTCACGTGCGACCAAGCTAAACGCCAGGCCCGGCACTCCGAGGATCGTAGCTTCGAGTGCGCCAGCAACCGTGCCGGAGTAGGTTGCGTCATCGCCGAGATTACCTCCATGATTAATTCCCGACGCGCAGATGTTGGGCATTTCCTCGAGAGGCAGAATCTTATTAAGGGCGAGCGTGACGCAGTCAGTAGGCGTGCCATCAACCGTCCAATGCCGCTCGTCGATTTGGCGAATGCGCAATGGCCGAGCCAAGGTGAGGCTGTGAGAAGCCCCACTCATTTCGGCGACTGGAGCAACCACATAGACATCACCGACTGCTTTTAGAGCTTCTTCAAGTTTGATGAGGCCATGGGAGTGGATGCCATCGTCATTTGTAAGCAAAATTCTGGTCATTCGGCCATCAACTCTCATCCTTCGACGTTGCCCTTCTCAATGCCACAAGGCAGCGATGTCGAACTTATGGAATCCAAACGCGACAGGTGGACCACATTCTGAACGTGCAGGGATGCAAATGGTTGGCACTACTAGTCCGATTAGTCTCGCGGGGTAGTACGCATACGGCCTTTTTTCTTATTCCGTTTGCGCGCAAGAGCTGATTTGAGTTTTGCCTTCTGGCCGGGAGGGATAAAGAATGCGTGCTTTTTCGCGTCCTTAATGATCTCTTCGGTCATAACCTTGCGCTTAAAACGACGCAACGCACTCTCGATAGACTCACCTTGATTAATAGTAACTATTGCCATTGGCTCTCCGCCCTTCTTTAAAAGTTTGATCGTATTTTGATAACTCGACTATTTAACACGCCGCCAACGTCCGAGGTCAAGCTGACATGTTCGTGGGGCGAATTGGAACTTGCGCATCTTAAAACTGTTAGTTCGAGGGTCGCTCACAGCTCCGGCGCTCTGGTTACGCAGTGAACCCCGCGAACACTTGAATCGCTCGCGGGGTTCTCTTCAACTAGAACGCAATAGACTAGACCAGGGCGGGCTCTGCGGTTTCGCGCTTCTTTCGGCTAAGACTTTGAATTTGAACCGGCTTGTCCGCTTCTTTTGTATCGAGCTGCTTCTTGAGCACGATCTCCTGATAAAGCTTTCGCATCATCACTGCTTCCTCATGCGCTGTCTTT
>Ga0137375_10010328_pt1 | contig 11055 bp, 9 predicted proteins | sample SagtaG_24_FD_104936 | JGI IMG/M metagenome (GOLD analysis project Ga0137375, IMG submission 104936) | Vadose zone soil microbial communities from Sagehorn Ranch, Mendocino, California, USA - Sage1_R_113_16 metaG | ecosystem: Environmental > Terrestrial > Soil > Vadose zone | place: USA... | reverse complement strand
GCCCTTCATCCCGGCGGCCTCGTGGCCGTCGACGCTGCAGTAGAAGGTGTAGGTACCGGGCTTCAGGTTCACCGTCGTGGAGGCTGAGCTGCTCGCGATCGTGTCGGTGGCGCCGATGTCGTTGTCGTTCGAGTCCTCGATCGTGACATTGTGCGCCGTCGCGGACGGATTCTTGAAGTCCACCGTCACCGAGCCGGCCTTGGTGGAGAGGGAGTCCTGCGTGTATGCGAGCTGGGTCGCATCGGCCTCTACGTTCAGCGTGGACGAAGCTCCACCGCCACCGCCGCCCGCGGGCGTCGTGTTCGTGGGCGGGGTCGCGGCAGTCGTGCTGCTCGAGTTGTCGCCGCCGCCGCAGGCGGCGAGCGAGAGCGACCCGACGAGTGCGAGTACCGATATCGACATGAGCTTTCTCACCGCAGGCCTCCGATCACTTGGGGGTTCGCGAGTGTATACGCAGCCTTCGCAGCCCAAGTTCATCGCACTGGCGGCACGTCACCCAGCCCGAGGCGCCCGCTACCGCCCTGTGAACGTCGCCTGGCGCCCCTCGAGGAAGGCGGTGACGCCCTCGCGAAGGTCCTCGGTGGCCATGCTGTCGGCGATGCCGTGCCGCTCCAGCTGGAGGTGCTCGGCCAGGTTGTTCTCGATGCTCTGGCTGACAAGGAACTTCGAGGTGCGGACGTAGTGCGGCGCCTTCGCCGCAAGCCCCTCGGCCCGCTCCCGGGCGGCCTCCATCAGTCGATCCGCCGGCACGACCTCGGCGACGATCCCCTCCTGACGCGCCTGCTCGGCGCTCAGCAGCCGATCCTCGAGGAGCAGCTCGATGGCTCTGGAGGGCCCCACCACACGCGGAAGGAAGTACGTCATGCCGCCGTCCGGCGATGCGCCGATCCGCCCGTATGCGCACACGAACGCCGCCTCCGCCGATGCGATCCTCGTGTCGCACATGAGCGCCAGCGAGAATCCGGCGCCGGCGGCCACGCCGTTGACCGCGGCGATCACGGGATAGGGGATGCGCCGAAAGTCGACGATCGCCTGATGCAGCACGTCGGCGCCGCGCCGAACGTCGGCGGAGAGCCACTCGCCCGACTCCTCCAGGCCCCGCTTGAACCAGGTCACGTCACCCCCGGCAGAGAACGCCCGCCCTTCCCCGGTGACGATCAGCGCCCGCAGCGACGCGCGATCGGCGAGCCAGGAGGCGGCGGTGACCAGCTCTGCGATCAGCTCCGGGCTCATCGCGTTCAAGACCTTCGGCCGATCGAGCGTCAGGGTTCCGATCTCGCCGTCGATCTCGAGGCGGAGGTTCTTCAAATCCGGCGGGCTTGGCGCGGTCGTCGTGCTCATGGGCGCTCCAGTCTGTATTTGGCCAGCGGGCGGGGAGCCTAACCTTGTTGTGATGCAAGAGAGCTCCGAAAGCCTCACCGAGCAGCGACGCCGCCTGCCCGATCAGCCCGGCGTCTACCTGTTCAAGGACGCCGACGGGGGAGTGCTGTACGTCGGCAAGGCATCGTCCGTGCGCAAACGGGTCTCCTCGCACTTCTCCGGCCCGCACCGCGGCGGGCTCTCCTTCATCGACCAGGTGGGATCGATCGACTTCCTCGTCACCGAGAACGAGGCGGAGGCACTCCTCGCCGAGCAGCAGTTCATAAAGCGACACAGGCCCCGCTTCAACATCCGGCTACGTGACGACAAGTCGTATCCCTACATCGGCGTCAGCCTCGACGAGGAGTTTCCACGCGTGTACTTCACTCGCGAGCGGCATCGGTCCCGGCGCGTGTACTTCGGCCCGTTCTCCAGCGCGCGCCGCGTGAGGGAGACGCTCGATCTGCTCGGGAAGCTCTTCCAGTACCGAACGTGCGAGGGGCCGGAGCCGGGGCGCCGCTCCGGGGTCCCGTGCCTCGACTACTACATCAAGCGCTGCCAGGCCCCCTGTGTCGGCTACATCGATCGCGAGGAGTACCGCCGCAACATCGACGCGATCATCGGCTTTCTGTCGGGCCGCTACCGCGACGTCGAGCGGGACCTCGAGCGCAAGATGACGGAGGCCGCGTCCGGCGAGGAATACGAGCGGGCGGCCATGTACCGCGACCGCCTCGAGGCGGTGCGCTCGCTTATGCAGCGCCGCAGCGTCGCCGGCGAGTCGCTGGAGACCGCCGACCTGATCGCCGTCGCGGTCGAGGGGGCGGACGCGAACGCGCAGGTGTTCCAGGTGCGCGATGGGGTGCTCGCGGAGCGCCACGGCTTCTACCTCTCGAACGAGGGCGAGCGTGACGAGGCCGAGGTCGCGGAGGAGTTCGTGGCCCAGTACTACTCGGCGGTGCCCGCAGTGCCGCGCCTGGTCGTCGTCGGCCCGGCGCTCCGGGCGCGGGCAGGGCTGCTTGCCGAGGCCCTCTCCGCGCGGCGCGGCGGCCCCGTCGAGGTGAGGGTGGCTGAGCGTGGCGACAAGCGGCGCCTTCGCGAGCTCGCCGAGCGCAATGCGCGCCTCGCCCTGGCGCAGGACAAGCTGCGTCGCGAGCGGCGCCGCCAGCAGCGCGTGGACGCGCTCGCCGCGCTCCAGGAGGCGCTCGGACTCGACGCCCTACCGGTCCGAATCGAGGGGTTCGACGTCTCCAACCTCGGCCCGGAGCACACCGTGGCCTCGATGGTCGTGTTCGAGGCCGGGGCGCCGAAGAAGGCGGACTACCGGCGCTTCGGGGTCCGGGGGGACGGACCTGCCGTGGACCCGGCCGCCCCCGGACGAATCCGAGCAAGCTCGGATCACCAGTCGCCTTCGGCTCCCTTGGAGGAGGTGGCCGGCCCTAATGATGTCGCCTCCGTGGAGGAGGTGCTCGGCCGGCGCACGGCGCGCTTCCTGGAGCAGGCGGACCGCTCGCCGCACGACCCGGCCAGGGACGACAGCTTCGCCGCGCTTCCCGATCTGGTCGTCATCGACGGTGGCAAGGGTCAGCTCGCGGCCGGCATGCGGGCTATCGGACCACTCGCGGACCGCGGCGTCGCGGTCATCAGCCTCGCGAAGCGAATCGAGGAGGTGTTCGTGCCGGGGCAATCGCGGCCTGTGGCGATCCCGGAGGACTCCGAGGGGTTGAGGCTGCTGAAGCGCGTGCGCGACGAGGCACACCGCTTCGCGATCGACTTCCACCGCCAGCGCCGCGACCGGACGATGACGCGCTCGCTCCTCGACGAGCTTCGTGGAGTCGGGCCCGTGCGGAAGCGAGCCCTCCTGAGCCACTTCGGCTCACCCGATCGGCTTGTCGTGGCGAGCCGCGAGGAGCTCGAAGCGGTGCCGGGCATCCCTGGCAAGCTTGCGCGCGAGATCCATCGTCAACTCCACAAGGCAGGCTGATGGCGTCGCGGCGCGACTCTCACGACGGAGCGCCCGCCGATCGCGGGCGCGGGGTCGACCTCGTGGTGATCAGCGGCTATTCCGGCGCGGGAAAGTCGGAGGCGATCGCGGCCTTCGAGGACGGCGGCTACTTCTGCGTGGACAATCTGCCACCGCGGATGATCGGAGCTCTCGGCGAGCTCTTCCGCCACGAGGGCAGCGGCGTGCGACGCGCCGCGATCGTCTCCGACGTTCGTGGCGGCGAGTACTTCGAGGAGTTGCTCGAGGTCCTGGCCGAGCTCGAGCAGGGCGGGCTCGACCCCACCGTCCTCTTCCTCGAGGCAAACGAGGAGACGCTGATGGACCGCTTCAAGGAGACGCGCCGCCGCCATCCGCTGGCACCCGACGGCCAGGTGATCGAGGGCATACGCGCGGAGCGCGACGTGCTCGGCCCGCTCCGCGAGCGAGCCAACGTGGTGATGGACACGAGCGACCTGAGTGGCGCGATGCTGCGGCGCCGCATCGTCACCGAGCTCCTCGGCCCCAAGGGGGCGACCGGAAAGCTCGCGCTGACCATCATCACCTTCGGGTTCAAGAACGGGCCTCCGCGTGAGGCGGACCTCGTCCTCGACGTCCGGTTCCTGCCGAATCCGCACTACCGAGAGGACCTGCGGCCGCTGACCGGGCTCGACCCGAAGGTCATCGAGCACGTCGAGGCCGGAGATCTCGCCCGCGAGTTCTACGAGCGGCTCTTCCCGCTGCTCGACTTCGTGCTTCCCGCTTACGTGACGGAGGGGAAGACGCACCTCACGATCGCGATCGGGTGCACCGGTGGGCGCCACCGCTCGTTGACCGTGGCGGACCGGATCGCGGGTCATCTCGCCAATCACGAGGACGTGTCGCTTCGCGTCGTCCACCGCGACGTAGAGCTCGACTGAGCTCAGCGGACTGCCGCTACTTGCCCAATGAGTCGGTTCAGGGCAGCGCTCCGGTGAAGCGCTGAAACGCCTGCCACGACGGCTTGGGGTTACCGCCCTGGCCGATCAGCCCGGCGCGCCTGCACCAGCCACACTCCACGGAGCCATCCGGGGGATCTCGCCACTGGAACCAATACACGTGAGGTACGTTCCATTGCCTGCTGTGCCGGCGGATCAGCTCGAAGGAGTTGCGCAGCATCCGAGCCTGGCCACGAGCGCCCTTGTCGAGCTTCGTGCGCCCACGCGGTCCGGAGCCCCATCCCAGCTCGGTCACCCAAAGCTCGGAGGAGCCGTCGCCATGCGCTTTCATCACGGCGCGCATCCGGCGGAGCTCCAATCGCAGCAGCTTGATGCTGGGTGCATACGGATGCAGAGCCACCGCGTCGAAGTCGCGCCTGATGCCGGGCACTTCATAGAGGCGGCGGAGGAACTTCCAGGCCGGCCGGTCCGCGAGACCGGGCATTCCCGCGAGCACGATCTCCGCTCCCGGATCCTGGGCCTCGAGGGCGTCGTGGGAGATCCGCAGGAGGCGACCGTACCTGCGCACCGAGGGACGTGAGAAGTACTGCGGGAGGTTGGGCTCGTTCCAGACCTGCCAGGTTTCGATCGGCACGATGGGTCCGCCGAGAAGCTGGAGTGGGTAGAGCGTTGGGTTGGTCCAGAACTCGCCTCCCGGTCCATAGCGCTGCACGAGCTGGCGCAGGAACTCCATCCATGCGCTTCGGACGTGCGCGGTCCGCAGCGGCGGTGTTCCCGGGCGCTTCCCGGCCCAGGCGGGGGTCCCGTAGACGGCCGGCAGAACCTGGATCCCCCTGCTGGCGAACGCGCCGATGACCTGATCCGTGACCCTCCAGTTGAAGTTGCCCTCATTGGGCTCGACGAGATTCCAGAAGAGAGGCCATCGCACGGATTGCACGCCCCCCTCCTGCATGCGGCCGATGTCGCTGGCGCGCTTCCAGGACGCGTAGATGACGCCCCAGTCCGGGCTTGCCGCGGCGGTCGAGGCGAAACCGCAGGGCGCGATCACCGCGACCGCGGTGGCGACCAGCGCAATCGCCCTTATGCGCACGCGTCGGTTCACTGCCTGCTGCCTGCCGTCGGCGCGACTAGGGAACCCTGCGATCGCGTCCGGGCCCGCCCGAAAGCACGTCCACCCCGGGGCCACCGTACAGCCTGTCCCGACCGCTCCCTCCATTCAAACGGTCCGCTCCCCTCCCACCGAAGATCCGGTCCGCTCCCGCCCCACCGAACACGATGTCATGCCGGCCAAGCGCGCGGATGACGTCGTTGCCCTCCAGGCCGCAGATGACGTCGGGGCGCGCCGTTCCGCGCAGGTGGTCGATTGCGGCCGTTCCCCTGATCGTGCACGCGCCGTCAGGGCCGCCGCTGCCGCCCGGGTCGATCGGGGGGTCGGCGATCTTCGGGCAGCCGCCGTACGGCACGGGGGTGTCAACACGGCCAGCGAACTCGCAGTAGGCGAGCTTCGGCGTGAACGGGTACCAGGAGCTGATCACGCCGTAGCCACGATCCGGGTCGTTCGCGGCCACCTCGTACCGGTCGATGAGCGTGTGGATGATGAACCCCTCGACGTCGGGCATCGTCATCACGCGCCGGTACTCCCGCAGCAGGCCGTCGGCCTGCTGCGTCTGGGTATACCCGCTGGGCCCGGAAGTCGTCAGTCCGGCCTCGGTGATCCAGAGGGGGATGCCACCGTCGCCGTATTGCTGCGAGACGGCGCGGACGTCGTCGAAGGCCTTGGCCAACAGCGACCCCCGCCCGTAGTGAAGGGATTGATACGTGAGGTGAAAGCTGATCCCGTTCATCTCGTGGCTCAGCGAGGGTGTCGACTCGTACATCGCGTCGAGGAAGCTCCGCATCGGCCACGCGGTCACGCGGCCCGTCAAGTCCTTCCGCGGGTCCTGGGCCGGCGCGAGAGCCCCGGCTAGGACTGGCATGCCGGGGTCCACCCGCTTCACCGCCGAGTAGGCATAGTGGACGAGCGTGGCGTAGCGCGCGGGGTCGGGATAGGGCTTCCAGAATGACTGCAGGTTCGGCTCGTTCCAGACCTCGATCGCAGCCGCTTCGGGTAAACGCCTCGCCACCTCGGCTACGAACCGGGCCCAGTCGTCGAGCATGTTGCTCGCGGGCGGGAACTCGCAACCTCGCCCCGAGTTGCAGAGTTGCGCCACGCCCAGATCTCGCGCCCAGATCGGAGCGCTGCCTCCCACGGTGATGACCGGGTGCATCCCCCGCTGGACGAGCGCGTTGTAAATCGCCACATACCGGGTCCAGACATCCTCGTCCCATTCGCCCCGGACGGGCTCGACTGGCGCCCAATCGACGCTCATGCGCTGTGAGTTGGCCCCGGCGCCCTGGCCCACCGTGGTGACGTCGCCCGCGGACCATCCGTCCAGGTTCGTGCCATACGAGGGCTCGTTGAACCCGAAGTACCTGCCGCCCGGTGGCGGGACCGGCACGGGAGCGTTCTCGTTCCCGCCCGGATCAGGCGCGTGATATGAGCTGGCGGCGATCCCGTGCCCGGGGGTGGCAAGGATCGTCACAGCGCACGCGAGGGCGACGGCTGCGACTCGGGGAGCGCGGCGAGCCACTGCTGCTCCTCGCATCGCGCTGGAACGTACACGGGCCGCCACCGAATCCGCAACCCACAACCAAGTCCTAGCCAGCGCCGGTGAGCGGGATTGGTTGACCGCAGTCGATGGGGCGGGCGAGCAGGTTCGCGAACGCGCAGTACGCGGGCTTCGGGTAGAAGTTGTCGGCTGGGTCGCGAGGCAGGACCCAGCCAAATCCCGGCGGCCCGGGGATCGCGGCGGTGGGCTCGATCAGCGTGTGGAAGATCACGGCGTCGACGTCAGGAGCTCGATTCAAACGCTGGTAGATGCCCAACAGCGTGCCCGCCTGCTGGGCGGGTGAGAACGGAAAGCCCGTTGGGCCGACGGGCGGGGTAACGGCCCCGAGCTCGGTCACCCAGAGTCGCGGCCCTTCCGGCCCCTCGTACCGCGCCGCGATGCTCCGCACGGTGGCCATCGTCGGAGAAAACAGCTCGCGCGGATCGTCGAGCGGGTAAACCGGGTACGGGTGGACGCTGAGGGCGTCCATGTACTGGGCGGCACCCGCCACGTACATCCCATTTAGGAAGGTGGTCTCCGAGAGGTTGCCGGTGACCGGATCGTCCGCCTGCTGATTGGAGAATCCTCCGCCGAGGACGGGCATCGAGGGATCTCCGTCCTTGACCCCCTGATAGATGGCCCGCAGCACGTCCACGTAATCGGCCGGGTCGGGGCTGGCCCAGTACTGGTGCAGGTTGGGCTCGTTCCAGGCCTCGATTGCAGCCGCATCCGGGTACCGGATTGCCGCCGCTTCCGCAAACCGCTGCAGGTCGGCGTCGTGCTCCGGGGTGGGCGGCCGGACGCAGGAGTCGGGACAGGGCCTGCTCGTGTCGGCAGCCCATCCGGGCGAGTCGCTGAGCACCAAGACCGGTTGGATCCCGGCCTCGAGCGCGGCGCAGTAGCCGGGATCGGTCTGGGCGAAGTCGAATTCACCGGGCGACGGCTCTGCGGCGCTCCAGCTGAGGGGTAGTCGCCAAAGGGTTGATCCTGCCCCGCGCTGCAGGGCGACGTCCTCCGCGAGGGTGGCCTGGCCCGCCTGGTACGCGGAGTCGTTGAACCCCATCTGAACGCGTCCGTCAGAACGCCTGGGGAGCAAGGGTCGGTCGGGCTTTGGCGAGATCGGGCGGTTTTCGGGATTCAGGTCACGGGTACCGAGCTCGTGGCAGGCAAGCTGCGTCGGCACCGTCGAGCACCCGCCGGCCGGGCACGGAGCGTCCGGGCCGCCGCCGTTGAGCGCCCTGGCGACGAGCGCCACGGCCACGAGAGCCCCGATGAGGGCCGCGAGTCCCGCTCGTAGTCTCACCCGAACCTAGAATTGCGCATCGTGCCCGATCCGGTGATCAGCGTCCGCGGGCTCCGCAAGTCGTACGGGAGGGTCGAGGCGGTACGCGGCATCGACCTGGACGTCGAGCGGGGCGAGATCTTCGCCTTCCTCGGGCCGAACGGGGCGGGCAAGACGAGCACGGTAGAGATCCTCGAGGGGTACCGGGGCCGCAGCGCGGGTGAGGTGAGCGTCCTCGGAGTCGACCCCGCGCGCGCCGACCGTGAATGGCGCGGCCGCATCGGCATCGTCCTCCAGGACAGCGACATGCACCCCGAGCTCACCGTGCGAGAGGCGCTGGCCATGTTCGCCGGCTATTACCCCGCTCCCCGGCCTGTGGACGAGACCATCGAGAGGGTCGGGTTACGCGAGAAGGCGGACGCCCGCGTGCGCACGCTCTCGGGAGGGCAGAAGCGGCGACTCGACGTCGGCCTCGCGCTCGTGGGCGACCCGGAGCTTCTGTTCCTCGACGAGCCGACCACGGGGTTCGACCCCACCGCCCGCCGGCGCGCGTGGGATGTGATCGCCAGCCTGCGCGAGCTCGGGAAGACCGTCTTCCTCACCACCCACTACATGGACGAGGCCCAGCATCTGGCGGACCGGGCGGCGATCATCGCCGCAGGCCAGATCGTCGCCCACGGTGCGCCGGACGACCTCGGCGACCGGGAGCGTCAGCCGGCGAGCATCACGTTCCGCCTGCCCGCCGGCACGGATGCAGCCGAGCTGCCGCCCGAGCTGGGCGCCAGCCACGAGCTTCAGAACGGCCTCGTGAAGCTCAGCTCGACGGCGCCCGTGCCGCTCCTGAACACGCTCACCGGCTGGGCGCTGGAGCGCGACATCCAGCTCGAAGCCCTGGAGGTTCGCCATCCCAGCCTCGAGGACGTGTACCTCGCCCTCACCTCGGAGCCGGCGGCCGAGAAGGAGGCCCCCCAATGAGCGGCATCGCCCTCGCCGTGCACCAGTTCCGCTACGACCAGAAGACCTTCTGGCGTAATCCGGCGTCGGTCTTCTTCACCGTGATGTTCCCGGTGATCTTCCTGTTCATCTTCGAGCTCCTGTTCGGCAACGACCTGATCCGGAGCCTGGGGGTGAAGACGAGCACCTACTACGTGCCGGCGATCATCACGCTCGCGGTCTTCTCGGCCACCTTCCAGAACCTCGCGATGTCGCTGACGATCGATCGCGAGATGGGGATCCTGAAGCGCACGAGGGGCACCCCGCTGCCGGGGTGGGTGTTCATCGCCGGGCGGATCGGCAACTCGGTGGTCGTGGCCATGATCATGCTGGCCCTGGTCGCCGCCATCGGGCGCCTGGTCTACTCGGTGGAGATCCCGTGGGAGAGGCTGCCGGCGGTCCTCGTCACCCTCGCCGTCGGCGCCGGATCGTTCTGCTGCCTGGGCATCGCGCTCACGGCCGCGATCCCGTCGCAGGCCGCGGCGGCGCCGATCGCGAATGCTGTCTCGCTGCCCCTGTACTTCCTCTCCGGGGTGTTCGTGCCCGAGAGCGAGATCCCAGACGGCGTCCTGCATTTCGCGGACCTCTTCCCCGTCCGGCACTTCTTCGAGGCCTTCTTCACGGCCTGGAGCCCGCTCACGCAAGGGGGAGGGTTCGAATGGGGCGACCTTGCCGTCGTCGCCATGTGGGGAATCGCTGGATTGGTGCTTGCGATGCGGACCTTCCGCTGGGAGCCCAGGGCCGCATAGCCGAGACGCCGGGATAGATTTCAAGCCGTGATCCACCACGTCAGCGTCGAGGTCTCCGAGCTCGAGCGCAGCGGCCGTTTCTACGACGCCGTGTTCGGGCCGCTCGGCTGGCGGCGCTTCGTCGAGACGGACGAGGTGATCGGCTGGGGGATCGTGAAGCCGGTGTTCTTCGCCTCCGCACGCCGTCCCGCCGCGCCTGGCGGTGGTCACGTCTGCCTGACCGCGCATGGCATTCCCGCGGTGAAGGCGGCGTGGGAGGGCGGCGTTGCGGCCGGCGGGAGCGACGACGGAGCACCGGGGAGCCGCCCCCAGTACGGTCCTGCGTACTACTCGGCCTACCTGCTCGACCCCGACGGATACCGGATCGAGGTCGCGGTGGGCGCGGAATGAGCTTCATGCGAGACGGATCGAAGGAGGGGACAGCCAGATGGCACCAGTGAAGGTCGGGATCAACGGCTTCGGAAGGATCGGGCGCAACCTGTTCCGCGCCGCGCACGAGGCGGGCAGCGAGCTCGAGTTCGTCGCCGTCAACGACGTCACCGATGCCGCCACGCTCGCTCACCTCCTCAAGTACGACTCGATTCTCGGCCGCTTCCCGGGCAGGGTCGAGGCGCGCGACCAGGGCGTAGTCGTGGACGGGAACGAGATCCGGGTCCTGACCGAGAGAGATCCTGCCCAGCTTCCGTGGAGCGATCTCGGCGTCGAGGTCGTGATCGAGTCCACGGGGCTGTTCACGAAGCGTGACGACGCCGCCAAGCACCTGGAGGCGGGCGCGAAGAAGGTGATCATCACCGCGCCGGCCACCGATCCGGACGTCACGGTTGCCCTCGGTGTCAACTTCGACGAGGCTTACGACCCCGAGGCCCACCACATCATCTCCAACGCGTCCTGCACCACCAACTGCCTCGCCCCGGTGGCCAAGCTGATCCACGAGACGGTTGGGATCGAGCGCGGGCTGATGACTACGACCCACGCCTACACGGCGGACCAGCGCCTCCAGGACATGCCCCACAAGGACCTGCGCCGGGCGCGGGCGGCGGCGATCAACCTGATCCCGACGACCACCGGCGCGGCGCGCGCCGTGGGCGTGGTCCTGCCGGAGCTCCAG
>Ga0137375_10010325_pt1 | contig 11057 bp, 12 predicted proteins | sample SagtaG_24_FD_104936 | JGI IMG/M metagenome (GOLD analysis project Ga0137375, IMG submission 104936) | Vadose zone soil microbial communities from Sagehorn Ranch, Mendocino, California, USA - Sage1_R_113_16 metaG | ecosystem: Environmental > Terrestrial > Soil > Vadose zone | place: USA... | reverse complement strand
TCGCTCACCCCGGTTCGAGTGCCGCGCCCCTGGTGCCGAGGGGGAGAGTCGAACTCCCGACACCGCGATTTTCAGTCGCGTGCTCTACCACTGAGCTACCTCGGCGTACGGGGAGGATCAGGGCGTTGTTTCTAGTGTGGGTGGGCGAAACAGGACTCGAACCTGTGGCCTCCTCGGTGTAAGCGAGGCGCTCTAACCAACTGAGCTATTCGCCCGTTTGAGCCTGGACCCACGCCGCGGAGGGGTGCGCTCGGAGAGACTCGAACTCTCACGCCCTAACGGGCACATGGCCCTCAACCATGCCTGTCTACCGGTTCCAGCACGAGCGCGCGGCTACGCAGCCGCAGAGTATACCCGTCGCAGGCCGGCGTTCACCAACGGCCGGGCATGCGCGGGCAGGTCCAACGTCCTGGCCCGGTGCCGTCCCGAGGCGTTCGCGGCCGCGTCGGCTGGGTTCAGGACGTGCGGCTGAAGTCGACGTCCTTGGTCTCGATAGTCCCGGGCCGTCCGCCCCGGCGCCCGCTCGTGGGTCCAGTACAGGTTCGTGTGCGCGATGACCTGGTCCGGCGGGGGCGCGTCGCATGCGGTCTGGTCCTCCGTGGTGAAACGAAGTACTTCAGCGAGCTTGCGAACAAGCTGCACGAGCTGAACATTGGACCAACTACATCTTCATGCCGACCTACGACTGCAACTTGTCGCTGTGGTACTGCTTCCAGACCACATGCGCACCGACCCACAGTGCGCCTACTTGCTGCGGTTCATGCGGCCAGAGATGGCCGACCGCATTCTCACGGCGTTTCCGCGGATCGAGCGCTATCATGGCCTGCCACCCGGGCCGGGCAGCGCCTCCAGCCGGCTTTTCAGTAGTTCGACGGCGCGACTACGGCGGCAAGGGCGCTGACCACGGCGCCCGCCCCGGGGCTATCCGCACGCTGATAGCGGCCGCGAGCGCAATCAGCAGTCCGATCAGCAGCAGCGTCCTGTCGACGCCGATCACGTCGGCCAAGCCACCCAGCAAGAGCAGCGGCACGATACTGGCGAAGTTGCTCAACATCAGCTGGACGGCAAAGACGCGACCGCGCAGCTCGACTGGCGCGCGCTCCTGCAGATAGGTCTGGGCCGGGACCATGATCGCCACAAAGCCGAAGCCTGCGATCAGCGCCAGCGCCATGATCGGCGGCACGAGCACGCTCACCGAACCGAGCGTCAGCAGGTCCATCAGGGGCGGTGAGTTGTCGGTCAACACGTCGACCACGACAGCCATGCCGCCAATGAGGGCGATGCACCCGGCGACCGTGTACAAGCCGAGGTTAGTCAGGAAATGCTTGTCGAACCGATCACCCCAGCGATTCAGCACCGCCGTGCCGGCGACCATGCCAATGCCCGCTGGCGCCATCACGAACACGGCGTCTTCGGCGCTGACGCGGAGCAGTCGTTCGGCGAAACCCGGCACCAGCGTGGCCACGACCAGACCGAGAATGGCGCCGATCGTCCATTGGACCATCGACAGAGCAACGATGCGGTCGCGCACCACGAAATGCCAGATGTCCTGGACGTCGCGCCACACGCCGCGCAGCGCCTCCTCGCCCGAGCGAGGCGCTGACGGGTCATGCGCGCCACGCGTGCTGGGCAGCGGCCACACCAGCGCGCCACACACGATGATGGCGACTGCCATCGACACGAACAGACCATCGGTGCCACCGACCTTGGCGAGCAGTGGCCCGAGCACAACCAGGCCGACCAGCTGCGAGGCGGTAAACGTGAGATGGAACAGACCGTTCGCTTGCAGGAGGCGCGAGCGGCTGACGACGGCCGGAATCATGGCCGCCTCGGCTGGGGCGAAGAACTGACCGACGGTCGAAAAGATGAAGTTGATGAAGAACAGCAAGCCGATGGTGAGTTGCGGCAGCAGGCCGAACGAGCCATAGGACAGGGCGATTGCCCCGCGCAGCAGGTTCGTCGCGATAAGCACTGAGCGCTTGTCCCAGCGATCGACATACACACCTGCGAGCACGCCGAACACGACCGACGGGATGATCAGCGTCAGGATGGCGAGGCTGAGCTGGGTGCTCGAATTGCTGCGGTGCTGAACGAGCACGACGATGCCGTACCAGATCGCGTTTTGGGCGGTCTGACTGATCGCCTGGGCAAGCCACAGGAGTAAGAAGTCGCGATTGCGCCAGATCGACAGCACCGCGGCGGCGACATCAGCAGGCGCAGCCATGCCGTCGCGCTCGGGCGGCGTGGCAACGGCAGGGCGCGAGTCGGTTGGCTCGGCCTGGTCGCGCACGCTACTCCGGTTCGATCGTCGGATCCGGCCGTGTCGCGTGCGAGAGGAACGTTTTTAGCCGGCGCTCGAACAAGCTGCGCGCCAGCAGCACCCGATGCTGACAGGTCGTGCAACGCAGCCCGATATCGGCGCCCAAGCGCACCACTGACCAGTCGCTGCCGCCACACGCGTGCGGTTTTCTCAAACGGACCACGTCGCCTACATGGACTTCGACGAACCGGGCGGTACTCATTGTTGCGCGCGCTCAGCCTATCTCAGGGCCGCCAGCGCCTCGAGGCGGGCGGAGTTGATTTCGTCGCGCAGCCGCTCAGCCGCACCTCGTGCGGCAGCTTGCCAGTCGGCGGCCTGACTGGCATACAGAACCGTGCGACTAGCGTTGACGATCGCGCGTTCGCCGTTGGCGTCGACTCCTGCGCGAACGGAGGCCGCCAGATCACCGGCCTGTGGACCCACGCCAGGCAGCAGGATCGGCACGTGCGGGGCGACCTCGCGGGCGGCCGCGACATCGCCGGGATACGTTGCCCCGACCACCAGACCGAGTGTGCCGTGCTGGTCCCAGGCCTGCGTGCGGCGTGCGATGGTCAGGAACAGTGGCTCGCCGTTGACTTCAAGATCCTGGATCTCGCCCGCGCCCGGGTTGCTGGTCTTGCACAGGACGAATACGCCACGGTCGGGATAGGCAAAGAACGGCTCCAGTGAATCCGCGCCGAGGTAAGGATTGACGGTCACGGCGTCAGCGTGAAGCTCGTCGAAAATGGCGCGCGCGTACGCGCGCATGGTGTTGGGCGTGTCGCCGCGCTTGGCGTCAATCAAGACCGGGACATTGGACGGGATGGCGTTCAGGACTGAGCGTAAGGCGTGCTGGCCCGGGATGCCCAGCGCCTCGAAAAAGGCGAGATTGGGCTTGTAGCAGCACACCAGGTCCTGCGTGGCGTCGACTATGCCTTTCAAGAAGCCAGCGACGTCGTCAGATGGCTCCGGATCGAGGCCGATGCACAGCCACGAGCGATTCGCACGCGCCGCCGCATGCAGCCGTTCCAGGAACGATGAGCTTCGCACTCGAGTTGTCTGACCCCGCAGGTGTGCCCTGTATCATAGCGTCGGTTACTACTGGTCTCGTGCTCGAGGCGCAGTTGCTCATTCCCTCGCGAGGAGCCGTGACACACATGCACGTCCGAACCGCAAGGGCGTTCGCGGTCGTAGTCGCCGCTGCCCTGCTCGTGCCGCTGATGGCGGCATGCCAGCCCGCTGCCCCGGCCGCTCAGCCGACGACCGCGGCCGCTCCACCGACCACGGCGCCTGCGAAGCCAACTACTGCACCTGCCGTGTCACCGGCGGCGGTTGCCTCGCCGTCGCCGTCCCCGGCGGCTAAACCGTCGCCCGCGGCATCGCCGGCCGCGTCACCAGCCGCGAGCCCGAGCCCCGCCGCCGCTCAAGCGACGCCGCTGCCCAAACCAGCCGCGCCACCGGCGCCAAGCGGCGACCAGAAGGGCTCGCCGAACAACCCCGTCGCCATGGCCTTCGTGCCGTCGGCCGACTCGACCAAGGTGCTCGCCTCGGGCGAGCCGCTCGCCAAGCTGCTCCAGGACGCGACCAACCTGAATTTCAAGGTGTCGGTGCCGACCTCGTACACCGCGGTGATCGAAGCTATGGGCTCGTCGCAGGTTGACGTTGGCTGGCTCGCGCCGTTTGCGTACGTCCTCGCCCACGACAAGAACGGCAGCCAGGTCATTCTGACCTCGCTGCGCCAGGGCAGCAAGACGTATCGCTCGCAGATCATCGTGCGTGCCGACTCAGGCCTCAACAACCTCGAGCAGCTGCGGGGCAAGAAGTTCGCGTTCGTCGAGCCGGCCTCGGCGTCGGGCTTCCTCTTCCCGAACGCGCTGCTCGCGGGTCAGGGCATCGACTACAAGACGTACTTCTCAGACACCCTGTTCGCGGGCGGCCACGACAAGGTCGTGATCGCGGTCTACAACAAGCAGGTCGATGGCGGCGCCACCTTTGGCAACAGCATCGACACCGGTCCGCCGACTGACGCGCGCACGTTGGTGACCAGCACGCTCCCCGACGTGATGACGACGATCAAGCCGATCGCGCAAACCGATCCGATTCCGAACGACACTGTGTCTGTGCGGCGCGGGCTGGACGACAACCTGACCAAACTTCTACGGGATGGCCTGCTGTACGTCCAGAGCACCGCTGACGGCAAGAAGGTGCTGCGCGACCTGTACAACATCGACGGGTTGGGCGCCGCCGACGACAAGGACTACGACTCGATTCGCAGCGCGGCCCGGGCGCTGAACCTCGACCTCGAAGAGCAGGTCGCGCCACCTAAACCGAAGACGTAGTGCTCGCTCCGCTCGTGGGAGTCAGGAGCTAGGAGTTGGGATTTGGGGACGCTATACTGCCGAGCCTCAATCGGCTACAGCCCCAACTCCTAACTCCTAACTCCTAACTCCTCACTCCTCACTCCTCACTCCTCACTCCCCACTCCCCACTCCCCACTCCCCACTCCCCACTCCCCACTCCCCACTCCCCACTCCCCACTCCTCACTCCTCACTCCTCACTCCCAACTCCTAACTCCCAAATCCCAGCTCCCATGTTGGTCATCGAGCACCTGGTCAAGGACTATCCGGGCAAGGTCCGCGGGATCGACGATCTCAGCTTGACCGTCAAGGATGGTGAATTCGTCGTCCTGATCGGACTCTCGGGCTCAGGCAAGAGCACGCTGCTGCGCTGCATCAACCGCCTGATCGAGCCGACGTCGGGACGCATCGTTCTCGATGGCATCGACATCACCGCGGCCAACACAACCGAGCTACGCAAGATTCGCCGCAATATTGGCATGATCTTCCAGCAGTTCAACCTCGTGCGCCGCTCGAGCGTCTTGACCAACGTGCTGACGGGCCGTCTTGGCTACGTCTCACCCTGGCAAAGCATGCTCCGCCACTTCGGCGACGAGGACTACGGGCGTGCCCTGATCAATCTCGATCGGGTCGGCTTGCGCGAACGTGCCCATCAGCGCTCCGACCGCCTGTCCGGTGGTCAACAACAGCGCGTGGGCATCGCGCGCGCCCTGATGCAAGAACCGAAAATCATGCTCGCGGACGAGCCCGTCGCGAGCCTGGACCCGGCGACATCGCATTCGGTTCTGAAGTACCTTCAGCAGATCAATCGCGAGGGGATGACGGTGATCTGCAGTCTGCACTTCTTGAGCCTGGCGCGCGCGTATGGGACGCGCGTCATCGCACTCAAGGGGGGCCGACTGATGTTCGACGGACTGCCCTCGGAAATCGACCAGCGGCGGTTCAAGGAGATCTACGGCGAAGATGCCGTGGAGGTGGAGATCCAATAGGGCCCGACCCATGAGCACGACCGTCGGTCCGCCCGCTCCGCCCGTATCCAGCCGCTTGCCGCGCTCGGTAGACGATGTCACCGGTCGTTCCGCGCGGGCCATCCTGGCCGATCGCCAGACACGCTCCGCGCAGATCGTGCGCCTGCTGATCCTGTTACTGTCGATCGTCGTCCTGGTGCGCGGCTGGGCCGTCACGGAGATCGATCTTGGCAAGCTGGCCAACGCGCAGAACGCTGGACCGATCCTGAAAGCACTGGTCACGCCGGACGTTGTCGGGCGCGACGTGACCCAGACCGAGCTGCGGGTGCCGTTCCAGGTCGGGCTCGCCTCGGCGCAGCCGGTCAGTGCGAGGACCCCGACGGGCCAGAGTCTGACGGTGACGCCAGGCGCGGCGCAGGCCGGCGATTCGGTGGAGTTGGCTGGCGCCGGATTCGAGCCAGAAGGTGAGGCCCAGCTGCGGCTCGACTTCGGCACGGGCAGAACCGTGCTGCTGTCGCGCATTCCGACCGATACACAGGGCAAGTTCGACGTGGAGATCGCGTGGCCTGGCGCCAATACGGCGCCCGCGGGCGACTATTTCCTGCAATTGCAGAGCACCGCGCCGAGTGGACCGTTGCGCGCGAGCGACACGCTGCAGAACGCGCTCGGCCGTATCGGCGAGACGATCCTGCTGGCACTCATGGGTACGGTCTTCGGGGTGCTTTTGAGCGTGCCGTTCAGTTTTCTCGGCGCGCGCAACCTGATGGGCGGCTCGAAAGTCGGCATGGGCATCTACGCAGTGGTGCGTACCTTCTTCACGATCACCCGCTCGATCGAGGTGCTGATCCTGGGCGTCATCATGGTCGTGATCGTGGGCATCGGCTCCTTTGCTGGGGTGCTGGCGATCGTGGTGCACTCGATCGGCTCGCTGGGCAAGCTGTACTCAGAGGCCATCGAGAGCATCGAAGCCGGCCCGGTTGAGGCAATCACGGCAACAGGTGCCAACCGCATCCAGACGGTCCTGTTCGGGGTCATCCCCCAGGTCATCCCCGAGTTCCTGGCGGTAACGATCTTCTGGTGGGACCACAACGTGCGCATGTCGACGGTACTCGGCCTGGTCGGCGGTGGCGGGATCGGCTACTTGCTCATCCAGTACATCCAGCTGCTGCAGTACAACCAGTCCGCCACGGTGTTGTGGATGATCGTGGCCGTAGTGACCGCGATGGATTACGCCAGCGCCGCGATTCGCTCCCGCCTCGTTTAGCGCTGGAGCAATTCGCGCAAGAACGCGCGACGGTCGGTGAGAAAGTCGCGTGTGATCTGGTAGTGCTCGGTGTCTTCGTAGGCGATGGTCTCGATCGCGCCGCTTGGAGCGCCCAACAAGTAGATTCGTGCTTCGGGATAGGCCATCAGGATCGGCGAATGCGTGGCGATGATGAGCTGCGAGGCCCGCTCGCGCACCAGTTGATCGACGATCACCAGCAGCGATAATTGTCGACTCGGCGATAGGGCGGCTTCGGGCTCGTCGAGGATGTACAGGCCATTGCCTCTGAAGCGGTGCATCGCCAGCGCGAGGAAGGCTTCGCCGTGCGACTGCGCGTGCAGTGAGCGGTCTCCGTAGCCTGAGACGCCCAGGTCGTCGACCTGCGTCGCCACGTTGTAGAGACTCTCGGCCCGCGCAAAGTAGCCGTCGCGTTCGCGTTTGGTGCCACGTACGAGACTGACGTGCTCGTGCAGCTCGGATTCGGTGCTGCGCGTGGCGAAGTTGAAGTTCTTGCTGCCGCCTTCCGCGTTAAAGCCCGCGGCAACGGCGATGGCTTCGACGAGGGTTGACTTGCCGCTGCCGTTTTCGCCGACGAAGAACGTAACGCCCGGGTCGAACTCGAGTTTGTCGAGCGCACGAATCGCATAAGGATACGCGTCGAACGACAGCAGCTCGGCGCGGCGCAGGGTGATCGAGCGCAGGTACATCGATTACGCACGGGCGATGAGCAACAGGCGGTCGCTTGTCGGGCCGTATGACTCCAGGGCGTAGTTACCGTATAGCTCGTCGACCGCGAGGCCGGCGGACTCCAGCAGCAGCTCGAGCTCGAAGCGCGTGAACCACCGCAAACGCAGATCGATCGTGGTGCGCCGCAGATATCCTTGAGCATCCTGCTCGTCGTAGAAGAAGCGCAGCTCGTCGATCTGTTCGGCTGGCAACGGGCGGCGCAGCACGAACTTGGTGATAGGACGACCCGATTCGGGATCGGGCGCCGTGACGTCGTGCAGCAGCTCCTCGCTCGGCTCGCCAGCGCCGCGCAGGTTGCCATTGGCGACGTCGAGCACGAACCGGCCATCGTGGGTCAGGTGCTTGCGTACAGCGCGCAAGGCGCGCACTTGATCGGTGCGCCGCGCGAGTAGGCCAAAGCTATCCAGGCCACACAAAATGGTGCGGAACTGCGTGCCGAGATCGAGCGTTTCGAGGCGCTGCTCGACGAGGGTCGCCGTGCGGTTCAGGGCTCTCAGGCGCTGACGTGCGCGTTCGAGCATCGCAGCCGAGCTGTCGACGCCAGTTACGTCAAGTCCATGCTGCACCAGCGGGGCGAGCAATCGGCCGCTGCCGCACGCCAACTCCAGCACGGGATCGCCAAAGCGGCGCGCCAGCGCGACATGGAAGTCGATATCGGCCGTGTACGGATCGTGTTCCCAGTCGTACAGGCGTGCGATGCGATCGAACGGGTTGCCGCGCGTCGTCACCGCCGGATGGGCAGCTCGACCGAACCGCGCGTCCCGAACAGCACCGCCAGCTCGAGGAACGTGTACAGCCCGATCAGCAGGATCGCCACGATCGGCGTCAGCACCCGCAGCGACTGCAGCCACAGCGCGAACAACGCAATCAGTGCGAGCAGCATCGCGTGCGCCAGATAGCCGGCCGGCGAACGCAGCCGCCCCTGATCAAGGCGTGGCCGGAGGACCAGCCAGGCGATCAGTGCACCGGTCGCGGTGATCGCCGTGAAGGCGAAGACATAACTGCCGAGCACGGCGAAGGGACGCGTCGGTGCGACGTTCAGGATCATCCAGCCCAGCCCACCCCACGCGGCACATGCGACGACCAGCATCACCATTGCCATCAGCACGCTGGCCATTTCGGTCAGGGTATACGCTCCATGCCAACGGCCAATGCACGGGCCAGTGAGCCACAGTTTTCCATGTCAACCGCCGCAGGCGGAACGTGATAGCGATTCATCTGTTTGCGCCTGGGCGGCGCTACCTGGTGAGTTGACGACCTAGATGCAAATACTGACGGTCGACGTTGGTACCGGTACACAGGATGTGCTGCTGTTCGATTCGGAACGCGAGCTCGAGAACTGCTTCAAGCTCGTGCTGCCATCACCGACTGTGGTCGCCGCGGACCGGATTCGGACGGCCACCGCAGTGCGCCAGAGCCTGGTGCTGCAGGGCGTCACCATGGGTGGTGGCCCGTGCCACTGGGCAACGATGGACCACGTGCGCGCGGGTCTGCCCGCCTACGCCACGCCCGATGCGGCGCGCACGTTCGACGACGATCTGGACGCCGTGGCCGAGATGGGCATTCGGGTTGTCTCCGACGACGAGGCAATGGCGCTCGCCGATGGGGGAGCCGAGCGGGTCTTCATGCACGACCTGGCGCTCGGGCACTTGCTGCAGACGCTTGCCTCGTTCGGCGTGAAGGTGTCGCTGAGCGCGCTGGCGGTGGCCGTGTTCGATCATGGTGCCGCGCCACCAGGCTTCAGCGATCGCGTCTTTCGCTTCAACTACTTGCGCGAGCGCCTTGCGGCTGGTTCAGGCCTGGCAGGATTCGCGTTCCTGCGCGAGAACGTACCGCCGGAGATGACGCGCCTGCAGGCAGTTGCAACCACAGCACCAGCCGACTTGCCAGTGCTGCTCATGGACACCGCGCCCGCCGCCGTCATCGGTGCCCTCGAGGACCCGCGCGTGCGTGCGGCGCGGACGCCCGTTGTGGCCAACGTGGGCAACTTCCATTGCCTGGCGTTTCACCTGTTCGAGGGTCGTGCGGTTGGCTTGTTCGAACACCACACCGGGGAATTGAGTGCGCAACGACTTGGGTATTACGTCGAGCGCCTGGGCTCCGGGACGATCTCGAACGAGGAGGTGTTTGGCGACAAGGGTCATGGTGCGCTGGTGCTGGACGCTCACGCGCCAGCGCCGGACCTGCTGGCGACGACGGGCCCGCGCCGTGGATTGTTGGTCGACAGCGGGCTCAACCCGTACCTCGCGGTGCCGCACGGCGACATGATGCTGGCTGGTAATTTCGGGCTGCTGCGCGCCTTCGCCGGCCACGACGACAGCGTGCGCGCCGCCGTGGAGCGGCGGCTAGGCCCGGTACTTGCTCTGTAGCGTAGTTGTGCCGCCGTGCGCGGCTCAGCGATGTACGATCTCCGATGTCTCCCCCATCCCGCTGCGAGGAGCCCGTCGCACTTGGCGATTGCCACTTTTTTGCAACTGCTCAGACCCCAGAGCCTCGAAGACCAGCGCGCCATTCGGGTGTATCGCGCCCACGTGCAGGGCATCAGCAATCAGATCCATCAGGTGTTCGATGCTTGGGTCGCCCTGCGCGAGATAGAACCTGATTACGCGCGGCTCGCCAACACAGCCGCGGTCAATCGCTGGGAGCTAATGCGCCTGGCCAAGCAGACCGAGCGGCTGCAGCCGCCGCGCATCGTGGGCGGCACGCATCGCCACATACTGGCGGCGGTGACCTCATCGGCGCGGGCCTGCCAGCTGCTGGCCAATGGCTATCGCTTTCACAAGTCCGAGGCGATATGTGATGGCCAGGCACTGCTGGTCGAGACCGTCGAAGACCTCGACGAGCTCTTGCTGCAGATCGCCCGCTAGGACACTGGCCATCGCTTCGCTCGGCGAGGCAAGGCATTGAGCTGGGGCCGGGCCCAAACCCCAGGAAAGTAGCTATGGCGTTAGGCGCCTTTTGCGGCTGGCCTTGCGTTGCTCATAGGTCGTGCTGACGGCCCACAGCACCGCCCAGGCGACGAGCAGGATGAACACCGGCCAGATAAGGTCCTCCCAGCGGTCGGCAAAGCTGTTCGCCGATAGGAATAGGCGTCCGAACAGCAACACCACGTAGGCGATTGCGCCGACACGCAGCGCCAGCAACAGGCGGCGACGCGCCGAGTACACCCCGAGCGCCACGAGGATGGCGAGCAGCAGCGTGGTGAGCAGCTTCATTGGCCGCGCGCCACAACGCCAGCCGCGCCTGCGCCCGAAGCAGGCAGCACGCGTGAGTTGGCGAAGTAGTCGAATGTGAACGTTGTGGCGTCACCTGCGCGGGCGCCCGGCACGGGCAGCAGCCGCGCCGTCAGCGGCTTATCGTTTAGCGCCACGGAGAGCGCCGCCAGGTCGAGGTAGATGCCACTGAGCTCAGCCTCGGAGAT
>Ga0137375_10010320_pt1 | contig 11063 bp, 9 predicted proteins | sample SagtaG_24_FD_104936 | JGI IMG/M metagenome (GOLD analysis project Ga0137375, IMG submission 104936) | Vadose zone soil microbial communities from Sagehorn Ranch, Mendocino, California, USA - Sage1_R_113_16 metaG | ecosystem: Environmental > Terrestrial > Soil > Vadose zone | place: USA... | reverse complement strand
CTCGCTCCCGGACCTCGGCCGGGGATGGTCGTACTATCCCCCCACTGCCAAACAAATACGTTCCTGCATCACGGCAAGGACGAGCGCCAGGGTTCAACCCGCGAAGCCATGCACACAACAAGAACGGATCTTGGGACTGTGCGGGTGACCTGCCCGCGCCATCAAATGGCGCACGCGCGGGCAGGCTAAATCGCCGCGACGGAATCGGAGACTTGACCTCTTCTCCTCTGCGCACCGTCCAGTCTGCGTCATCGTCCTAGTCGTGGCCCCGCGGTGTGGCCAAGAGAAACACGCCTCTGTCGTCGGTCAGCGATGCCTGGAAGATCACTTGGCCCGCCTCGTTGTTGATCGCGCCGGAAGTTGTCGTGCTGATCGGTGGCGGCGGAATGACCAGTTGGGGCGGGGCCAGTTCGTCAATCGTACCGATACCGGGAATGACCGTCCCGGTTCGGACGATCACGCTCAGCTTGCCCTGAGACCACAAAGTCGAAGAATCCGCCGCCGGGCGCAGGCCCGTTCGTGCGTCCCAACTCCGCGATTTGCCCGCGATGCGGAGGAAGACTCCTTCGCCCCCGGTGGTGAGTTCAGCTCCGAAGGCCATGTCGCCCTGATTATTGACCCGCCGGGCTCGAAGTCATTTATGAACGTGCCGCCTCCTGGAGCCGGAGCTCCCAGTGAGCTCACCAATTTGAACTCGTACCCTGAAGGAGCGGCCCACGCGCTGGGCGCCTCCACGACAATGAAAGCGCCGCCCACGAGCAGTGGGATGATCACTGCAACTTGCTTGCTGCGGTCGAGAAGTGTTCTCTCCAGTTTCGTTTTCATTGGACTTGTTCCTTACGTTTCATGCATGTTGGCGCCAAAGTTGGTTTGCCTTGCTTGGGGCGCGTGGTCAGCAGAAGAAGAGCACAGCGCCGAATGAGAGCTTCGCGCTTCGTAGACTCCCTTCTTCACGGTCAGGTGATAGCGACATCAAGGCCGAAATCGCGACGAGTATAGCTACGGATCAGGTACAAATTGCAACTTTTGTCGGGGCGGTATTGCACACTCGCCGCACTTCGCGCCTATGCGGATCGCCACTGTGTGTTGTGCGCGGTCGCTACGCAAACGGCAGCACCAAGGCTGCCTGTGCATGGCGCTGCGACGAGCCGGCATTAGCGATTTCTGCTGGGACGGACCGGCGTCGCGGATCCGGGCGAACGATGCACGCGACTGCCGAATATTCGTTTTGCCAGACGCAAATCGTTCGGAGTAACCTTTCTGTCGCCCACACGCGGCGTACGTCCCGCGCGTCGACGAAAGCCGGCTCGCTTCGGTCTGCGATCGCGCGGAACAGCGTTGGCTCGATGATGAGTTCCACTCGTAACGCGCACGTCGATACGAGGCGTTGCAAATGCAGGTCAGGAATCTGGACGCGACGCAGTTTGCCCGATTGACGGCATTGCTCGATGCCGCGCTCGCGCGTCCGCCCATGGAGCGTGACGCGTGGCTCGCCGATCTGACGCTTCGCGATCCCGAGGCAGGCGCGCAGGTGCGCGAGTTGCTCGCGTCGCTCGCGGCGGCACAATCCGAAGGGTTCCTCGATACGCGCGCCTTCATCGGCTCACGCTTCGCTGCCGCAATTCGAACCGACGACGCGTTGATCGGCCGATTGATCGGCCCGTACCGCGTACAAAGCGCAGTGGGGCAAGGCGGCATGGGCACCGTGTGGCTTGCCGAGCGCGCCGACGGACTCTTCCAGCGCAAGGTCGCGTTGAAGCTGGTGCACCCGGCGTTTGCGGGTTCCGCCGTTGCCGAGCGATTCGCGCGAGAACGTGCGATTCTGGCAGGCCTCGATCATCCGCATATCGCGCGGCTGTTCGACGCCGGCGTCACGGGCGACGGCCAGCCGTACCTCGCGCTCGAATATGTCGAGGGGGTTCCTCTCACCGTCTACTGTGACGAGCGGCGGCTCGACATCCGTGCACGGATCGCGCTGTTTCAGCAGGTGCTCGGCGCGGTCCAATACGCGCACACGAACCTCGTCATCCATCGCGATCTCAAGCCGTCGAACATTCTGGTCAGCATGGAAGGGCAAGTCCGGCTGCTCGACTTCGGCATTGCCAAACTCATTACCGAGGGCGATACCAACGAGACGGCGCTCACGCAGCTGGGCGGACGCGCGTTCACGCCGGCGTACGCGTCGCCCGAGCAGATTACCGGATTGCCGGTCACGACTGCGAGCGACGTGTACGCGCTTGGTGTGGTTTTCTATGAGCTGCTGTGCGGTCGAAGCCCGTACGCGCTGGAGCGCCCATCACGTGGTGCGCTCGAGGACGCGATCCTCAACGCCGAGCCCGCGAATCCGAGCGACATGATCGCTTCGGATGCGAGCGCGATTGCACGTTCGACGACGACGAAAGCGCTTCGCCAGATGCTGGCGGGCGATCTGGACACGATCGCGCTCAAAGCGCTGCGCAAGCGGCCTCGTGATCGGTACGGCTCAGCGCACGCGATGATGCAGGATCTCGAGCGCTTTCGACGCGGTGAGCCGGTGCTCGCACGGCCCGACAGTTGGGCGTATCGATTCGCGAAGTTCGTCGCACGCAACAAGCTGGCCGTTGGCGCGGCCACGGTGACTGCACTTTCGCTCGCGGTGGGACTCGCCGGCGCGCTGTGGCAGGCCGGCGTCGCACGCGACCAGGCAACCGTCGCGCGCAACGAAACAATCCGCGCGACCGCGGTACAGGACTTCCTGCTCGATCTGTTCCGCGCCAATTCGGTGGCACAACCCGATCCGGTCAAGGCACGGCAGACCACGGCGCGCGAGCTGCTCGACCTCGGCGCAACGCGTGTCGATGAAAACCTGAAGGACGCCCCCGAGGTGCGTGCCACCGTGCTGGATACGCTCGCCGACATGTACCAGCAGCTCGGCATGAACGCCGAGGCGGCCAGGCAGCGCAGGCGCGAGATCGCAGCATTGAAGCAGGCGCACGGACCCGGCGACCGGCGTGTCGCGGATGCGCTGATCCGCTATGCGACCGACATCGCCGATCTTCCCGAGCGATGGCAGGTGCTTTCAGTGCTGAACGAAGCCAAGGGCATCCTCGATGCGGCGCACGACGATGCATCGGAAACGCGTGGGCAGCTGCTGATGAGGCTGGCGCAGGCAAGCCGCTATACGGCGAGCGACAGCATGCGTGCGTACGCCGACGAAGCGGTGATATTCTTCCGCGCGCGCTATCCGCGATCGCCGAACCTGTCGGTCGCGCTGACGTTTGCCGCCAGCGCGCGGATGCAGCAGGGAGACGCGCCGGGCGCGGAAGCTCTCTACCGGCAGGCGCTAGCCGAGGTCGCGAGCCTCGACAATGAACAGTCGGCCTCGTCGGTCTTTCCGCTTGTCGGGCTCGCCGAAGCTCAAGATGCGCTCGGCAAGGTCGACGATGCGGAACACAGCTATCGATCGGCGCTCTCGGCCGCGCAGGCCCGCTTCGGCGAATTTCACCCGGAGACGCTGCTCACCGAAGCGAAGCTCGGTTCATACCTGCGATCGACCGCGCGCCGCGAAGAGGGACACCGCTGGATGCAGACGGCGCTTGCCGGCGTCGGTAAAGCAACGGGCGGCTACACTCCTGGATACGTGACGGCGGTGCTTGCAGGGATGCGCGGGAGAGCACTGCTTGCGGAAGGCCGCCTCGAGGAGGCCGCGCCGCTGGTCGCTGCCGAGTTGACTGATGCGAGGGAGAACTTTCCCGGCTCGATCCCGCTTGCGCTTGCATTGCGCAACCGCATCGCGCTCGATACCGCGCGCGGACACTACAACGACGCAATGACAGAAATGGCCGAGGCACTGGAGATCACGCAATCCGTCGGCGGCGCGTTCGCCCTACGCAACCGCCTGCTGCTCGACAAGGGTCGACTGCTGTTGGCGCGTGGCGAAGCGGCGTCGGCGATCGAGGCCCTCGACTCGATCACGGCGCCCGCATACGCCGCCACGCTGCCGTTGCGCGTGTACGACGTCAACGCCAAGACGCTGCTCGCGCAGGCCCGCTTGCACCAGGGACGGATCGAGGAGGCGATTGCTTCCGCACAGGACGCGCTGGAGCAGGTCGTCGCGTCACCGTTGCGCAAGTACTACCCGTTGCTCGAAGCCGATGCCGCGCTGCGGCTGGGCCAAGCGCAACGAGCCGCAGGCGAGCCGCGTAGCGCCCGCGCGAATCTGGAACATGCGCTTCGCCTGCGTGAGGCGAACGACGATCCCAAAAGCCCTTGGCTCGCCGAAGCGCAAGTGATCTTCGCAGACTGCCTGATCGATCTCGGCGAGCGCAAGCAGGCGGCGGACTTGCTTGCGAAAGCCAAAGCGATCCACGCCGCGCACGACGAGCTCGGCGCGCACCTGGCCGCGCCAGTATCGACGCTCGCCGAGCGGTAAACGAATCCACCCTGCGACGGCGACATTTCCGCTAGCGTCCAGCGCAATCCCCGTTCCCCGGTCCAATTCGTTGGTGCCACCGAGATACGTGTGGTGTAGCCCGCCACAGAGTGGCTCCGCTGGAAGAGCCACCGCGTCATCCGCTAACGAATGCCTCCATCGTCAACGCCCGATCAGGAAATGCCTTGAGGACGGCTTTATCGGCTGTCACTAAAGGCACGGACAGCGCGTTCGCAAGCGCGACGAATTCGCCGTCATAGGCGGTCAGCGGGCTGCTCGCGACAACGTCGAGCACGAGTTCATCGGCGATGGTGTGTTCACTTCCGGCAAGCACCCGATCAGCCGCATCCAGTATTCGAACGATCTGTTCGCGTGACATCAATCCGCGCCGGAGATATGCGGTCAGCACATTACGCAGCTCCGAGCGCCACAAGATTGGCGCGTGCCAGTCAGGGTCTCGCCGTCGGACGGCTTGCGCGGCGCCGGTATGCTGGCCGCGCACCCAGCAGTAGTGGATGACATTCGTGTCAACGACTATCACTTGAGCCCTTTGCGCTTGTAGCGATCGCCGATCCGATGATCGACGTAGGGAAGCCGGTCGGTAAATGCCTTGAGATTGCTCGCGAGCTTGGCCCGATCGACCTTCGGCACCGACACGTCCCGCTCAAGCCTGGTCAGTATCTCGCTGTTGAGGCTCCGGCGATTCTTCACCGCGCTCTCCTTGAGCTTCGCATGCAGCTGCGTCGGGATGTTCTTCAGCGTCAATGTAGGCATCTCGTTTTGGGATAGAAACCGAAATGGAACCGTTTTAGAATAGGTGCGCGGGCATTGCCTGTCAAGCGCTCGCGAATCTACCTTCGCGCCTTCGCGGCCGTCGCGCGGCGGATGAATGACATCGCGAAAACAGCCGGTGGACGCCCTTTCGATTCCGACCCCTGCCTCCAAACGCTCACTCGAGATGCGATCAGGCTCGCGTTCCCCGCCAATGTGCGAAAGTCGGTGACAAAACCTCGCTGGCTAAACGATGTGGTGAACAGGAAGCTTCGACATGTGCCACTCAGCCGTGTTGGCATCGTATTGAGATGCCGTGAACACATGCCACTCGGCGTCGTCCAGCTTGGGATAGTCGGCGCGGTAGTAGTATCCCGGCCACCGGGTCTCCTGCCGAAAGAGCGTGTGCCTGGCCACCGACTCGCCTGTCAGGATCCTGTGCTGGAGCTCCCACGCTCTCTGCAGCTGGTGCAGGTCCTCCGCGCCGATGTGCTCGAAATCCTCCTTCAGCATGCTGAGAAGCTCCAGCGATCGGTTGAGCAGCGGTTCGCTGGTTACATAGAACATGCTGTACCCACCGACGTACTCATCCATGAGTTTTTCGAGCCTTTGTAGGCCTTGCAGCGGAGAGATGTAGCTCGGTGCGACGGTCCCGGCGACGATCTCGTTCCTGCCGATTCTGTAATTTTCCAGCGGCTTGAATACCGTCTGCTCGAGCTTCTTGATCTGCGCTTCGTCCACTTGAGGCGCATCCGCCTTCATGTCGATGACATACCCGACGGCGGCCTTTCCGGCGAGCCTTCCCTCCGTGAACGAGCCGGCTGAAAACTTGTGCGCTGATCCGCCTATCGTATCGCCCGCGCCGAATAGCCCTTGCACGGTCGTCATCCGGTTGTACCCCCACTGGTAGTCCTGCGGGGCGCAGTCCTCGGGCCCGCTAGCCCAGGCACCGGAACACGTTGCGTGAGAACCCATGATGTAGGGTTCGGAAGTAATCAATTCGGAGGGCCTATCCTTGGGGTCGACGTTCTGCGAAGCCCAGACCACCGCCTGGCCGATCGTCATGTCGAGGAAATCCTCCCAGCCGATCTCCTCCTTCTCCTTGGTATCGAGGACTTGCTGTGTATGCATGTAGATCGGGCCCTTGCCGGCCTTGACCTCCTCCAGCAGCGAGTGGTTTCGCAGGCACGTCGGCATCGGGTGGATCTCCGCGTACTTTCCGACGCGCGCTTTGATCTCATCGAACCGGGCTGCCTCGTACATCTCCCCCGCGGCGTTCGTCACATGCGCCTTGAGGAGCAGGAACCAGGCACCCACGGGTCCGTAACCGTCCTTGAAGCGCGTGAGAACGATCTTGTTCTCCATCTGTGTCATCGTGGCGCCCGTCGGAATCAGCAGACCGTAAGCCGAAGCAGTGCTCCAGGGCGCATACCACGTTCTTCCCATGCCTTCGCCGACCGATCTCGGCCGATAGATGTGCGAGCCGCCGCCGGCCCCGACGATAACCGCCTTCGCCCTGAAGACGTAGAATTCGCCGTTGCGCACGTTGAATCCCACAGCGCCCGCGATGCGGTTCGGTCGCGCCTTGTCCATCAGCAGGTGCGTCACCATGATCCTGTTGTACACCTCGGTGGCGGACTTGCGGGCGGCCTCCGCGACGATGGGCTTGTAGCTTTCGCCGTGGATCATGATTTGCCATTTACCTTCCCGCAGATAGCGGCCGGTCCGCGGATCCTTGATGATGGGTAGGCCCCACTCCTCGAACATGTGCACCGTCGAATCGACGTGACGCGCGATGTCGTAAACCAGGTCCTCTCTCACCAGACCCATCAGGTCACCGCGTGCATATCGCACGAAGTCCTCGGGCTGGTTCTCGCCCCATTGCATGCCCATGTAGCAATTGATCGCGGACAGGCCCTGAGCAACCGCGCCGCTTCGCTCAATGTTGGCTTTTTCGACGAGGACGATCTTCAGATCCCGACCCCAATATCGCGACTCGTAAGCGGCGCCGCATCCGCCAAAACCGCCGCCCACGATGAGGATGTCCGAATCGACGAAGCGGGTTCTTCTCGCCATGGCATCAAGCCTTTGCCTTATTGAGTATCGGAAGCGCCTCGATATGAAGCGCCGTGGGCTCGTGCGAAAGCATTGGAGAAGTCAGCGCGCTCAAGTCGGGCGCCTCGTAATCGGACGGCGCCTTTATCGAACCAAAAGGTGTGGTTCTGATGGGAAAGGTGAACTCCTTCACTCGGCCGTCGCGGTACTTGATCTTCCAGGACACCGCTCCCTTTTCCGGTTCTCTGCGCACCCTGACCTTGTGGCCCAGCGGGGCGAAGTCCGCATATCCGCGAACATCGATCGCATGCTGCGGGCATGCCTTCACGCACGAGTAGCACTCCCAGCAGAAATTCGGCTCGATGTTGTAAGACCTGCGGTAGACGGGGTCTATGTGCATGATGTCCGAAGGGCAGATGTCGACACACTCTCCGCAGCCGTCGCATTTCGTCATGTCGGTGTAGGTGGGCACGGCGATCAGCTCCTGCCGATGTAGTTGTCCGCAACCGGACTCGGAAGATCTGTGGAACCGTTCGCCTCCTCTATCCTCCTCTGGAACGCTACCGCCGGTTTGAAGAACATGTGGGCGAACTTGGACCACGGAACGGAAACGAAAAGCAGCGTCGTAAAGAACATGTAGAGGCCGAACAATATCCGAGCCGCCGTCGAGTTCGCAGACGCCGATTGCACGAAATGCCATACGAGCGCGAACGCGACGCTTGAGAGGAGCGAAGCAACAAACAGGTCGGCTCGTCCCAGATGAAGCGGCGATGCGCCGTCATACGCGACGTTTACCCTGAGGACGAAGAAGAACCACAAGCCGCCGACGAGAACCATCAGCGCGCCTACCGTCCACAGCGTGGGCAGGATTACCGGTGTGCTGGCTGCCGCCGGATAAACGAATACCATCACGACAGTTGTGATCACATGCAGGACGAAGCCGTACATCATCAGCAAATGAGAAGCGCGCCTCGGCCATTTGCAGAACTCGCCGGACACCGCGGCCTCCGCGATGGTGATGACGGCGAGCGTGAGCGTCTGTGACCCGCTAAGCCGGATCTTTGCCGAAGCCATCGATTTTTCCCGCCGCTGCGCGAAAAACTTCGCGCTGCCCTTGTGAGAAACGTCGAGCAACGTGCCGATGACAACGGCAAGTATCATCAAAACGATGTAGACCTGCATCGCGAGAGGCGACAAGAAATCCGTCACGGTGGCGAAGGGGTTGCTGGTAAACATCAATGGTCTCCAGGAGAATTTGATTGCGAGATGTCCACTGCGTGACATTGGTAGGCGCTGCAGTCTGCCGCGGCCGATGCGGCCACCGCAATTGAACCTCTTTATCCGGCAATAAGCGCGTTTTGGACTTCGACGCAGAGCGCGCGAGAAGCTGTGACGCCGACCGCACGCGGGGTATCATGTCGGATAGCGCTTGCTATAGTGGATAGGTACATGCCGGATCGGCGTCTTCAGGCTTTTCACGCGGTGGCGAAGCATGGGTCGTTCACCAAGGCCGCGGACGCGTTGTGCATGACGCAGCCCGCGGTAACGTTTCAAATTCGACAGCTCGAGGAGTACTTCAACACGCGGCTGTTCGACCGCGCGAACGGACGTATCGCGCTGACGCTCGCGGGCGTGGTCGCGCTCGAGTACGCCGAGCGCATCCTCGCGCTGTCGGCCGAGTTGGACGCGCGGCTCAAAGAAATCAGTGGTCAGGAAGTGGGGCCGTTGCTGATCGGGGCCAGCACGACGATCGCCGAATTCCTGCTGCCGAAAATCCTGGGCGAGTTCAAGTCGCGATACCCCGGAATCGTGCCGCGCCTTATCGTCGCCAACTCCGAAGCCGTGCAACAGCGCGTCGCCGAGTGCAGGCTCGACCTGGGCTTCATCGAGGGCGACTCCCATCTGCCGACGGTGGTTGCCGACGTGTGCTGCGAGGACGAGCTGCAGATTGTCTGCTCGCCGTCGCATGCGCTCGCAGAGCAAAAGACCGTCCCGGTGAAGTCGCTGACCGAGCACGCCTACATCAGTCGGGAGCTCGGATCCGGCACGCGCGAGGTCATCGATCATTACCTTCAGAAGGCCGGGCTCTCGCTGGATTCGCTGCAGGTCGTGATGGAAGCGAGCAGTCCGGAAGCGCTGAAAGGGTTGGTGGCCACGGGTCTCGGCTTTGCGATCATGTCGCGCGCAACGGCAGAGAAAGAAGTGCGTCTCGGCGAGCTGGTACGGATTCCGCTCGCGCCGCCGCTCATTCGGCATCTGTCCGTCGTGTATCCGAAGGAACGGTTCCATTCGAAGGTCGTCAACGGTTTCGTGCAGTTCGCGAAACAAAGGCTCGCTGCAACGCGATCGCCCGAAAGCGGTCTGGCAGCCGAGTAGCCGCCGCACCGGCGTTCGCGCGAGCGTTGGACGCGAGCGCCGATCGAATGCGCTAGCCCGCCTTCGGTCGGCGAGCGGCGCCGCTTCATTACGCGTATGCCTACCGCGCCGAATGCCCGGTGAGCTTGACATCCACGTTCCGGTCCGCGTCGAGCGACGCATAGTACGCACGCAGGATCTCGAGCACCTCCGGGCGGCTGAATTCGGCCGGTACGGTGTCGCCTTCGGACAGCCATTTGCGCAGCTTCGTGCCTGAAACGAGCAACCTGTCCGCGTCGTCGTGCGGGCACGTGCGCGCGGAAGCCATGCCGCCGCACCTGTAGCACCAGAAAGTCCAGTCGATCTTCATCGGCTCGATCGCGAGCGCGGCGGGCGGAACCTCGTCGAATATGCGGTGCGCGTCGAACGGTCCGTAGTAGCTGCCGACCCCGGCGTGGTCGCGGCCCAGTATCTGGTATGCGCAGCCGTAGTTCTGCCGGAACACCGCGTGCAGCAGCGCCTCGCGCGGGCCGGCGTAGCGCATGTCGAGAGGATAGCCGGCCTGCACGACCGTGCCTGCACGGAAATACATGTCGATCAGCACAGCGATCGCGCGGGTGCGCACGTCAGCGGGGATGTCGCCTGGCTTGAGATTGCCGAGCAGCGAATGCACGAGCACGCCGTCGCAGACCTCGATCGCGACCTTGACGAGATACTCGTGCGAACGGTGCATCGGATTGCGTGTCTGGAACGCCGCGACGCGCGACCAGCCCAGCCGATCGAACTCGGCGCGCGTTTCGGCGGGCGTCATGAAGAGCGCGCCGTACTTCGCCTTGAACCCGCCGTCGCCGAGCACACGCACCGCGCCGGCGAGATTGACATCGCGTTGCTGCAGAACCATCTGCACGCCCGGATGCGCCGGATCGGTCGTCTTGAACACCGCCATGCACTCGCGCGCCTTGTCGATCCGGTACTTCTCGCTCACCGAGATGACGGCGAGAATCGCCTCGCCATCCGGATCGATCAGCGCGACATCGTCGCCGACATTGATGGAATCGGCCTCGGGTCCGTCGATCGAAAGCGTGATGGGGATCGGCCAGAACACGCCGTCCGCCGTTCGCATGTCATCGCATACGCCCACCCAGTCCGCACGGGTCATGAAGCCGTCGAGCGGCGTGAAGCCGCCGATGCCGAGCATGACGAGGTCGCCTTTCTCGCGCGATGTGATGCGCAGACTGCGCAGTGTCTGCGCACGAAGCAATTCCTCCGCGCAGCGCTCGCCTTCCAATTGCAGCGGCCGCAGACCACGGCCGCCGTGAGGCGGGACCAGAGCAGACATGGCGAGCCGATTCCCGGGTTCGACGACAGGAGGCTAAGCTAGCCCAGGGTAGACGCGGGTGTCCGACGAAATTGCTGATAAGCCGATAAGCGCTCTCGATGCCCGTCCCGGCCGGGCATCGCTGCGACCTAG
>Ga0137375_10010316_pt1 | contig 11065 bp, 7 predicted proteins | sample SagtaG_24_FD_104936 | JGI IMG/M metagenome (GOLD analysis project Ga0137375, IMG submission 104936) | Vadose zone soil microbial communities from Sagehorn Ranch, Mendocino, California, USA - Sage1_R_113_16 metaG | ecosystem: Environmental > Terrestrial > Soil > Vadose zone | place: USA... | reverse complement strand
TTGTGGGAATGGGTCCGAGATGGCTTTAATCGCTTTTAATCCGCCCAAAGTTTCAGATGGAAAAAACTTGAGTATGTTCAAACCAAGACGGATGCCGTGAATGATCTCAGTCGGGGTTGCTGCCCCGGCGAGAATGGGGACATTATTTTCCTGCGCCCAAACGACAACATCCTCCACCATCCCTGGCGAGACGAGGAATTGCGCGCCCGCCTCACGCGCCGCCCTAGCCTGCTCCCGATTAATCACAGTTCCTGCACCAATTATGACGTCAGGAACATCGCGTGCAATGATTCGAATCGACTCAAGCGCTGCGTCCGTGCGGAGAGTGATTTCAGCGATGGGCAATCCTCCAGAAAGCAGCGACTCAGCTAGAGGCTTGGCGCGATCCGCTGAGTCAATTTCAAGAACGGGGATAATGCCAATGAGGTGGAATTGGTCAAAGATAGATGAATCCATATTCTTTTCTTAGAAAGCAAAAAAGCGCGCTGGGTTTTCGACCAGCATAGTATGAATGTATTTCTCGCTTACGCCTGCTTCACGCATGGACGGGACAAAATTGAGCAATAGGTGCGCCAGTCCATTCGTGCCCGGATTATGGATATGCCATGCGGACTTGCGTGCCGTATCACCTGAGAGGAGGATTTGATTGACATCCCCTATCGCGACCAGCTCTTTGATCAGCGAGACGCGTTCGGCGTCAGGCCAATATTTGTTTTTGCCAATCTGGTCAAAGCCGAGATACACTCCCATGCGTGCCAGTGTGAGATATGTTTCGCGCGGCAGACCTCGATCCAGGTGGCCGATGAGCAGTCGCTCGAAGGGGACGCCTGCATCATTCAATAATTTTGCCTGCTCGATTGCAAACGTGCCTGCTTCGGTGTGTGTGGAAACAGCGGCGCCGGTAGCTTGGTGTGCCAGTCCCACTGCCTTAATCACACGCCGCTCAGTCTCTGTAGCCCTGTCTTTACTAGATGCGGCTTTGATCACACCCGCCTTTACGTCTGTGCCATTCATGCCCTCGGCGATATCAGCAATGATGCCCGTGGCAATCTCGTCCACTGACTTGCCATTGAGCGGTGCTGCACTAAACTTATGCTTATGGTGACCCGATGTGGCAATTATGTGCACAAGCGTTGCCTGTGAGATTTGGCGCAGGTCGAGCGGGGCGCGCCCGATCTCAGCAGTGGTCATTTCAACTAGGGCGTTGCCCCCGGCGGCGTTGAAATATTGCAACTCTGCAACAGCCGCGGGGAAGGAATCAAACCCCAGATCCGGATCTTCATGTGCGTCAGGTTCGGGAACGATCCAAAGCAGGTGTTCATGGCAGGTGGTGTTGCCTAGCTCAGATGGGGCGATGTCGCCAAGTACAGTGCGAATTTTCATTTTTGGTATATGGCATCGGCAATGCCCACAACTGCCAGACCCTCGCGCAGCGCCTTGTAATCCGGCGGAGCGTTGGAGCGTAGCCTCGCCAGGATATCTGCCATCTCGTTGGCGTAGTTTTCGTCTACCACCAGCGATGCCCCAGAACCAGCAGCGGTATCGATTCCCTGCCAAGTGTGCCAACCCTTATCATAGTTTTCATGAGGACGACGGACCCATAGCCTGAATCCGGGTGGAACGATGGAAACTTGCAACGTTCCATCAGTGCCAAAAAGCTCCATACTCCACGCCTCAACCCAGTTATGTGCTTCCCAACCCGTAACGTCAAAAGTGGCGAGCATATTCTCGTACTCTAAGATGGCAGCACCTGCATCCTCGTATAGCTGCTCACCCAGTCTCAATCGCGTTTCAGTGCCAAGTCCGGCGAGTGTGTCTTGTTTATAAATATCCGCGATTACTTCCGGTCCATTGGATATCTTCAGGATGCGTCCTGTTACTGCCTGCGGCTTGCCCAGCAAGCGCACGATGAGCGCCAGCATATGACAGCCGTCCGTATAAAGTACGCCGCCCAGATCCTCTGGCAGGCTTTGCCAGATTTCAGCTGCCCCACCTACTGGCGCACCTGCATGGAAACGAGCTAATGTTAGATGCCCAAGTACTCCACTTGCCAGGATTTTCTCTATCTTGCCAACGACAGGCGAGTAGTTATACATGTACCCCAACTGTGCATGTATACCAGCTTGTTCGATGTCCTTTACCATAGTTTCCATCTCAGCCAGATTTGGCGCTCCTGGTTTCTCGATCAACAACATTCGAGTTAGTCCTAATGCTTGTTTTACATAGGCAGGATTCTCTGGATCGTGGCCCTCAATAATCACCAGGTCGCACTCACCGCTTGTGAATAGATCGTTCACGGTGTAAGCAACGGGAATATTGTATTTCTGCCCGATCGCCTCGCTGAGTTGTGGACTGCTGTCATAAACACCAACAATATCTAGATCTGTGTTTTGAAGACATAGGGATAGACGTGGAAATATATGTGGGTGGCGTGCACCTAGAAATGCTATACGTAGTTGACCATTCATTTCTCACCCACTTTCACTTCTAATATCGCTCCTAGTCGCAAGAGATCAGTCTGCAATTGGCGCACATCGATCGCGCGCGGCGAATTTCCTGTGGAGGCGGCCTGAGCAGCAGCCAATCCCGCTGCCTGGCCCATTGCCATACATTGTCCCATGCTGCGCACTGAGGCGTGTGCATCATGGCTGGCTGACAGACACCTGCCTGCCAGTAATAATCCTTCGACACCTTTGGGTAGTAAACATCGGTATGGAATGTCGTAAGCTGCACCTTCGGGCAGATATTCCCACCGGGTATCTGAACCGGCATGGTGCTCTTCAATTGGCGCGCCACACATCGCAATAGCATCCTCAAACTTATGCACGTTAAGGACATCCTCGCGGGTTAGCCAGTAATCGCCAAGGATGCGCCGGCTCTCACGAACCCCCAGATAGGTGCTGAAGTTCAGTAGCACCGATTGCTCATATCCAGGTACGCGATCACGCAAGAAGCGGTGATATTCGAGGGCTTGTCGGCGGCCTTCTATTTCGGCGGCACTTAACTGGATGGGATCAGTTGGGTCGTCAACATGCATACGCACCATATTGGTCGCCATGATTCCTTTGTAGGGCGTAATATGCACACTGCCCTCTACTCTTGGCAGGCGATACTCATTGTTGCTGGCGGCCTTTGCCATCAGGCTCCACAATTGCTGCTTAGTTACTTGGCGAGCCCGGTCAATATCCACATTGCCTACTCGGAAAGTCGTAGTGAGCGACTGGACCGGTACGGAACGCCAGTCTTCGAAAACTCCTCCAGCTCGAAAAGCTACATCTCCATCACCAGAGGCATCTATAACCACTTTCGCGCGAATCTGCCTGAGACCTGCCTTATTCACTACCACTGCTCCACGTACCATACCGTCTTTCATCAGGACATCGAGGAAGGATGTATGCAACAAGACGCGCACACCCGCTCGGATTGCCAGTTCCTCCCAGATAACCTTTAATAGCTCCGGATCATAAGTAATGCCAGTTCCTGCTCCATAAGTATTAGGCCGTTTTAATGCCGCCCCGCGCTCGTTCAGATGAGCCACCACATCATCAGGTATACCACCCACGACTTTGCGCTGCCCAGCACCTGGGCAGTAGAAACCATAGAAAGTGTCCAGTACGGAGGTGCCTGTGCCACCTAAATAAGCTGCACGATCCACTAGCGCTACGTCCACTCCTTGCCTCGCCGCTGCGATGGCTGCCGTCGCCCCAGCCGAACCTCCGCCAATGACAAGCACCTCAACATCCCATAGAATGGGGCACTCTCGTATGTATAAATTACTATCTTCAAGCACGGTCTTCTACCTCTTGAACATGTCTCATCTTGAATAGTTATCCTTTCGTCCGCAGAAGAGATGGATTCATAATAATTAACTTGCTCTCTCGAACTTCTGCCGTGCAGTCCAGATTGGCATCATCGAGTTGCGGATTTGTTGGAAAAGCTCAAAACGCTCGGTATATGCTTGGCAGCTCGGAAGATCAGGCTCGTAAACCTGCCGCACACGCACAAACCGCTCGGTTGCCTCCTCCAGGCTATCGAATACCCTCGCACCTGTGGCTGCGACGATAGCCACCCCTCTAGCTGCCGCTTCCTCTCCAGTCGTCAGGATTACCGGTTTACCCAACACATCGGCCACGGTCTGGCATAACACGGCGCTGCGCGCAGAACCGCCTGAAAGTCTCACCTCTGACAATGCTTCAGGACAGGCTTCGAAACAATCTCGAATCGAGAACGCTAATCCCTCAATTACAGCTCTGGCAAGCTCAGCACGACCAACTCCAGAATGCAAACCTGTAAATTGAGCCCTCGCTCCCAGGTGATAGAAAGGCGCTACGACCCCGGCATTACTGATATAAGGGTGATAGAAGACGCCCAAAGCTCCTGGATCGACCCCACCAGCCTCTGCATCGAGCACATCGTAAGGACTAGGCAGATCTCGATAGGCCAGCTCTACCAGCCAGCGCAAATTGATTGACCCGCCGCCCGTATTTGGAAGCATCCGCATCCAGAAATCGTTTACCGTAGGTATAACGAACCCGAGGCCAACTGGTTCAAGCATTGCCTGCTGTGTAATGATATTGTTCAACAGGCTAGTACCGACGATGCTCACACCTTGACCAGGATGGATCACTCCTACGCCAATAGTACTGGCGTTGGCATCCCCGATACCGGCAACAACAGGTGTACCTTCCCTTAGCCCTAATTGTTGGGCGATCTCGGGCAGCACTCCACCAACCACTTCTGTAGACTTGCGAATAGGTGGAAACAAACTAGCGTATTGTTCCACTCCGGCGAGCTCCCAGACGCGCGGTGAATAACCTCTTAATTTGACATCGGACGGCATCCAACCTGCATCCGACTCGTCAGTACCTAGCGAGCCTGTCAGACGTAGAACGATGTAATCTTTGGTGTTACATAACTTGGCCGCGCGTTTTAGTACCTCAGACTCATTCCTTTCAAACCATCGGAGCAAGGGAACGGTCAAACCCGCAAGAATTGCTTGTCCGCCTTCGGCTACTAGCTCATCGAGCACACCGGATTCTGCCCATTCATCGACAATTCCTGCAGCGCGGCTGTCATCCCACAACACATTATTGTAAACAGGTTGCATGGCCTCATCTAACAAGATCAGCCCGCCCATGTGAGTGGTCACTCCCACCGCTATAATCTCTTCTGGAGCAACGCCCGAAGAAGAGATTACCTTTTGAATCAACTCAGCGGTTAAAGCCCAGGCGTTTTCCGTATGCTCCTCGTGCCAGCCTGGCCTAGGGTGCTGTGTAGCCTCATCGCGCCGTTCGACAGCATATTCCTTTCCGTTTTCATCGAACAGCACACTTTTTACTACAGTTGTGCCCTTGTCGATCGTCAAAATGTAACCCATAGTAACTCCTGAGTTGTAACGAGTCTAAGACTCGGATTCCCGGGCCGGGCGCCCCAATTTTTGAAGCGTAACTTTCATAATTGTAGCAATTCTCTTATCCCGCACGTCCATTAAGGAATAACCTGCAACTGCTATAACAAGGATAGCTCCTCGGATGATCCACTGCCAATAAGTAATAACACCCAGCAAGTTGAGGACATTAGCGAGCATAGCCAATACCAATCCACTTGCGAGTGCGCCCCATAGAGTGCCCAGGCCTCCCAACAGGCTAGCACCGCCGAGCACTGTAGCGGTGATGCTGTCGAACATATAGGTGCTGCCTATATGTGGGTCGCCGGATCCTGTACGAGCTGCCAGGAAAAGTCCCGCAATGCTCGCTAGTAGACCGGAAAAAACGTAAGCAGCGAGCTTAACCCGACGAATGGAGACGCCAGAAAGCCTCGCACGCGTCTCATCTGCGCCAACAGCATGAGCTTGCAACCCAAACCTGGCACGAGAAAAATGAAAAGCGATCACGCTAAGTACGAGCACAACGACCACTGCGGCTACCGGCACAGGGCCGATATGAGCGGTGGCAATAGAGCGAAATTCGGGTGGCACGAAACCGCCGGGTACGGGTCGTAGGTAAAGATTCAAACCCTGGAGGCAGAACATGGAAGCTAGTGTCGCCAGAAACGGGGGTAAATTGAGCCGGCCTATCATAAGCGCATTGGCAATGCCCACGATTGCTCCGGCCATTAAGCACGAAATCACTGCAGCCGGTATCCCAACATAATCTATCTGCATCAGCTCTGAAGCCAGTATTGTGGACAGAGTAACGGTCTCGCCGATAGAGAGGTCAATGCCTGCTGTGATGATCACCAGAGTCTGGCCGACAGCAGTGAGTAACAGAGGTACTGACTGCACCAACACATTTCGGATGTTGCCGCTGCCGCGGAAGTTTGGCACTATCAGCATCGCGAGAGCAAAAATAACCAGCATCAGCACCACAGGTGCTCCGTTGCGCGTCATCCATCGGTTATTTAGCTTAACTTTCCGAGCTACGTTATCCGCTCGGACCGCAATTACCGGTTTTGATTCGCGTTTGGCTTCTTCAACAGGTAGCTGTGTGACCGATCCCTCGGCTTGCTGATTCCTCGGATTCTTTGGAGAGTCTGTTCCTTCTAATGCATGCCCTGTTATAGCAGCAAGGACTTTGGCCTCGTTCTGGTCGTGTCTTTTAAATACGGCAGCCACTGTACCTTTGTAGAACGCGTAAATCCGATCTGCCAGCCCAAGCGCTTCGGCCATATCACTCGTGGCGATCAAAATGCTTCGTCCTTCATCGGCTAATCTTCGTAACAGCCTGTATATTTCCGCGCGGGCTCCTACGTCCACACCTGCTGTTGGATCTACCAAGATCAGCAACTTTGTCTCAGCTGCGAGCCAGCGGCCCAACACTACTTTCTGCTGGTTACCTCCACTTAGTGATTCAGCGGGAGCACCAATCCCTCTGGTCTTGATATTGAGAGATTCCACCAGCTTTGCCACTTGCGCACGCTCAAAAGTTGTGTTTATCCATCCGAGCAAGGACCACCGTGGCAAAGCAGCTAACGAAAGGTTGTCACGCACTGGTAGCACCCGCAGTACATTTTCAGCCCGATCTTCGGTTACTAAGCCGATACCCTCCTGTAACGCAATCTCCGGTCCAGTAACTTGGAGCGGCTTTCCATCAAATATAACTTCCCCGGTGTCAGCGGGAGGGTCGCCGTATAGGGAATGAGCTACTTTGAATGCGCCATGACCTGCTAGACCAACCAATGCCACGATCTCACCCGAGTTAACCTCTATGTTGACATCGTGGAATGCGTCATCACGTGTTAATCCTTTTATCTGCAACACTGGACTTGTTGTAGTCTCTGTTGGGGGCGGGGGATACATATCTCCAATCTGGCGACCCACCATTAACGAAACAATTCGGCCAGGAGTAGCAACCTCTGGAGTTAGAGTCCCTGCACTCGATCCATCCTTGAGAACAGTTACCCGGTCAACGATATTTTGAATTTCCTGCAATCTGTGTGTCACATAGAGAATGGATGTACCCGTTTTCTTTATCTCCCAAAGAATATCCATGAGCCGCTTGGTATCTTCAACTGTGAAAGCGGCAGTCGGCTCATCCAACACTATTAGCCTCTGTGCATCCTGTAACACGCGCATGATATCGAGCAGTTTCCGCTGGCCGACCGAGAGGCTTCGAACAGGAACATCGGGCTTCACCTCAACATGGAAGCGCTCTGATTGCTCCTGTAAAGAAGCTCGCACGGTATTCCAAATAACCCAGTTCAAAGAGGAGACCGGCTCGCGCCCTAGCCCGAAGTTGGCTTCCACGCTGAGATCCGGCAGGAGAGCCGAATCTTGGTGTACGATACCAATCCCCAGACGTCGCGCATATAAGGGAGAGAACGTAGTGATGGTATTCCCTTCCCAAGATATACTGCCCTTATCAGGTGTATACACCCCACCAATGATCTTCACGAGCGTTGATTTACCGGCGCCATTCTCGCCCAAGAGCGCGTGGAACTCCCCCGGTTGCACTTCGAGGCTCACACCTCGAAGTGCAACCGTCCCACCGAAAGCTTTGACAACTTCATTGATCTTTAACAAAGCTTACCTGACCACAACCCTTACTTGTTCAACAACGACTTCAACACATCATCGGGAAGTCCAGTGCCGACCCAAGCACTGTCTGGCAAGTCAGGCTTGACAAACTTATCCAAGTTGGAACTGGTGATATCGTACTGTGATGGAGCCAAGACTGGCTGTACCGGCTTACCTTGCAATAGATCGATAGCCGCTTTGAGAGCCGTAACACCAATATCTGTCGGATCAGCAATCACGTACGCGTTCAGTTGGTTGGCCTGCCAATACTTTAGGAAACCGTTGCTACCACCAATGCCGATCATAGGGATCTGGGTGACATCATAACCTTGATCCTTCAAGGTTTCCGCTGCAGCCCAGGTCATGGCATCACCAATCGCAAGGACACCATTTACGTCTGGGTGATTAGCGAGACAGTTAGCTACTGCTGTCTTGGCTTTGTCGTAGGCCCAATCAGCATATTCTGTGCAGATAATTTTGATGTCAGGATAGTTCTTGAGCGCTTCTTCGACGCCGGCCCACTCATCTGCTTCGGCCGCCAGGCCCGCAATCCCTCGTAACGCAATTACGCTACCCTTGCCATTCATTGTTTTGCCAAGCCAATCGGCCGTTAATCTGGCCCATTCATGGTATGGAGGCAAAGCTCGAGCTGCCACCTTGTCGCTCTGCATGTTGGAATTGAACACAATAACTGGTATGCCCGCTGCAATGGCCTGCTCAACGGCCGGCGTGAGTGCTGTGTCAGATGCTGGCGCAACGAGCAGTGCATCAACCTTACGTGTGACTAGATCCTCGATATCAGAAATCTGCTTGTTAGCATCCCCTCCAGCATCCGTAACGATAACATCTTTGATCAGATCGGGATGCTGTTTGCCGAAGTACTTAATTTCCTCAATCATTTGAACTCTGAATGAATTGGCGACCGATACGTTCGAAACACCAATTAGGTAGGGTGGCTGCTTTGTTGTACTCCCAGAGGCTGTGGCCGCTGGGTTGGTGGTCGACGGAGGAGTGCCGCAAGCTGCTACAACAGTTGAAAGCAGCATTAGCAATGTGACGAGTACATATATCCGTTTCATAGTATTTTCCTTCTTCAATCCTTTCAAAGGCTTGGGTGATGGTTTTTTGAACAGACTTATTCTATTCCACAACAGCTCGCCAGGCTAATATTGGCAGTGTTCACCTTCCAAATTTCCTGCTCTGCAGTACAGCTGCTGCAACGACAATGATGCTGAGCAAAACAGAGCGTAGAGTTACGGGAATACCTAGTTGAATAAGGATTGCGGTGAGCACAGCCAGAATAGCTACGCTGACCACTGTTCCCGCTACGCCGCCTTCCCCTCCTGTAAACTTAGTGCCCCCGATAATAACCGCGGCAATTGAGTTGAGTACATAGGGACCGCCTGCCTCGAGTGTACCAACGCCAACATACCCGGCAAGAACCAGACCACCTGCCGCGGCCAGACTAGCCGAAAGAACATAAGCAAATATGATGATTCGTTTGACAGGGATTGCGGCAAGTTGAGCCGCTCGTTGATTTGCCCCCACTGCATAAAGCTGCTTGCCAAACACTGTTCGCTGGAGAAGCAGTACCATCAGCACCACCGTAACGGCAAAAACGATGTCTGAAACCGGGAGGATTCCAAGACGACCATTAGCTACAAAGCGGATAGCTAAAGGAACAGATCCTCCCGGCGCCCCGTGGGTGTATACCCAAGCCACGCCTTGTAATACGGACATCATACCGATGGTAGCGATTAATGGCGGCAACCGGAGACCTTCGATCAGAAGACCATTCAACAGACCAACAAATCCTCCTGCCATCAGACAGAGGATCACGCCAGGGAACGCCCACTCAGCTCGACCCTGCATTATGCCGCTCGCCAATACCAAACTAAGAGTAAGTACCGCCCCCACTGAGATGTCCAGGCCACCAACTAACACAACCAGCGTCTGGCCAATTGCCACCAGCAACAGAGGTGTCACTTGTTGCCCTAAGGCGAGCAGGCGCTCGGGGAGCAGGAAACCTGGGATAGTCACACCAGCCGCAATAAGTAGCAAGACTAAAGTTATCCACGCAGGCATGGACCCGCCACTTATCACGTCCGCGACCTTGGTACCAGATTTGATCCTGCTTATCAGCATGTATGTTGCTCCGATCGCTTAGACAGCAATGAATCACGCAGCTCGGTTTCTAATTTCATTGCGATCGTATTATGAGTGGCATCATCTACGACGCCAGCTCCCCCTCATTCATAAAGAGATTGCTGCCTGGATTCAAAGTTTTATTTTGCTACTTGACTATAAAGAAGAAGAAAGGTAAAATTATTATAACATTATAACATTATAATGAGTGTTTGGCAAGGGTAATTTGATGCCCAAATAAAGTAGGAAATATGCTACCTGAAAAAGCAAATCTCATTCCTCTATACGCTCAGGTGAAACACACTCTACAGGAGGAGATTGAGAATCGAATGAAGCCGGGCGATATCATTCCTAGCGAGCCTGAATTGGAAAAGCGCTTTAAGGTGAGTCGAATTACTGTACGTCGTGCTCTGGACGAGCTTGTATCCGAAGGGCTCATCGTCCGCCAACAAGGTCGCGGCACATTTGTGCGCCAGCAGCCTATTGCCCAGGAGCTGCCTCGGCTTCTTTCTTGGTCAGCGCAGATGCGGCAGATGGGACTTGAACCAAGCAGTGCAAGTTGCGAAATCGAGCTGACTGAGCCAACCAAGGAGCAAGCAGCGCTCTTAAATTTATCGCCTGGTGAGCGAGTAGTACGCATCCGAAGACTAAGATATGCAAATGATGAGCCGATCTGCATCATGACAAATTATATTCCCGAGATCCTTGTACCTGGTCTTGTAAATCAAGGCCTGGTAAACGACTCTCTTTATGCTACCTTGCCAAAGTTTGGTTTGAAGCCGGTCAGTGCCGAGGACCGGGTGGAAGCACGAACCGCTTCTGAGTGGGAAGCAAATCAGCTGCAAATAAGCAAATGGGCACCTCTATTACAGGTAACCCGGCTAACCCGCGATGCAGCGAACCAAC
>Ga0137375_10010312_pt1 | contig 11068 bp, 15 predicted proteins | sample SagtaG_24_FD_104936 | JGI IMG/M metagenome (GOLD analysis project Ga0137375, IMG submission 104936) | Vadose zone soil microbial communities from Sagehorn Ranch, Mendocino, California, USA - Sage1_R_113_16 metaG | ecosystem: Environmental > Terrestrial > Soil > Vadose zone | place: USA... | reverse complement strand
CGCGGCAGGCGCACGAAGTGGGCAACCATGGAACGCAGCGCGTCAGGGCGGAGGCGGGCGTCGGCGTCGACCACAACGACGATCTCGCCGCGCAACACCGGCATGGCGTCGTTCATGGCCATCGCCTTGCCCTCGTTCGTCGTCTTGCGCAAGAGGCGGAAACGCGGGTCGCGCTCGACGTGACCGCGGGCGATCGCGGGCGTGGCGTCCGTCGACGCGTCATCGACCACCACGACTTCGTAGTCCGGGTAGTCGAGGCGGTGGAGCGCGTCGAGGGTGGCTCCGAGCACCAGCTCCTCGCAGTACGCCGGGACGAGCAAGGACACCACCGGCAGATCCTCATCGGCGATGTCGTAGAAGCTCTCGTCTGACCCCCGCTCACGGCGAAGGGCGAACATGACCGAGGTGACGACCCACACGACCGCCGTGACCAGGGGGTACACCGCGATGAAGGCGAGCGCGACGTGCAAAGGCCACGACCCAGCAAGGCCTTCGAGCATCGACCTCATTGGTCGTCTCGTGTGTAGTGCTTGGTGCCCGGCCCGATGGTGATCGTGACGAGCGAGGCCTTCGCCGTGACGGGATCGAGATCCACTAGACGACCGCGGCGGTCATGCGTGTACGCGTATTGCGCCGACGGCACGGCGCGGCGAGGGCCCTTCCGCACGAAGATCCCGCGGTTGTGCCTGACCCACCACCCAGTCGTGACCGCGACGACGGGGACAAGGGCAGCGGGGAACAACCACATCGTCAGGGACGGCGCCGCGCCTTGCGAGGTGACGTGCCACCAGGCGAGCGCGAAGACGGCCCACGACACGACCGCCCACCAGCGGGACGAGAACTGAACCATCGCGTGGAGTTCGGCGGGTTCGAGCGCGCGCTTGAGAGCGATGAGCCGATCGGACCACGCGTCGCCCGACCGATCCGCTAGCGCGCGCTAACCGACGTGGCGCGCGTGAACCACGGAATCGGTGGCTTCAAGCGGGGTGCTCTCCTCCATCCGGATCCTGGGTAGCCATTGCAGCCACGACGGCAGGTACCAGTTGGCCGGACCGAGCAGCTTCATGCTCGACCTGCGGCATCGATGGGCGGAGGGTGTGGGATTTGAACCCACGGTGAACCGAAGTCCACAACGGCTTTCGAGGCCGCCCCATTCGTCCGCTCTGGCAACCCTCCGGGAGCGAGGCTACCAGCCGGCCTCACGACCGGCGGCGGGCGAAAAAGGCCTGGACCAGCTCGGCGGCGGCCCCGGCCTGGACGCCTCCGGTGACTGCCACCTCGTGGTTGAGCCGGGGATCCTGGCACAGGTTGTAGAGCGAACCGCAGGCTCCGGCCTTCGCGTCGTACGCTCCGAAGACGACCCGAGCAACCCGGGCGGCGACCAGGGCGCCGGCGCACATCGGGCAGGGCTCGATGGTGACGACGACCGTGGCACCATCGAGTCGCCACGAGCCGGTCTCGGCCGCCGCGTCCCGCACGGCGAGCAGCTCAGCGTGAGCGGTGGGGTCACCGGAGCGTTCGCGCTCGTTGTGGCGTCTGGCAACGATCCGGCCGTCGACCAGGACGACGGCACCCACAGGTACGTCGTCGTGGGCGAGCGCGGCCCGGGCTTCGTCGAGGGCTAGCGCCATCGCGGCGTCGTCGTCCACGGGCTCGGGACGCTACCGACCCTGCCCCCATGGAGGAAACCTGATACCGGCGTCGAATTCCTCATGCGAGTCAAGGATCGGTCGATTGCCAAGTCGAGGCTCCTGAGGCTCACCTAGCCGATCGGGCGGCGCTGGGGCCGTCCGGCCGGGAAGGCCACATCGAGTCAGGCAAGGGCGAGGGGGGCCCAGCACCCCCTCGCTGCAGCCCGACATGAAGATCACTGCGACATCGGGACTGCTGCGCTGCTGGTCTGTGCGGGTTCAGCCCTGGCGCTTGAGCCGGCCGGTCTTCTTCGCCCAGCGCTCAGCGGCGGAGAAGGCGGCGATGGACGCGGGAATGAGCACGACGGCGAATACGGCCATGATCGCGAGGTCGCCGGCTTCGTCGGTGAGGGTGGCGCCATCGATGATCGCGTGGCGGAACGCGCGCAGCAGGTAGGTCGCCGGCGAGAGGTGCGACACGGCGAGGAGCCCGGCCGGCAGCGTGTCGACCGAGTAGTACACGCCGGAGATGAGCAGGACGACCGCTTGCACCATGAACGACATCTGCTCGCCGCGTTCTGGATACAGCAGCGGCAGGATCCCGGTGAGGATCCCGAGCCCGACGAGCGAGAGGCTCCCGACGGCGATCGCGGCCCCGGCAGTCGTCCAGCTCGCGTGGGACAGGTCGACGTGGAAGAACGGCAGTGAGATCGCCATGATGAGCGTCGTCCGGATGAGGGCGTGGAGCACGCCGAACACCGCGGTGCCCACGAGGTGCGCGACTCGGGGGACGGGAGCCATGAGGGTGTGCTCGATGGTGCCCTCCCACCGCTCCCACGTGACCACGAGGCTGATGTCGTCGAGCACCGCGGAGAGGTAGGCCCACACCAGCGTGCCGATCAGCAAGAAGAGGATGAGGTCGTTGGCCTGCCGGCCGCTGACGATCCCCTCGGTCGTCAACTGCTTGGCGATGAAGGTGATGGCGAGCGTGTTCACCACGCCGTAGACGAGCCAGACGATCTCCCACGCCCAGTGGCGTTTCCAGAGGTTCGTCTGCCGCTCGACGAACGCCCAGCCGAGGTTGAGTTGCTGCCCGACCGGGAAGCGACGAGCCGGCGCCGGGAATCTGATGTCAGTCATCGAGGGCCGCCTCCTCGTCCTCGTCGTCTTCCACGTTCCGCCCGGTGAGCTCCATGAACACGTCCTCCAAGTCGATGGTGTCGATGGGCCGCCCGCCGGCGACCGCCCGGCGGAGTTCGGTCGAGGTGCCGTCGGTGACGATCCGGCCGCCCACCAGGAACGCGATGCGATCGCACAAGACTTCGGCTTCGGCCATGTCGTGGGTCGTGAGGAGGATCGTGGCGCCGTGGTCGCGTTGGACCTCACGGATGAACTCTTGGACATCACGCTTGCTGCGCGGGTCGAGGCCGGTGGTCGGCTCATCTAGGAGCATGAGCACCGGCGACGTGAGGAACGCGCGGGCGACGGCGATCTTCTGCTGCTGCCCGCGCGACAGCTCCTTGACCATCGCTCGCTGATGGGAGCGATCGAGCCCGAGGCGGTCGAGGATGCCGGCGGCGCGCAGGCCGACCTCCGCGCCGCTCAACCCGTACACGCGCCCGAAGAACGACAGGTTCTCGAGCGCCGACATCTGGCGGAAGAACGATGGATCGGCCGAGACCCGGTTGATGAGCTGCCGTGCCTGCATCGAATCGCGTTCGATGTCGAGGCCGAACACCCTCACCTCGCCGCGGTCTGCGAGCACGAGCGACGACAAGATCCGGATCAGCGTCGACTTCCCGGAACCGTTCGCCCCGATGAGCCCGAAGATCGTCCTTGGTGCCACCTCGAAGGAGACGTCGTGAACGGCGCGCACCCGTCGCCGCGGCCGGCGGGACCATGGCACGCGCATCCCGGGGGTGAAGGCCTTCGACACGTTCCGCACGACCAGTGGGCGCGCCCGGTCGAGGCCGTCGGTACGATCCGGCTCCGTTGGCGTGGGCGTCGCGGTCGGCGACGTGAGTGAAACGTGTGACATGAGCAGTCCTCATCCGGTCGGGGGTGACAAGGGAGCGCGACCGCGCGAGAGAACGCGACCACGGATGGCCAACGCGGCTCGGATGGAGGACTGCGGTTACGGCACCGTCGGCCAGGCCGACGGCTGAACCGAACTTAAGCGAATCCCTCCGCGCCGCGGGTCGGTCGCGTCTTGTCCGTGATGCCGTTGGTCAACGCGCCAACCTCCTCGATCGGTACCGGATCGCCGCATCGTAGGACGGTCCTGCCCGGCGGGGCTGGCGAATTACGGCGAAGGCGGTCAACCCTAATTCCGGTCGAGGTAGATGTAGTGCATCGCGAGCAGCATCGCCCCGTCGGCGTCTTGGCCGACGTGTCCGATCCACTCGTAGAGGTGCTGCTTCCAGTCCCGACCTAGGGCCTTGAGGCACGTCGCCTGCTGCATGGCCGCCCACTTGACGAGTTCGTGGTTGGCGTTGCGGTGCACGATCTTCGCCCACAGGTCGAAGGCGGACTGGAAGTCGCCACCATCGAGCGCGGCATGCGCCGCGGCGTTGATGTCGTCGTCGGAGCGCTGATCGGACTCGGCGGGCATGACCGACGGTACGGCGCCGGTCGCGTCACGGATAGGTACGAACACCCATCGTTCCGGCCCCGATCGGGCAACCGGTGCGGGCCGTCCGGGCAGTCGGGATGGGTCGACCGCCGGACCGATGAGTCCGAGCGGCGCGGAGCGTCTGACCTCACAGTGAGACCGCGACCGAAGGGAAGGGAGTTCGCCATGGGACGCAGTGCGATCAAGCAGCTGAGGACGCTCGAGGGTCGTCAGGTGGGCCTCGCCCTGCGGGGTGGCTCCCGGATCGACGACTGCCAGCTCGTGTCGGCAGGACGCAACCGGCTCGGCACGATGTGGGTGTTCGTCGACGGCGCCGACGCCTTTGTTCCGCTCGACGAGGTCATCGATCTTTGGGAAGTGGTTGGCGCGCGAGCCGCTTGAGTCTCTGTGCCAGACCCCCACATCGGGGAGGGCAGGCTCCACGAGCGTTACGGTTCGAGGCGACGCGAGCGGGATCGGTCGCACAACGAATCGAAGGAGTGATCGACATGGTCGACGGGCCCAGGCCGACCTACGAGAACGTCGGCCCGCTGGTGGCCGCCGTCGACGATCTCGGCGGGGCGGCGCTCGTGACATTCCGCTGTCCGGCGACGGGCACCGAGGTGAAGTCGCAAGGCGAGTACCCCAAGCCGGGGATCGCCGACAAGGTCGGAAGGGTCGCCCGCGCCGGTGCCTTGGACCGCGCCCGGATCGGACTCGTCCGCACGGTCCAGCGGACGGCCGGTACCGCCGGGACGCTGGGTCTGGCCGTCGGTGAGACCGCGGCGCGGAAAGCGGTCGCGGGCCGCTCGGATGACCAGCCCCGCCACTCCGAGAGGGCGACTGAAGGCGCGGTGCTGTCCGCCTTTGCAGAGGTGGCCGACCAGTTCCGCTGGGACAAGGCCGGCGGCCGTTGGGTGTCGCGCGACGCGGCCGGGGGCGACCGCTCGCCGTTCGACGCACACCTCGACGCGCATCCTGTGACCGCTGACTACGACCGAAGGATGCTGGCCCGCATCTTGGCGACGATCGTCGGCGCCGAAGGCGGCACCACCGAGGACGAGCGAGCGATGTTCGCCGCCTTGGCTCCCGGCACCGACCTCAACGCGCTGATCGCCCAGTGGGCACCGGCCGTGACCGAGCTCGAGGCGACCCAGCCGGGAGCGGTGCGGGAGACGATGGTGCTCTTGGCGTGGGCGGTGGCCGTCACCGACGAGCAGCTCTCACCGAGGGAGACCGAGTTGCTCGACTGGTATCCCGCCGCCCTTGGCGTCGCGCCGGCCCGGGCGGCGGAGCTGCGCGCCATCGCGCTCCGCCACGTAGTCGAACAGACCGTGGCCGAACTGGCCAGGGACGGGCTCGACGCTGCCGCGGTCCGCGCCGAGGTGGAGCCGCTCGGCGAGCGGATCGGGCTCGGGGCCGGGGAGGCCGCGAGCGTGACCAAGGACTACTTCGAACGAAACCGCTGATATCGAAGGTCCTCGCGTGACCGAAGTGCAACCCATCCGCTACCGCTCACCTGACGAGGACAGCGGTCGGTGGTCCGGGTTTTCGTTCCGCCCGGGTGACATCGTCATCAGCGCCCGATCGAAGAGCGGCACCACGTGGACGCAGATGATCTGCGCGCTGCTCGTGTTCCAGTCGTCCGAGCTGCCGGCACCGCTCGCGGAACTGTCGCCGTGGCTGGACTGGCTCGGTGCCCCGCTCGCGGAGGTGCACGCCCAGCTCGCGGCGCAAGCGCACCGGCGCTTCATCAAGACCCACACCCCACTCGATGGGGTCCCCATCGACCCGCGGGCGACCTACATCGTGGCCGCTCGCCACCCAATGGACATGGCGGTCTCGCTGTATCACCAAGGCGACAACCTCGACCGGGCCCGGATGCGCGAGCTCACCGGGCAGCCGTATTCGGCCCCATCGGTTCGCCCGCCGTTGCTGCAGTGGCTGCGGTCGTGGATCGACCGCGACGTCAACCCGAAGAACGAGCTGGACTCACTGCCCGGCGTGCTTTGGCACCTCTCCGACGCGTGGCGCCGCCGCCGCGATCCGAACGTCGTGCTCCTTCACTACCACGACCTGTCCGCCGACCTCGAGGGCGAGATGCGCCGTCTCGCCAGGCGGCTCGGCATCGCCGTTGCCGACGAGGTCTGGCCGCACCTGGTCCGTGCGGCAACCTTCGACCGAATGCGCTCCCGCGCCGCCCAGCTGGCTCCTGATCACGCCGGTGTACTCAAGGACCGCGCCGCCTTCTTCCGCCGCGGTTCGTCAGGCGCGGGGCGGGAGCTGCTCTCGGATGACGAGTTCGCTCACTACCTCGAGCGCGCTCGCGGCATGGCACCACCGGACTTGCTGGCATGGCTCCACCGCCCGTGAGGCGGAGGCTGACAGCACGTCCGCGACAGCCCGTCGACCAAGCGGTCACTACCCTGGATGGTACCACGGTGGCTGCGGGAGCGGTACCGATTTGGTACCATAGCCTTCATGGATGTGAACGTGAAGAACCTTGAGCCCGATGTGGTCGCGCGGCTCGCCGAGCAAGCGGCCGCCGAAGGCATGAGTCAGCAGGAGTGGGTACGTCAGGTTTTGCGGCGCACCGCCGCGCGCTTCTCTCCGGCCGAGCTGCTCGCTCAACGGGAGTCCTCGGAGCCAATGAGCGACGCCGACTTCGCTCGCCTGCGCAAGAAGGCCGCCGCTCGACACAAGGCCGCTGCGGACCGACTCGGTGCAACCGGCCGCCGTCGCTGACGCCGGCGGGCTGTTGGTGCTCGCCGGATTGCTCGAAGGCATCGACCATGAGGTCGACGAGGTGCTCGTCCTCGACGCGACCTCTCTGCTCGTCGCCGAGTGTCTCGCGTTGCGCCACGAAGGCGCGCCGCACCGGGCACGGACAGAGTTCGGGCTCGTGAGCCGGGTGGTGAGCGAGTGGTTCCCCGTGCGAGCCGTCGCGATCGAGGCAGCGATCGCCGCGATCGGTCAGAACGACATCGATGGACTTGCCGCCCTCGCGCTGGCCGAATCACTCGATGTCCCGATCGTCACCAAGAACCGCGACCTCACCAGCCGCAAGATCGCCGTTCTCTACTGCTGAAGCGCGCCGCGCGACGAGCATCGAAGGGACAGACGAGGGCAATCCGATTGGATCGAGTCATGAGCGTCGCCCGCGGGTGACGGCGAAGGTTCGCCGGCGTGGTGCGCCCGGCGACCACGGCAATGAGTTCGTCCGTCGAGTCGACTGCGGCCCGGGAGAGAAGGCACGGGTGCGGGTAGTCGGCGTCGTCGAGCGTGAGGAGAACGAAGGACTGCTCGGCCGCGCCCATGGTCGGCCATCCGGACACCGCGGCCCGCATGACCTGTGGGACCGTCACGACCCCGCCCACCGTTGGACTTCTGGTGGCGCCGTGCTCAGCAGCGACGGCGTCAAGCGCTGTATACGTTTACAGCCAGATCCGGACTGATGCGCACGAAAGCCCAGGTCAGAGACCTGCTGACATGGACGGATGCGATCTCGGACCGCACCGCGTCGGACAACTTGGCGGAGGGAGTGGGATTCGAAATAGAACTCGTCTCTGAAGAGACAGTCCCAGGTCTGGATCGGTAAGCAGGGTCGTCCAGTGGTTCCGATGGGAGCAACCGAGGGAGCAACGACCCGCGAGTGGTTAGTCGCGGCCGTCGGCCCCGCTCGAAGCGCGAGCGCAGCGACTCGGCTACGGCTTCCCGCCGAGATCCCTGACCTTTTGGCGCAGTTGCCGCACCTCGTCGATCAGCCAGCGGGCCACGTCGCCGGGCAACTGCGGAGCCAGGGCAAGTGACCGCTCGATCCGTAGCAGGTCTTCATCCATACGTTGACAGTAGCGAACGCACGTTCGAAGCTCAACCGGGTGGTCGACATCGTGCCTACAGCCGCGCCAGACCCGCGGGTGGCGATTGGCTCGACGCCTGGAACGCCGTGCTTGTCCGGGTCTCAGTCGGGCGGTCACCATCCCGTGGCGGCCCAGGCCAGCCGGAGTAGGCGGTGGCCGCGGATGTGGGAGCCGAGGAAGCGCTCGTGCTGGTCCTTTTCGATCCGCATCTCCCTCTTCGAACTCGACACCGCCGCGTCGGCACGCCGAGGTGCCGTTCTGTGCTGCTGGGCCCTCGGCGTGCTGACGCGATCTCGTGCGCTCGCTCTGCACGTCCGCGTTGTCGTCGAGCGCGTCCCGGACCTGTCGGTCCATCGCGGACCGATCGTTCTCGGGACGACCGCGGTCACGTTTCAGGGGGCTGTCAGCGCTTCATCGCAATGCGGAGCAGGGATCACGCGACTATGCGGCCACTGCGACACGGGTGCTCAGAGGCGGTCGCTAGTCCAGCGGGAACTCGCCGTCGTAATGATTGCCGCCGGAGTCCTCCCAGCGAACGATCACGACCGCTCGACCGCTCGATCCGAATGTTCGTGCGTGGATGCACGCACGAGCACGTGCCCCGGGCGACAAACGTCGAACAGGGCCGTCCTCGACGCGAAGCATCACGTCTTCGTCACCTGGGTCGCCTCTTTCGAACGCGACGTTGAACGCGTCGACGTCGCCGATGTTCACGACGTCGTACGCCTGTCGCTCGCCCTTCTGGATGACGAGCCGTGGAGGCGGACCCGCCGCGGCATCCGGTTCATCACTGGCGGTCTGGAGGATAAGCAGATTGGCAAAGTCCTCGAGTTGAGAGTCAGTTACCGAGTCCCGCCACCGCCGGTTCTCATTGCAGACCTTCTCGTGATCGAGTTTCACCGCTATGAGGCGCTCTGCCGGCCAGTCCTGCGGGCGGAGTCGATCAATCTCACGATGGTGGTTCGGGCACATCAGCATCAGGTTGTCGACGGCATCGCGGTCTTCGTCCGTCATCTCAGGTGCGTACCGAGGGGCACCGGGCCTCTCGCCTCGGATGTGCGCAATGTCGGCCCTGACGCCGCGCCACTGGTCGTCGGCCAGCGCCAGATCGCAGCCGGGGTAGGAGCACCGGTTGCAGGAGAGCGCGAACAGCGTCTTGATCGTGACCATTCCAAATCGAGCCATACCCGCGAGGGTCGCGCGACCGCCGCGCAGGCGCTCGTCAAACGGATATCCGCTGGTCGGTCTCTCGTGGGTGCAGTTGCTGATTCCTGCTTCGACACGCCGATGTGCCGATCTGGCGCGCACGCGGCGGTGCTCGAGGCCGCGGTTCTGTGCATGCGTTCTGGCGCGTCCCCTACCGGCACATGGGGGACGGATCCAATCGGACGCGTAGGTTCTCGCTCGTGGGGTTCGCCGTCTCTCCGGAGGCCTACGACCGCTTCATGGGCAGGTACTCCGTCCCGCTCGCTCCCGTGTTCGCGAACTTCGCCGGCGTCGCGCCCGGGCAACGGGTGATCGACGTCGGATGTGGTCCCGGGGCGCTCACGGCCGAGCTGGTCAAGCGGCTGGGTGATGACTCGGTCGTCGCCGTCGATCCGTCGGAACCCTTCGTGGAAGCCGTTCGGGAGCGACATCCCCGAGTTGAGGTGCATCGCGCCGACGCCGAGCGGCTTCCGCTACCGAACGACACGTTCGACGCTGCGCTCGCCCAGCTGGTCGTGCACTTCATGACCGATCCGGTCGCCGGCCTTCGCGACATGAGTCGTGTCGTCAAGCCCGGCGGCGTTGTGGCGGCGTGTGTCTGGGACTTCGACGAGGGCGGGAGCCCGCTCACCCTGTTCTGGACAGCGGCGAAGGATCTCGATGCTCAGGCTCCCGGCGAGGACTCCCTTCCGGGAACGCGCCGTGGTCACCTCGCGCTGTTGCTCGGGGAAGCAGGTGTCGAGGCCATCGAGCACGCCGAGCTCATCATCGAGGTCGAGCACCAGACCTTCGAGGAGTGGTGGCAACCGTTCGAGCTCGGCGTGGGCCCGGCTGGCTCGTACGTCTCGACGCTCGGCCAGCCCGAGCGGAGACGCTTGGAGGAGCGCTGCCGCCAACTCCTCCCGGAGCCACCGTTCGTCGTGACTTCCGCCGCGTGGGCAGCACGTGGCCGGGTCAGTGCCGGATGACCTTCGCCGTCTCCCGCCGAGTCCGCGCTACCACGTACCGCCGGCTCGAGGGCCGCTGATCTGTGCGCGCGATCTGTGCGGCTCAACGGTCTCGGCGTTCGCACATCTCGGCAGATATGCGCTTGCCTACCTCCAACCCTCCAATGCGACCCGCGCGCGCCGGACTAGCTCCGCCGCCTCCGCTGGATCGACGGCTCCCTGCGTCTGGGGCACCTCGCCACGCTCGTAGACGTCCACGACGACGCGGCCCAGATGCTTCCCACGCTGCGCCGCTTCCGCTCGGAGCGTCGCCTCAGCCTGTTGTCGCTCCTCTGGGCTTAGATGTTCGTTGCGTTCGTCAGGGACGAACGTCACCCAAGGCGACGGCTCCTCTGTCACGTGGCCATTCAAGCCGCCGCACGCGCTCCTGGGCAGGTCGTGCTCCGGCGCGTAACGCGCATCGGCGCGTGCCGATCGATGCAGATCTGGCGCTCGCTCTTCGGCGTCTGCGGCCACCCGACGCGCTCCTCACCCCGAACGTTGCTCGGCCGATGGGGAACGGTGCGCAAGTCGCTCTGGCTCGTCGCCGCGGTGCTCGTCGCAGCTTGTGTGGCCCTGATCGTCTGGCGAAGTGGTGCCGTGATGCCGAAGGCGTCAGAGCTGCCGTACGCGAGGACCTATCTAATCGGGGAAAAACGGCAAGACACGGTCGCAATCGAGAACCGGGGCTGGGTCACAATCACCGTGAAAGGTGTCCGCCCGCCTGCGGGGGTATCGGACGTCCGCGTCCATATCGATCACCCACGCATCGGT
>Ga0137375_10010302_pt1 | contig 11073 bp, 10 predicted proteins | sample SagtaG_24_FD_104936 | JGI IMG/M metagenome (GOLD analysis project Ga0137375, IMG submission 104936) | Vadose zone soil microbial communities from Sagehorn Ranch, Mendocino, California, USA - Sage1_R_113_16 metaG | ecosystem: Environmental > Terrestrial > Soil > Vadose zone | place: USA... | reverse complement strand
GATCGTTCAGGCGATCACCGGCCGCTGGCCGGAGCAGCTGGGCGATGCCGCGTCGCACAACTATCATCTCTCGTTCGAGCGGATCGAGGCGAATTGAATGAGCATCACTCTCGATCAGGTCGTTCCGTGGGGTCGCTCGCTCGACGAGTACCGGCGCATGTTCGACATGAGCCAGCGCGACCTGGACGCCAAGATTCTAGGCTGTGGCGATGGCCCGGCCAGCTTCAACGCCGAGATGACTGCGTTGGGCCGCTCGGTGGTGTCGTGCGACCCGATCTATACTTTTTCGAAGGAGCAGATTGCGCGGCGCGTCGAAGATACCTACGACCCGATCGTCGAGCAGGTGCGCCGGAACGCCCAGAACTACGTCTGGAGCGATTTCCGCGACCCCGACGTGCTCGGGCGGCACCGCTTAGCGACGATGCGCGCGTTTCTAGCCGATTTCGACTCGGGCCGCGCTGCCGCGCGCTACTTGCCCGACGCGCTGCCGGCGCTCAGCTTCGCCAATGGCCAGTTCGACCTGGCGCTCTGCTCGCACCTGCTGTTCCTCTATTCCGAGCAGCTATCGCTCGCCTTTCACACTGCCGCCATCCGCGAGCTGTGCCGCGTGGCACGCGAGGTGCGGATCTTTCCGCTGCTGGCGCTGGATTGCCAGCCGTCGCCCCATATCGCTCCAATCCAGGCACGGCTGCGTCAGGCCGGATTCGTGGTCGATCTCGTGCGGGTGCCGTATGAGTTCCAAGCCGGCGGCGACCAAATGATGCGAATATCCTATGAATGAAGTAACTATTCGCCCAGCCACGGCGGCCGACCTACCGGCGCTCTACGACATTTGGTATGCCAGCGAGGCCGGCGACGACCCGCGCCCGCCGCCGCGCGGGCGGTCGCCCTGGCTGGCGCACGAGCTTACGACCGGCGAGCTGCTGCTGGCCGAGCGTGATGGCGCGGCGATCGGCTTCGCGGCGACGATCACGCGCAGCGGAATTGCGTTCCTATCGGATTGCTTCGTGCGCGCCGATGCCCAATCCAGTGGGGTCGGGCGGCGACTGCTCCAGCGGCTGCTCCCACGCGACGACCGAACCCACTGCACCGTCAGCTCGAGCGACCCGCGTGCCCAGGCGCTGTACATTCGCGCTGGGATGCGCCCGCGCTGGCCCAACTTCATTCTGGATGCCGAGACGGCCAAGCTTGGCAGCGTGCCAGCTGGCAAAGTGGAAGTGACCGAGGGGCGCGCGGGCGACCCGGCGCTGGTGGAGTGGGATGCCGCGATCGGTGGGCGCCGCCGCCCGCAGGAGCACGATTACTGGGTCGCGCATCACCAGGCCATCCCGCTATCGTTCATGCGTGGCAGCCGGCGGATCGGCTACGGCTACGCGCAGCTGCACAGCCCTGAGCTGCTCTGGCGGCCCGATACACTGCGGCTAGGCCCGATCGGGGCACAAAACCAGCGCGATGCGCTGGCGTGTGTCCGCGCCGCCGTAGGTTGGGCCAAAAGCCGCGCACCAGCGATCGATATCAGCGTGCCGGGGCCGCACGCCGCGCTAGCAGCGCTGCTGGAAGCACGCTTCCAGATCAGCTATGTCGAGACGTTTTTGTCATCATCTGACCAGCCATTCTTCGATACGGGGTGCTATATTCCCTCAGGTGGCACGCTCTTTTGATGCGTGGCTACAGAGGCTTGTATTTGTGGGTCATTATTCGCCCGGCGCGGCGAATAATGACCCACAAAAGCAAAAAAGTGGCCTGCGGCGCTTTGTGACGATCGAGCATTGGCTCACCACGTGACCTCCAGCCGCCCGCTGCCCTGTTCGGCCTGCGCCACCACGTATCGGCTGCCGAAGACCCGGTCGATCTTGATCGGCTGCGGCTGGCCGTCGAGCGTCACCAGCGCGACCCTGGAGATCGTTTCGGGCAGCAGCAGCCGCAGCGTGGCGCGCGCGCCAGATCCGGTGAAATCGAGCGTCAGGCCGCGGGCCGCCCTGCGCCAGCGATAGGCTACATAGCCATCCGAGGCGGCGTAGCGCGCCACCACGCGCGCCGCACTCACATCGGCGGCGGCGGGCCAGCGCGGGCTCAGGCGAACATCCAGGTAGCGTGCGCCTTGATCCTCGATTCCGGCCGCACCTTCGAGCAGCGCGGCCAGCATCGCCGAGGCGCCCCAGCCATCGCTCGGCAGCGTCGCCGGGCCCGACTTGCCAGGGTTGCCGGCCGGGTAGTACCACAGATAGCTCGTGTCGGTATCGCCGATCAGAAAGCGGTAGCGCGACAGGATATCAAAGCCATAGCGCTCGGCGCCCACGCGAAACGCCCCGCGCGCCAGCTCGCCGCCGACCAGCGGCATCAGCCCGCCGTTGACATACTCGCCCGGCTGCTCGCCCTTGCCCGCCGCCATTCCAAAGCTGCCGGAGGGAAACGGCGGGTCGATGCTATACCATTCGGCGAAGGTCGCGCCACGCGCCAGAAAGCGCTGGTAGTACTCATCCACGATCGCGCGCGCCTGCCCGGCACGCAGCACGCCGCGATTGAGCGCAATCGCGTTCGAGAGGCTGAGCTGGCGCGATTCGTCCACGCCAAGCGCGCTGAAGGGTATCAGGTGAACCTGGTGGGTGAAGAAGTGGCCGTTCCAGCTGAGCGCGTTCAGACGCTTCATAATTCCAGCCGACTCCGTGCGCCAATGTGTCGCTTCTTTGCGATTGCCGAAATACTGCTCGATCTTGGCCAGCAGCCGTAGCGATGCGGCCAGCCCGGTGTTGTCGCCGTGAAAGATGCCCCAGACGGTCTGCGTGTCGATCCAGTGGCGTGGCGCGCGCGCGCCGGTGGTCGGGTCGACCGTGGTGGGGCCGTACTGGAAATCCCAGGTGTCGATTGTAAAGGGCCGCTTGACCAGCCGCCGATTAGAATCCCAGCGCAGTGGGTCGCTCATGGTATAGCGGATGCCACGGCGCATGGCGGTGAGGTTCGCGCGCAGCCAGTGGTCGTCGCCGGTCGCCTGCCAGGTTTCGTATACTGCCTGGACGAACAGGTACTCCAGATCGGCCTCAACCGTCTTGCGATCGGCCTGCACAAACTGCTGCGGGCGCGACAGATAATCGGGGAAGCTGCCATCGGGCCGCTGCGCGCGCCGGAACGCATCCAGCGCGCTGGTCAGGTCGCGCTCGAAGTAGTGAAAGCCACGGCCCTGATACGTGTGGTCGCGCAGCCAGATCAGGTCGCTATCGGGCGATCGGTAGCCGCGCACGCGGTAGCCGTCGAGCGCATACTCGACCGCATCCTGCACCAGGAAGCCGCGCAGCCGTGGGTACAGCTCATCAATGCGCGGCTGCCCGGTTGCGATCGTCGTGCTGGCGGTCAGCGTAAACAGGCGGCGGCCGGCACCGGCGATCCGCCCATCGATCAGCACGATCGCCTGGTGCGGGCCGAGCGCACCACGGCCTTCAACCAGCACACTCGCCGCGCCACCTTGCACCTGCGCCGGCCAGACTCCGGCCGGCTGTGATTCGCCATCGTAAATCCGCAGTTCGGCCGGGCCGCTGTAGCCCGGCACCGATAGCGTAACGGTGATCGGCGTCAGCGGCTCGGCCTCGCTGGGCGCTGCGAGCGTCGCGCGCTCGGGGGCAGCGGCGTAAGCCAGCAGATCGCGCGGAGATCGCTGTTGCCAGCCATCGGGCAGAGCTACGCTGTCTAGGCCGGCCTCTTCGCCCGTGCGTCGCTCCAGCCTCGCGCGGGCAAACAGCTGAGCCATGCGGCCATCCAGCCAGATCGCCGCGCTGAGCGGCCCGCCCAGGCGACGCGCGCCGTCATTCTGCTCCCAGAAGCGCAGGAACTCGCCCTCCAGCCGGGGGCCGGATGTCGGGGAGCGTAGCGATTGACCAAAGGCATGTGTAGGCGCGCGGCAAGCCAGCGCACACACAAGCAGCGCCAGCAGCGCAGGGCGTACACGAATCAATGATGTGGATCGCTGGTGCTTGAACATTGTGGTACGTCGTTATATGAATGATATGACGCGATCGGAGCGGCTATGTCATTATAACGCCGAACGGTTGCGGGGTGGACGAAAGTTTATGAATATTTGATATCCGATTCGTATCGGCAGAGTTTCGCCGCCACGGCGCGCGTGCTCCCTCTCGTATGCCGTTCGCCTGCGCGGCGGGCGGCCGCGCCCGCCGCGACCAAGTGTCGATATTGTCACATATCTGCTATCGAAATTGCGTTGAATCTGCTGGTGCAAATCGTTTAATATGAGTGGTATTCTCGCGCAGATTGGTGACCTTGCCCGTGGTCATTGTAGGAGTTTATATCGTGCCGCGATAATACCTACGTTATTGGTTCGCCAGCAATCAACTTAATTGGAGGAAGAATGGCAGCCCTACGTCGTCCACACATGCTAGTCGCAGCCCTCCTCGCCATGGCTCTCCTGGCAGCTTGTGGCGGGTCGAGCGCGGCCGACGCGCCCACCGCCGTGCCCGCGCCCACCGCCAAGCCCACACTGACGCCGCGACCAACCGCCAAGCCGAAGCCGACTGCCGAGCCCACCGCCGAGCCGGAGCCCACCGCCGAGCCGGAGCCCACCGCCGCAGCCGATTCCGGCCCCCAGCTGCTGGATGTGAAAATCGCCAAGCTGAAATCCTATACCCATGGCAATGATCTGTTTACCCTTGATGTGCCCGCGAACTGGACGCTCAAGGATAATAGCAAGCCCACCGAGGCGATTGCGACCTGGACTGATCCAAATGAGAACGCTTTCATGGTCGTGGATATCTTCGAGAAGGATCAGAAGCAGACGAAGGAAGAGCTGGTCACATTCCTGAAGGACTATCTTGATCGAACCTTTGGCTCGCAGCAGGATTTCGTGCAGGAAGATGCGCAGGAATCGGGCCCGAGCCAGCTGATCGTCTGGACCTATACCGGTGAGGGTACCGGCAGTGTTAAGGCCAAACTGTTGGCGAACAGCTTTATAAAGCAAAAGGACAACAAAGTCTCGCTGTTTACGTTTGTTGTGCCGGCCGATCAGTTCGATCGCCTCCAGCCCGATCTAGACAGTATTTTGGGCTCATATACGATCAACAGCTCGGTCGCGCTCAACGGCGATACGGCTGGCACTGCCGTGCCGATCTTGCAAGTCGAGCTTGGCGATCTCGAAACCTACACGTACGATACCGGCCTGTTCTCGATCGATGTTCCAAAGAGCTGGACGATAAAAGACAACAGCAAGAAGGGCGAGGCGATCCTGCTCTGGACCGATCCGAGTGAGAATGGTCTGCTGGTCGTCGATATCCTGGAGTCGAAGGACAAGAAATCGAGCGATGAGATGGTCACGTTTCTACAGGAATTTCTCAACCACTCGTTCAAATCGGAAGACGATTTCACGATGGACGACCCCAAAGAGCAATCCGACGGCAGCCAGCTGATCGTCTGGAGCTACACGGCCAGCGCATCGGGCGGCGCCAAGGTCAAGCTGCTCGGTAATAGCTTCATCGAGCAGCGCGGCGACAAGCTTTCGATTCTCACCACCGCAGTACCGGATGAGCAGTTCGATACGCTAAAGCCCGAGACCAACAAGGTCATCAACAGCTATTCGATCGATTCGGCGGCGGCGCTGCCATAGTCGGCTACCCTACCGTACACATTGGTTGTCAAACAGCGGCGAGGCGCGCAATTGCGCGCCTCGCCGTTTTTAGTTAGCCCAGTGGTTGTGTATTTGAAAATCCCTGAGCGCGGCTCGTGCTATACTAACCAAAAGTGGCACGCGGCCTGCTCCAGGTGCTCTCGCAGCATCTGCGAAACCGCATGCGCGATCTGGGTGAGCTGCGGGAGCGACTGCCGGAGCCACTACTGCCTGCAGCAGGCGCTGAAAGACCCGCTTTTCCTGCAAAACCCCAGCGCGCATATGGCCCTGTTCGCCGATCATGGCGTGGTGCTGCGCGAAATATTGGCCATGGTGAGTCGCTATAGCAAGAGCAAAGTGCCGGTCAGCTTGCTGAACGATCCTGCGCAGCATGTTCAGCTACGCCGCGCCATGCCCGCTGGCTCTCACGGCACGATCACCGTGCGTACATCGCTGCTCCATTGCTCCAGCGCGTCGAGCGTCTGGTTGATCGCGTCGGCTTCCAGCGGCACCACGCGCGTGACGATCCGCGATGTGTCGAGCACCTTGCGCCGCGCCATCTCGACCAGCACCGGCAGCTCTTGCAGCAGATGATCGTTCGAGCCGATGATCTCGACCTCGTTGCCCAATAGCTCACGATAGGTATCGATCTCCAGCGGCCGGTCGCTGATGCCGGCGATCACCGCGCGGCCCATCACACCCAGGCAGCGCACGGTCTGTTGCATCGTCTGTGGCAGCCCTATCAGCTCGATCGCCACATCCACGCCCCGGCCATTGGTCAGCCTGCGAATCTCGGCCACCGGGTCGACCTGGCGCGCGTTTACCGGAATTGCGCCATAGTGTGCGGCGAGCTGTAGCTTTTCTGCATTGATATCGACCGCGAAAACATCCAGCGCGCCAAAGGCCCTGGCCAGCTGGATGGCCGACATGCCCAGGCCGCCGACACCAACGATAGCGGCGGCCTCGCCGGCTTTGAGCCGCGACTTGCGCAGGGCATGAAAAGCGGTGGCCGAGGCGCACATCAGCGTCGCACCCTGCTCGAACGGGATCTCGTTGGGCAGCGCGATCGCATTGCGCGCGGGCACGGCAATGTACTCGGCGTAGCCGCCGCTGGTGTAGTGGCCCAGCATCAGAACCTTGGGGCAGAATTGTTCGTTGCCGGTGCTGCAATAGTAGCAATCGCCGCAGGTAATGTTGTAGTGTAGGCAGACTCGATCGCCAACGCTGACGCTGGTCACCAGCTGGCCGATCTGCTCGACCACGCCGGCCACCTCATGGCCCAGCGTCATGGGCAGCGGCCGCACCGTCGATCGGCCGGCGCGATAATGCACATCCGAATGGCAAATGCCGGCCGCGCGGACGCGCACAAGGATGTCGCGCTCGCCAATCGCCGGCACAGGGATCTCGTAGAGTTCCAGCGGTTGACCCGCGCCGATCATTTGGACTGCTTTCATCAAAAACTCCTTTGCGGTCATTCGTATTTGCTGGTACACTGTTGCTGACGACCGACGACCGACGACCGACGACTGCCGACTGCCGACTGCCGACTGCCGCGAGGTGAGCCGTGACAACATCGATCCGCTGGACATCAGCCGACCTCGAAGCGCTACCTGACGATGGAAAGCGTTATGAGATCATCGACGGAGAGCTGTTTATGTCAAAGCAGCCCAACTGGCATCATCAGTTTACCTGCGGTCGGTTCTTCCGCTTTCTCGATGAATGGAACGATCGTACCGGCCTGGGAGTTGTCAATGCTGCCCCCGGCGTTATTTTCGCCGAGGACGACGATGTCGCTCCCGACGTCGTCTGGATCAGCAAAGCGCTTCTGATGATGGTGCTCCAGCCGGATGGCAAGCTCCACGCCGCGCCGGAATTGATGATCGAAGTACTTTCACCAGGCACAACCAACGAACGTCGGGATCGTGCGGCCAAGCTTAAACTCTATTCGCAGCGCGGTGTGCAGGAATATTGGGTGGCCGACTGGCGACGGCGACAGGTCGAAATCTACCAGCGTGAGCATGCGGCGTTGCGTCTGGTTGCGACGCTCTACGAACAGGACACGCTCCAATCGCCGCTGCTGCCGGATTTCTCGATCCAGGTGGTACGCCTGTTCTCCGAGCGAGCATAGTTCGAAGTTACTTCCCGCGCCGCTCACGCAGCATGCCGCCCAGCACAAACAGCAGGTTGGCCGGTCGCTCGGCCATGCGCCGAACCATGTACGGATACCATTCCTCGCCGTAGGGCACATACACCCGCAGCCGGAATCCATCGCGCACCAGCTGCTCCTGGAGATCGCGCCGGATGCCATACAGCATCTGGAACTCGAAGCGGTCGGCGGCGATGCCCTGCTTGGTGGCGTAGGCGCGCGTCGCCTCGATCATGCGCTGATCGTGGGTGGCGATGGCGGGGTAGTTGCCTTCGCTCAGCAGCATTTGCATCAGCTTGACATAGTTCGCATCGGTGTCGGCCTTGGCGGGGAAGGCGACAGCGGCTGGCTCGCTGTAGGCGCCTTTGCACAGCCGCACGCGCGCGCCGAGCGCGTTCAGCTCGCGAACATCGGCCTCGCTGCGGTAGAGATAGGCCTGGATGACCACGCCGACATTCTTATGCGCCGCGAAAATCTGGTTGAAAATATCGAGCGTGACCTGAGTGTAGCCCGATCCCTCCATGTCGATGCGGATGAAGTTATCGAACTGGGCGGCCTGGGCGACGATTCGCTCGACGTTGCGCTGGCACAAGTCCCGATCGACATCCAGCCCCATCTGCGTCAGCTTCAGCGAGGCGTTGCAGAGCGCGCCCGCCCGCTCGATGCCGTGCAGAATCGCGATGTACTGCGTCGCCGCCGCGCCGGCCTCGGCGGCTGTGCCGACCGACTCGCCCAGATAATCGAGCGAGGCGGTCATGCCGGCGGCGTTGAGCTTTTGGACATTCTCGATCGCCTCGGCCAGCGTCTCGCCGGCCACAAAGCGGCGCACCAGCGGGCGCGCCAGCCGGCCGCTGAGCACGCGCTTGAGCGCCGGCTGCTCCGCAAGATAGAGCAGCGTGCCTCGCAGCATAGTGATGTCCTCTTCAATTTCAATCGTGCGACTGGCAGCTGCTACTCACAGCGTTGTGTCCGGCGCGCCAGCAAAGAAATCGGCCACAGTGGCCTGGAAGGGAAGCGTTGGTGAGACGAGCGCACCATCCGCGTCGCTCAATTGCGTCTGGACATAATCGCCGAGCGTCGCGTCGGGCCTGCTGCACACGAGCACATCGCGTGTCGCCGGCCGGACGATCCAGTATTCCGGTACGCCCGCGCGTGCATACGCGCCGCGCTTAATTTGAAGATCGGTTTCGGGGTTGGTAGGCGAGAGGATTTCGACCAGCAGCGTGGGAATGCCAAAGATACGCCGATCATGGATGATGCCGAGGTCGCTGGTCTGAATCATCACAATATCCGGCTGCACGGGATCGCATCCCGGCATAAATAGACCGATTGGCGCCCAGGTAGTCAGACCGAAGCCGCTGCGATCAAGCTGCTCGATCAGCGTTAGGGAAATCTGGCGAATAATCCATTGGTGAAAGTAGCTCGGTGCGGTCGTCATATACAGCACTCCATCGATCACCTCATAGCGATTACCGTCATCGGGCAATTGTTCCCAGCGCGCACGGTTCCAGCTCGCATCGGGCGATCGCAGCACAAGCCCGGGCAACGATGTCGTAATGGTCATAGCTCTCTCCTATGCGGAATATCGTTGCGATAGCGTGCGCGACATTTCCGCCAGCGCTGAGTTAATGGACTGCTGTGAATCAAAAAAGTGCTTAACGAGCAACGCCTACAGTATAGCATACTGAAATCATTGACAATATCTGATATACTGCCAGCGCTGCTGAGCATATCTCTATGTGTTCGCTTCGCCGCGTTGTCCAGGAGGACGCTTCTCAATGAGCGTTAATCGTGCCTAGTTGTAAAAGTTAAGCCGTACCAGGGCTGATTGCCCTGGTACGGCCAGTCGGAATCCTATCTTCGTCAACCCTAGCTTTGATGCATAAACGTGTCTAACTGACGGATTTATGCTTCAACGTACATTGGCATGGGCTACTTGCGCACCGGCTCGCCAGTGTACGGGTCGAACTTCCACTCCTCGACCGGGCGCGGGTGATCCGGCAGCGCCTGGGGCGCGGTGTAAGCCGCCTTCTCTTCGGGCATGACTAGCCACAGCACCACATAGACGAGCGGGGTAACACCGCCGAAGAAGACCGATAGGACGAACAGCAGCCGCACGATCGTCGTATCGACGTTGAAATAGCGTGCGATACCGCCGCATACGCCGGCGATCATTTTGTCATCGCGGCTGCGGGAAAACTGAGTGTTCATGGTTGCTCCTTTATCGTTGATCAGGCGCCGCACAGTTGCGCTCGCCGATTGTTCGTTCCTGCGGGTACGACGAACGGCCTGCGGTGTATGTTGCAGGAGCAGGTATGAAGAGGCAACATCAATCTAGTTGCCGGCTCAGGAGCATATCCAGCCTGCGGCAGCATGGTACTTTATCTTTTTTGTCGATTGTTTTTTCGCCCTGCCAGGCGAAAAACAATCGACAGGAAGTTGAAATTTGCGCGACGTGCAAGCCCTATCAGCGGCGCATGTCCATTGCTCTTGCCACCAGCTGGGCGAACTCCTGGACATCGTTGTCGTTGGCGAGCTGCGGCGCGATGCGCTGCGTGATCGCCAGCACGCCGGCCAGCGATGGCGCGCCCACGCCACTGCCGCGCAGCTGCTCGGCGAAGCCGGCCACTGCCACGGCCTGCTGGAAGCGCAGCGCCGCGCCAGCGAAATCGCGCCCGAAGCTGGCGCTGCCGAATGGCTGGGCGATCTCGCGCACCTCGCCACCCTTTGGATCCGCGTAGCGCAGCTGGACGGTCAGCGCGGTGCCCTGGGCCTGCCCGGTCATCCGCAGCTCATACAGCGCCGTCACGCTGTGGCCCGCGCCGACCTCGCCGGCGTCCACGGCGTCGTTGCGGAAGTCGGCGTCGGCGACGGCGCGGTTGTCGTAGCCGATCAGCCGGTAGCCGGCGACCACCGCCGGGTTGAAATCCACCTGCACCTTGGCATCCTTGGCGATCACCTGGAGCGTGCCGGTCAGGTTCTGGACGAAGATCCGCCGCGCGGCGTCGAGCGTGTCCACATAGGCGTAGTTGCCGTTGCCGGCGTCGGCTAGCCTTTCGAGCATGGGGTCGTTGTAATCGCCCAGGCCGAAGCCGACGGTGCTGAGCAGCACGCCCTGCGCGCTCTGATCGTGAATGGTCTGGAGAATCGAGTCGGGGCCGGTCGCGCCGACATTCGCCTCGCCGTCGGTGAGCAGGATCACGCGGTTGATCGCGCTGGGCTTGAAGTTCTGCGCCGCCAGCTGGTAGGCCATCTGTAGGCCGCCCTCGATATTGGTCGCGCCCTCGATGCCGAGCGAGTCGATCGCGTGCAGTATCGTCTC
>Ga0137375_10010300_pt1 | contig 11074 bp, 6 predicted proteins | sample SagtaG_24_FD_104936 | JGI IMG/M metagenome (GOLD analysis project Ga0137375, IMG submission 104936) | Vadose zone soil microbial communities from Sagehorn Ranch, Mendocino, California, USA - Sage1_R_113_16 metaG | ecosystem: Environmental > Terrestrial > Soil > Vadose zone | place: USA... | reverse complement strand
TCCGTTGAAGTCGCCGATGACCGACACGCGCTCGGCGTTGGGCGCCCACACCGAGAAGGTGACGCCGCCGGCGCCGCCGCTCGCGCTCACGTGCGCGCCCAGCTTCTGGTACAGGCGCACGTGGGTGCCCTCGTTGAAGAGGTGCAGGTCCTGATCGCCGAGGAGGGCCATCGCGGTCGTCATGATGATCTGCCCTGCGCGCTCGGATCGGCGCGCAGAAGGTCGCCCAGGCCGGCCAGCGGGATGACCGTCCAGTCGGGTCGGCTGGACAGCTCGTAGCCGAGCTCGTAGGCGCATTTCTCGATGAGGTAGAAGTCGAGCAGGATCTCGAGGTCGCGCGCGCGCGTCGGCATGTACGGCGCGCCGGCCGAGCGCGCGAGATAGGCGGTCAGGAAGGCGGCGCTCACCCAGCGATGCCACACGTGGCTCCACGGCTCGAGGATGGCGATGTCCTCCTGGCGCCCGTGCCCGCTCTGCAGCGCCACCGCCGACGCGTAGTGGAACGAGCGAACCATCCCGGCCACATCCCGCAGCGGCGACCGCTTGTAGCGGCGGTCGCCGATCGATCGGTTCGGCTCGCCCTCGAAGTCGATGATGACGAAGTCGTTGCCGGTGAAGAGGACCTGGCCGAGGTGGTAGTCGCCGTGCACGCGCACGCGCACCGTCTCCAGCTTCTGGGCGTGGATCCTCTTCAGGCGCTCGTCCAGCTCGGCGCGCCGACCGATCACGCGCTCGGCCAGCGGCCGGGCGGCCTCCGGCAGCGCGCCGAGCCTGCGCTTGAGGAGGTCCAGGTTCTGGCTGAGCCCGGTGCGCACCGCCTGGTAGAGCGAGCGCTGATGCAAGGTCGAGAACTCGTCGGGGCGAAAGTCCGCGTCGCCGCACTCCTGGCTCAGGGCCAGGTGGAGGTCGGCGGTGCGCTCGCCGAGCAGGTGCGCGTGCGGGATGTAGCCGGCCAGGAACTCGTCCACCGGCGCCGGGCGCGGCTCCTCGCACAGCGCGAGCACGAAGCGCTCCGGCGGGCTCACCTCGGCCAGGGCCTCGCGGTGGCTGAGCGCCCACTCGAACGAGCGCTGGATCGAGTCGAGCGTGAGCCGCCAGGCGTCCCCCTGGTTGGGCACGAACTGGTGAAGGAGACCGACGGTGGACGACTTCCGCCCGCCGGTGCCGGAGCGGTACTCGATCCAGCCGCCCAGCGCGGGCGTCTGGCTGAAGGCGCAGCGCTCGGTCAGGTGGCGGCTGATCTCGAGATCCGGGTTGGGGCCTTCCTCGATGTGGCGCAGGAGCTTGAGCACCACGCGGCCGCCGAACCCGATGCTGGTGTTCGACTGTTCCGCGCCGAGGAGGTTCGCCCGCAGATCGCCGTCCAGCGCGTCGCGCACGAGATCGGGCAGGCGAGAGCTGGCGTGTCCGACCAGCTGGCCGACGCGCCCGGCGACCGAGCGGCCGGTCCGGATCAGCGCGAGAAGCTCCGCGCCCGCCTCCGGATCGATCGACGCGTCATAGAGGACGCCGGCCTCCTCGGTCGGCGCGCTTCCGGCAGCCGACTTGACCAGGAGACGGGCCACCACCGCGGAGCGGTGGTCGGCCTCGAGGTCTCGCGCGCGGTCGCCGCTCGCGAAGGCGAGCGGCAAGAGGTAGGTCTCGGTCTGCCGCTGCACGTACTCCACCTCGATGAGGAGGAGGTGGAACGGCCCGGCCGCTCCCTCCATCGCGATGTCGTCGACGATGCGGGCCGCGCTGACCACATCCTCCTTGCCCTTGACCCGGCGGACCTCGCCCAGAAGCCCGGGCAGCGCCCGCTCGAGCGCGCGCCGGGCGCGATCGGCGGCCAGGACCGACTGCCACGGTCCGGTGACCGACAGCGCGGTCACCTCGTGGCGGCGCTCGGTCGCGTCGCTTCGGGGCGAGAGCGACAGCCAGAAGAAGGAGTGCGGCCCGAGCGTGAGGAGGTACGGCGCGGCCCCGATCGGCGGGAACGCGGTCCGGCCGAAGAGCTCGATCGGCGTGACGCCGCGCCACAGCGAGAGGTCGAGGTGGACCGCCTGGCAGAAGCGAGACAGGTTGGCCACCACGAGGACGTGCTCGTCCATGTCGCTCCGCACGAACGCCAGCACCTTCGGGTTCTCCGGCCGGAGGAACTCGAACTTGCCGCGGCCGAAGACGTGGTAGTTCTTGCGCAGAGCGATGAGCCGCTTCGTCCACCAGAGGAGCGACTGTGGATTCTGCTCCTGCGCCTCGACGTTCACCGATTCGTAGTGGTACTCCGGGTCGATGATGACCGGCAGGTACAGCTTCTGCGGGTTGGCGCGCGAGAAGCCGCCGTTGCGGTCGCCGGTCCACTGCATCGGCGTGCGCACCCCGTTGCGGTCGCCGAGGTAGAAGTTGTCGCCCATGCCGATCTCGTCGCCGTAGTAGAGGACCGGTGTGCCCGGCATCGACATGAGCAGCGCGCTCATGAGCTCGATCTTGCGCCGCTGCTTGAGGAGCGGGGCGAGGCGGCGGCGGATGCCGACGTTGATGCGCGCCTGCGGGTCCTCGGCATAGACCCGCCACATGTAGTCGCGGTCCTGGTCAGTCACCATCTCGAGCGTCAGCTCGTCGTGGTTGCGCAGGAACACCGCCCACTGGCAGCTCTCCGGGATGGCCGGGGTCTGCTCGAGGATGTCGAGGATCGGGAACGCCTGCTCCTGCTGCAGCCCCATGAACAGGCGGGGCATGAGCGGGAAGTGGAAGTTCATGTGGCACTCGTCGCCGTTCCCGAAGTAGGACGCCGCGTCCTCCGGCCACTGGTTCGCCTCGGCCAGCAGCATGCGGCCCTGGTACTTGCGGTCGATGTGGCGGCGGAGCTCGCGCAGGAACTCGTGGGTCTCGGGCAGGTTCTCGCAGTTGGTCCCCTCGCGCTCGTACAGGTACGGCACCGCGTCGAGGCGCAGGCCATCCACGCCCATGTCCATCCAGAGGTCGAGCACCTCGAACAGGGCCTGCTTGACCGCGGGGCTGTCGAAGTTGAGGTCCGGCTGGTGGTGATAGAAGCGGTGCCAGTAGTAGGCGCCGGCCATGGGGTCCCAGGTCCAGTTCGACGTCTCGAAGTCCTGGAAGATGATCCGCGTGCCGCGATAGCGCTCCGGCGTGTCGCTCCACACGTAGAAGTCGCGCTCCACACTGCCGGCCGGGGCGCGGCGGGCGCGCTGGAACCAGGGATGCTCGTTCGAGGTGTGGTTGATGACGAGCTCGGTGATGACGCGCAGCCCGCGCTCGTGAGCGGCGTCGAGGAAGCGGCGGAAATCGTCGAGCGTGCCGTAGATCGGGTTGACGGTCGTGTAGTCGGCGATGTCGTAGCCGTCGTCGCGCAGGGGCGAGGGATAGAACGGCAGGAGCCACAGCGCGGTGACGCCGAGGTCGCGCAGGTAGTCGAGCCGGGTCACGAGGCCCGGGAAGTCGCCGATGCCGTCGCCGTTGGAGTCGGAGAAGGCGCGCACGTGCAGCTCGTAGATGATCGCGTCCCGGAACCAGAGCGGGTCGTCGACCGGAGGGGGAACGGGATCGATCGTCATGTTGGCTCGATTGGCTCGATGGTGAAGACGTGGGCGGGGAGGGAGTAGGGGTCCAGCTCGACGTAGTTGTGCGGTCCGGACCAGGTGTACCGGCCGCCGCCGACCAGATCGCGCACGCGGAAGCGCTGGTCGCCGGCCAGGCCGAGCTCGGCGAGATCGAGATGGACGGTGCCGCCCTGGCGGTTCTGCTGGTCGAGGTTGACCGCAACCAGGATGACGTTGGACCGGTCCTCGGTGCGCTTGCTGTAGCAGAGCAGCGCCGGGTTGTCGCTCGCGTGGAAGCGGAGCAGCCGGTTGTCCTGCAACGCCCGATTGTCGCGCCGGATGCGGTTGAGCCGCCGGATGAGCGGGCGGAGGCTGTCGGTCCGCTCGAGGTTCCAGGCCACGAGCTGGTACTTCTCGTTGTCGAGGTACTCGCCGGATCCGGGGCGCGGCCGGTTCTCCAGGAGCTCGAAGGCGGGGCCGTAGATGCCGTAGTTGGCGGCCAGGGTGGCGGCCAGGACGAGGCGGACCGCGAAGGCGCCGCGCCCGCGGTTCATCAGGTGATCGGGCAGGATGTCGGGGGTGTTGGGCCAGAAATTCGGCTGGAAGAACTCGACCACCGGCGGCGTCGTGAGCTCGGTCAGGTAGGTCTGGAAGTCCCACGCGCTCTCGCGCCAGGTGAAGTAGGTGTAGGACTGGGTGAAGCCGAGCTTGGCCAGCGCGTACATCCGCTTGGGCGCGGTGAACGCCTCGGCCAGGAAGATCACCTCCGGGTGGCGCGCCCGGACCTCGGAGATGCACCAGCCCCAGAAGTAGAGAGACTTGGTGTGCGGGTTGTCGACCCGGAAGATCTTCACGCCCTGATCGATCCAGAAGAGAAACACGCCGAAAAGCTCCTGCCACAGCGCGCGCCAGTCGTCCGACTCGAAGTCGAGCGGATAGATGTCCTGGTACTTCTTGGGCGGGTTCTCGGCGTACTGGACCGTTCCGTCCGGCCGGTGCTTGAACCACTGCGGGTGCTGCTTCACCCACGGGTGGTCGGGGCTGGCCTGGAACGCGATGTCGAGCGCCACCTCGACGCCGAGATCGGCCGCCGCGCGCACGAAGTGGCGCAGGTCGTCGAGCGTGCCGAGCTGCGGATGGACCGCGGTGTGGCCGCCGTCGGCGGAACCTATCGCCCACGGGCTGCCCACGTCGCCCGGCTCGGCGCGCAGGGCGTTGTTCTTGCCCTTGCGGTGCGTGACGCCGATCGGGTGGATGGGCGGGAGATAGAGGACGTCGAAGCCCATGCCCGCGACGTGAGCCAGGCGCGCCTCCGCGTCGCGCAGGGTGCCGTGCACGCCGGGGGAGCCGCACGAGCGCGGGAACATCTCGTACCAGCTGGAGAAGCGCGCGCGCTCGCGATCGACCACGACGCCCAGCTCGCGCGTGCAGCGTGCGGCGCGGGCGCGGTCCGGCCACCGGGCCAGAAGCTCGGCCAGCGGCGGCTCGAGCGCGAGCGCCACGCGATCCGCGACCGGCGCGTCCGTGCGGCCGAGCGCGGCGGCCGCCTCGCGCAGGCGAGCCGCATCGGCGGCATCGGCGCGCGCCGCGGCGGCGGCGCAGAGCTGGCTGCCGACCAGGAGCTCGACCGGGAGATCGGCGGCCGACTGCTCGCCGGCCGCGGCCCTGATGCGGAGCGCGCGCAGCCAGGTGGCGGCGTGGTCGATCCAGCCCTCGACCGTGTAGTGCCACAGGCCCAGGCGGTCGAGCTCGAACGACGCCTGCCAGCGGTCGTTCTTGAGCTCGGTCAGACGCGCCTCGCGCCAGCCCGACTCCTGGTCGTGGCGGTAGAGCACCGCGCCGCCCACGCGGTCGTGGCCGTCCGCGGTGAGGTCGGCTTCCACCGTGAAACGATCGCCCATCACGCGCTTCACCGGATACGCGCCGGCGTCGATCTGTGGCCAGACGCCCTCCACCAGGACGCGCCTCAAGCCTAAGTCTCCGGGCGGCTCGCTTTTCACGGTCGGGCGGGATGGGCTAGTTTGGAAGAGTCTCGCACGGAAGCGGACCGCATGGAAACGTGGCCAGGAAACCCGCAGCCGCTCGGCGCCGTCTTCGACGGCATGGGGACGAACTTCGCTCTCTTCTCGGAGGTGGCTCACGGCGTCGAGCTGTGTCTCTTCGACGACGAGGGGCGCGAGACCAGGATCGAGCTACCCGAGCGAACCGGGTACGTCTGGCACGGGTTCCTGCCGCGCGTGGGTCCGGGCCAGCGCTACGGCTACCGGGTGCACGGGCCGTTCGAGCCGGCGAGAGGGAACCTCTGCAACCCGAGCAAGCTCCTCCTCGATCCGTACGCCCGCGCCATCGACGGGCGAGTGCGATGGCACGACGCCATGTTCAGCCAGCGCCCCGAGGACGGCTCCAGGATATCGGAGCTGGACAGCGCGCCGTACATGCCGCGCTGCGTTGTGGTCAATCCGTACTTCGACTGGGACAACGACCACCCGCCGCGCACGCCGTGGCACGAGACGGTCATCTACGAGGTACACGTCAAGGGCTTCACCCAGCTCCACCCCGACGTGCCGCTGCCTCTGCGCGGTACCTACGCCGGTCTCGCCCATCCGGCCAGCATCAGGTACCTCAAGACCCTCGGCGTCACCGCGGTCGAGCTCATGCCGGTGCATCATTATGTGCACGACCGCTTCCTGGTTCAGCGCGGGCTCAGGAACTACTGGGGCTACAACTCGATCGGCTACTTCGCGCCGCACGACGAGTACGCGAGCGGGCCGAGCCTGGGCGCGCAGGTGCAGGAGTTCCGCCGCATGGTCAAGGTCCTGCACAAGGCCGGCATCGAGGTCATCCTCGACGTGGTCTACAACCACACCGCCGAGGGCGGGGCGCGCGGGCCGGTCCTCTGCTTCCGCGGCATCGACAACCGCGCCTACTACCGTCTCGCGCCCGACGACCTGACCCGCTACGTCGACTACACCGGCTGCGGCAACAGCATGAACATGCGGCACCCCAACGTGCTGCAGCTGATCATGGACTCGCTGCGCTACTGGGTGCTGGAGATGCACGTCGACGGGTTTCGCTTCGATCTGGCATCAGCGCTGGCCCGCGAGCTTCACGAGGTGGACCGGCTGTCGGCGTTCTTCGACCTCATCCAGCAGGACCCGACGCTGCAGCGGGTGAAGCTCATCGCCGAGCCGTGGGACCTGGGCGAGGGCGGCTACCAGGTCGGCAACTTCCCGCCCGGCTGGTCGGAGTGGAACGGCAAGTATCGCGACACGGTGCGCGACTTCTGGCGTGGCGAGGACCGGACCCTGGGCGAGCTGGCGTTCCGCATGACCGGCAGCTCGGACCTCTACTCGAGCAGCGGACGGCTGCCGCACGCGAGCATCAACTTCGTCACCTGCCACGACGGGTTCACCCTGCGCGACCTCGTCACCTACAACCAGAAGCACAACGAGGACAACGGCGAGGAGAACCGCGACGGCGAGTCGTACAACCGATCGTGGAACTGCGGCATCGAGGGGGAGACGGACGATCCGGAAGTGATGAGCTTGCGTGCCCGGCAAAGGCGCAACGTCCTGACCACGCTGTTCGTGTCCCAGGGCGTGCCGATGCTCCTGCACGGCGACGAGCTGGGACGGACGCACGGCGGCAACAACAACGCCTACTGCCAGGACAACGAGGTCTCGTGGATCGACTGGCTCCACGCGGATGAGGAGCTGCGCGCGTTCACCGGCCAGCTCATCGCGTTCAGGCAGGCGCATCCGGTCTTCCGGCGGGCGAGCTGGTTCGAGGGGCGCGAGATCCGCGGCACCGATCTACAAGACATCGGCTGGTTCAAGCCGGACGGGATGGAGATGATCGACGGCGACTGGCGCGCGGCCGCCGCGCGCGGACTGGGCGTGTTCGTCAACGGGGACGGCATGGAGAGCCGCGATCCGCAGGGCTACCGTCTGCGCGACGACAGCTTCTACATCCTGTTCAATGCCTACGCCGAGCCGATGAAGTTCCGGCTCGCGCCGGCGCTGGCGTCGGAGCGCTGGGTGCGCGTCTTCGACACGACGTTGCCCGCTTTCGATCCGCCGCCCGGGCCGGAGGTCGGGCGCGACATCCTCCTGACCTCGCGCTCGATCGTGCTCCTGCGCCGCACATAGTTGCGGCTGGTCATTCCGCGAGCCTGGGAACGCAAGTCCCGCGCGCAGGATGTGCCCGGCAGCCGGCGGTCCCGATGCCGCGCCCTGGCGCAAATGCGGGCGTGCCGCGCTCGTCGCCTCTTATACTGGCTGCTCGATCGCCGCCGATCGCCGCCGCAAGCCCGCCCGACAGGAGGTAAGGAATGGTCGTCCGCACGTCACGCATCTGGTCTGTCTGTCTCGCCGCGTCTCTCTGCGCGGCACAGGGGTGTTCTCCGGACGATGGAGACCCAGGCGACGGCGGCGACGGCGCGGGCAACGGCGGGGGCGGTGGCGATGGCGGCGCGGGCGACGACGGGGCCGGCGGTGACGGCGGGGCCCCGGCCGGCGATGGGACCTACAAGGTCGAGTGGGGCCCGGTGATGGTCGACCCCGGGGTCGAGGCGACCCTGTGTGTGAGGAAGCGCCTGCCCACCGACCGGCCGATCAAGGTCGGCCAGTTCATCAACCAGCTGGGCCCCGCCTCCCATCACATGATCGTGTACCGGCTGGCCGAGGGCGAGGAGACCACCGAGCCGGAGGAGTGCCTGCCCTTCGTCGACGTCCTCGACCCGACCAAGGGCGCGCCGCTGGCCGTGACCCAGAAGACCGAGGAGACGATCTCGCTTCCGCCCGGCGTCGGCGTGTCGCTCCAGGCAGGACAGCTCGTCCGTCTCGAGCTCCACTTCATCAATGCGACCGATCATCCGCAGGAGCTGAGCGCGTCGTCGACCTTCGTCGAGATCCCCGAGGCGGAGTTCGAGCAGGAGGCCGACTTCCTGTTCATCGGCAACCCGGACATCGAGATCGGCCCGGGCGAGACCTTCACTCTCGGACCCAGCTACCTGCCGATGCCGGCCAACCTCGCCGGCATCAACATCTTCGCCGTCACCGGGCACGAGCATCAGTGGGGCACCGACGTGCAGGCGAGCCTGGCGACCGGCCCGGACGATCCGGGAACGGCGATCTACGCGCCGGAGAACTTCCAGTGGAGCGAGCCGGAGACGGTCTATCACGATCCGGCGGTGACCATGCCGGACGGCGGCGGCTTCCGCTTCACATGCAGCTGGCACAACGGGACGGAGCAGACCGTCCGGTTCGGCGAGTCGGTCAACGACGAGATGTGCTTCTTCTGGGCCTACTACTACCCGAGCCAGGGGGCGAAGATCTGCTTCCACACGGAACAGTTCGGCGGCGAGGACGGTCTGGATCTGTGCTGCCCGGACAGCAACCTCTGCCAGCTCGTCGACGAGTTCCTGCGGAACAACTGAGCGACTCGTCGCGCCCTCACGACAGGAAGTCGCGGATCGACTGAATGCCCGCCGCGAGCGGGATGTCGCGCATGGAGTGATCGGTGGCGAGATGGATGCTCGTGGCGTCCGGGAAGGCGTCGCGGTAGCCGTTGATGTGGGCCGGCTCGTTGTCGAAGGCGGCGACGACGCGGCCGCGATCGCGGAGGACGGCGTAGGTGCGCGCCTTGTAGAGGTCGTCGTGTTCCTCGACGACCGGCTTCATGACGAGCTCGACCGCGCGGCCATCGGGGCGGGGGAACCCGGTGCGCGCGAAGCAGATGAGTGTCCCGCTGCGCATCTCCTCGGGACGGCCGGTGACGTAGAAGACGCGGGCGCCGGCGGCGAGCACGGCGGCGACGTAGGCCGGAGCGCCCGGGATGGGGCGGTCCTCCACGCAGTACTGGCTGGTGAAGAACCTCTCCCGCCAGAAGGCGCGGAACGGGCCGATGTGGGCGTCGATCAGATCGCGCGGCAATCCCGTGGCGGACATCGCGATGCGCGCGTCCCAGCCCTGCCAGTCGTCGGCCTGGCTGGCGGCGAGCTGGTCGAGCCGGTGGAGGGCGCCGTACTCGCGCAGGACACGGGCCTGGCGGGGGCGGTTGTCGAGCACCGTCGAGTCGAGGTCGAATGCGACGATGGCGCGGGGTGCGGCCGCCCGCGCGGTCTCGACCACGCGGGCGAGCAGGGCGGCGCTCGCCGGCCGGTCGAGGATCGGAAACAGGCTCGGCGGGTACGTCGTCTGATCGCTCATGCTCGCCAGTCCGCCCTAGCGCATCGCGCGATGGTTTCCGAGCTCGGCCAGCGCCTCGACCAGGGCGTCGAGCCCGGCCTCGCTGTCGACGAGGCGATGGACGAGGTCCTCGTCGCCGGACGGCGGGCGCTGGCCGCGCAGGCTGGCGCGCACGAAGCGGCGCGCCTCCGGCTGCAGCCGGCGAGCGACCGTGAGGATCTCGTGCCACCGCCTGTCGTGCAGCTCGTATTCGACAATGATGGCGTCCAGGTCGACCGCGGCCATCGCTTCCTCGGCGGTGGCGACGTCGGTCGCGAAGCGGACGTCCCATCCGCTCGTGACGTAGAGGGCGAGCGCGCCGCGCCGCTGCTCCTCGTCGCCGACCACGAGGATGGCGAGCCGGACCGAGGGCAGGGCCGCTTCCTCGGCCGCGCGCGACTGCTGATAGCGCTGTACCATGAGCTGCCAGTCGGGCGGCGGCGAGACCAGACGAACGCCCACGCCGCGGCCGACCCCGTTCGGGCCGCCCGGCAGGCAGCGCGCCACGACGCCGTCCACCTGCACGACCTCTCCGCGTTCGTTGTCCATGAGCGCGAGGCTGAGGGCGACGCCGGGCGCGATCATCTCCGCGGTGTCGAGGAAGCAGCCCTCCGCGGAGATGTCGCGCGTGTGGCAGACCAGGGTGTGCTCGACGCCGGCGATGTGCACCGTGGCGGCAAAGCGGGCCCGGATGCGCGGCGAACGGCGTGACACAGAAGACCGCATACCACGGGCCGGCCGCCGAGTCAGTAGATTGCACCGGTCCGCGGCCGCTCGCTCTGCTATCGTGCTGCGCTCGCATGGCTCCCGAGCTGACAGTCGACGCGAACCCGCTCCTCGATCTGTGGGCGTTCGCGAGCGAGCTGCCGGCTCCGCTCGGCGAGATCGCGAGCAGCCCGGACGTGCTGGCCCTGCTCGACCGTGGCGCGGCGGCGCCGCTCGCGTCCGACGACGAGGTGCGCCAGCGGATCCGCGCTCTCCTGCGGGCAGGCGGGTTCAAGCCGACCGGGCGGAGCAAGCCGGCCTCCGAGTACTTGATCGCCGCCGCCGCGGATGTGCCGCTGCGATCGATCAACGCCGCGGTCGACGCATGCAACGCGGTGTCGCTGCACAGCGGGCTGCCGATCAGCGTGGTGGACCACGACCGCGCCCGCGAACCGCTGCGGGTGGGCGTCGCCCCCGCCGGCGCCTCCTACGTCTTCAACGCCTCGGGGCAGACCATCGACCTGGGCGGGCTGCTGTGCCTGTCCGACGCCGACGGCCCCTGCGGCACCGCCGTCAAGGACGCCCAGCGGACCAAGACGACGG
>Ga0137375_10010298_pt1 | contig 11076 bp, 9 predicted proteins | sample SagtaG_24_FD_104936 | JGI IMG/M metagenome (GOLD analysis project Ga0137375, IMG submission 104936) | Vadose zone soil microbial communities from Sagehorn Ranch, Mendocino, California, USA - Sage1_R_113_16 metaG | ecosystem: Environmental > Terrestrial > Soil > Vadose zone | place: USA... | reverse complement strand
TCTCGGTGATTTTCTCCTCGAACTTTTTGACCAGGGCAAGGAAGAGGTCCAGACGCTGCTCAAAAAGTTCGAGGAGAAAATCACCGAGATGGCAGAGAAGAAATCGAAGGAAATCCTCGAGCAGTGAAAGCAAGCCCACGGGCTACCACTCGTGGGCACGCATGTCACTGCTCGAGGATTTCCTTCGATTTCTTCTCTGCCATCTCGGTGATTTTCTCCTCGAACTTTTTGAGCAGCGTCTGGACCTCTTCCTTGCCCTGGTCGCGGTCGTCCTCGGTCAGTTCCTTGTTTTTCTCGGCGGTGTCGAAGTGCTTGTTGCTGTCGCGACGGATGTTGCGGCAGGAAACCTTGGCCTCCTCGGCCGACTTCTTGATGCGCGCCACCATCTTCTGCCGCTGCTCGCCGCTCATCGGCGGCACCTGCAGGCGGATCATTTTGCCGTCGTTGTTGGGCGACATGCCCAGGTCGCTGGAGCGGATGGTCTTCTCGATGTCCTTGAGGATGCTGGGGTCGTACGGCCGGATGAGGATCTGCTGCGGATCGGGCGTGCTGATCTGGGCGAGTTGCTTGAGCGGGCTTTGTGAGCCGTAGCACTCGACGCGGATGCTGTCGACCAGCGCCGGCGTAGCGCGGCCGGTGCGCAGACCGCGCAGCTCGTCGCGGAAGTGCTCGACCGCCTTGTCCATGCGCTCCTCGGCGTCAAAAAGGATTTCGTCGCTCGTCATAGTAATGATTCCGGTGTCTGGGGTGGTTGCTCTTCCTCCCCTCGCCCCGTGGGGTGAGGGGGATGCTACTCCAAGCCCACGGGCAGCGGCCCGTGGGCTTCCCCCCTCACCCCCACGGGGCGAGGGGAGGAAGAAGTTTCAGACCTGCTCGCATACCAACGTGCCGATGGGGTGGCCGGCGATCGCCCGTTCGATGTTGCCGTCGCGCTTGAAATTGAAGACGAGGATCGGCAGTTTCGCCGCCCGGCACAGGTCGATGGCGGCAGTGTCCATCACTTGCAAATTATCGCGGATTACCTGATTGAATGTCAACTTGTCATAGCGGATCGCGTGCGGGTTCTTCTCGGGATCTTCGCTGTAGACCCCATCGACGCGCGTCGCCTTGAGCAGGATGTCCACCTCCAGCTCGCGCGCCCGCAGTGCCGCGGCGGTGTCGGTCGTGACGAACGGGTTGCCGGTGCCGCCCGCGAGGATAACGATGCGCCCCTTTTCGAGATGGCGCGTGCAGCGGCGGCGGATGTACGGCTCGGCGACGGTCTCCATGCGGATCGCGGTCAGCAGCCGCGTCTCGCAGCGCAGGCTCTCCAGGGCATCCTGCAGGGCCAGGCCGTTGAGGACGGTGGCGAGCATCCCCATGTAGTCGGCGGTCGCGGGGCGGATCACGTCGCCGCCGGCGCTGAACTGCCGGCCGCGGAGGATGTTGCCGCCACCGACGACAATCGCCACCTGCACGCCGCTTTCGAGCACGCGCTTGGCCTGGTGGGCGACCTTGACCGTTTCGTCGATGTTGATGCCGCTCTTACCGCTTTCGCCGAAGGCATCGCCGCTCAATTTGAGGATGATCCGGCGATATTTCGGTGTCAGCGAGTCGGCCGCGTGTTGGTCGTCCATGGCTCTTCTCGTGTCGGGGTTGGGTACATCACACCCGGCATTATACAGGGGTCAGGGATCAGGGGTCAGGGGTCAGAAGTCTTGGAGGGCGAGGCTCCTTGAGAGCCGCCTGGAGGGCGAGGCTCCTTGAGAGCCGCCTGGAGGGCGAGGCTCCTGCCGAGCCGGGGAATCAAGCGGCTCGGCAGGAGCCTCGCCCTCCAGGACTGGCCCCTGAAGCCCGCTGGAGTCAGTAAGATAACAACAGAGGCCCAGCCGCCCCGGAGGACCATGTCGTGCGTCGAGTCACTGTCATCGTCGCCACCGTCGCCTTGCTCGCGGCTTGCGCCGCCGCCCTGGGCTTCTTTTGGCCCTTCGGCAAGCGTCCGCAGGTGCTACATCTGCCGGGCATCGTCGAGATCCAGGAAGTCCGCCTGGCCTCGAAGGTGGGCGGCCGCGTCGCCGAGGTCCACGTGCGCGAAGGACAAACGGTCAAGCCCGGCCAGGAAATCGTCGTCTTCGACGTGCCCGAACTGCAGGCGCAGCGCGACCAGGCCCAGGCACGCCTGAATGCCGCTATTGCGGAGTGGGAAAAGGCGAAGTACGGTCCGCGGTCCGAAGAGAAGAAGGCGGCCAAGGCGGCGGTCGAGGCGGCCTGGGCGCGCCACCAGCGCATGGAGGCCGGCTGGCGCGAGGAGGAGAAACGCCAGGCCCTGAGCGAGGTGGAAACCGCCGAGGCCGATCTCAAACAGGCGATGGAGGACTTCGACCGCCTCGCCGAGTTGTACCGGCAGCGCTCCGCCGCCCGTGCCGAGTACGAGGCCGCCTGGGCCGCACGCGAACGTACCCGCGGCCGTGTCAACGCCGCCCGGGCGCGCTACGACATGCTCAAGGCCGGCAATCGTCCCGAAGACAAGGAGACGGCAAAGGCGGAATGGCAACAGGCCCTGGCGCAGTGGGAACTGCTGGAGGCGGGCACGCGCGCGGAGGACAAGGAGATCGCGAAAGCCAAGGTTGAGGAACTGCGCGCCCGGCTTGCCGAACTCGACGTCAACCTTGCCGAGAAGGTCGTACGTGCCCCGGAGGTGGCAGTGGTCGAGGTGCTGTCGGTGCGCAAGGGCGACGTGGTGCCGGCCAACCAGCCCGTAGTGCGGGTATTGCGAGCGAAGGATCTGTGGGTCAAGGTGTTCGTGCCGGAAACCGAACTGGGCAAGGTGCGACTCAACGAGGGTGCGGAAGTGCTGGTGCAAGTGGACGCCTATCCGGCGAAGCGCTTCCAGGGGAAGGTGATCCAGGTAGCGAGCATCAGCGAGTTCACGCCGCGCAATGTGCAGAGCATCGACGAGCGTCGCCATCAGGTGTTTGCCGTCAAGGTGCAGGTGGCGGATCCGCAAGGCGTCTTCAAGTCGGGCATGGCCGCCGAGGTGATCTTGCCGCTGCAGGAGGCGCCGTGACCGGCCTGACCATCGACGCTCACGGCGTCACCGTTCGCTTCGGCCACTTCACCGCCGTCAACCGCGTCAGCCTGCAGGTGGCGCCCGGCGAGGTGTTCGGCCTGCTCGGCCCCAACGGCTCCGGCAAGACGACGCTCATTCGGGGCCTGTGCGGGCTGCTGCCGCTGGCGGAAGGGTCGGCGATCGTCCTCGGCCGCGACGTGAGCCGCGAGGCCGAAGCAGTGCGGGCACAGATCGGCTACATGTCGCAGAAGTTCGCGCTCTACTCCGACCTGACGACGCGCGAAAATATGGACTTTTACGCGGGTATTTATGGCCTATCCCCCGAGGTCGCCCAGCGCCGCAAACAGGAGTTGATCGACCTCACCGGCCTGGCTCCTTACCTCGACCGGCGCGGCGGCCAGTTGTCCGGCGGCTGGAAGCAGCGACTGGCGCTGGTCTGCGCCTTGCTGCACAGTCCACGGTTGATCTTCCTCGACGAGCCGACGGCGGGGATCGACCCGGTGGCGCGCCGCGACCTGTGGAACCTGCTCTTTCGCCTCTCCGCCGAGGGGATCACGCTGGTCGTCACCACGCACTACATGGACGAGGCGGAACGCTGCGCACGTGTCGGCTACATTTATCTGTCGAACCTGCTGGCGGTCGGGACGCCTCAGGAGTTGAAGGCGCTGCCCGAGGTGACGCCGCCAGGGACACACTGGCTGGAGATCGTGGGCAAGGATCCGGCGGCACTGCTGGAACGGTTGCGCGACCGGCGCGGCGTTTACCAGGCGACCATCTTCGGGCAGTCGGTCCACGCCCTGGCCGATGCAACCCGCTCAGCGGAGGAGTTGGGGCTGGGCGACGCGCAGGTCCATCCGACGGAGGCATCGCTGGAAGACGTGTTCGTTGCCCTGTCACGGAATCGGGGGAACGGCGACAGCGCGTGAATCCAGGGAAGCCCACGGGTTGCAACCCGTGGGCTTGGGAGCATCTCCCTCATGAACACCCATTTCTCTTTCCAACGCCTGGTCTCCGTCGCTCGCAAGGAGTCGCTGCACATCCTGCGCGATCCCGGCACCCTGTTCTTCGCCCTGTTCATCCCCGTGCTCGAGCTGTTCATGCTCGGCTATGCCATCGACACCAATATCCGCGATGTTTCGACGGTCATTCTCGATCAGTGCAAGACCACCGAGAGCCGCGCCCTCATTCGCCGCTTCGAGACCTCCACCTCGTTCAAGGTGCTCCCCGAGCGCATCTATACCGACGAGCAGCTGACGCAGGCCATCGTCGCCGGGCGGGCACACGTCGGCATCAAGATCCCCGAGAACTACTCGCGCAACCTGGGCCGCGTACCCCGAGAGAAGGCGCAGATCCTCGTGCTGGTCGATGGCTCCGAAGCCAACATCGCTGCCTCGTCGCTGAACGTCGCCAGCGCCCTCGCACTGCAAGAGTCGCTGGAACGGGTCATCCAGGGCGGTCAGGGGCTCCCCGTCGAACTAGCCCCACTCATCCTGTTCAACCCCGATACGCGGTCCGCTAACTTCTTCATCCCCGGCCTGATGGTGGTGATGTGCCAGATGATGGCGATCATGCTGTCGGCCAACGCGATCGTCCGCGAAAAGGAGAACGGCACGCTGGAGCAGTTGTTCATGACGCCGGTCAAGGCGCCGGAGTTGATCCTGGGCAAACTGCTGCCGTACCTGGTGCTGACATTCCTGGAGTTCTGCACGATCCTGTTACTGATGAACGTCGTGTTCCAGGTGCCGATCAAGGGCCACGTCGTGACGCTGCTGATGCTGACGCTGCCGTTCGTCTTCACATTCCTCGGTATGGGGCTGTTCATCTCGACGCGCGTGGACACGCGCGAGGCGGCGGGACAGGCGGCGATGGGCACGATGATGCCGTCGATCTTCCTGTCGGGCTACGTCTTTCCGCTCGACTCGATGCCGCAGGCGTTTTACTACCTGGCGCAGATCTTCCCGACGACGTGGCTGATCGACGCGGCGCGCGGGGTGATCCTGCGCGGGGCCGGCTGGCGCGAGCTATGGCTGCACTCGGTCGTGCTGTGGAGCATGGGCATCGGGATGTTCGCGCTGGCGATGCTGAGATTCCACAAGCGCCTGCAATAGCCCCGAGGACATCGCCCCTGAGATTTCAGTCGTGGCAACCGCTTCCGGGTCTCCAGGGGGCGAGGCGCCCGCTGGTCCAGACTGCGTGAACGGGTCCGCACGCCGGTTGCGGCAACATGACAGGCTTCGCGGCGGCGTCGCCAGCGATGAGGAGATCGTAGTACGAGCGGCGCGTGTCCATGACGCGGCCGATTTCCTCCAGCGACTCGCAGGGGAGAACCTCCGCGGTCCGCGGCAAGCTGCGAAGCACGGAGACAAGGTGATCGCGGCAGGCACGTGTGTGGCACAGGGTCAGAAAGGCATCGCGGTCCAGGAGGTGATGCGCGACTTGAGCGAGGGTAGCGGCACCATTCACCGAACGACCGCCGAAGAAGCCATCCGCCACGAGCAGGACGCGGGTGGCAACGTCGGGCGCGCTCCGAGCCGCCAGGAGAGACCACCCTGCCCGCGGCAACCGCGCCGGTAGCCAGGCGGCGTGCTTACCGGCGAACAGGGCATGGTTGCGACCAACGAGGTCGGGGATGTGATGCAGGACACTGGAGGTGGCGTTCTCGTAATGCAGCACCGCGATGTCCGGAAGGTAGACCACGCGGCGACCGGCCTCCCAGACCCGCATGCCGTAATCCGCGTCCTCGAAATAACCCGGACTGAAGGTCTCGTCGAGGCCACCCAGCTCCCAGAACGACGCCCGCCGCGTCAGCAGGAACGCGCCGGAGCAGTAGTCCACGTCACGCTGGAACGAGAACGCGGGATCGTCGGGAGGACGGCCGCGCCCTTGCTGGACGGTCCAGCCATCGACGAACAGACTGCAACCCGCCTCCTGCAGAGTGCCGTCCAGCAGGATGATCCGCCCACCCACCGCGCCGACGTCGGGGTTCGCATCGAGGTAGGACACCCCCACGCCGATGCTATCGCCTAGCACCTGCGTGTCGTTGTTCAGGAGTAGCACGAACTCGCCGGTCGCCAGTCGCGCCCCCTGGTTCACCCCTGCGGGAAAGCCGACATTGAAGTTATTGAGGATCGCTTTTATCCCTTCGAGACGTTCCAGGAGCAAGCCCGTCTCGTCGGTGCTGCCGTTGTCCACGAAGATGAGTTCGAGTGGAACCTTCTGCGCACTGGTGAGCAGAGATTGCACCGCGGTGAGCGTCAGCTCCGCCCGGTTGCACAGCAGCATCACGACGCTCACTCGTGGGGGGCTGGCAGGGGCACACTGCAGGCTGCAACCCGTGTCGAGGAACGAGCGGAGCGCCAGGCGGGCAAGCGTCGTGATCAGATCCTTTGCGGTCTGCCCGTTCTCGGCCATGACGGACCTCAGCGGTTCCCGAGCGGCAACAATTTCCGGGCCCAGCGCCTACAGCGGCGCACGGCCCCCCGGAGGTTGCGCACCAACCGCCAACTCACCGACGCCTTGATGGCCCCGAGTTCCTGTTCGCGCAGCGCGACGGCCTGCCTCAGCTCAAACAGGGCCTCAAGGTGAGACCGATTCTGCCCTTCGAGCGTTGCGATGTACTCCCGCAAGCACTGGTTATCCCGCTGCAGGAAGGCGACGGTGTCCCGAGCGGATTGGCTTTCGTTGTCCAGCAGGGCGGCCCGCTCCAGGGTGGCGAGCAGTTCACGTTCGAGGGTCGCGACGCGCTCACGCAGGACGAAGTTGTCGCCGCGCACGGCGGCGAGCCGCTTCCGTAAGGAAACCACGGCATCGGAGGGCTGGGAAGAGTTGAACTCCGCCAGGAAGATTTCCACCTCGGCGCCGAAGGCTCCAAATGCGGGAACAGGTCCGGCCGCGCCGTCGCCCGGAAACGCACTCCCGTGATCGGGGAGAGGGGGAAGCGGTGTCATGGAACGGATCCCTCCCTGGAGTGCCCGCCTGGAGGTTCGCTTACGCGGCGGCACTCACTGGCCTGGTGGGTTCCTCGAACACCGCCATTTCCTCGTGGACGAGTTGCGCCGCAAGGTTCAGCGAATCCGGGGTGCCCGCGTCGGTCCAGTACCCATTGAGGAAAGTGTACCCGAGCCGTCCCTCTTCCAGATAATAGCGATTCACGTCGGTGATCTCGAGTTCCCCGCGGTGGCTGGGACGGAGGGTGCGGATCACCTCGAACACGTCGGGCGGGTAGAGGTAGATGCCCGCGACGGCGTAATCACTCTTCGGCTCTGCCGGCTTTTCTTCGATACTTGCGATCCACTTTCCTCGCAATTCGGCCACGCCATAACGTCCCGGGTCTGGAACGCGCTTGAGCGTCACCCAGGCGCAGTCGGGGTGGACGTTCGCCTCGGCCAGCACCGGCCCGAGTGGGTCGCAGAAAATGTTATCGCCGAGGATGACCGCGCTGCGTGCCCCCGCGCAGAACTCCGCTGCCAGCCCAAGCGCCTGTGCGATGCCGCCGGCCTCATCCTGGACGCGATACGTCAGGCTGCAGCCGTGCGACCGTCCGGAGCCGAGCAACTCGACGAAATCGCCCATGTGCTCCGTGCCGGAAACGAGCAAGATCTCGCGGATTCCTGCCCCGACCAGCTTTTTCAGGGGGTAATACACCATCGGGAACGGCCCGACCGGGAGCAGGTGCTTGTTTGTCACCCGCGTGAGTTCGCCCAGGCGCGTGCCCTTGCCGCCCGCCAAAATCACACCACGCACCTTCATCGGCTCCTCCGTGTTCGCCGTGTTTGTAGCCGTGCAGCGGTTCGGGCCGGGGACGCTCACGCGGCCGCCTTGCCCTTTTGCGACGGAAGCAGATCGCAGATGTAGAGCGAACGAATCTGGCCGACATGCTGCACGCGGCTGTCGGTCCGCACCAGTTCGTTGATCGTCCGCTGCACGCCGGGAAACTCGTCGCCGTTGTCGTGGAACAGGACACGAAGGGGCTTACGGGCCTTGGCACGCACGCTCAGGAAGTCGGTGCTGCACGACTCGTAATCGTGGCCACCGTCGATAAACGCGGTTTCAAAACTATCCAGATCGATCATGGGGACGGCCTTGTGCGACCAGCCGATCATCTGAATGACGTGATCCTGCAACCCGTGGATCTTGAGCATGCGCAGCAGGAAGGCCGGCGAGTCTTCCGCCAGGATGAGGTGCTTGCCCGTCTCCGGGTCGAGCCCGCGCGAGTGGACATCGACGGTGACGAGGCGATGGTCCTTGCCAGAGTCGCGGATGCCGCGGGCGATGAGGTAAGTGGATTTGCCGAAATAGGTGCCGACCTCGAGGATATTGCCCTGGCTGTTGTAGCCGACGTTGTAGAGGTACTCGGCGACCTCGGGCTCCAACCAGCCGAGGATATGCTCCGCGACCGCGCAGGCGGCGGCCGATTGATTGGTCGGCATCGAACTCCCTCCCTGGAATCATCGGAGGGCGCCGTCCGAGTCCATCCCGGTTAGCGCCTGCAGACTTATAGCCGCCTCTCCCAATAGTGTCAACCGCCGTTCTTTCTCCTTGGACACGTTGACAGCGCCCGCGCGATCCGCTATACGCCAACCCTCGAAGAAGATGCGCGGCGGGCAACCTGCCCATCTTGCCGACGACGCCAGCGAGCCCGCCGGTCCCTTGCCCTCCGGCCACATCACCAAGGGTCGCGTTTATGACAGAGTTGAAGATCCTTCCGCTCCGTTCGGGGCCGTCTCGCGCCGCCGCGCCGTCTCTCGACAGCCTCTATGCGGCCCTTGTCGAGAAAGAGCGTACGGTCGCGAAACTCCAGGGGAACGTGGCCGCCCGCGGACATCTGCTTGAGGCGTGGCGCCGGCAGTTGGCCACCCTGCGTCAGACCGAGCAGACGCTTCGTGACGAGATCGCCTCGCGGCACCAGACCGAACTGCGCCTCTGGGACGAAATCCGCGTCCGGCATGAGGCGGAAGGCGCCCTCCGCGATCAGATCATCGCCATGACCAGCACCCGTGCCTGGCGCCTCATCCAGCGCTTGCGGCGGTCCCGCCTGGCTGTGGCGCCGCCCGGCACCTGGAGAGATCGGGCCTTCAGGTTGCTCATCCGGGCCCTGCGGGTCTGGTGGCGCGAGGGCGCGCTGGCGCTCGGCCGCAAGGCGGCGCGCAAGCTCTACCCCAAGTGCGTCCTGCCCCTGACCATCCCGCTCAAGAAAGTACGACGGGCGCTGAGTATCTGCCGCCACGAAGGTCTCATGGCCCTGTGCCGCAGGATCAAGCGCAAGTTCCTGGGCCAGCTACCGAGCGCTCCGCCTCCGACCCCTGTGGAAGCGCCGGCATGGGCATCGCCCGATACCCCCGCAGTCGCGCCAGACCCCAACAACAGCGGAGCGCCTCCGGCCAGCAAGTCGGGGCCGCCCTCCCTCCCGCCGCTCACCGGGCCGGACATTACCCTCTTGACAGATATTCTTGGTCTGCCACCGCGGCACGGTACACAGACCGGCAAGCCGATTGACGTGATCATCCCGGTCTACAAGGGGCTGACCGAAACCCTGCGCTGCCTCCAGACGGTGCTGAGCGCGAAGACAACCATCGCGCACGAGGTCGTCGTCATCAACGACTCCAGCCCCGACCTGCTGCTGGCCTGTTCTCTCCGCATGATGAGCAACAAGGGCCTGATCACGCTTCTGGAGAATCCGGTCAACCTCGGCTTCGTGCAGACCATCAATCGCGGCCTCGCCCTGCACCCCGAGCGCGACGTGCTCCTGCTGAACTCCGACACCGAAGTCTACAACGATTGGCTCGACCGCCTGCACCGGGCCGCCTACGCCGCCAGGGACGTCGGCACCGTGACGCCGCTGTCCAACAACGCCACCATCTGCAGCTACCCCCGCTTCTGCGAGGACAATCCGATCCCGGAGGATCTCCCCCCGGAGCAACTCGACGTCCTCTGCGCCTCGATCAACGCCAGCCAGTACGTTGATGTGCCGACGGCCGTTGGTTTCTGCATGTACATTCGACGGGATTGCCTCGATCAGGTCGGCATCCTGGACGCGGAGCACTTCGGCAAGGGCTACGGCGAGGAGAACGACTTCTGCATGCGGGCAGCGGCCCGCGGCTGGCGCCACCTGCTCACCGCGGATACCTTCGTCCGCCACCTCGGCGGCACGTCCTTCGGCGCCGCCAAGAACCCCGCCGTCGAACGTGCTCTCAAGGTGCTGGACCTGCTGCACCCCGACTACGGCAACCAGGTCGGGGCGCATCTCATGGAAAACCCGGCACTGCCGTTGCGGCGACGGCTCGATCTGGCGCGCCTGGTGGGCGCTCAGCCGGCGATCCTGTACATCAGTCACAGCCGCGGCGGCGGAACCGAGCGACACGTCGTGGACATGGCCACCCGCCTCCAGGCGGAGGGCTGCCGCGCCCTCATCCTCCGACCCGTCGATGCCGGCCACGTCAGCCTCGAACAGGTCAACGTCAAGAACACCCCCAACCTCGTCTTCGCGATGCCGGAAGAGTACTGGACCTTGCGGGAGGCTCTGCTCGACCTCGGCGTCGAACACATCCACGTCCACCACATCATCGGGCTGCCGGCGCCTGTGCTGGAGTTGATCCGTGACCTGGGACTGCCCTACGACTGGACAGTTCACGATTACTATCCGATTTGTCCGCGCATCAACCTGATCGACGAGACGGGGAGTTACTGCGGCGAGCCGGAGCCGTCGCGGTGCAATGTCTGCCTGGAGAAAAACGGCGGACCGCTGCCCGGCGCGAAGGTCGAAATCCAGCAGTGGCGGCGCGACTACGGCGCGTGGCTGGCGGGGGCGCGCAAGGTGATGGTGCCGCACCGCGACGTCGCCGTGCGACTGGCGCGGTACTTCCCCGACGTTCAGTTCACGGAACGCCGGCATCTGGAAGCGCTCACGCTGGCGCGCCCCGTCAGCGCTCGCTACGCGGCGGGAGAAGTCCTGCGAGTGGCCATCATCGGCATGATCGGCGTCCACAAGGGCTCGGAGATCCTGCTGGGGTGCGCCCGGGACGCGGCGG
>Ga0137375_10010297_pt1 | contig 11076 bp, 8 predicted proteins | sample SagtaG_24_FD_104936 | JGI IMG/M metagenome (GOLD analysis project Ga0137375, IMG submission 104936) | Vadose zone soil microbial communities from Sagehorn Ranch, Mendocino, California, USA - Sage1_R_113_16 metaG | ecosystem: Environmental > Terrestrial > Soil > Vadose zone | place: USA... | reverse complement strand
CCGCTCGGCCCGAAATGCTCGACATCGAGGCGAATCTCGTCCTCGAAGTCGACTCCGTCGGCGTCGCCACGGCGCAGCTGCGCGCCGCTGCCAAACGCCTGGATGCGGTGATCGTCGAAGACAGTCTCACCGAACAACCGGGGAGCACGACGGCGCGAATGACCATTCGAGTCCCGACCCACGAGGCCGAGAGCTTTTTCGATGCCGCGAGCGCGGTCGGTCGCTTGCGGTCGCGGCAAGTGTCGGCGCGGGAGATCGGAAAGGAGTACTTCGACGCCGAGCTTCGTCTGGAGAACCTGCAGACGACGATGCGACGCTACGAAGAGATTCTGAAACAAGCCAAAAACGTCGACGAGATCCTGCGGATCGAAGGAGAGCTCGGGCGTCTTCGGGCGGAGATCGAGCAGACCAAAGGCAACCTGCGCTGGCTCGCCGATCGGGCCGCGCGCGCGACGATCCACATCAACCTGGTGATGCGCGGCCGCGAGATCGCGGCGCCCACCCCCGAGCCCATACCGGAAGCCAAGTTCTACCCCGGCCTCCGTCTGACCGAGCTCACCGATCTGCGCGGTGAGCAAGGCAACACGAGCTACCTCGGCGCCGGACTCTCCGCCAGGTTTTCGCGCGGGTTCGCCATTCAGGTCGATGGGCTTCGCCAGTCGGGCACCGGATCGCCGACCAAGGGGCTCGACGTCCTCTTGCTCACGATAGGCGGCGAGATGTATTCGGACTTTTTGGGCGGCGGAAAACGGAAGTATTTGAACCCGTACCTGGGATGGACTGTGGGATACGCGCGGTTCACGGGCCACAACGAAGCCCTCTTGGGTGTCACGCTCGGTCTCGAGCTTTGGAAGTCGAAGGCCGTCGTGATCGGCGCCGAGGCGCGGGCCCTTGGTCTGCTCTTCGGCTCCGACGGTTCGCATGCCGCCGTGCAGCCCGTGCTCGGTGTGAACGTCGCATTTTGAGTCGGCGTGGACCGAGCACATCCGGCTCTCTACTTGTGCTTTTGGGTCGCCGGTAGTGTGGGCGGCTGCCGGACCGCCGTTCAGGCCTCCTCACAATCTTCCGCCGAGCGCGCGATCGATGCAGCTCCAGAACATGAGGGCGCGACCACGCCCGCGGACTCGCGGCCTGGAACGAAGTTGGCGCCGATCGAGACCGATTGGTGCATCGACACGGTCAACGCACTCGACGAATCGACCTGTTACGTGCTGCCGGACGAGCCGACTGAAACGCTCCTCATCTATCTGCATGGCATCGTCCCGCCGATACCGACCAGCCCACAAAAGACGAGCGTAGAAACCGTCGTCGCGAATGCGGCGCGCCGCGCCCGCGTGGCCGCACTGATCCCACGCGGTCAGGCTGGGTTCGGGCCCGGCCGTCGCGAAAACTGGTTCGGCTGGCCGACGAGCGAGGCGAAATATCGGGAATACGCGCCGGCGTTCGTCGCGAGCCTCGCGGAGAAGCGCAAGAAGCTCGAAGACGCCTCCGGCATCACCTTCTCGCGCACGTACATCGCGGGCTCCTCGTCGGGCGCGTACTTCGCGGCCCTGCTGGCGCTGCATGGAGGGATCGCAGCGGATGGTTTCGGGATCATGTCGGGCGGTCGGGGCGCGAAAACAGCCGAGCTCGGTACACTTTCATCCAAGCCCGTCTACATTGGCTTCGGCAAGTACGACCGCGGCGTGCGGCTCGGTGCGCTCGCACTCGCCGAGATCTTTCGCGCCGCGCGTTGGCCCGTGCGTATGGGAGAGCACGCGGTCGATCACGGAGCCAAGGAAGTGTACCTCGACGAAGCCTTCGCCTTCTGGCGCGAGTACGGGCGCTGAATCGCGTCCGTCGAAAGAAGGTGGTGGGCCGCCCTCGAGAGGGCGGTTTCATGTGATGAACTTTTCTGGTCCTTCTAGAATGCGCGTGGATCCACGAGATCCACTCGATCCCATTCATCCATGGAAATCGGATCTATGAAATCCGATCGCGCTCGCTACGGGGCGCGAACGAAAGAGGCTTCTCGATTGAGGGCGATCCGCGAGCGATGACGAATGTCGAACGCTTGGCGCTTTCTTTGCTAACGTGGTCATACCGCATTCCACGAATTCGTTACCTAAGTCGTGCTAGGTAGTGGCTTCGCTTCTTAGGTTTACGAACGAGGAGACCTCCCCCATGACCAACTACGAAGCGGCGAGCCACAGCGAAACGGACGACGATCTCTGGCACGTTCAAATGAACAACGGTGACATCTGCCTGATGACACTGGACCAGCTCGACGACGCGTTTCAGACGAGTGTGATCGACGAAGAAACGTACGTCTGGCAGGAGGGCGCGACGGATTGGGTGACGCTGCGTGACATCGCCGGTATCGACTCCGACGAAGAGGTGAGCGTCGACATCTCGCTGCCCGGCGGTGCCGAGCTGCAGGGCTATCCGTACGACAATGGGGCGAGCCACTACGCGTCGACGGAATCGGCGTGGCCGCCCGCTCCGGTGGTGTCGGCATGGCCGGACACCAGCTACGCGCCGCCTTCGGCGGGAAGCCAATATGCATCGCGCGGCTATGCGCCCTACAGCACCGCACCCGTCGCCAGCGACATCGGCGACATGGACTTCGACATCGAGCCGGTCAACTTCCGATCGCGCAAGCGTTCCGTATTCAAGTGGGTGTGCGTTCTCGGCCTGATCGGCGGCGTCGGTTTCGGAATCAAGAAGTACAATTTGTATCACTTCTTGCCCGTACAGAATGGTCTGCCCGCTTGGGCGACCGCCGCCGCTGGCAATCCGAATCCCGCGACCCAACAGCTCAGCACCCCTCCCAGCCAGCCGCAGCCCGTCGCCGCACCGGCGCCTCCGGTCGTCGAAAAGCCGGCAACGCCGAGTGCAGACTCCAAGGATCGCCTGTCCGACGACCAGAAGCGCGCTCTTGCCGACGCCGACAAGACCCATGCCGAAAAGCAGAAGCAGAAGCAGCTTCAACGCCAACAAAACCGGCCGGCGCCGCGCGCGAAGACGACTTCGATGGGCAATCCGTTCCACAAAGGTGGCAGCCGGTACGATCCTCTGAACGCGAGTCTCTGATTCGGTTTCGAGTAAAAAAATTCAGTCGTTCGCCCCGCGGGTGATTCTCTTCCGTGCGCAGCGAAAGCGATTCGGTGATCGGACGCCGCGTCGCCCAACATAGAAGTGCGTGTCGCGTCCCTCGAGAGGATGGCTCATCGTTCTTTTGCCGGCGATGCTCGAAGGGTGCATCGGCCAGATCACAGAGGACGATCGCGGCAGTGAGGGTGGCGCTTCAGGGCTGGGTGGGCGCCCAAGTACGACGGGAACCGCCGGTACGACGGGCACGACGGGAACAACGACCACGACGGGCAGTGGAGGAGCTACCTCCACGGGGGGCAGCGGCGGGGCCACGTTACTCGACGCGAGTTCGCGTGACGCGGGCGGGGTCTTCGACGGGAGTGCGCGCGACGTGTTCGTCGCCGACCGAGGGACCAATCCTCAGGGCGTGCTCTTCCACGTCGCCAACCACTGTCCGTTCGACCTGTGGGTCCACGCCGCGGGACAAGAAGGCATTTTGCAACCGGACAACGCGGAGCTGCGAACCGGAGCGACACAGGATTACATCGCCCCCGATCATTGGTCGGCCGGCCGCGTCACCGCATATTTGGGACAGCCGCCGCAAAACGAAATCGACAAAGTCGAGATCACGACCACGGTGCAGTTCGGGGCCAAAGTCATCAACTACAACATCACGTACGTCGATTGGGTGGGCCTGCCCATCGAAATGGTTTCGATTGGTGGCGGCGGCGATTGCAAACGCGTCGGTTGTTACGTGCAGGAAAGCGCTATCTTGTCCGGGTGCCCCGACGGTCTGCTCGCCGATCGTCGGTGCCTGTCGGCGGGGAAGTATTGCGCCATTGCCACCAACCAGAGCAAGCCCTTTTGCCATGCTCTCGACGCCAAGATCGCAGAGTGCGCGCAGGATTCCAAATACGTCGGATGCAGCGGCGCTTCAGGCACCACCACCCCTCAGGTCTACGGATGTTCCGCCTTCTTCGGGGGTAGTCCCAAGTGGTGCGCGGCGCTCAACCGAGGCATGCTCGCCGATCCCGACAATGCGAACATCTCCCTTTATTACAAGACGACGCCGTACAACAACTATTCGAAATGGGTGCACACCGTCTGTCCGGGAATCTACGCGTTCCCCTACGACGATTACGGCAAGACCAACGAGAGCGGTTTTCACTCCTGCATCAACGGCAGCCAGCTCAATATCACGTTCTGCCCTGCCGGCTGAGGCTCGCGTCCGATCCGCGGTTCATCGCGGGTGAGTCGGTGCAAACGCGACGGTCGTGCTCTCCAGCATGTACTCACGTTCGTCTTGTGCGTCGAAGCCGCGGGCCTCGATGCGAATGCCGTCGTTGTCTGGGACGACGAGCAGATAATTGAACGGTCGCGGCGAAACTCCGGCGAACGAGTCGGCGGGTTCGGAGGGTCGCGGAGGGTGGAGTCGTCCCCGCGGACCGCCTCCCCCCGCCGAAACGATGAAATGCTTGTTGGCGACCACGAAGTGCTCGTAGCCGTGCGCGTGGCCGCTCACCATGGCCAGCGTTTTTCGGGTGCCCACGAACGGCGGCACGAGGTCGCTCTGGACCTTGCGGTCCCCCTCCACGACTTCGCTGTTCGTATAAGGCGGGTGGTGCAGAAAAACCAGAATGCCGCGCACATCGCCATCGGCCTCGAAGACGGCGAGCGTTTGTCGAAACCACTGCGTCTGCTCGGCCCACGAGCTCTCACCGACCTGGTCGGCATTGGAATCGAGCCACACGAGGCGGAGCGAACCGTAGCGCTCCGAATAGTGCGTTCGGCCGGAAAGTCTCGGGAATCGGACGATCGCGTTGCGCATCGCTTGCGGCGCCGATCCCCAATAATCGTGATTACCGAGCGCCGGGAGCACGGGAATGCGTGCCTCTCGGACCGGCTGCATCAGCCAATCGAACCACTCCCAGTGGAGGGCGGAGGAGCCGTCGAAGGTCATGTCGCCGACGATGATGAGAAGGCCCGGATCGGCCGCGGCGATCGAATGGAGAATGCGTTGCGTGGCGCGGTCGTTCACTTCGCGGCCGATGACGCATTCCTGATACGACGTGCGCTGCGTATCCCCTACGATGGCGAGCGGGCGCCCGGGATGCTCGATACGATCCGGGTAGGCGCTGGGCCGCGGGCGTTCGAAGGTGAGCTCCGAGATCGGCGAACAGCGCGGACGATGCTGACAGCCCGCCGAGAGTGCGACACCGAGCAGGCTCGCGAGCCTAAGGTTCAGGCTCCTCCTGAATCGAGCACGGCGCGCACTTTCTTGGCCAGCTCGATGGCCGTGAAAGGCTTCTGCACGAACGAGACGGCGGTGCTGGCAATGCCGTGACGCAAGATCGCGTCTTCGGTGTAGCCGGACATGAAGAGAACGTTGAGGTCAGGTCGGATCGCGGCGAGCCGGTCGGCCAGCTCGCGCCCGCTCATGTGAGGCATCACCACGTCGGTCACCAGCAGGTGGATCGGACCCTGGTGACGTTCGCAGTGCAACAAAGCCTCGCCGGCATCCTTCGCTTCGAGCACATCATACCCGTAGCGTCGCAAGATGCTGAGAACCAGCCGGCGAACCTGCTCGTCGTCCTCGGCGACCAAAACCGTTTCCGTTCCGTGGCGGACTTCGCGAACCGACGGGGGCTCGGAGTGGGGCAATTCGGTGGTTTCCGGCAGAAAAACCTTGAACGTCGTTCCTCGTCCCGGTTCGCTGTAAAACCAGATGGTTCCCCCGCTCTGCTGAGCGATGCCGAACACCGTCGACAGACCGAGCCCGGTCCCCTTGCCCTGCTCCTTGGTCGTGAAGAACGGTTCGAAGATGCGCGCCTGCGTGGCTCGATCCATTCCCACGCCGCTGTCGGTGACCGCCAGCATGACGTACCGACCCGGAGCAACCCCGAGCTGCACGCGCGGGAACTCGGCGTCCAGATCGACGTTGGCCGCTTCGATGGTGAGCAGCCCGCCTTTGGGCATTGCGTCACGCGCGTTGATGGCGAGGTTCAAGATGACCTGCTCGATCTGATGGGGATCGGCCTTGATCTTGCGAAGCCCCTCGGGCGTGCGGGTCTGAAGGTCGATGTCCTCGCCGAGCAGCCGCCTCAGCATTTCTTTCATTCCGGCGATCGTCTCGCTCAAGTCGAATACTCTGGGCGAGAGAACCTGTTGTCGGCCGAACGCCAAGAGGCGGCTGGTGAGCACCCGAGCGCGATTACCGGCGCTTAAAATTTCTACGAGATCGTCGCGCATGGGGTCGCCAGCCGCCGACTTCTCGATCAAGAGCGAAGCGTAGGTGAGGATGACCGTCAGCAGGTTGTTGAAGTCGTGCGCCACGCCGCCGGCGAGTTTGCCGATAGCGTCCAATTTTTGGGCTTGCCTCAGTTGTTCTTCGAGTTTCTTCGGTTCGGTCACGTCGAAGATCGCACCCATGACGAACCGAGCTCGCCCCGCTTCGTCGCGCACCGCGAGCGCGTAGTTGTGAACCCAGATGATTTTGCCGTCTTTACGCACCGCACGGTATTCGACGCGGATAGGGCTGCCCTGTTCGGCCGGGAGAAAAGCCTGCTGATGGCCGAGCACTCGCTCGCGATCATCGGGGTGGATCCGCTTCTGCCAGAAATCGGGATCTTCGATGGCCTCGGTGGGACTGAATCCAAACAATGATTCGACCTGCGGGCTGACGAACGAAGGCGTGCCCGGCATCTCGAGCGAGCGGTAGTAAATCACCGCCGGAATTTGCTCCACCAGCGTGCGGTAGAGAGATTCCGTGGCTGCTACCCTTCGGTAGAGAGCAGCCTTTTCGTAAGCGAGCTGAACGTGCATCGCCAGCAGAAGCGCCTGCTCTTCGTCGTCGCGATCGAAATCGCGATGATCGGTCCTGTCCGCCACCCATAGCCAAACGCGCGCCGAGGGTGCCGCGTCCTCCTTGATGATCAAGACGCGCCCGAAGGGTCCGGGCAATTCTTGCAATCCGAGCAGCCGAGGATCGACGGCGCGCTGGCGGAGCACCCCCTTTGCCGTCTTCATGTCCGAAAGGAGAGCCGGCAATTCAGGAAGCTCGAGCACCGCGTCCCACTCGCCCCCGGCTACTGCGCACAACGTGAGCGATGCGCTGTGCTCGTCGACGACGGCGACCGCGGCGCAACGCACATCGATCAACTCTTTGGCAGCGAGCGCCGCCGAGGAAAGAACGCGCAAGGGGTCGCATTGCGTGGCAATCGTGCGACATTGCTCGAGCAGCATGGGCTTTCGGTTGGAGCCGATTGTGCCGAGCGGTGTGGCCCCCTCATCCATCTGTTCATGAAGTTAGCATCACTGATGATGCGTCGACAATGGGCAGCCCGCCGACAAGCTAGCCGCCTTGCGTCAAAGGCCCACGCTTGTCAGCGGCGCCACACCTCGCGTAACGTCGTCCTGTGCAGGGGCGAGACGTACGAATTCCGTTGGGGGGTTCCGAGACGGACCTCTCGGTGTACGCCGTTCTACCGATGCATGCGCGGCGGGGAGTCGTCGTCCTGCACGAGCTCTTGGGGCGCCAACCGGAGATCGATCGTGTCGTGCATCGCTTTGCCGATTCCGGGTACGCCGCGGTGCTTCCCGACCTGTTCGCCAGCGGTCCGACGCTGCTGTGTGTGCGCAATCTGATTCATGCTTGCTCGACGGGAAGCGGGCCGCCGGTCGATCGGGTCTTGCGAGTACGACAGTGGCTCTGCGAAGAGGCGCACATTGCGCCTGCCAACGTCGGCCTCATCGGCTTCTGCATCACCGGGGGCTTCGTGCTCGCCATCGGCCGGGGCTGGGGCGCGGTGTCGGCCAACTATGGAGCCATCCCCAAGCCGGAGCTGATGCAGGGCATCGCGCCGGTCATCGCCTGCTATGGTGGGCGCGATCGAGTCTTCGGTCATCTCGGCAACCGGTTGAAAGAGACACTGGAGTCGCTGGGAGTCGAAGCGGAGGTTCACTGCTTTCCCGAAGTCGGCCACTCCTTTCTGACCGACGGCGAGCACCCGGTGCTCGAACGGCTGACGAATCCCCTTCTGCACGCTCGTTACGACGCCACCGTCGCCGACGAAGCCTGGAGACGGATTCTATCGTTTTTCGACAGGCACCTGTGATCCAGAATGGCGGCTGAGCGCTTGACGGGTCGATGAGTTCTTGCGACAAGATCGCATGGCAACGCATGCAGTTTCGTCTGCGGGAGAGGCGCCTCGTTTCGATCTGAAGGGGCAGGTCGCGCTGGTGACCGGCGCAGCACGGGGGCTCGGCAACGCTTGTGCGCTCGCACTCGCGCACGCCGGCGCAGATATCGCTCTCGGTTTGCGGGACGTGCGCTCGGCGGGGGAGCTCGCGCAGGCCATTCGTGCCCTCGGCCGCCGCGTCCTTCCATTGCAAATGGAAGTGACGCGCATGTCGGAAATCAAGAGCGCGGTGGCCGAAGCGATCGGTCACTTCGGTCGCATCGACATCTTGGTCAACAACGCCGGCATCGGGCCGCCCAACCCGGCCGAGCTGGTGACCGAAACGGACTTCGACCACACCGTTGCGGTCAACCTCAAAGGTACCTTCTTCGTCAGCCAAGAAGTAGGCCGCACGATGATCGAAAAACGCGGTGGCAAGATCATCAACTTGAGCTCGCAAGCGGGTTTCGTCGGTTTGCCGACCGAGTCGGTCTACTGCATGACCAAAGCGGGGATTGCTCACTTGACCAAGTGTCTCGCCGTCGAATGGGGCAAATACGGCATCAACGTGAACGCCGTCGCTCCGACTTTCATCCGCACGCCCGGCACCGTCAAATGGCTGAAGGACGACGCCTTCCGCACCGATCTCTTGTCGAGAATCCCCCTCGGCCGCGTCGGCGATCCCATCGACGTAGCGGGCGCGGTCGTCTTCCTCGCGTCCCCCGCCGCCGCACTCATCACCGGAACGACGCTCCTCATCGACGGCGGCTTCACCGCGCGCTGACCTCTTTTGGGCCGTCAACCTCATCGAGGTTCGCACGGTAATCGTTCATGGCACGTATGCCCGCGCAATCCCGTGTCACAAGGGCGACACGATCCGGATCGGCCACTTCCCGGACATCCGCGCGAGGGACGTGCTTCGGTAGGCCGTTCGATTCGCTACTTGTACGAAGGACCGACAAGCTCGAACAGCCGACATGCTAGCATTGCCTTGTGCGGTCGACTGCGATCATTCCACACTTCGTCGAGACCATGGACGAGCGCGCTCGAATGTTGGGGGAGCTCAAGGTGGTGCTCGACGAAGTCGGCGCCGAGCAGGTGCTGTGTCATTCTGATCTTGGGTGTTGATTCGCTATTTCGCGACCTTCATCACCGTGCCGCTTTCGATGTTCGTCCAATAGACGCTCGTATCATCGACCGCGATCCCGCCCGGTCTGGGCTGTCCAGCGGCTAGAGTGAGTGGCTTACTTCCGGTAAGGGCAATCGTCGTCACAGTGCCATTCATGGCCGGCACCATGTTGTTGGGATCGCTGGTCCAGTAGACGTTCGTAGCGTCGGAAGTCATCGAAAATGGCGTGAGATTATCGGGGCCGACCTGCAGCGATGCAACCGTGCTTGGCATGCCACCACCGCTCGGAATTTTCATCACCTCGCTGATGCCCGGATCGTCGTTTGGTCTGGCGGGATCCGCACGCCCGCTCATCCAAAATACCGCACCAGCGCTGGCGGTGATCCCTGCGGGCAAGAAAAGACCAGAGGCCAATACTGCCGCGGGCCCCCCGTTCTTACCGATCTTCACGATCGCTCCCGGCTTCGCGGTCGTCCAATAGACGCTGCCGACATCGAGCGTGATGCCGAAGGGTATCCCCTGATCCGAGGCCAAAATGACCGGATCACCACCTTCGATGGGAACCTTTTTCAGACTGCCCAACGAATTATCGTCGCCCATTTCTGTCCAGTAGACACTCGCGCCATCGACGGCAATGCTGCCACAACGAGAAAGACCCGAGGCCATGGGTACCGGGCTTCCTCCACCAAGTGGGACTTTGATGATCGATCCCTTCGCGGTGTCGCTCCAGCTCGCAAAGTAGACGTTCGCGCCATCGACAGCGATGCCCCTTGGATTCGCAATTCCGGACGCAAGTCGGATGGGTGTGCCTCCGTCCGTCAAAAGCTTGCTAATTGTGCCGTCGTCACTCGTCCAGTACACGAAGTCACGATCGACTGTGATGGCCAGAGCGGCTCCGGTCAGTGAGCTCAAACCTGAGGCTAACTTGATGGGCTGACACAACCCGGATTGGCAACTCGTTCCCCGGCAGTCGTGTCCACATGCTCCGCAATTGTGACTGTCGATGGTCGTGTCCGCATTGCACGCGCACTGTCCATTGCTACATGTGGGTCGATCCGCTGGACAAGAGCCGGTCGCTAAGTTCTTCCAGTGCCCGCTCGCATCGCAGAATTGCGGCGTGTTCTCGGCGCAGCGCGACGGAGTAGCGTTGGGTGTGCACTCGGCACAGGCGTTGTTGACGCAGAAAAGCGCGACACCGCCGGTGGTTCCTGGGCAGTTCGTACATGCTGGGCCGCACTGGGTCGCATCGACGTCGCTCGCGCAAACGCCGTTACAGAGGTGGTAACCAGGACGGCATTGGATCTCGCATTGATTGTCCGCGCACACTGCGTCTGCGTTGGTAGCTCCTGGGCATTCGTGGCCGCATGTCTCGCAGTTCTGCGGGTCCTTCGATGTGTCGGTGCACAGTGCGCCGCACTGCGTGAAGTTGCATCCGCCTTCCTGGGCTGCACCATCGGAGGCGTCCCGCTCCGGAGCGGGACAGTTACGAAGTTCGTGGCACGTTGGCGGTTCCGCGCAGTTTGTGAGCGATAGCGACGCTGAGGCGACGAAGCTCAGCAAGATGGGAAAGGAGCCGATGCGATTCATGGAATCCTGTAGATGACGCGTAGTTGCGTCCACCGAGCGGGTCAAGTCGCGGTTCCCTTCAGGAATACCGTCGTTGAACAAAGCCGCTACGCGGCGGGGTGGTGACGAGGG
>Ga0137375_10010289_pt1 | contig 11082 bp, 14 predicted proteins | sample SagtaG_24_FD_104936 | JGI IMG/M metagenome (GOLD analysis project Ga0137375, IMG submission 104936) | Vadose zone soil microbial communities from Sagehorn Ranch, Mendocino, California, USA - Sage1_R_113_16 metaG | ecosystem: Environmental > Terrestrial > Soil > Vadose zone | place: USA... | reverse complement strand
GCTGAAGTACCTGCTGGACGCCGTCAACGGGATCTACCTGCACCAACGTCAGCTTTGGGACGAGCCGACGGCCGTGGCCGTCCTGGCGGCCTGGGGAGCCTTCGGAATCCTCGTAGCGATGCGGAAGTTCCGCTGGGAGCCACGCGAGGGTTAGACCCGGGGCCTGCTGGTTATACGCCTCTCAATGCAGGTCGAACAAGCCATCGCGTTCGCCGTCGAGCAAGAACCGGCCTGCCTCGAGATCCGCATCAACTTCGGCGTTTTCGCCGGGCGCGACGCGACCACCGCCGAGCTCGAGGAGCTCGGCAAGCTGCTGGTGCCCGAAGCGGGTGAGGTCTCGATCGTGGGCGAGGAGTGGCATGAGATGACGGAAGACGTCGAGGTCGTCCTTCATCAGGTTCGCGTTGCCGTTCGTTCCGAAGCCGTGCCGGACAAGCCGGGGGAGCGGAAGGAGTTCTCCAACCGCCTTGTCACCCTCGCCGAGATCTGGGCGCGGGACTGCATCAACCAGCGCCACGGGGAGATCTCCGACCTCTAGTAGTCGCCGCGAAAGCTTCGCTTTCGCGGCGTTTGAGGGACGGCGCTTTCGCGCGGAACGCGCGCGGGCTCGGCCCGCGCGCTCCAAGGGTGGTCGGGGGAGGTCTACGTCCGTGCGACGCGGCGAGGCTTCGCGTCGCCGCGTCGCATCAGTACGCCTGCGCGTAAGCCGGCTTCGCCCGGCTTACGCTCCGGCCTTTGGGGTTGCGGCCACTCGGACGCCCCCTGATCAGCGCGCCCTTGCGGCACGCAGCGCCATGCCGGCCAGGCGCGCCGGCCGGCCCGCTTTGCCGATCACGTCGTCGAGCGCACGGACCAGATCGACGATGTCCTCCTCCGACAGGACGAGCGGCGGCAGCCCCTTCAGGACCGGCAGCTCGTGGCCGGCGACCTGCGAGAGGATGTGGTGCTTCGTGAAGAGCGGAACCACCACGAGTTGCGCGAACAGGCCGGTCTGCATTCGTTCCAGCACACGCCACGAGAGGCTTCCCGACTCCGGCTCGGCGAACTCCATCGCCCACATCAATCCGAGCCCGCGCACCTCGCGGACGACGTCATGGGCTTCTGCCAGCGACCGCGTGCGTTCCAGCAGGACGTCGCCGAGCCGGGCAGCGCGCTCGACCAGGCGAGCCTCGTCGAGCTCGTGCAGGGTCGCCAGCCCGGCCGCCATCGCGAGATCGTTCGGCGCGAACGTCGAGCCGTGGCTGACCGAGTGCTCGAGCGAGTCGAACACGCCGTCGTAGACTCGCTGCGCCATGAGGAGTGCGCCGACGGGCACGTAGCCGCCTGAAAGGGACTTCGCGACAGTGACGAGGTCGGGCTCGAGGCCCCAGTGCTCGAACGCGAACAGCTTTCCGGTCCGGCCGAGGCCCGTCTGCACCTCGTCGACCGCGAAGAGTGTCCCGTACGAGCGGCAGAGCTGCTGAGCCGCTGTCAGATATCCGTCCGGCGGCAGGTACACGCCGTGCCCCTGGACCGGCTCGACGAGGAACAGTGCGACGTCCTCGCTCCGCAGCTCCTGTTCGAGCGCGTCGAGATCGCCGAACGGGACCTGTGAGAAACCCGGGAGCAACGGCCCGAACCGCTCCACAAAGTGCGGCCCGCCATTGGCGGACAGCGAGCCCAGCGTCAGTCCGTGGAAGCCGTGCACGGCCGAGACGACACGCGCCCGTCCGGTCGCCGCGCGCCCGAGCTTCAGCGCAGCTTCGACCGCCTCGGTCCCGGAGTTGGTGAAGAGCACGCGCGCGAGGCGGTCAGGCGTGCGCTTCAGCAGCTCCTCCGCCAGCAGGCCGGGCAGCAGCGAGACGCCGAGCTGCACCGATCCGGGCGTCTCGAGCTCCAGCGCCTCGACTAGCGCGGCACGGACATGCGGGTTGTTCCGCCCGACGTTGAACATCCCGAAGCCGCCGAGCAGGTCGAGGAAGCGGGTTCCGTCCTCGTCGTAGAGGTACTGCCCTTCGGCGCGTGACCAGACCCGGTCGAACCCGATCGTCCTCAGCACGCGCATGAACTGCGGATTGATCCCGCGCGCGTAGAGCTCGTAGTCCTCACCCGAGCGCTCTTCGAGCAGCTCCTTCAACACGTGCGGAGCGTAGCGCTCCCGAAATGACGAGAGCCCCGCTGTTGCGGGGCTCTCGAGTTGTCCACGGGAAGCGCGGAACTACTTGCCGTGGCCCTTCCCTTTACCGCCCCCATGGTTCGAGTGGCCGTTTCCATGGGACGAGTGGCCCGACTTGCCGTGATTCGTGTGTGAGCTCGTATTCGTGTGCGGGTGCTTCTTGGGCTTCTTGTTCTGAGCGCCCGAGGACGTCGCTGCAACCGTCGTCGACGGCGTCGTCGAGGTGACGGCCGTCGTCGTGGTCGTCGTCGGTGCGCACGCACCCTCGGTGTCGCCGTGAGCGACATGCGCGGCGACCGCCGGACGGGCGATCGTGATCGTGTGCGACTTTCCTGATCCGGTCATGTGGCAGACGGCGACCTTTTCCAAACCGAGGCCGAGGCCGTTAGCTTCGGCCGGGCCACCGGTTCCGGTAGTCGTCGTCGCCCCGCCGGTCGTCGTCGTTGCGCCGGTCGTCGTGGTCGACGTGACGGTGCTCGTCGACGTTGAGGTCGACGTCGAGGTCGACGTCGAGCTGGAACTCGAAGAGGTCGAGGTCGAGGTCGACGTCGGGGACGGCGCAGCCGAGAGGGTCGGCGAGGGCCCGGCCGTGATCTGGGCGAGGCCGACGCCGGCGGCGGCCGCGAACGCGAGACCGACGATCGCTCCAACGATGGAGCGGCGGCTGAATCGGCTGAATCGTTTCTGCACGGGGGAATCCCTTCCGTTCGAGGGCTGTCCTACGCCCCTCAGTCGCCGCCGGGCGCCGAAACTTGCGCTCCGCTACTTCGTGAAGGTGAAGCGGGCCCGGCGGGCCGTGCCGTCGCGCAGGGTCACGACCAGATCCCAGCACGTTCCTACCCAGGCCTTGGAGGTCGCCGCGAGGTAGGTGTAGCGGTCGGCCGAAGCGTTGTAGGAGAGCGTGCCGTCCGCGCGGGACGGGCCGTCCAGGGCGCCACACGGAGCCCAGCCAGGTGAGCCGGCCGCGAAGATGTCCGAGCCCTGATCGCCGTGGAGCGAGAACTTCACTGGGATCTTGTCGCCGGCCTTCATCGACGTCGCCGCCGGGTAGGCGGCGATCGGAGAGCCAAAACCGGCGAAGTCGTACAGGACCGAGTACGAGTGCGTCTCACGCGCCACGTTCCCGGCGCGGTCGTAAGCCGTGACCGTGAAGGCCTTGATCCCAAAGCTCGAGGTGTCGATCGGAGCGCCGCTCCCAATGTTCCCCTTGCAGCTCTGGATGCCCGAGCCGTTGTAGTCGTCACAGGAGTACGCAGCCCAAACCTGCTCGCCGAGCGTGTACGTCGCTCCGTTGGCCGGTGATGCGAACCAGATCGTCGGCGGTGTGCGGTCTGCAACCGAGTAGTGGATCGTCTCCTGGTCGACGTTGAATTCCTTGTCGACGGTGGTGACGGTCAGAGAGAAGGTGCCGATCTGGCTCGTATCGATCTGCGCCCCGACCGGAAGCGTGCCGGCGCAATAGCCGTCGTAGAGCCCGAGCCCTCCCGGATCGTCCTCGCACGAGTAATCGGCTGTGACAAACGAGCCCTGGTCGAAGACGGTGCCGTCAGTCGGCGTGAGGAAGATGACGTGCGGCTTCGTGATGTCGATCACGGTGTACGTCGCGGACTTCGTCGTCTGCCGTCCCTCGTAGTCGGTCGCAGTTACGGAGACCGTGTGCGGACCGGCATGGAAGGTGTCGAGCTTGGATCCCATCGGCTGGCTGCCTTCGCAGGAGACGATCGCCGACACCGGTGAGACGCACAGGAACCCGAACGTAACGTCGTACCCCTGCGGGTAGGCCCAGCCGTCGTCGAAACTCAGGTAGACGATCGGGGCGCTGTCGTCGGCGTATGCGGCGGCCGGCAACGCGACCAGCGCGACTGCGGCAAGAGCGGCGACGAGGAGACCCCTGCGCATGGAACCGTCGAATCTTGGGACGACCCGGCGCCGCTCGTATCCCCCGGTGGGGGGAGAAAGACACGGTGTTTCAGGTCTGTCTCAGGCCCTCGGGCCCGAGCTGCGGACGAGCCACGCGACCTCGCCGCGCCTTTGCACCTTCAGCTTCTCGAGGATGCTGTGCACGTGGTTCTTCACGGTCGTCACCGCGATCGAGAGCTGGGCCGCGATCTCCTTGTTCGACAGCCCTTGCTCGATCAGCTCGACCACCTCGAGCTCCCGTGACGTCAGAGCGCCGACCGTCCCGGTGCGGCCGTTTTCGGACAACGCGGCGACCCGCCGCATGAGCGTCGCGATCACATGCGGCGATGCAAGCGGCTCGTCGCGAACAGCACGGTGCGTCGCGTCGGCGAGGTCGTCGAGCGACGCGTCCTGCAGGACATAGCCGATCGCGCCCGCTTCGATGCAAGCGAGCACGTCGCGATCGGCGTCACGGACGCCGATCGCCAGGAGCGGCGTCTGCGGAGCTGTCGCCGCGAGCTCCCGCAACGCGGCGAGACGTGGGCCTCCCGTGACGTCCACGAGGACCACGTCGGGATCCGCCGTCCGGTCGACGACTGCCAGCCCATAGCGCGGCAGCGCGCGTGCGACCGCCTCGCGGAAGAGGCCTGTCTCGACCACCAGAGCAACGCGGGGGCGACGGTCGCGTCTCACCGGGCGCGCCGTCCGAGCCGCCGCAGCAACGATTCAGTGCGCGTTACCCCCACGCGTCCTTCCCGTCGTTGCCGAGGTCCGAACGTACGCGGCCGGCAGACGCAAGTCAAGAAGAAAGGAGGGGATCAAAGGAACTAGTCCTTCGCGCCATGCGAGGAGATCCGATTTGCATCGACCGGTCCATGGTCAACCCGCGATGCGCTCACTACCGTCGATGTAGCCGCAGAGCGCCGCGCCCGATCTGGGGCCGGGCCGTAACGCGCTGCGAGTCAGCGACGAGAGGAGGTCAAGGGCGGGGCCCGCCGCCGGCACACCGGAACACCACCCAACGGGGAGGGAAAACATGGCAGAAGGAATCAACCTCGAAGGGCTGCAACAGGACATCCGCGAGGCGGGTGCACTCTGGGAGCCCGGCGAGACGTCGATAACGTCTGACGAGGATCTGGCCAAGCGCCTCGGCTTCACGCCGCCGCCCGGGGAGCCGACGCTCGAGGAGATGGACGCCGCGTTGGAAAGTGGGGCGGTCACCGTCGCGGACGTACCGGCGGCCAGCATCGGCGCTCCTGCGGCTATCGACCTGCGCAATGTCGGCGGCAGGAGCTACGTCACTTCGATCAAGGACCAGGGCGGTTGCGGTTCCTGCGTCGCGTTCGGCAGCGCCGCGTCCGTGGAGTCGACCGCGTCGTACGAACGGCGCGATCCGAGCCTGGTGCTCGACCTGTCCGAAGCACAGCTCTTCTACTGCTGGGCGAAGGCGGAGGGCCGCAACTGCAGCAACGGTTGGTGGCCGGAGCGAGCGCTCATCAACATCCGGGACAAAGGCGTCACGTTCGAGGATTACTTCCCGTACACGGCCGGCGACCAGAACTGCACCGTCAACGCCGACTGGCCGAACCGCAACGCGAAGATCACCTCGATGCAGCACCTGACCTCCACGGCGGCGATGAAGGAGTGGATCTCGACGCACGGCGCCATCGCGGCGTGCTTCCTCGTGTACCAGGACTTCCGCCGGTACCGCAGCGGGATCTATAAGCACGTGTCCGGCAACCTGGTAGGAGGCCACTGCGTCTCGATCATCGGCTACAGCGACGCCGGCGGCTTCTGGATCTGCAAGAACAGCTGGGGCACGGGCTGGGGCGAGTCCGGCTACTTCTGTATCGCGTACGGCCAGTGCGGGATCGAGACGTACTCCGGTCCGTGGGGTGTCAGCGGCGTCGTCCTCACTCAGTGGCTCACGAACCGCCGCGTTCAGGGCCTCTGGGCACATGAGTCGCCGCGCAACGCGTGGGTCTATCTCACCGGCGTCGGTGGTGGTTGGCACAAGCTCTCGCCGACCGACGACGACGTGCTGCTGACGATGCTCGCCGACATGGCCGCCGCGAAGGCGGCATCACGACCGGTGAACGTCTTCGACCAGGGCGGGACGATCAAGCTCGCTTACGTGCTCTAAAGGGAGGGAAACGTGTCAGTGACAGGTACAGAGGCTCGTCCGACCGAATCGCCGCCCGACAGCGGCGCGGGAGCAGGCGCGGGCAACGGCGCGACCGTGGAGGCTCCGCGCGATCTCGACGAGCTCGCCAGCGATCTGATCGCCGGTGCCGCTGCGGGGACGCTCGAGGTCGAGCCGACGCTGCAGCCTCCGACGGCTGCAGGCATCGGCGCAGACGGAATCGGGCTCTGGCTCACGAACAAGCAGGTGGACGCGCTCTACTCGACGTACGCGGCCCGCTTCTCCTGGATGCACGTTGCCGGCGGTCCGTGGCGGCGTTTCTCGCCGGTCTCGGACAGCGGCGTCGCGGCGCTGGCGCTGCTCGCGGCGCACGCACGCGATCGCGGGCGTCCGGTGAATTACCGGGAGGAAGCGGATCAGTTCATCCACGAGATGTACGTCTGGTAGGCGATGATCTCCGGGCGCGGGCGAGCCGTCCGCGCCCGGTTCGCGTCGTGCACGAGTTCACCGATACAGACCGAGTCGATGTGCCGGCAGGCGAGCCGTTCGCGATCGTCCTGCCCGACAACGGACCGGGGGGTTATTTCTGGCGTGTCGCCGAGCTGCCGCCGGCGATCCTGCTGCGGCGTGAAGACGACCTTGCCCCGGGAGAGGGTGCGCCGGGAGCTACGGGCGAGAAGGTGTTCGAGCTCGAGGCAACCGAACCCGGGACGTTCACGCTCCGCTTCGAGCGGCGGCGCGACTGGGAGCCCGGCGCGGACCGTGAGCGCTCCGTCGTCGTCGCAGCTCGCTGACGGCTGCTCGACGAAGGAGAGGCTCCAGGCATGCCTGACGAAATCGGCGGGATCAAGGTTCGACAGGACGAGGAAACCAACGAGATCACACAACAAGAAGTAGAAGAGAATCCGGAGCTCGGTCCCGACCCCTCCGCGGCCAAGGAAGGGGTTCTCGACGATGAGGACCCGGCGGGGTTCGCGGCGCTCGAGATCGAGGCCGCCGAGGATCTCCTTGCCGAAGACGAATCCGAGGGGCCGGCACCGATCAGCCGGCACCAACGACACGCGCTCCGCCTGGCACTGACGCAAAAGGGAATCCGCGAGACGCCGCCGGGCAGCAACGTCAACTTCTACAGCAAATACTTCGGATTCGGCGCGCAATTCTGGTGCGCCGACTTCGTCGCCTGGGCCCTCGACAAGACAGGGAACCAGGACAAGAAGGTCCCGTGGGGCTACCCCTCCGCGGTCGAGAACATCACGCGCTGGGGAAGGCGGAACGGAAAGATTCACAGCCAACCGCAGAAGGGCGACATCTTCACGCGAAAGGACGGGAAGCACACAGGCTGGGTCGTGAGCTCCCAGGGCACGAGCTTCATGACCATCGAGGGGAACACCGACGGCCCAGACGGGAGAGTCGTCTACGTGGCCTCCCACGCCCGGGACTCCTCGAGCGGCATGTACTTCTTCGTGCGCCACCACTGGGAGTAGCCGTATCGTGCCGGCTAGTCGTCATGGAACCGCTCATCACAGGCACGGACTTCATCACGGTCGCGACGAAGGACATCGACGCCGCGACGGAGTTCTACGGCAACGTCCTCGGCCTGCCAGTCGGCAAGCGCTGGGGCCGGATGCCCGCCGTCGAGTTCGAGACCGGCTCGCTCACGATCGCCGTGATGGAGTCGGACGCCTTCGGGATGAAGTTCCAGACGAACAACCATCCGATCGCGCTGCGCGTCGACGACGTTGCCGCCGCCCGCGCAGAGCTGGAGGCACGCGGCGTCCAGTTCAAGGGAGACATCATCGACTCCGGCGTCTGCCACCAGGCCTTCTTCGAGGACCCGGACGGCAACCTGCTCGGCCTCCACCACCGCTACGCACCGCGCGACTGAGCTGTCGCCGGCCTATGTAGAGCTGACGAGCGCGACGGCGCCGATCACCACGCCCAGAACCGAGAGGACGATCTTCCTCCGGCGAGTCATCGGCGTGATCACCGTCGCGCGGCCCTGTCTGCCGGTCCAGGACGCGTAGTGGCGGCCCAGGATCCACTCGCGGAACAGCGCGGCGAGGTACAGCCAGCGCGTGTAGATGTTCACGAGGAACCACGGGACGAACGCGACCAGGGCCTCACGGAGGCCGACGACGGTCGCCACCAGGGTGACGTTGAGCACGACGTGCAGGGCGAAATAGACGGCATAGACGCTCAGGAGCACGCCGCCCTGACCGGTTCCGATCAGGTACGCGAAGAACGCCCACGACCAGAAGAGCGAGACAAGGTCGAACAGCGCGGTTCCGACTACCAACAACGCCTTCGGGTGCAGCAATTGACGCCGGTACTTCGCCATGTTCTGCGCATATCCGGATGCCCAACGCCGCATCTGGGCACGCCAGACGGTGAAGCTTTCCGGGTCGACCGTGAGCGCGACCGCATTGCCCGCGTAGCCGAGCTTGTAGCCCGCGGCGTGCATCGCCCAGGTTGCGTCCATGTCCGCCGAGATCAGGCCGGACGGAAATCCCCCGACCGCCTTGATCACCGGCGTCTTGAAGGCGTACGAAGCGCCGGTGAGGACCTGGATTCGGCCCACCTGTGCTTGGCATAGGCGCCACCACCTGCGGCCGAGCGCGTAGGAGAAGCGCCTGGCGCGGATGAAGAAGCCGCGCGGCTGGAGCGGGAGGATCGTCGAGCAGGTCGCGTCGAAGCCGCGCTCGTTCAGGTCGGCCATCATGAGCTCGATGCAACGCGGCTCTGGACGGGTGTCGCCGTCGAAGCCGATGATGACGTCACTCTCGATCTCCCAGAGAACGACGTTCTGCGCCGAGGCCTTGTCCTTACAGTCGACCTCGACCACGCGCGCCCCGGCTTCTCGTGCACGGTCGGCCGTGGCATCTGTGCAGGCGTCCGCGACCACGATCACCTCGTCGATCGGGTACGACTGGTCCTGGCAGGCCCGAACCAGCTCGGCAATCGACGCTTCCTCGTCGTGCGCCGGGATCAGAACGGTCGCGGAAAGCAACCTTAGTGATGCTGCGAGTGCGCGATGACACGAACGAGGTAACCGATGCTGCCCTTGGCCGACGCGACGAGCGTAAGGACAACGGCGCCGATTCCCGTATGCGGCGGGTGGCCGTACATGTGAAAGCCCTTCTTCTAGGTTTGGCGGCGGTGGAGACGCTGCGGAGGAGGCGGCTGCAGCTGTCTCGAGCCGCACTGACTTTTGTCGGCGCTCACCCGCTGCCGCCTAATCCCAGGATCGGGGGAACGCGTACTGGAAAAGCGGCAAACGAGTGCGACCTACAGTGGTCCGGTCACGAACGCGCGCTCTCGTCTTGAGCCACGTACTACTGGCGCAGCTGGCACCACCTGGCCGCGAACGTGCCGTTGTATCCGTAGAGCTTCCCGTCGCCGTAGTAGCGCTGAGGCACCTTGAAGATGCCGTGCCACACGCCGCCGGGGAACGAGTCCATCCGAGTGAACTTGAGCCAGGCTCCGTGCTTCAGGCCGGCGATCTTCGTGGGCACCTTCGGGTTCCGGAAGATGGTCAAGAAGGCGACCTGCGGGTTGGCGACAGGGCGCCCGACGCTCACACGAGGCTCGTCGGTGACGTGCACCTGGACCAGGTGGCCCGGCTTCGTGATCGTCTTGCGGAGCGTGGCGCACGTGATCTTTTTGCGCCAGACCAGGTACAGGGTGAGGTTGTTCCACTTCCGGTTCCACGCGATCACGGCGCTCTTCGTGACATAGCGGTCTCCGGCGACGACACCTCCCCCCGAGGTCGGCTCGTTGCCCACACCGAGGCGTAGCCGCGGGAACGCCTGCTGCTGCTCCGCCTGCGCGGGCAGCGCTACGACCAGCAGGACCGCCAGCATTACAACGCCTCTCTTCAACACGATCAACGTCATCACCTCATTCCGGGAAGCAGGGCTAGCGGAGGTCCTCGCGGTACGCCACGGCAACCGCCTGAGCCCGGCTGTGCACGTGGAGCTTGCCGAGGATGTGCTCGATATGGATGGCGACCGTCTTCGGGCTGATCGAGAGCCGGCCGGCAATCGCCTTCTGTTCGAGACCGTCCGAGAGCAGCCGCAGGACCTCCACCTCTCGGGTCGTGAGATTTCGATGATTGGCTCCATTTGGCTGGACGCGCCTCATCAGGGCGGCGACACGCGCAACGAGCTCGCTCGGGTCGCAGGGCTTGACGAGATAGTCGTCCGCGCCGACGTGCAGGCCCGAGGAGACGTCGACCGGCTCGGTCCGGGTGCCGGAGACGAACGCGACCGCAAGGGTTCGGCCGAATTCCTCCCGCAGCGCCCGGCAGACCTCGTAGCCGTTCAGCTTCGGGAGCTGGATGTCGAGCAGCACCACGGCCGGCGTCTGCTCTCGCGCGATCCGGAGCGCCTCTTCGCCCGTCGCAGCCGCCACCGAGCGATAGCCGGCCGCATCGAGCAGGGTGCAAACGGAGGCGACGAACAATTCGTCGTCGTCGACGACCAAGACATAGCCGCGCTGGTTAGCCGCAGCCAGCCCTGAACGTGACATCTCTCCTCCTGCTCCGGCACGATAGATGTCGTGCAGGTGGTTGTCTAGGTCGACACCTTAGGGTCGGCCACCTAGCGAAATACGGTCATCGCCGACTAGGCCCCCCACGAAGCCCGCCGTACTGTCGGTGACAGCCGCACGACCGTTCTCAGGGACCCAGGGAGGGCCTAATGAAAGGACGATTTGGACTCGCGCTGGCGGCCGCTGCCAGCGCGTTTTTGCTGTCGATACCGACAGCGCTCGGGGCTCCGGTGACGAAGACGCTGAGCTTTCCGCTGAGCGGCAGCTCATCGACGAACATCTTCTCGCTCGGGCCCTTCCAGTGCTGCACGGTCAGCGTGTTCGACACTGATCTGGG
>Ga0137375_10010286_pt1 | contig 11083 bp, 11 predicted proteins | sample SagtaG_24_FD_104936 | JGI IMG/M metagenome (GOLD analysis project Ga0137375, IMG submission 104936) | Vadose zone soil microbial communities from Sagehorn Ranch, Mendocino, California, USA - Sage1_R_113_16 metaG | ecosystem: Environmental > Terrestrial > Soil > Vadose zone | place: USA... | reverse complement strand
GGCCTCGTGGGCTATCAGCTCATCCCCCGCGTGGCGGCCGAGCTCGATGCCTATCATCTCAGCCCGGGGCTCAAGCGGCAGACGCGGCTGGCCAGTAGCCCCTCGGCCGGCACCGCGCTGGTCGTGACCAATGGCGGCGATGTGGATTTCACCGTGGTGGCGCTGAGCGCCGTCTGGAACTATCGCCTCTTGCCCAGTGAGCAAGTCCCCGAGGGGCGGCTGCAGCTCTATTTCGGCGCGGGCGCGGCCGTGATCCAGACCGATGTGGACGTCACGGCCACAACCTCCTTTGCCCAATTCCGGATGAATGACACCGACTATTCGCTCGGCCCCCAGCTCAAGCTGGGCGGCCGGTGGTTTTTCACCAAGAACCTGGGCGGCTTCCTCGAGCTGCGCTGGACGCATCACTCCTTCACCGTCGAGGACACCGGGGCCAACTTCGCCGGCACCCCCATCAAGCTCAAGGCCAGCAGCACCGTGGACATCCCGTTGGCGCTGGTCGGGCTGAGCTGGCATTTTAAATAGACCCCCGCGCGCGCGGGCCGGCGGGACAGCGAGGCGCCGAATGAGTCAATTGCCGCAGTTCGCCCCTCGCACCGCTCCGCCGCCCAGATGAGCTTCAGCACCGGACATCCTCCGAAGACCGAGCCTCTGACGCCTCCTAGCTCAGAAACCCATACGCGTCCGTGCCGCCCAAAATGCTAATTATACGGAATGGCGGGGGCCGCGGAGGGCCGTGTCAGAATGAAATACTTTGGCCCGGAAGTCCGCGCTGGAATCTCGAGATGGGCCCAATCGGGTGATAGCTTGCAGGCGTCGCGGTATTATCGTGACGAGCGAGATGGTGCGTGTTCTGCCGAATCCCGGCCCGAGCATGCGTCGCGCTGGACGACCTATGCAACCGGACAACGTAGTCCAAGATGGATCACGTTGGGCCGGGTGAAACCACGCTCTGGCCAAGGAGTCTGCTGATTGGAAATCAAGCCTGTTGATCAGACAGTTGAGAAACTCCTCAAGAGCGCGTTCTACCGAATCCCCCGATTTCAGCGCCCCTACTCCTGGGACCGCGAGAACGTCGAAGATTTCTGGAACGACGCCGTTACGGCAGATGACCCTGATTACTTCATCGGTTCATTTGTCGTCTACAAATCTAAGTCGCCGTACGAACCCCTCTTTGTGGTCGACGGCCAGCAGCGCCTTACTACCCTGACACTTCTTCTTGCAGCAGTGCGCGACGACCTCGATGCGCTTGGGCACAGGGCTCTCGCCACCGGCGTACAGCAGCTCATTGAACGCCCTGACATCAACAATCAGAACCAGTACGTGCTTCAGACGGAGACGTCATATCCCTTTCTCCAGGAGCACATTCAGAAGTACGGCGCAGCGGAGCTGTCGAAATCACTGGGTCCGGAGGAGGAGGCCCTCAAGGCCGCTTACGAGTTCCTCCGGAATCAGATCCAGAGCACGCTCACAGGGATTGACGCAGACCAGACGCTCACCGAGCCGAAGAAGGCCGATGCCAAGAAGAGCAAGCTCCTCACGATTCGTGACAAGGCTCTCCGCCTTCAACTGATTCTCATCGAACTTACGAACGAGGACGACGCCTATCTCATCTTCGAGACCCTCAACACGCGAGGCAAAGACCTTACTGTATCCGACCTGGTGAAGAACCATCTCGCGCGTCTAACGAAGCCAACGAACAAGGGGGTTGATGCGACGCGTGAGAAGTGGAACGCCATCCTCGAGCTTTTCGCCGCTTCAACGGCCGAGATCGACATCAATCGCTTTCTTCACCACTTCTGGCTCTCCCGACACCTCTATACCACCGAGAAGAAGCTGTTCAAGGAACTGAAGCACGTGATCACCAAGACCACAGCCAAAGCATTCCTCGACTCGCTCTCCGAAGACGCGAGGATCTATCGCACGCTGTTTGAGCCCGAGTGGCACAAATGGAGGAAGGAAGAGCGTGAACTTCGTGAATCTATCCGCGCCCTGAACCTGCATCGGGTCGTTCAGCCTGTGCCCATGCTTCTCGCGATTCTGCGCGACTACTTCACCAAGGATCTCACCCTAAGGCAGGCAAGGATCATTCTCCGTTCCATGGAAGACTTCCATCTCCAGTTCACCGGGGTAACCCAGCAACGTACTGGCGGGGGTACCGCCAAGATGTACGCGCTTGGCGCGCGGCAGCTCTGCGATTCTGCGAACAAGAACACGAAGCAGCAGGTCCTTAAGGAGTTCCTCGGTAAGCTTCGCGAGAGAGTGCCGACACTGGCGGAATTTGAAGCGGGGTTTCTGGAGTTGCGGTACTCGGAGGAAGCTACAAAGCAGGGGCCTCTAGTTCGGTACATCCTTCGCCGCCTCGACGGGGCGCTCCGGAAGGGAGCTGCCGTTGACTACGATCGGATGAGTATCGAGCACATCGCTCCTCAGAATCCCCCGGCTCAGAGCGGACTCTCTGCGGAGACGGTGGCAGCGATAGGGAACCTCATCCTCGTCCCAGAGAAGTTGAACACGGCGCTAGCCAACAAGGCGTTCACGAAGAAGCGAGCACTCCTCGAGAAGGAGAAGGTTCCCATGGATCCGATCCTTCGAGGGGCAACACAATGGACCCAGTCAGAGATCAACGCCAGGCAGCAGGCGCTGGCGAAACTGTGCCACGAGAAGGTGTTCAAGATCTAGTGGAGTGATCCCCAAAGGCTTGCTCACTGCGAGGAGCTTAGGTTCGCCTCAGCCCGGTACGGGGTGCAAGACCCTTTTCGGTGGTATGCCCCCCCGGGGGCTACCACCAAAAATGTGAAGGTTGGCGACGAAGGGCAGCCCAGCGCCAATCACGGCGGTATGGTATCCTACCTTTCCCTTTATGATTCAACGGCTGACTCTGCGAAATTTCCGAGGTATTCGGAACGCTCAGCTTGAGCTCGCGCCCATCACCATATTGACGGGTGCAAACAATGCGGGCAAATCAACCGTGATGTACGCCCTCGTTACCGCGAAGAATGTCATAAGTAATCCGAATCAGCCCCTCGACAGCTTCTTTAATCTTGGCTTTCTGAACCTAGGCGGATTCAAGCCTGCGGTGTTCATGAAGGACGAGAGTTCCGAGATTCACTTTGGAATTCACTCGGGCGATCCAGAAAAGCAATTCTCGGGTCAGTACGATATAAACCTTGCGAAACGTGGAGGAACTCTCCAACTTGCGCTCGATACTCCGCTCACCCTTCGAGCGTCACTTGAAGTTACGTTTCCCTATGCCCTAGCAGGTGCCGTTTCGGCTACTTTCGAGTACAAGGGTCGGTCTTACCAGCTCAGTTGGAATGGCCTCGCTCCTAACGTTGCACCTGCCGATGGGCAACCCGACGAAACGGTCAAAGAAGTTTCGGCTCTCCTGACTCTGCCAGTTGAAGAGGTCCGCAGAGTAGATATTGTTCCGCTGCGGCGCGGATTCACGAAGCCGGTGTACGCAGCAGCACCCGTAACCGCTCAGCTACTGACTGAAGACGAGATTGCGACGATTCTTTCTTCGGACTCCGATCTCCTTGGGAGGGTTGACCACGCGCTAGAAGCGATCCTCAACAGAAACCTTGTGGTCTTTACGCCCCCCAGCACTGCGACATCGTTTCTCCAGACTCGAAATCGCGAGACTGGGATGACGACAGAATTGGTCAACGAGGGATTCGGTACTAATCAGCTCGTATTTTTGCTAGCCAAGATTCATAGGGACGGGACAGAAGTAGTCTGTATCGAAGAGCCGGAGATTCATCTTCACCCGTCAGCTATCGCTAGATTCGTCGAGCATCTCGTGAACACTGTGAAAGAACCTCTCCCAATTCTCAGAAAGCACTTCGTTATTTCAACTCATAGCGAGCACCTTGTGACTTTCTTGTTAGGCTTGGTGGCTAAAGGTCAGGTGCAGCCAGAGGATGTCGCCATCTACTACGTTTCGCGCCAGCGGTACGAAACGGACTTTGAGCGCTGCGAAGTTTCGCCAAAGGGGCAGGTGAAGGGTGGGTTAAGGGGTTTCTATGAGGCCGAGTTGGAAGCGGTGAAGAATCTGCTCCAAATTCCGGAGTCACCCGCATAGTTGTCCCGAACGAATGGCTGGTTGAATGGATACTGAGTACGGAGACGGCCGAACCCGTCCTCGTTCATCGCTTCCTAGATCTGATAGAAGAGCAAAACCGAATCCTCGCCATTCGGCGGCACGGCAGAGTTTCTCAGAAAATTCTCAGTGCTATGAAAGACTCACAGGGCAGAGCAAAGAGGCTGCGGTTAATACTTTTTGATGAAACCAAAGTGCGATTGCTGGAAGAAGCGGAGATCGCACTTCTCCCTGCTGAATTGCGAGAGGCTACGCCCCCTGACGATCTCTACTTGGTTGAGACGGCATTCTCCGTCCGGCCTACGACACTCGTGACTACAGACGGACAGCTACGCGACGTTGTGAATGCTGGTGAGTGGGGGATTCACGGAATACTGGTCCAGGATTACTTAGGCCTCCCTTGACGAGGATAAATGCCTCGCACCCAACCGCATATACTTCCCACAGCGCGGTCATCGTCACATGACGCTTCACGAGCGTTTCGACGTGGCAACGAAATGGCAACGAAAGTTAGACGAGCCTAAGTATCGTCGTGCCAGGTCGGCGAAGACGGACGGCGTGAATTGGGCGTCGGTCATCCCGCATCGTCAGCCAAGAAGAAGCACCTCAAGCCGACTGAACAACGCCTCGAACATCTCTCCGTCGTGTAGTCGGTACATGTTCGGAGGACCGAAGCCACCTTCTGGAAGATTGGCGGACAGCATGTCAGCCGCGTCGAGCGGCACTGGATAGCGGCCCGCCCACCGCACGAATGTTCCGAGCCGCCTGACAAGGGCTTCCTCATCAATCGTCAGCGACACGCCGAGACTCTTGAGCAGCCCGCCGACGTCGTGGTTTTGCAGCGCCCGAGGAAATCGACCGTGAGTGATTTTGACCTTCTTCCGTCGCATATATATGCCCTTGGCAATTGCCTCAATCGCGCAACCGGCAAGCAGCATGAAAACGGACAATAAGTCGGAGTTCCCCATGCCACGCGGAATCACGAGGGCGCGGTCGGGTTCTCGGAGGGCAAAATCCGCCTCGTGGCGGGAGAGATGCCACATCATCATCGCCGCGACGCGCAGACGCCATGACTCGTCAGCCCAGACATGTCGCGACGTGGCCGAGAAGTCGAACATGTCCAGGATTATCTGGGGGACCGTGGGTTTCGTTTTCTTCACTCGCTTCGCCATGACCGGCTCCTCCTCACTTCCCCTTCGGCCCACGCGGGTCCACGGTGTCGGGGAGGCAGGTGAAGAGTGTCTGTCCATTCGGTCCCACCACACCCGCCGCCTCCATTGGTCCATGGGAAAGTGGCCGCGTCCCTTTTCCCATTGCCTCCCATGTAACTGCGTTTGCCTGCGACCGCTCACGCGCTTTCTCGCACTCTGCTCTCGTTCCTGCGCTCTCCGGTATCCAGAGGCCACCAGTGCTCGGAGCGTAGCGGGAGGCAGGGTTGCTGCTTATCAAATTACTCCACAGCACCCACGCGCACTCGGCGGAGGCTGACGTGGCGACGACGAGCAGAGAGAACGCAACAAGTGAGACCTTTCGTGCGAATCGCATCATCGCTCACCCCCCTCGCACTTCTCCCAGTAGAGACGAACGACCCAGACCGAGACGGGCACAACGCTCATTGCATCTTTCACAGCGGGTGTTTCGGAGCCCAACCCCTTGTAGAGATACGACTTGACCCCGCTGATCAGTTCCCCATAGTTCATGGTGCGAGAGCAGGCAGCGTACTTCTTGTGAATGAGTTTCTCAGCGGAGAGCGCTGTCAGAGTGTCGAGAACTCCATCAACGTAGACAATCTGGTCTGCACTCGACATCCGGAAGAACTTCTCCGCAGTCACTCGTGGACCCTCGGCCTCTGCCTCGGCCGACGCGAATAGCAGCATCAGGACGATGACGAGCCCGACCATGCGCGGCCCTCCCCGTAGCGCTGTTAGCAAGACTGAGCGGTCCCCTAGGCGCTTCTTCAGAGCGTAGGGGAGTCTAGCAGGGATCGCCGCTCGAAGACACGGACCTGGTCTCCGCCCCATCAGGGCGGGGACGTTCGACGAGGAATCAGCCCGTTAGCCGTGGCGTTGCCACCTTCGTTGCCATCCGAGTCTCAAAAGGCCACCCGTGCTCGACGGGTGCTGGCGGCCCTCCTGACGATCGGCTGGACGGTCAAACGTCAGGCCGGCTCCCATCGCACGCTGTCCCGCCCAGACCGAGCTGATTTCGTGTTCGCGTTTCATGACGACGAAGAGATCGGGCGCGGATGCTGGCCAGGCTCGCCAAGCGTACGGCCTGCGGCCCGAGGACCTGTGCTTACCACGCGACCAGATATCTTCGCCCTCGAGCTCCCGTGGAAGACGATGACGGAGAGCGTGAATGCCGAGCTGAGTCGAGGGTGTGTTTGAGTCCCGTCGAATGTGTCCGACTCGATCGGTGCGGAAGCGGGTGAAAAGCCCGGCGAAAACGTGACCGCGGCCAAACACGGGTTCGAAACTCGTCTGGCCCCAGCACGTTCGCTCAAGTGCCCTTAGAAACGTTGAGACTGAATGGGACTCTCTCCCGAGTCGGCGTATTTCTGGGAGTCGTCATCCACCAGTCCAACGAACAGACGGGGCGATCACGGAACCTGATCGAACTCGACCCATCCCCCATTCTGGAGGACCTCGATCGAAGTAATCGGGTGAATCTCCCACAGGGTCATTCGGTACTTGCCGAGGTGGTTGGTGTGTTCGGGATCGAACATTAGCCAGCCTGTGATTCTGACGGGAGCGTCCGTGTTCACCGATGGTTGGAGGCGAATAGGCGTCCACTTGGGATGTGACTGCCGCACACGTGGCGTCGTCTCGACCACGATGGCATCCTTCTCGCCGTCGCCCACCGACTTGACGAGGGCCATGTGCCAGTCCACCTGGCTGGCCTTGGTCCAGTGGCAGTTCGTAGACTCCCCGCTGCCATTCGTCTGGGGCTTGAGCGCGACGAGATAGCCGATGACCCGGACGGCGACTCCCTCGTACGGCCGGATCACGGCCAACTGATCGTCGGTCCAGTTGCTCCGATGCTTGGGGGCGGGGCTCGGATACGGCAGGCCGGCGATGGCGCCCCAGGTCACGTCATGGACCCCGCCTGGCACGTCGGTCCGATTCTTGAGCAGATTGGTCGGCGTATCGCCCCCATCGCCTGAGGGACCACACGTCTTACCATCGCTTGTGAAGGTGGTCTGGTTCGGGGTCGGCTTCTCCCAGTCCTGGGCAACCGCCGTGGCCGTGGTCCCATCCTCCGGCGGGGCTGCGGCAGGTGCCATAGCGGGAGAAGTCGGTGTGGGCTCCCCTTCCGACAGGACCCGGATATTCTGTCCCCAGACCCAGCCCTCTTCCCGGTCCTCGGTGCGGACGTGGTAGTAGCCGCTGGTCTGATCCGGTTCCAGCAACTCGACGGCGTCCGGGGGGATGAGCAGACGGATGGGCGGCTGGCTGGTGGAAGGATCACGCCGGAGGTTGACGTTCCGGGTGACGACGGCTTCCTGGGCCAGGGCAAGGCTAGCCAGACAGGAGATGAGGGCGAGGAGGAGCGCGAAGGCGGCGAATCGCGATCGTCTCCCTGGGCGACTCAATCGTCGCTCGCTAGCGCACCCGAGCTCGGTATCTTTCGATTGGCAGATCCTGGCCATGGTCCATCGGTAGGTCAGCCCGGTGGGTCATGTCAATAGTGATCTTGTGCTTACGCCGTGCGCAGACCGAGCGGACGTGGTGAAATCCGACAGAAAGCCTGTATCCAGAAGTGGACACAATCATACGGCTGAGAAAAGGATTAGGATGTTCGTGTAGTGCTTACCCTTGGCCGGCGCGGAACTGCTCTTTAGGGAGGATGAATGAGCCCATTCAGTGAGGTGGAGGAATTTGTTGTCCGTCACCGTAATTGCGGTGGGTCTACCTTCGATGCGAATGCGCCAACTAGAGACGGCTACAAATTGAATCTCCGGTGTAGATGTGGGATTAAGCTCGAGCGCTGGATCACTCCCTTGGAAGCCGAGCGCGACTTGCTTTGGTCCCGGCTGCTCGGCTTCGAGAACTAGCGTCAACTGTGGAGGGCTCGCGTACGCGGAAAAAGCTGAGGAGAACGGGCAAGAGCTTGGCGCTTGTACTGGATAAGCGGCTGCTCGATCAGTTGCGGATCGACGCTTCCACCCCGCTCGAAGTCTCGACAGATGGGGAGGTTATTGTGATCTCACCCGTCCGGGATCGGCGGCGGACGCTCAAGCTCAAGAAGGTGGTAGCAGAGGCCCACCGGCGGTACCGAGGGGCGTTTAGGCGGCTGGCTGATTCGTGACGGATCAATGCTTCGCGGGCGCTTGAAATCGCATTTGGGATGTCGAGGTCGAGGGCCTCGGCCAGGGTGAGGTAGCGCACTACGCCAGGCGGCGGTAGAGGTCCTCGTTCTTCTTCAGGATGTGACGGGCTGCCTGCTCGAAGGCCTCGTCCGGTTGCCCCAACAGCTCCTCAATGCTCACGCGGACCAGTTCCTCTGGGGAGATTCGCAGGCGGGAGGCCAGTTCTTGCAGCTTGGCCAGTCGGTCATCGGGCAGCGGGATCGTGATGTTGGTCATTGGCGATACCCGGTAGCATTCTACCGCGCCCCGGGCCGGGGAAGACGATCCAATTCGGTGTGAGGAGGCGGGCTTACCCCCCGTCGCGCCACTCGTAGTTGACGAGGCGCAGCCGGTAGCTCGCGCCCGGGTGCTTGATCGGCACCACGAAGTAGGTGCGGGTGAGCAGCGGGACCAGGCCGGGGATATAGGCCAGGGTGGTGTGTGTGACCTGGCCCGAGGCATCGAGCGTCTCTACGACCAGCCGCACATTGATGGCCGCGCGCATGTAGTTGTTGTAGAGATAGCCCTCGATCTCGGGCCGGCCCTTCCTATCCTGGGCCACTTCCCACTCGAAGCGGAGCAGGGGATGGATGCCCGAGGGGCTGCTGATGGCGGCGGCGGGGGCGGGGCAGGCGGCCAGGATCAGTAGCAGCAGGAGCGCCAAGGCCAGACGAATGCGCATCGGGCTTTCCTTTCGCTGCTGATTGGATGCGCCGGATGGGCCCCGGGGTTCAGGTCTGCTGGCGGACCGGCTCGTTGACCCGGCCCGTCGGCTGCGGCGGCGGGACCATGCGGGCGCCGATGCGGCGGGCATGGCGGACGATCTCGCGGAGATAGTCCACCATGGCCAGATAGGCGCTCGAGGCCTTGGGCAGACAGACGCCCTCGATCAGGCGCTCCTCATGGGCGCGGGCGAAGTCGCTGGCCATGTCGTGAAAGCGCAGGCTCTCCAGCTCCACATGCTGGGCCAGCACGCGGTTGCGGGTGAGCGTGACATCGCGCGCGCACTCGAGCAGCTCGCTGGCCGTCTCCATGAGCTGATTGATCTCGCGGGTGCCACGCTCGGTGAAGACCGTGCCCTCGCTCCACATCGTGCGTAGGCAGCGCAGCAGGCCCTCGATGGCATCGCCCACGCGCTCGAGATGGGCGGGGATGAAGGTGAGCCCGGTGGCCGCCGGATCGCCCGCCAGCAGGCGCTCGGTGAGATCCTTCTCGCGCTTGTGCACGCTGCGGCCGATGGCGGCGGCCAGCTCGACGCCGGCGGCATCGTGGCGCCGGTAGGCCGCCGAGGTGAGAGCCAGCATCTCGAGGGTGTCCTGGAACATGGGCGAGAGTAGCTCGGCCGAGGCGCTGACCATGACGGCATCTCCTTGCGGCAGATGGCTTTCCTCGCATCCTAGCGCCGCGGTCAAGGGGCGCCTATCGCGGCTGACCGCGCTGCGTCAGCGGCGGCCGTGGGGCCAGGACCCCTATCATTAAATAACGCGGCGGTAGGACATCGGATAGGTTGGCCACGACTCAGTGCGGGGCCGTGCTAGTGCGCTTGGCCGATTGACTCGCCCGGGGGTATCGACTAGCATCCTCGAAGGCAGAAGCGGTTCCCCAACTCAGAGACGAGAGGGACCCCGGTGGCCGACAAAGCGCAAACGCTGACGGAGCACCTGGCGACCCAGCAGGCCTTTCTCTCCCCCGACATCGCCCCCAATGTCGCCGCCGTCCTCGGCCGCATCGGCCGCGTCGCCGCCGTCATCGCCCAGGAGCTGGCGCATGCCGCCTTCCACGACCGCCTGGGCTATATGGGCGGCACCAATGTCTCGGGCGATCAGGTCAAGAAGCTCGACATCTGGGGGCATGAGACCATGCTGGCCGCGCTGCGCGGCACCGGGGCCTGCGCCGCGCTGATCTCGGAAGAAGCGGGCGAGCCCGTCGAGATCGCCGAGGCCAAGGGCGCCCATGCCCTCGTGGTCTGCTGCGATCCGGTGGACGGCTCCTCGAATCTCGAAGTGGGCGGCTCGGTGGGGACGATCTTCTCGATCCGCCCCTCGCATGGCCAGCGGCCGGCGGGACCGGCCGCGCTCGGGCCCGGCACGGACCAGGTGGGGGCGGGCTATGTGATGTACGGGCCTGCGACCTTGCTGGTCTACACGCTGGGGCAGGGCACGCATGGCTTCACGCTCAATCGCGACACGGGCGAGTTCCTGCTCACCCATCCGAATATCCGCACCCCCAAGCGGGGCAGGATCTACGGGATCAACGAAGGCAATCTGCGGACGTGGCATCCCGGGCAGCGCGCCCTCGTCGACTATCTCAAGACGCCGGACAAGCCGAGCGGTCGGCCGTACTCGCTGCGGTACTCTGGGGCCATGGTGGTCGACGTGCACCGGGTCATGCTGGACGGGGGGCTGTTCATGTACCCGGCGGATTACACTGATCCCGCCAAGCCCAAGGGCAAGCTCCGGCTGCTCTACGAGGTGGCGCCCATGTCGTTCGTGATCGAGCAGGCCGGAGGAGGGGCCACCACCGGCACCCAGCGCTGCCTCGATGTGCTGGCGAAGGAATACCATCAGCGCTCGGCGGTGATCCTCGGCAGCGCGGAAGACGTGGCGCGGGCCGAAGACTTCTACCGCCGCGAG
>Ga0137375_10010280_pt1 | contig 11088 bp, 12 predicted proteins | sample SagtaG_24_FD_104936 | JGI IMG/M metagenome (GOLD analysis project Ga0137375, IMG submission 104936) | Vadose zone soil microbial communities from Sagehorn Ranch, Mendocino, California, USA - Sage1_R_113_16 metaG | ecosystem: Environmental > Terrestrial > Soil > Vadose zone | place: USA... | reverse complement strand
TCACGAGCGAAGCAGATTGCGATTTGAACAAAACCGTGATGGTGAGCGCATCGCGGTACGTGTATTCAGGGCTGAAATCGGAGCGACTTGCTCGTGCCGTGCAGAAGTTCGAGAGGTTAGCGGCTGCGTGACATCATGCGGCTACTGTGTGATCAACCAGACACGGAGGGTTGCCTTTGTGAATAGCTCGATCGCTATCCGCCAGCACACGATATCGACGGACCTGGACCGAGCTTTCGCACAGTTCCTACGCCTGGACGTGGCCAACGGCGACGCGTCAGCCGACACCGTGCTTGGGTACCGCAGTGAGCTGACTGCCTGGGTGAGCTGGTGTGCAGAGCACGCAGTTGACGCCAGGGTGGCCACAGTCGACGACGTCAAGCGCTACCGCGAGGACCTGGTCGGCCACGGCGTCAGCCGACGACCATCGCCCATAAGCTCAACGTGCTGCGGCGAGTCTACGCCGCGGCGGTGGCCGCCGGCCTGCGCGCCGACAACCCGCTGATCGGCATCCGCGCGCCGCGCGATCGCCGCGCGCCAACGTGGCCGATTTGCAGCAGCATGGCGACAGCTGGGCCCTGCTCGTCCATGGCAAATACCACGACCGCCTCATGTTCCTGAGACCTGACGTCGGCGAGGCTGTGCGTGCGTATCTGGCCACACGGGGAAGCGTTACACGCGACGACGTTGGCGAGCCACTGATCGTCGCCGACGGCAAGTTCGCGCGCGACCACCGCCTGAGCCGACGTAGTGTGCGCCACGTCGTCGCCGGCTACCTGCGAGATGCCAAGGTCAAGCGGCCGCGGGTGTCGAACCACGCGCTGCGCCACACCGGTGCCACGCTCGCGTGCCGCTACACGCGCAACCTGCGCGCGGTGCAGAACATGCCCGGCCACCAGGATCCGAAAACCACCGCCCGCTACGGACGCGTCGTCGATCGCGCGAAAATGAACCGCGCGCTCAAAGTGCCAGTGGAGCTGTGAACTTCCGTCGGGCGACCGCGACGAAGTCCATCGGAGCTTTTGTTGATGTCCTCACACGTGTCTATCACGAAGCCCGCAATGTCCGGCATCTCATCAGTGCCGGCTTCCTCGAGCCCACTGCACGGGAGCGCATCAGGAGCCAACCACTCAATCGGGTCAAGGCTTGGCAAGCAATCCAGCCAATCCGTGCCAGAGCAAAACGCGAATCATCGGCCGCGGGGGCCGAGACGGTCTTCCGGAGTCACTTTGGGGCAAGCCTCGGCGATCTGCGCGTGCTCTACGAGAACCCCAACTGGAAAGGCGCTGGCGACTATGGCGGCAACCACTGGGCCGGCATTACCCGCGCTGTCATCGCGTGGAGTGACGCCATCGACACAGACAACGCTTCAACGTCTGAGCGCATTTGAACGGAAATACACGCCATGCGGCACAACACAGGAACAGTGGCAGCGAAACTGCAAGACCTGGACTCGAGGTTGTGAGCCACCAGCGCATCAGACCCAGAGACGGAGAGGCAAATATCGCCACGAAGACGCCCCATGATGAACTTCTCGGGCTGACAAAGCGTCCTGCAGACACGTACGCGTGGGATGTCTTCATGCAGGACCAGGCCGAGCGGCCGTTGCTGTTTCACGGCACGTCAGCGGTCTTCAAGGACAGCATCAGGCGCTACGGACTCTCTCATCGTCGGCGATCCTACAAATATCGACAGATCCAGCGTGTGCGGTCGATATTGCGCCGCCGTGGGTTGATCGCGCCGAGCTCCGGCGCGGTGCTGAACGACGGTATCCTCGAAAACTGGACGGGGAGTAGCGTGCGCGAGAAGGGCTACTCCCTCACGTTTGACTGGGTAAATGCTCTCGATTTTGCAGTTAGAAATCGCTGTGGCGAAACCATTGAACTTTTCTCCTGTGTGCTCGAGAACGTCTGCAGCGCCGGCGGATTCGATGAATTGCCGGAGCCTGAGCACCGTGAAGTGACTGACGCGTACAAGTGGGTCTCAGGTTTGATGGCCGGGCACAAACCACTGGTCGTCGGAGTCCGGTTTGATCCGCAATGGTTTGCCGAATCGCGCGTGTCCTTCTTCACTGACCCCGAGGTGTTCAAGAGACTCACAGGACTTCCACTTCTGGGACACCGCGAGATGTACCTGGGTTCGTATGATCCCGCCAAGGTGTACACACATAGCGGCGATGAATTCCCATCAATTCGCGATATCCCAGCGAGTGCCATCATGTTATTAACCGAACTCAACTGGAACGATGAATTGAACGCACTACTACAACGTGTGTTGCGCGGCTCCCACTGAAGGCATTAAACCCAGATCGCACTCCGCTCACCCAGAAAATGCTCCACGCCAGAGCATGTGGCAAAGTTCAGCCCAACGCGAAGACCAGGAAAGCCGCCGCCCCGCCCCAATAGAAGAGCGTCCCATTTGATCCGCAATGGTTTGCCGATCCGCGCGCCAAGGCCAACGCTATCGCGGAGCGAGTGATCGGGACCTTGCGCCGAGAGTGTCTCGACCATCTCATCGTCCTCGACCAACGGCATCTTCGGACCGTGCTGACCGAGTTCGTGCAGTACTACAACCAGGAGCGTCAGCATCGGACGCTCAGACTGCAGACCCCTCAGCTGAAGGTGCGTCCGACGACAGGCAAGATCCGATCGCGTCCGGTGTTGAACGGGCTACACCACGTCTACGAACGGGCCGCCTGAGCCCGACTGAGGTTTTGCCGGCCCACAACTGCGCGCGGGCGATGAACGGGGCGGGCGTCCTGGCCAGGCATCAGAACGAGTATGCGCGCGCGGAGGGGCTGCACCGGGACGGACTGGTGCCGGCGCGCGAGCTCGGCGATCGAAGCATTTTCGCCGCGTGCCTGCACAATGTCGGCTGGAACGCCATACGGCGGCACGAGTTCTCTGAGGCACAGGCCCTCCTGGAAGAAGCCGTGTCCGTGGCGCGCGCGGCCGGGATCGAGGTCGCGAAGTGGTCTCGCTGAATGTCCTGGGGCTGATGGCCGACCGTCAGGACGACTATGCGACGGCGCGCGCTGTGTATGCCCAAGCTGCCGCTGCCTGCGAGGAACTAGGGGACACGTCCGGCCTAGCTTTGGCGATGGGCCATCAGGGCCTGGCGACGGCATTCTTGGGTGATCCGTCGGGAGCCGAACGGCTGAGTGAGGCGGCGGTCTCCCTGGCCGGCCCGGGCCATACGCCACTGGCATGGACGTGCCTGCAGTTGGCCTATGTGCGCCTTCTTCAGGGTGAGTACTTGGCGGCGCGAGCGCTCTGCCTCGAGGTTCTGGCCATGCCCGACGACACCGATCACGGTCGCGAGTGGCACGCGGCCGCCTTGCGTGGTCTCGCGAGCATCGCGACCGCCACAGGCATGCCGGAACGGGGTCTTCGTCTGTTCGCGGCGGCCGCAGCCCTTCGGCCACGTGGTGGAGGCGTGCACCTAACTGTTTTCGACGGTCGCGTCGCGGAGTACTGGCGAGGCATTGCAGGGGCCGGCGTCGACGAAGAAGCGGCGGTCGTGGCATTGTCGGCCGGTGCAGAGCTATCGCTCGAGCAGGCGCTCGCGTACGCACTCGATGAGCCGGTGCCTGCCGGTAGCATGCACGGCGCATGACTGGGCTGTGGGCGCGCAGCCAACACAGGTCGATCTGCAGCGGCGTTCGGCAGCGCGGGTGTTCCGGCATAAATGCCTGAAGTTGAAAAAGCGAGCTCGCCTCGGACTGGTTCGAGGTTCCTCCAGGTCATGTCCTCGTCGAGGATGAGCTCGCTGGACACTGAACGCGTCGTGTCCCAATGAAAACGGTGCCAGGCTGAGCCGCGGCGACGGACTGCTGGCCGCCAGCGCGGGCCACCCGCCACTGGGCTGAGCGTCGACCAGCAGTGCCAGCTTGCGACGCTGAGCATCCCACTCGATGCCGTTGCCTTGCAGAACCGAAGCAAAGTCACATTGGGCGCTCAATGCCAGGTTCTCTAGCCCAACGTACTTGGACGCTTCCTCCGGACCGGCTGCCTTTCCTGGATCTCCTTTCTCAGTCCCGACCTCCGCGTACGCGACGGCAAGTCTCTCGGGGATGCGCTCGTGAGCGTCAAGGTCACCCGCGGCGCAGAGCCCGCCCGGCCAGGGCGCCAGTGTGCCGGCCCGCGTCGACCACAACGGTGCCGTTGACAATAACGTACTCGATGCCGACGGGAAACTGCTTGGGCTGAGTGCGTGTGGCGGGTGCGCCGACGTGGAGCGGATCAAAGACGACCACATCGGCTTTGAAGCCGTCACGCAGCAGCCCGCGGTTGGAGAGTCCAAGCCGTTGAGCGGGGAACGAGGTCATTTTGCGGATCGCTTGCGGCAGCGAGAGCGCACCCTCGTCACGGGCGAACTTACCCAGAATCACGGGAAAACAACCGTACGTACGCGGGCTGGGAAACTCGCCGAGCAGCACGGCGTCGCTGCCCACCATGGACAGCGGGTGGGCGAGAAACTTCGGCAAGCTACTCCCATCGCCGCTCAGTGCCGTGTACGACGTCTGCAGGTCCTCCTCCACGAGCAGGTCGCACAACGCATCGACCGGGTCCTGGTTGCGCATCGCCGCGACTTCGGCGACGGAGCGGCCCTCGTAGAGGTGATTGTGCGGCTGCTTGAAATACGTCAGCCAGATGTCCTGCCAGCTCTGGCCGCGGGGCGCGACCTCCTGCCGCAGGCGTGCGCGCGCCGCGGGTGAACGCAACGCCTCGCGCAGCCGGTCGGGGCCGCCGTCGTGCACCCAGTCCGGGAACATGATCAGCAGGCGCGTGCTGCTGTAGACATACGGATAGCTATCGAACGTCACGTCCAGGCCCTCGTCGCGCGCGGCCTCGACGAGCGCCAGCATGTCGGTCCCGCTGCCGGTTGACGACAGGCGCTGATAGAAGTGGGTGATGTGGGCGGGGACACCGGAGCGGCGTCCGATATCGATGGCTTCGCGGAACGGGTCGAGGAATCGATCGCCGAGTCGGTAGCGCACGTGCGAGTGATAGATGCCGCCGAGTCGGGCTGCTTCGGCGGACAAGCCCACCAGCTCATCCGTATCGGCGTAACTGCCGGGCGGGTAGTCCAGGCCCGTGGATAACCCCCAGGCACCCTCTTCCATCGCCTCGCGCAGGAGGGAGCGCATTGTGGCCTGCTCGGCCGCGCTGGCCGGCCGTTCGTCCCAGCCCACGGCCGCGATGCGCAGCGGTGAATTGCCGACCAGATAGCAGATATTGACGGCGACGTTGTCGTCGAACAGCGCCAGGTACTGCTCGACAGTCGACCAGCGGGCCGGGAGCGGTGGATTGCCGTCCAGGCCCGAGTTGAGCTGGATGAACCGCCGCAGGTCGTCATCGTCGCGAAACGGGGCGTAGGAGTTGCCGTCGACGCCGATGACTTCCGTGGTCACGCCCTGGTGCACCTTCGGCTCGTGGCGCGGCTCGGCCAGGATGACCAGTCCGGAGTGGGCGTGGAAGTCGATGAACCCGGGGCAGACGACGCGGTTCGTGGCGTCGATGACGCGCGCTGCCTCCACCTCCGAGACATCGCCGCGCACGATGGCCACCGTCTCGCCCTGGATGCCCACGGCGGCTCGAAAACCGACATTGCCGGAGCCATCGATGACCTGTCCGCCGCTGATCAGCACGTCGAACACTGGGAGTCCTCCTAACTGCCCGAGAAGGCGATGTGTTCACCGACGCCGTGCTCGAGAGCGGCGCGGTAGACGTGGCTGGCGACAGCGACGTCTTCGATGGCCAGGCCAAATGACCTGAACAGGGTGATGTCCTCGGGCCGACGCGGCGGCACACGGCCGGCGACCAGGTCGGCGAGCTCATGGATGGCCGCGGCCATTACGGCCAGGGCGCCATCACGAACCACAACGTGGCGGCGCGGCAGGTTGGTCGTGTACGCATCAACCGCCAGCGCGCGAAAAGCAGCTTTGAGTACCTCGATCGCGGTCGACATAGGCAGTAGTCGTTGCATGTCGTTTTTCCGCAGGATGACCGCCATGAACGCGGGTGAAGCTACCATCTCCGCGACTGGCGATGCGTGTGCGGATTGCGAATGGCACGCTCATCACACCGCGCGGCGCGGTGCACGGTGACGTAGTGTGTCGAGATGGCACGATTGAACGGGTTGGCGAGCCGGAGCGGCTGGGGGTGGATGAGGAGATTGATGCCACGGGACTGCTCGTGTTCCCCGGCTTCGTCGACCCGCACGTGCACTCGCGCGATCCCGGCCTGACGTACAAGGAGGACTTCGCGCACTCGACGCGCGCAGCGGCGGCCGGCGGCGTGACCACCGTGCTGGAGATGCCCAACGCAATTCCGCCCGTGACCAGCGCCGCGCTGTTCGAGGAGCGGGCCTCCCAACACGGCCGCGTGGCATTCGTGGACTTTGGTCTGTGGGGACTCGCCCTTGGCTCGGAGAATCTGGCCGACATCGGCGGCTTGTTCGAAGCAGGCGCCGTGGCAGTCAAGCTGTTCTGGGGCTATGCGCTCGATCGACGTACGCGGGCGCTCGTGTACAACGTCTCGTCCGAGCCCGCCGAGAACCTCATCCAGCCGCCCGATAACGGCGACGTGCTGGCGTTGTGCCAGGTTGTTGCTCGCGCGGGTGGCCTGCTGGGCGCACATTGTGAGGATCGCGGCGTGATCGACGCCGCCGAGCGCGCCCTCGGCCATCCCATCAGTTCCTACGCTGAGCTGCTCCAGGCCCGACCGTCCACCGCCGAAGCCGTGTCGATCGCCGTCGCCGCCGAACTCAGCGCGGCCAGCGGCTGTCGCATCCACGTCGTCCACACCTCGTCAGCGGCTGGCATTCGAGCGGTTCGGCGCGCGCAAGCGGAAGGCGTACGGCTGACGGCGGAGACGTGCCCGCACTACCTCGCGTTCAGCCAGACCGATGCCGCGCCGGCGGGCGCGGCGATGAAGGTGTACCCGCCAATTCGAGCGCTCGAGGACCAGGCGACACTATGGGATGCGGTGCGCGACGGCACGGTGGCATCGATCGGGTCGGACCACGCGCCGCACACCCTGGCCGAAAAGACGCAAGACCTGGCCTCGGCGCCGGCCGGCGTGCTGGGCGTCGAGACGATCGGGCCAATCCTGGTACACGACATGCTCAGCGGGCGGATCACGCCCGAACGCTTGGCAGCCGTGCTGTCCGAGAGCACGGCTCGTCTGTACGGGTTGTATCCACGCAAAGGGGCGCTGAAGCCAGGCGCCGATGCCGACCTGACTCTCGTCGATCCGGCCGCGACCACGGTAATCGACAGCGCCCGCCTGCACTCGCTGCACCCGCAGACACCCTGGCACGGACGCACCCTGCGCGGCTCGATCAGCATGACCATTTTGCGCAGCGAGGTCATCGCCCGAGCTGGCGAGCTGGTGGGTGAGCCGCGTGGACGACTGGTCCGCGCCGAGCACGGGCGAAGTGCGCCCACGCCAACCGGACCGAGCCGCGCCATGCTGGCGTTCACCGGTGAGCTCGACGAGGTCATCTCGCCTGAGGTAATGCCAGCCACCGTGTTCGACGCAGACGCACCTACCTCAGATGCCTGACCTGTGCTTCCTCTCGGCCACCGATCTGGCGCGGCAGATCGCGGCGCGTCAGGTCAGCTCGGTCGAAGCCACGCGAGCCTACCTGGAGCGCATCGAGCAGTACGACGAGCATCTGCGTGCGTTCATCACCGTCGATGCCGAGGGTGCGCTCGCGGCTGCCCACGCCGCGGACACGCTGGCCGGATCGCAACGAACGCAGCCACTGCACGGAGTACCCGTCGCGGTCAAGGACAACATCGCCACCCGCGGGCTGCGCACCACCGGCGGCTCGCGCGTCCTGGCGGACTGGGTTCCTGAACGGGACGCCCCCGTGGTACGGCGGTTGAAGCAGGCGGGCGCGGTCATCGTTGGGAAGGCGAACCTGCATGAGTTTGCATATGGCGGGACGTGTACGAATGTTGAATTCGGCGCCGTACGCAACCCGTGGAACCCGGAGCACGTGCCTGGCGGCTCGAGCGGAGGTTCGGCGGTGGCAGTCGCGGCTGGGCTGTGTGCAGCCGCGCTGGGCACCGACACGGCTGGCTCGGTGCGCCTGCCGGCCAGCCAGTGTGGCGTCGTCGGGCTCAAGCCGACGTACGGTCGAACCAGCATTCGGGATGTCCTCCCACTCGCCTGGTCGCTGGACCACGTGGGGCCCATCACCCGCACCGTTGAGGACGCCGGGCTACTGCTCGACGTGCTGGCCGAGACACCTGTGCGCAGTCGATCGACGGAGGGCATCGCGGGCCTTCGCCTTGGCCTCCCGCGCGACTACTTTTTCGACAGCGTGCAGACGGATGTCCTGGAGGCGGTCGAGCGGGCCCTGGAGGTACTCCACGATCTGGGCGCCATTCTGGTCGACGTGGAGTGGCCAGCGGTGCATTTGAGCAATTCGGCAACATGGACGATCATCCTGGCCGAGGCCAGCGCGTTTCATCGCCCGTGGTTTCGCGCGCATCCGGATCGCTACGCTCCCGAGACACGAGCGAACCTCGAGCTGGGTGAGCTCTTGCCCGCTGGGGACTACGTTCAGGCGCAGCGGGTCAGGACAGTACTCCAGCAGCAAGCGCGCGACCTACATGAGCAGGTCAATGCGCTGGTCACCCCGATGCTGGCGATCTCACCGCCGCGCATTGGCCAGACCACAGTCGAGGTAGGCGGCAAAGTCAAGGAGATCAACCCCGTTTTCATTCGCCTGGCCGATCCGTTCAACCTGACCGGGCAGCCAGCCATCTCGGTGCCATGCGGCTTCGGCCGTGACGGGCTGCCGATCGGGTTGCAGATCGCGGCGGCGCCGAGCGCCGAACACACGGTCCTGCGCGTGGCCAGCGCGTACGAGGCAGCCACGGAATGGCATCTGCGGCGACCACCGCTGCTCGAGGAAGCGCGCCGATGATCGTCGATTCGCACGCGCACGTCGACGAGGTGCCAGCGCTGGGCTGGATCGACCCCGCGTCGTCTCTGGTGAGCTTGATGGATCAGGCAGGCATCGACCGGGCGGTGGTGATGACGTACACCGAACTGCCGGCCGTCAACCCGAGCGCGCTGGACTACCTGGCCGACCAGATCGCCAGCTACCCGGACCGCCTGATCGGCTACGTGCGTGTCCACCCCTGGTATCCGGAGGCACTCGACCTGATCGAGCGCGCCTTCGGCGAATTCCAGATGAAGGGCGTAAAACTGCACCCGGTCGGCAATCTGTCGCACCCTGCCTCCGAGGTGTCGTTGCGGGTGATTCGCCGTGCCGCGGCACACCGCGCGCCGGTGCTCTTCCATTGCGGCGATGAAGCGTTGACGACGCCATTGCAGATTGCCCAGGCAGCCGAGGCGGTGCCCGAGGCGAACATCATCCTGGGCCACATGGGCGGCTACTTCCATGTCGACGAGGCGATCGAGGTTGCAGCGCGCTATCCCAATATCTACCTGGAAACGTCGGCAATGCCCTATCCGAATCAGATTCGGCGCGCCGTCGAGGTGGTGGGCGCCCAGCGTGTGCTCTTCGCGTCGGATGGCCCCGGCTGCTCGCCGCGGCTCGAAGTCCACAAGGTGCGGCTGGCGGGGTTGAGCGCGAGCGACGAGGAACAGGTCTTCGCAAGCAACATCGTCGAGCTGCTCGAGGCTGTGAAGCCGCGCCTGTGACCATCGACGTCTTGACATTCGTGGGCCAGTCAGTGTTTGGCTATGGCCAATCGGCCGAAGAGCTTCTGGCGCGGCTGGACGCGGCCGATGTCGAACGCGCGGTCATCTGTCCAGTCAAACCGCGCGCCTACCACCTGGCTGCTGCCAATGATGCGGTAGCGGAGGCAGCGGCACAGCAGGCGCGCTTGATCCCGCTCGCGCGGGTAGATCCCAACCTGGAAGAAGACGCGCTCCGCGAGCTAGACCGCGCGGTAGGGACGCTTGGCGCGCGCGGACTGTTCCTGCATCCGTGGGAGGAGACGTTCCGAGTCAACGACCCGCGCCTGGACCCGCTGCTGGCGCACTGCGCCGAACTGCAGCTACCGGTGGTGATTGCCACCGGCTACCCATGGCTTTCAGAGGCCGCCCAGGTAGGCGACCTGGCCCGGCGGTTTCCTAGTGTGGCGATGGTGATGACCCACGGCGGGCAGATCAATATCAGCGGACTCGGTCAGGCCGACGCTTTCGCGGTGCTTCAAAAACACCCGAACGTGAGCATCGACACTTCGGGTGTGTACCGACAGGACTTTCTCGAAGACGTGGCAGCTGAGTTGGGGCCAGAACGCCTTCTCTTCGGTAGTAACAGCCCGCGCATGGACGTGCGCCTCGAAGTGCAGCGCGTGCGGTGGCTGACGGTAGACGAGGCGTCGAGCGCACTGATCCTGGCTGGCAACGCCCGCCGCGTGTTCAGGCTAGATTCCAGCGCGCGTCCGTCGTAAACGTTCGGTCGGGCGGGAAGGACGTCACCCGCCAGCTATTGGTGCGCATCGGCGTCAGCGAGATAACAGAGAGCGGGTATTTGAGCCGCGCTTCCAGGTAATTGAGGTTGCCGACATACCGCAGTGTCATCCGACGGGTCATCTCGACCCATTCATCGGACCACTTCTCGGACACCACCTTGGCGCGACCCTCCACGTTGACGCGGACGTACGGAAAGTCGGTCTTGTCCACGACCAGGAAGGCGCGCTCGTCCTGCTTGATGTTCTTGACGAACTGCGCCAGCGGCTTGCCGATGATCCAGAAAGCATGACCGTCCCACTCGTACCAGATAGGGTTCACATATGGCCAGCCATCGCGCAGCGTGCCGAGTTTGCCGATGCGGCCTCCCTCCGTCAGGAAGGTGTCGATCTCGTCAGAGTCGAGGGGCGGCACGGCATCCCAGGCTAGCAGCCGCACGCGGGCTCGTGCGGCAGGAGCCTGGTCCGGTAACGTGGCCTGGGCATTTGCCGACATGGCGCGATCGAGGAGTGTAGGCATGAAACGTGTGTACAGCTTGCTTACGGCTGGCGCGCTCATGGCGAGCGCATGCACAGCGGCGCCAGCTACGCCGACCGCGGCGCCCACCGCCGCGCCCAAGCCCGCG
>Ga0137375_10010279_pt1 | contig 11089 bp, 8 predicted proteins | sample SagtaG_24_FD_104936 | JGI IMG/M metagenome (GOLD analysis project Ga0137375, IMG submission 104936) | Vadose zone soil microbial communities from Sagehorn Ranch, Mendocino, California, USA - Sage1_R_113_16 metaG | ecosystem: Environmental > Terrestrial > Soil > Vadose zone | place: USA... | reverse complement strand
TCTTGGCTGCCGCCATCGCCCGCGCAATCAGCGCCGGTGAGGCGAACGGCCGCGCCGCGTCATGCACCAGCACCAAGTCGGGCTTGCGTGACGCCAACGCCTCGAGGCCGGCGCGGACCGAGACCTGCCGCGTGGCACCGCCGAACACCGGCGGCAGCAGCGCAAGCCCGGCGCTCGCGGCCTCGAACCGATCCACGTCCTCGGGATGGATCACCGGCTGGACGGCTTCGATGCCGGGGTGCCCGGCAAGGGTGGCGAGGCTCGGCCGGATCACCGGCTGCCCGCCAACCATGCGGTATTGTTTGGGCTGATCCCCGCCCGCACGCAGGCCACGCCCGGCTGCGACGACCACTGCTGCCACTATCCCAGCCATGTCGGTTTTGGTTCCAAAAGCGAAGGGAGGCCATGGCATTAGCGCGTCCCGCGAGCGCCGCAAACCGGATTTGAGCGAGCACCTTGGATGCCTTAAGCAAACGGGGGAATATTGCAGTGCAGCACTTGCGGTGCCCGGCATTTTGGCTAAACTATAAGCAACTGGATCTGGCAGCCTAATTCGTGTGCAGGAGTGCAAAAAGTGGCCTCATCGGCATGACTTTGCTCACCCCCGTAGAGATCGGCGGCATCCGGCTGCCGAATCGGGTCGTGCTCGCGCCCATGTCGGGCGTCACCGATGCGCCGTTCCGCCGTCAGGTGGCGAGCCTGGGGGCCGGGCTGGTGGTCTCTGAGATGACCGCCAGCGCGGCACTGGTCGAGGGCCGCCGTGATGCGCAGCTGCGTGCCGAAGGCCAGGGCGTCGGAACGCACGTCGTGCAGCTTGCCGGCTGCGAGGCGCGCTGGATGGGCGAGGGCGCGCGCATCGCCGAAGCCCATGGCGCAGCGGTCATCGACATCAACATGGGCTGCCCGGCGCGCCACGTGACCGGCGGGGAGGCGGGCTCGGCGCTGATGCGCGATCTCGATCATGCCCTCACGCTGATCGAGGCGACCGTCGCGGCCGTCGCAGTGCCGGTGACACTGAAGATGCGGCTCGGCTGGGACCACCGCAGCATCAACGCGCCGGAGCTTGCGCGCCGCGCGCAGGCGGCCGGCGTGCGGATGATCACCGTGCACGGACGCACGCGCTGCCAGTTCTACAAGGGCCGCGCCGACTGGAAGGCCGTGCGGGTGGTCAAGGACAGCGTCTCGATCCCGGTTGTCGTCAACGGCGACATCAAGACCTGCGCCGACGCGATCGCGGCGCTGGCTGCCTCCGGCGCCGATGCGGTCATGATCGGGCGCGCCGCGCAGGGGCGGCCGTGGCTGCCGGGCCAGATGGCCTGCACGCTCGCGTCCGGCCGCCGCGGGAGCGATCCGCCGCTGGCAACGCAATATGCGCTGATCGCCGCGCTCTACGATGACATGCTCGCACACCACGGCATCGCCATCGGCCGCCGTCACGCCCGCAAGCACCTCGGCTGGGCGCTCGACGCCGCCGCTGTGACTGCCGGCGCGTCGGCGCAACGGCTCAGGGCCCATCGCCACCGGATCCTGACCGCCGAGGCGCCCGCTGCCGTCCGCAGCCACCTTGCCGATGCATTCGACGACTTCGGCACTGCCGAGAAGGCCGCCGCATGAGCGCACTCGAGGCCATGCCGATTCCTTCGGGCGCGTCCGACGCCGTTCTCGACGCGCTGCCGCATCCGGTGATCATGGTCAACTCGGACGGCAAGATCGCCAATGCCAATGCGGCGGCCGAGTCGTTCTTCGAGGCCTCGCTGCCGGTGCTGCGCCGTTACCGCCTGCGCGACCTGGTGCCGTTCGGAAGTCCGCTGCTCGCGCTCATCGATCAGGTGCGCACGCGCGGCGCCGCCGTCAACGAGTACAAGGTCGACCTCGGTACGCCGCGCAATCCAGGCGAGCGCCTCGTCGACCTGCACGTGGCGCCGCTACCCGAGCGGCCCGACCACGTCGTGGTGATGCTGCAAGAGCGCACCATCGCCGACAAGATGGACCGCCAACTCACCCACCGCGGCGCGGCGCGCTCGGTGACCGCACTCGCCGCCATGCTGGCGCACGAGATCAAGAATCCGCTCTCCGGCATCCGGGGTGCGGCGCAGCTCCTTGAGCAGTCGGTCGCCGACGACGACCGCTCGCTCACGCGGCTCATTTGCGACGAGGCCGACCGCATCGTGAAGCTCGTCGACCGCATGGAAGTGTTCACCGACGAACGGCCGATCGAGCGCGAACCGGTCAACATCCACCGCGTGCTCGAACACGTGAAGCGGCTGGCGCATTCCGGCTTCGCCCGTCAGATCAAGTTCGTCGAGGAGTACGATCCGTCGCTGCCGCCGGTGCTGGCCAACCGCGACCAGCTCGTTCAGGTCTTTCTCAACCTCGTCAAGAACGCGGCCGAGGCGATCGGCGAGACGGCGACCGACGGCGAGATCCAGCTCTCGACCGCGTTCCGCCCGGGCGTGCGGCTGTCGCTGCCGGGCAGCAAGACGCGGGTGTCGCTGCCGCTCGAATTCTGCGTGAAGGACAACGGACCGGGCGTCCCGGAGGACCTTCTGCCGCACCTGTTCGATCCATTCGTGACGACCAAGCCCACCGGTTCCGGCCTCGGTCTTGCATTGGTAGCCAAGATCATAGGCGATCATGGCGGGATCATTGAATGCGAGTCACAAGCGCGACACACGACCTTTCGTGTTCTCATGCCCATGTTCCTGGGTGACGACGCCGAGCCGGGCGGCGCTGCCTGAAGGGGATACCGATGCCTGCGGGAAGCATACTGGTGGCCGACGACGATGCGGCAATCCGCACCGTCCTCAACCAAGCCTTGTCGCGTGCCGGCTACGAGGTGCGCTCGACCAGCAACGCCGCGACGCTCTGGCGATGGGTCAGCCAGGGCGATGGCGACCTTGTCATCACCGACGTGGTGATGCCGGACGAGAACGCGTTCGATCTGCTGCCGCGGATCAAGAAGCTGCGGCCGGAACTGCCGGTCGTGATCATGAGCGCGCAGAATACGTTCATGACCGCGATCCGCGCGTCCGAGCGCGGCGCTTACGAATATTTGCCAAAGCCGTTCGACCTGAAGGAACTGATCGCGATCGTCGGGCGCGCGCTGGCGGAGCCCAAGGAGCGCACCAAGCAGGCGGTCAAGCCCGAGGACTTCGACCAGATCCCGCTGGTCGGCCGCTCGCCCGCCATGCAGGACATCTACCGCGTGCTGGCGCGGCTGATGCAGACCGATCTCACGGTGATGATCTCGGGCGAATCCGGTACCGGAAAGGAACTGGTGGCGCGCGCGCTGCACGACTACGGCAAGCGCCGCAGCGGTCCGTTCGTGGCCATCAACATGGCAGCAATCCCGCGCGACCTCATCGAGTCGGAGCTGTTCGGCCACGAGAAGGGCGCCTTCACCGGCGCCAATACGCGGAGCTCAGGTCGTTTCGAGCAGGCGGAAGGCGGCACGCTGTTCCTCGACGAGATCGGCGATATGCCGATGGAAGCACAGACTCGGCTCCTGCGCGTGCTCCAGCAGGGCGAATACACGACCGTCGGCGGCCGCACGCCGATCAAGACCGATGTCCGGATCGTCGCAGCGACCAATAAAGACCTGCGCATCCTCATTCAGCAGGGCCTGTTTCGCGAGGACCTGTTCTTCCGGCTCAACGTCGTGCCGCTGCGGTTGCCGCCGCTGCGCGAGCGCATCGAGGACGTGCCCGATCTCATCCGCCACTTCTTCGCCCAGGCCGAGCACGAGGGGCTGCCGCCGAAGCAGCTCGACCAGGCCGCCCTCGATCGTCTCAAGCGCTACCGCTGGCCCGGCAACGTCCGCGAGCTCGAGAACCTCGCCCGGCGCCTCGCCGCCCTCTACCCGCAGGAGATGATTTCGGCCGCCGTGGTCGACTCCGAACTCGCCCAGCCCGCCACGGCGCCGACCAACGACGAGCCCCGCACCGAGGAGGGCCTGTCGGCTGCGGTCGAGCGCCACCTCGCGGCCTATTTCGCCGGCTTCGGCGACACCCTTCCGCCGCCCGGGCTCTATCACCGCATCCTGCGGGAGATCGAGCACCCGTTGCTGACCGTCACGTTGGCGGCGACGCGCGGCAACCAGATCCGCGCTGCCGACCTGCTCGGGGTCAACCGCAACACCCTGCGCAAGAAAATCCGGGACCTCGATATTCAGGTCTTCCGCACTAGCGGTTGAGGCGGCAATCGTTAAAGTCTTGCTATCGGAGCCGTGCCCCCGGTAGGGTGCCCCGGATTCGTCTCAATTCTGCAACAATGTGGTACAAAAGCCTCACTGCCGTTGGCTAAAGGGGAGCGAGCCAACGTGCCTTCCGTCGCAGCGCTGCCACAGTGATCGAGTGTCCATGACGAGCGTCGGTCAGGCCGTTACCGCCGAAATCACGTCCGCTGCGGCGCCCGCGCCCGGGTGGCTTGCGCGCGCCATCGGCCTGGGTGCAGTCGGGCTGGCGCTCCTCTCGGCGGTCGCAACCTTCCTGGTGCTTGCCAACCTGACGCCGATCCTGCCGACCCACGAGGTCGTCCTCGCCCTGCTCCTGTTCAACGCCTTTACGGTCTTCTTCCTGATCACGGTCATCGCACGCGAGCTGTGGCGGGTGTTCCAGGCCCGCCGGCACGGCCGCGCCGGTTCGCGGCTGCACATCCGCATCGTCACGCTGTTCTCGGTCATTGCCGCGGTCCCCGCCATCCTGGTGGCGGTGGTCGCGAGCGTGACGCTCGACCGCGCGCTCGACCGGCTGTTCTCGCAGCAGACCCACTCCCTGATCGAGAATTCGTCGATCGTCGCGGAAGCCTATGTGCGCGAGCACGCCCAGATCGTGCGCGCCGATACCATCGCGACCGCCATCGAGCTCGCTCGCGCCAAGCCGCTGTTCGATCAGAACCGCGAGCAGTTCAAGCAGTTCATCAACGCGCAAGCCGGCATTCGCGGGCTGCCGGTGATCACGATGCTCGACAAGGAGCTCAACGTGGTCGACCAGGCCGAGGTGCCGCTCAACCAGGCCTTCGTCAACACCCAGAACTTCGTCAAGCCGCCGCGCGAGGCGCTCGCGTCGGTCAATGAGGTCGAGCCGCAGATCGGCGTCTTCCTCGAGGCCAATTACGTGGCGGCGGTGATCAAGCTGCGGGTCTATTCCGACACCTATCTCTACGTCGTGCGGCTGCTCGACCCACGGGTCGTCGCGCAGTTGCGGGCAACGCGCCAGAGCGTCAACCAGTTGGCCGAAATCCAGGCGCGCCGCCTCGGCGTGCAGATCGCCTTTGCGTTGATGTACACAGTGATCGCGCTCATCGTGCTGCTGTCGGCGGTGTGGCTCGGGCTCACCTTCGCCAACTATCTGGTGGCGCCGATCCGCCGGCTGATCGGAGCCGCACAGCTCGTCTCAACCGGCAATCTTCATATCCAGGTGCCGACCCGCCGTTCCGAGGGCGATCTCGCCCAGCTCGGCGAGACTTTCAACAAGATGACGCACGACCTGCGCACGCAGCGCGATGACATCGTGCGCGCCCGCGACCTGATCGACAGCCGCCGACGGTTCATGGAGGCGGTGCTGGCGGGCGCCAGCGCCGGCGTCATCGGCGTCGATGCCGAAGGCCGCATCAGCATCCTCAACCGCTCCGCCGAGCGGCTGATCGGCCACAGCGAGGTCGAAGCGCTCGGGCGTCCGCTCGGAGACATCGTGCCCGAACTCGCGGACCTGTTTGCCAACGCGCGCTCGGGGACCCAGCGGCTGGTCCAGGGGCAGGTCACCATCAACCGCGGCGGCCGCGACCGCAATTTGTCGGTCCGCGTGACCGGCGAGCAGTCCGGCGACGCCGACCAGGGCTACGTGATCACGCTCGATGACATCACCGAGCTCGTGGCCGCGCAGCGCACCTCGGCCTGGGCCGACATCGCGCGCCGCATCGCCCATGAGATCAAGAATCCGCTCACCCCGATCCAGTTGTCGGCCGAGCGGCTGCGGCGCAAATACGGGCCGGTGATCAAGGAGGACGTGGCCGTCTTCAACCAATGCACGGATACGATCGTCCGCCAGGTCGACGACATCAAACGCATGGTCGACGAGTTCTCGCAGTTCGCCCGCATGCCCAAGCCGGTGATCGGCGCCGAGAACGTCGCCGACATGGTGCGGCAGGCGGTGTTCCTGCAGCGCGTCGGCAATGCCGACATCGTCATCGACGTCGAGATCGCGGAAGACCCGATGCCGGCGCGGTTCGACCGCCGCCTCATCTCGCAGGCGCTCACCAACATCATCAAGAACGCGACCGAGGCAATCGCCGCCGTGCCGCCGGCCGAGCTCGGCAAGGGGCGCATCCTGGTGTCGGCGGTGCGCGACGGCTCTGACATCGTCATCGACGTGATCGACAACGGCATCGGCCTGCCGAAGGAGAACCGCAGCCGACTCCTCGAACCCTACGTCACGACGCGGGAAAAGGGTACCGGGCTCGGCCTCGCGATCGTCGGCCGCATCCTCGAGGAGCATGGCGGCAAGATCGAGCTACGCGACGCCGAAGAACGGTTCCCCGGCCAGCGCGGCGCCTGGATGCAGTTGCGATTCGCCGCGGCACCGGTGGCGGCGGATGCCGTGCGTGAAAACAAAATCCCTGCAGTTGCGACGGGTCGTTGAGCCATGGCACTCGACATCCTCATCGTGGACGACGAAGCCGACATCCGGGAGCTGGTCGCCGGCATCCTGCAGGACGAAGGCTATGCGACGCGCACGGCGCGTGACAGCGACGATGCGCTCGGCCAGGTCGCGGCCCGGCGGCCGAACCTCGTGTTCCTCGACATCTGGCTGCAGGGCAGCCGGCTCGACGGCTTGCAGCTGCTCGATTCGGTCAAGCAGCAGCACCCGGAGCTGCCGGTGGTGATGATCTCCGGCCACGGCAATATCGAGACCGCGGTCGCGGCCATCAAGCAAGGCGCCTACGACTTCATCGAGAAGCCGTTCAAGGCCGATCGGCTGGTGCTGGTGGCCGAGCGTGCGCTCGAGACCTCCCGCCTCAAGCGCGAGGTCAAGGCGCTCAAACAGCTGGCACCTTCGACGCTCGTCGGCCGCTCCCCGTCGCTCAATCTGCTGCGCCAGACCATCGAGAAGGTCTCGCCCACCAACAGCCGCATCCTGATCGTCGGCCCTTCGGGCGCCGGCAAGGAGCTCGCTGCGCGCGCGCTTCATACGGCGTCGGGCCGTGCCGAAGGTCCCTTCGTGGTGATCAATGCGGCGGCCATGACGCCCGAGCGGATGGAGGTCGAGCTGTTCGGCGTCGAGCAGCCCAATGGCGCCCAGGAACGCAAGGTCGGCGCGCTCGAGGAGGCTAACGGCGGCTCGCTGTTCATCGACGAGATCGCCGACATGCCGCGCGAGACCCAGAACAAGATTCTGCGGGTGCTCGTGGACCAGACCTTCCAGCGCGTCGGCGGCACCAACAAGGTTTCGGTCGACGTGCGCATCATCTCGTCGACCAGCCGCAACATCGAAGCCGACATCGCCGCCGGCAAGTTCCGCGAGGACCTCTATCACCGGCTGTCGGTGGTGCCGATCCGGGTACCGCCGCTTGCCGAACGCCGCGAAGACATTCCCGATCTTGTCCACTATTTCATGGCACAGATTTCGCAAGCCACCGGTCTGCCCAAGCGCCTGATCGGCGAGGACGCCATGGCAGTCCTGCAATCGCACAGCTGGCCCGGCAACGTCCGCCAGCTGCGCAACAACGTCGAGCGGTTGATGATTCTGGCGGGGGGCGAGCCCGACGCGGTCATCACCGCCTCGATGCTGCCGCAGGACGTCGGTTCCATGGTGCCGGCCATGCCCAACGGCAATGGTGGCGAGCATCTCATGGGCTTGCCGCTGCGCGAAGCGCGCGAGGTATTCGAGCGCGAATACCTGGTCGCCCAGATCAGCCGGTTCGGCGGCAACATTTCACGCACCGCAGAATTCGTCGGCATGGAGCGGTCCGCCCTGCACCGCAAGCTCAAGGCGCTCGGGATCGACTGAACGACATTCGAACCGCGAATCCCCGACGGTCCTGTTCTATCCCCGCCGACGGGTGCCCAAAGGACAGCCATGGCACGCATGCAGTGGGGCAATTCCTTGAGAGGCGTGCGACGGATGGTGACCATGGCCTCGGCGCTCATGGTCACGGGCGGCCCGCTCGCGGCACAAGCGCCGCAGGAAATCCAAAACCTCGCCGAACAGGTCATTCGCCGCCTCGACCTGCAAACCGAATTTCCGGTTGAGCTGCCACCGCGCCCGCTGTTCACGCTGCCCGCTGAGGTGCTTTGGGTGGTGATCATTGTCGCCGTTGCGGTGCTGCTCTACGCGTTTCGGGATCTCATCCCTGGTCTGCGCGCGGGGCGAGGCCGGGGCTGGGACGCCGACGACGCCGGGTTCGGCGCCGTCAAGACCGGCACGCCGGGGGTGGCGCTCGGCGCAGCCGATCAGCTCGCCGCCGAGGGGCGTTTTGTCGACGCCATGCACGTCCTGCTGCTGCAAAGCCTCGCCGCCATCCGCGAGCGGCTCGACGAGCAGTTTTCCGATTCGTTCACCAGCCGCGAGATTCTGCGCAGCACCCGATTGCCGGAGCCGGGCAGGGCCCCGCTGCGCGACATGATCACCCGGGTGGAATTGACCTATTTCGGCCGCCAGCCAGCGGTACTCGCCGACTATGCCGCCTGCCGGGCAAGCTTCAACGCGCTGGCCCAGACTCTGCATGGAAGTTCGGCGGCATGAGCGATGAACCGATTTTTTCGCGCCAGCTGCTGATCGGCTGGATTGCCGGTGCGGTGGTGATCTTCGCCTTGTCCATGTTCCTCTTGGGGACACGCGGCTACACCGGCCGCGACAGTACCGGCCCTAGCACCTTCTCGCGCTCCGCCATCGGGCATGCCGGCATCGCCGAGCTGCTGCAACGGCTCGACATTCCGGTCGTCAAGAGCTCGTCCGATTCGCTTGAGCGGGTTTCCTCCGGCGGCGTGCTGGTGATCGCCGAGCCGAACTCCGGCGCCCAGGCGGAAGAAGCCGTCCGGCCGCTGTTGCGGGCGCCCATCATCTTGTTTGTGCTGCCCAAGTGGGGCGGAATACCGAGCGAGCAACACCCAGGCTGGCTGCGCTTGGTTGGCGAACGTCCGCTCACCGATGCCCAGAACGCGCTCAATCTCGTTGCGCCGCGCGCCACCGTGGTCCGGGAGGACGGCAGCCTCATCTGGACCACGAACGCCCTCAATCTCGCCCCGAACCCGCATGCGCCGATCCAGCTCGTGCGCGGCGGCGGCTTGCAACCGGTCATTGCGAGCGAGCGCGGCATGCTGGTCGGCGAGTTCAACGAACGCGGCCGCCGGATCTGGGTCCTGTCGGACCCGGACGTCATCTCCAATCACGGCCTTGCGCGCGGGGGCAATGCGGCGCTGACGGTTGCCCTCATCAAGCGACTGCGCACCGGTGGTGGAAGCGTGGTGTTTGACGAGACCATCCACGGCTACACCACCGTGGGGTCAAGCCCGATCATGCTGCTGTTTCGTTTTCCGTTCGTGATCGCAACCCTCCAGGGCCTGATCGCGATCGCCCTGCTCCTGTGGGCGACCATGGCGCGCTTCGGTGCGCCGCAATCGCTGCCGCCGCCATTGAGCGCCGGGCGCGCGGGTCTCCTGCAGAACATGGCCAAGCTGATCGAATTCACCGGTCATCAGCAGGTGATGATCCGGCGCTACGTCCAGGAGACCGTGCGCGACGTCGCGCGCCAGCTGCATGCGCCGCGCGCGCTGGCGGGCCAGGCGCTCATCGCATGGTTGCAGCGGGTGGGCCTGGCGCGCGGCGTCTCGGTCGATTGCGGCGCGCTGATGCAGCAAGCCGGCGAATTGCGCGAGGGGAGCCGGCGGGATCAATCGTCGCTGGTTCGTCTCGCGCGCGATGCCCATCGATGGCGGGGAGACATGCTCCATGGACGTTCAAGAGATCCGCGCAGTCACTGAAGGCGTGCGCGGCGAGGTCCGCAAGGCCGTGGTCGGCCAGGATACCGTCATCGACTTCATGCTCACGAGCCTGTTGGTCGGCGGCCATATCCTGCTCGAGGGTGTGCCCGGCACCGCCAAGACCATGATCACCCGCTCATTTGCCGCCGGCCTACATCTGCAATTCGGCCGCATCCAGTTCACGCCCGATCTGATGCCGGGCGACGTTCTCGGCACCAATCTGTTCAACTTCCAGACCAACGCCTTCCTCCTGACCAAGGGCCCGATCTTCACCCAGCTGCTGCTCGCCGACGAGATCAACCGCACCCCGCCCAAGACCCAGGCCGCGCTGCTGCAGGCGATGAACGAGCGCACCGTGACCATCGACGGCAAGGACTATCCGCTCGGCGAGGAGTTCATGGTCGTGGCCACCCAGAACCCGATCGAGCAGCAGGGGACCTATCCGCTGCCCGAGGCGCAGCTCGACCGCTTCCTGTTCAAGATCATCATCGAGCACCCGAGCCGCGACGAGGAGCGCGCGATCGTGCGCCAGCACGGGCATCGGACCGCCATGCCGCGGCTCGAGGAGTTCGGATTGCGGCCGGTTGCCGATGCCAAGATCCTCGCGAGCGCCCGCGAGGCCGTGACCAAGGTGCGCCTGTCCGACGAGCTCATCGACTACATCGTCAACGTGATCCGCTCGACGCGCGAGCATTCCTCGCTCGAGGTCGGGGCGTCGACGCGCGCCGCCAACATGCTGGCGGTCGCGGCGCGCGCCTATGCAGTGCTGCAGGGCCGCGATTTCGTGATCCCGGACGACGTGAAGGCGCTCGCCTTGCCGGTGCTGCGGCATCGCCTCACCATGTCGCCGGGGGCGGAGATCGAAGGCCTGACCACCGACCGCATCGTGCGCGACATCCTCGACCAGACGCCGGCACCGCGATGATCCGACCAACCGGCCGCGCCGTTCTGATTTTCGTCAGCGGCATCCCGCTGGCGCTGTTCGTCGTGATCTTCGATCCGAGCCTGTGGGCGCTGTCGTTCAACTATGGCGCGCTGGTCCTGCTGGTGGCTGTGTCCGATGCCTGGCTGGCGTTTCCGCCGCGGCTGCTCGATGTCAAGGTCACGGTG
>Ga0137375_10010278_pt1 | contig 11089 bp, 14 predicted proteins | sample SagtaG_24_FD_104936 | JGI IMG/M metagenome (GOLD analysis project Ga0137375, IMG submission 104936) | Vadose zone soil microbial communities from Sagehorn Ranch, Mendocino, California, USA - Sage1_R_113_16 metaG | ecosystem: Environmental > Terrestrial > Soil > Vadose zone | place: USA... | reverse complement strand
CACCCTGTTCGGATTGCTTGGGTTGATCGCGAGTCCCATCAGCCGCGCGCGCAGCGTCTGCGCCCAGTGCTTCCCGTCACGGCTTGCGAGCAGGCCCTGTTGCATGTCGCCCGCCAGGATCCGCCCGTCGGGCATCACCGCCAGTGCCATCACGCTGCCACCGACGCTCCGCGAAACGAGCGCGAACGAGCCACCGCCGTCACGGGAGCGGTACAGGCCCTGGCCGGCGATCGCCGCATAGAGCGTGCTCGGGTCGCGCGGGTCGACGGCAAAGCCATGGATGTCGAGCCCCGGCAGCCCCGACGGGCGGGCGTCATTCCAGGTCGCGCCGCCATCGAGGCTCTTCTTGAACACCTGGTGCCCGGCGAGCCAGACCGTCTTTCCGGTCGGGCGGGCGAGGTTCATCGCATCGTCGCCCGAGAGCGCCGAGAAGCGCCAGTGGCGCCCACCGTCGCTCGAGACGTACAGACCGTTGTGCGTGCCGAGCGTGAGCCGCTCCGGGTCGGTGGGGCTGACCAGCAGCGAGTGGTAGTCGGGGGTGTGCGGGAGCCCGGCCGCGCTGGACTCGCCGCCGCCCCGGCCGAACACGGTCAGCGCCAGCACAACCACCACCGCCGCCAAACCGGCGGCGGCGGCCGCGTACTGCCACCACGGACGCTGCGCCGCGGGCCGTGGGTTCGGCCGCTGGATCGATCGGCCCTTTCCCGGCCTCCCGCTCTTACTCTTGGCTGCCATCTGGCTCCTCCTCGAAAAGCCCGGACGCGGCGTCGCGGGGGCCTCGCCGAAGCAACTCGTTGATCTCAGAACGAGAGGCGCTGTCGCCCCGGCGACGCATCATCAGCATCATCGCGCCCATCGAAAGCGGGCAAGCCAGCGCCCAGAGACCGACCAGCAGTGTCCACACCTCACTCACCCGCTGGGAACGCATAGCTCGAGGGAATCCGCGTCGGCGCCTTGCCGGCAGCGACGACGATCTCCTGGTGGGCCTTCAAGACGAGATCTGCCGGGTTGCCCGTCTGCGGCTTCCCGTTCAGCCACCAGTGCAGCTGGCCGCAGTAGCGGCCGAGGCAGCTCCCGCTGAGGCGGACGCTCCACTCGCCGAAGAACTGCGCGAGCGCGTACGGCCGATTCTGCGCCGACTCGACGTGGATCACTCCGTCGGTCTGGTGAGTATGCACCTCGGTGATGAACGAGCTGCCGAGAATCCCGATCGACGGCGGCACCGTCACCCTCTTGCCGTTCACGTAGACGTCGAGGTGCTGGTGGATGTGAAAGGCGAGCGCTTCCTGGGCGAGCGGGTCGAGGTGAAGCAAAGCCAGATGATCCTGGAGCTCCCCCGCGCCGTTGTTCCATGGCGGCGGCCCGTCCTGCAGCCCCGGCAGCTGCGCGAACTCGACGTGCACCGGCTTGGCCGCCTGCCCGCTCGAGCGAATCGCAGCGACCGCCACACCCACGACGACGAGCGCAAGCAGCGCGGCGCCGCCGATCCACCAGCGCCGATCGAGCGGCTGCTTCTTGCCGACCGGCGGCGGCACCACACCCCGCTGCGCACGGATCCTCTTTCCCTTGCTCAACTGATCCTCTCCTCCTTCCGAGATCGCTCGACCGCTACGACGCCGCGCAGGCGGAGCCGCCACCAAGGTCAGAACCGACTCAGAAGAGGAAGCGCTGCAACACGGCTGGCGAAGCGCGACCGCGGGAATCGACCCGCCTGCCGAGGACGAGCAAGGGTGCTATCGCAAGCACGAGCACCCAGCCCCAGTCGGTCGCGAGCGGGGGCACCGCAACCGGGAACGAGGTCAGCGTTTGCTCGAGCGCCTGCCCCGGATGGGCGCTAACGCAGACTGCGCAGGTGCTCCCAACCGCTGCGACGCAGGTGAACAGCATCAGAACGCAGACAAGCAGCGGAAGCCGCCTCCGGAGGCCGGTCACGCTCAGATTCACGCCGACAGGATACGCGGCGCTGGTCGATCGGCATCGTCAAGCGACCGCCATGCGCGCGGCGAGCACCCGGCGAATTCCGTCGGCAGTCGTCATCCTTCATGGACAAGCACGCGCGCCAAACCGGCCGGCGTCGAGGCCCGTAGGAGTCGTTGCTGGCGCCCAGGAGGAGAATAGGCACGTGCGCGAGGTTAAAAGCATGATCGTCGTCCCTGGCCCGCTGCGCCGCGACCACGAGAGAAGGCGCTGGTACGGCGGCGGCGGCAGCACCTGGCTTGTCCTAACCGCGCGCGGCCGTTTGCTCGAGCCGTACCCGACCTACGGTCCTCGTGAATACCGGCTACTCGCGCGGAACGTCAATGTCGGCGAGGCGAGCTTGTACGCACTCGATCACGGGTACCGCCATCTGCGCGTGGTGGACAGTCTTGACCATTCGCACCGCTGAGTGCGATTGAGGGCACGCCGCCTCCGCCATCTTCCGGCGGCTTGGCTTCCTCGGCATCTACGTTGACGAGGCGAAGGACAGCAGCGACACCGGTGACAGCGAGGTAAGCGCTTCGCCCTTGAGCGTCCGCATCCACGTCGTCTCTACGCGCGAAGACTTGTCGTCGCCCACGCCGTCCGTTACCTGCGCTGCACCGTTAGTCGACTCGTCGCCTGCCCGCGCGTCCTCGCTACGCTCGTTCAGCCGCTATCAGCCGCCGGCTACCAAGCCGAGACGACCTGACTCGGGATCAGCAATCGGTCGAGGGTTTCATTGGCCTTCTCGATGTGGCGTTGTCCGTCACGGAGGGAGACGGCGAGATGTCCGGGTAAGAGCGCATCGATCTCGAGGCCGCGGAGCTTTCGAAGCGACGTCACCGTCGCCGAGAGGCTGCAGTCGTGGATGTTCTGCAGGAGGATTGTGCCTCCGTGGAACACCGCATCTCCGGAGAACAAGCTGCGCCGGTCGGCGTGGTCGAGCAAGAAGGAGAGATGTCCTGCGGCGTGTCCAGGTGTTTCGATGCACTCGAGTACGAGGTCTCCGATCGTGAGCTTGTCTCCTTCGACGAGGTCTCCGTCGACGGGACACGGCTCGAGTCGGTAATCGGTCGGGTAGATGCCCGCGCTCTTTGCGACGTCGATGCTCGTTCCGCGCTCGTCTCCGGTCCGGATGAGATCCGAGACTTCACGCGACATGAAGAGCGAGGCATTTGGAAGCAGTTCACGCATTCGGGCTGCGCCGCCCGCGTGGTCGCCGTGCGCGTGGGTGCAGACGATGTGGCTGACCCGCTCTGTATCGAGGCTGGCGTTGCGGATGTTGGCGACCACGTCGGACGCGCCCATGCCTGCGCCGACGTCGATCAGCCCGATCTCTGGGCCGCCGTCTACGAGGTAGATGTGACAGTCGTATGGGTCCGTCAGATCGAAGCCGAGCGAGCCCGAGCCGATGAGGTGGATGCGCTCGTCTAGCTGCAAGCCTCGTCCGGTCTCCGTGCGAGAGACCTATGCAGAGTGAGCCTCTTCGTAGGTCGGCCCACCAGGCGTGTCGACCCAGTAGCGCCTGGCCCACCCGACCCCCTGCCAGGTCCGCACGTTGAACGGCTCGAACCGGAAGAGCCAGCGCGGCTGGTGCAACGTCGGCGTGAGGTAGCCAGGGCCGTTCTCGCCGAGATAGCGGAGCGCCATCCGCGTTGCGACCTCTACCCAGCCGCCGCCGACATTCGGCCTCTCGACGACCTCGGCGACGCCGTCACCGATCACCTTCTCCAACGTCTTCTCGTCGTCGATCACAAATGACAAGCGGCCGTCGCGTTCGAGGAACTCCGCCCAGCGCGAACGCTGTCGCGGTACGAGCCAGAAGTGGCCGTCGTGCCAGTCGTGCCAGCACACCGCGATGTACGGGGAGCCGTCCGGCTTCAGGCAGGCGACGCGCATCAGCTTGCCGCGGGCGAGGAACTCCTCGCGTTCGTCCTCCGACATACCGCCCACCTTTCCGCGCCATGAGCTCTCTTCCACGTGTGGCGTGCCTCCTTCGTTTTTCGAGAGCCGGGCGGTGCAGACGAAAGACCTGTGCGAGAGTATCGCCTCAGCCGCACGGGATGCCGGAGGCGGCAAGCAGCATGTGAGACTCCGCGCGAAATGCCAAGCGTCGCGAACCGGTTGAGCGGGAAGGTGGCTTTGGTCACCGGGGGCGCACGCGGGATCGGCTACGCCATCGCCGAACGGCTCGTCCACGAGGGAGTGGCCGTCACGGTGCTCGCCTTGCATCCAGACTCGGCCGAGCGCGCTGTGAGCGCGCTCGCCGCGCATGGAGGGAAGGCGATTGCAATCGCAGGAGACGTCTCGGACGAGAACACCGTCAGAAGCGCCGTTGAGGAGACGGTCACGGCCTTCGGGCGGCTCGACATCATGGTCAACAACGCGGGGACGATCTCGATCGGCCCGCTCGTGGATATGACGACCGAGGCGTGGGATCGGGTGATGGAAGTGAATCTGCGCGGCGTGTTCCTCGGCTGCCGCGAGGCCGCACGCCAGATGATCGCGCAGGGGACCGCTGGCAGGATCATCAATGGCTCGTCAGGAGCAGGACGGCGGGGGAATGCCCTGATCAGTGCGTACTCTGCGAGCAAGTTCGGAGTAATCGGCTTGACGCAGAGCCTCGCCGTCGAGTTGGCGCCGTACGGAATCACGGTCAACGCGTACTGTCCGGGCCACGTGACCTCGACGCCGATGTGGGAGCGTATCGACCAGGAGCTCACGTCGTTGACCGGAGAGCCGGCCGGCTCCGCGAGACGCGCGGCCGAGCGCGAGGCTCCCTTGGGACGCGCCGCCTTGCCGGAGGAGATCGCCGCCGCGGTCGCGTTCCTCGCCTCGGCCGACGCGTCGTTCGTGACGGGCGAGTCCCTGCTCGTCGATGGAGGGCTCGTCCGGCTCTGATCAGCCCTCGGCGAGTGCGAAGACCGCTGCAGCGTTGCCGCCCAGGATGGCCGCCTCGTCGGGCATCGCGAACGCGGCCCATTGAACGCGCCGGATCTCCAGGCGGGGGTCGAAGATCGGATACCCGCTCGCATAGAGCACGCGATGAGCGCCGAAGCGCCGCGCGATGCCCTCGATGAAGTCCTCTCGATAGACGCCCGAGGTCTGAATGAGCAGGTTCTCGTTCTCGGCGATCGCGAGCTCGGCGTCGATCTGGCCTAGGCCCGAGATGTTGAGCTGAAGCCCGTTCGTGGCGATGAACGTCACGTCGGGGAACCTGCGCGCGAGAGCGCCGACCTGGAGTGCCTCGGAGAGCCAGGGGTACCCCGCGGCGACGATCACCGGCACGCGGTGCTGCCGCGCGACCTCGACGACAGGTGCGACGCATCCGTCGGCGATGCGGAAGGTCTCCTCCCAGGGATGAAGGAAGAGACCCCGCAGCCCGAGCGCCTCGAGCGCCCGTTCGAGTTCCGCGCAAGCATCGTCGCCGAGCAGAGGGTCGACCCGCGCGACTCCGGTTAGCCTGCCGCCGGATGCCGACACCGCCTCGGCAATGGCCTCGTTCGAGGCGGCCAGGTGATAGCCGCGCGTCCTGACAGGGCACACGACTGCGTGATCGACACCGAGGTCATCCATGCACGAAAGCAGCTCGGCTGCGGTCGCCGAGTAGCCGAAGAGCGACTCGCCGAGGAAAGTGAGGCAGTCGACAATCAGCGGACGCCGTCCAGAATGCGCGTGGCGTTCCCGGAGAAGACAAGCTGCTCGGCGTCGGGCGGCAGCCCTGCGAGCCTGACCTTCTCGACCTCGATCCGCGGCGAGCATGCGGGGCCGTCACTCGCATAGAGCACGCGCGAGGCGCCAATCCTCGCGACTGCCTCACCGATCTTGCCGGGATAGGGCATCGCAGACGTTTCGAGCACGACGTTCTCGTGTGCCTCGGCCACCTCGATCGCCTCGTCTACGTGGAAGTACCCTCCCATGTGGCCGAGGATGATCGTCGCCTGCGGACAGGCCGCCGCGGCCTTTGACACGGTGAGCGGGGTCGCCAGCGGCTCGTCGCCGCAGTGGAAGAGCGTCGGCGCATTGTGCTCAGCGGCCGCGCGGATCAGCTGCAGCGTCTCTCTCCCGGCCGGGTGCGCGAGCGTGGAGACCGGATGCAGCTTGAGCCCTTTGAAGCCGAGCGCGAACGCCCGTTCCAGAAGCGCCAGCGCCTGCTCCCCATACCAGGGGTGGATGCGGGCGAACGCGTCGAGTCGTCCGGGATAGGCAGCACACGCGTCAGCGACGAACTCGAGCGCGTTGGGGTTGATCTCGGGCGCATCGACGATCGTCATTACCACTCCCCGCTCGATCCCGGCCTCGTCCATTCGGCGCACGCACTCGGCGGCCTCGAGCTTCCAGCCGAGCGCCGGAAGGTCGTCGATGTGGAGATGAAGGTCGACGATCACGCAGTGGACTTGGATGCGGCCGCCTCCTCGACCGACTGGCCGGGGGCGACCTCGTGCCAGCGCGCAGGCTTGGTGAAGGTACGGTCGATCCCGCCGCCGTCCCAGCTCGACACCAGCACGGGCCTGATCCGGATGAGCACCCGCGGCAAGTCGAGCGTCGCCTCGAAATAGTCCATCCCCTCGGGGCCGAGGTAGCGCAGCACCATTCGCCGCGCCAGGTCGACCCAGTCGCCCTCGATGACTTCCGCGCGGCCACGCACCATCACCCGCTTGTACGGCGGCTCCGGGTTGTCGATGCAGAGGGTGACCCGGGAGTCGCGGTGCATGTTGCGACAGAAGCCCGCGAGCTCCTTTGTCACCAGCCAGAACGACTCGCCGTCGTACTCGTACCACGCCGGGTTGACGTTCGGCCATCCGTCCTCACCGAGTGTGCCGACCTTGACGAAGATCTTCGTCTCCGTCAGGAAGGCGTGCAGCTCGGCCGGGGTCATTCCACGCCCCTTCCCGAGGCGAAATCCGCTTGGCACGCTGCCTCCTTTCCGACCTGCGCTCAGCTCAGATCCGCGATTGCGTCGACTTCCATGAGGAGGTCGGGGAGACCCAGGTTCGCCACCTGAACCATCGTGCAGATGGGGAATCGGCCCGGCTCGAACAAGGGCTCCCGTGCGGCGATTTCGGCCCGCGCGTCACGGATGTCTTTGAGGAAAACCGTGATCTTGATCACGTCGGTGACCGTGCCGCCTGCCGCCTGGACCGCTAGGCCGATGTTCCGCCACACCTGCTCGGCCTGTTTGTGCGCGTCACCGATGCCGACGATCTGGTTGTGCTCGTCGAAGGCGACCTGACCCGCGATGTAGAGCGTGTCACCGCTGCGGACCGCGTGGGCGTACGGCTCAGGTGGGGCGGCGAGTCCGTCGGGCTCGAGATAGGTGCGCTCCATGGCTCCTCCTGGCTGGCTGTCAGACCGGGGTCGCGAGTGCGGCCTCGAGCGCCGGCGGTGGACCGAAGCGGGCAACACCGCGCCCGATCACACGTGCGAGACGAAGGGCGGTGGACTCGTCGAATGGTCGGCCGACGACCTGCACGCTGCCGGGCAGGCCGGACGCGCCGAGCCCGGTTGGCACCGCAACGGCGGGCAGCCCCGCCAGGTTGAAGGGCGCTGTCGTCCGCACCAGCGACTCGATCACGGATTCGGCCTCCCCGTCGAAGTCATATTCGAGCTGGTCGTGACGTTGCGCAGGGGCAGGAACCGTCGGGGCGAGAAGGGCATCGAGCCGCTGCGCCGCGAACGTTTGCGCGATCGACTGCTGGATCGCGCGGCGCGTTCGCTGAGCGCGCAAGTAGAGCGACGCGGGAAGCAGCAGACCCGTTTCGAGTAGTCCGCGAACGTCATCTCCGATCAGGTGCGGCGCCCGCGCGAGCCGCGTCTCGTGATACGAGGCTGCCTCCGCAGCGACGATGGCGAACTCCGCCGCGAGCGTCTGCTCGAGCTCGGGGACCAACGTTGTCTCGATCTGGACACCCTCCGCGGCGAGCAGTGCGATCGCAGAGTCGAGAGCGCACACGGCCTCAGGCGCGAGCGGAGCGAACGGACGTTGCCTGAGGACGCCGACGCGTAGGCTGCCGACATCGTCTTCGGACGGCAGGAGCGGCTGCGGCAACGACGGGCGGCCGAGCGTCGTTCGGTCGCCGGGATCGGCGCCCGCGAGCACGGACAGCAGCAGCGCAGCATCCTCGACCGTCCGGGCGAGGGGGCCCACGTGATCGAGCGACCAGCTGAGCGCCAACGCTCCCGCACGGCTTACCCGTCCGTACGTCGGCTTCACGCCGACGAGGCCGCAATGCGCAGCGGGGATCCGGATTGAGCCGCCGGTATCGGAGCCGATCGCGCCCAGAGCAGCCCCGGCCGCTACGGCTGCAGCCGAGCCGCCGCTCGATCCGCCGGGACTACGCTCGAGGTCCCAGGGGTTACGCGTTGGCGGTGTGTAGACACCGCAGGCGAGTTCGTGGGTGGTCGTCTTGCCGACTACGACGGCGCCGGCGGCTCGAAGGTGGGCAACCGCGGGAGCGTCCTCGCGTGCGGGACCCGCTTCTCCGAGGATCGCCGAGCCGCAGCACGTCGGCGTGCCGGTCACGTCGAAGATGTCCTTGATCGCGACCGGGATCCCGCGCAGCGGTCCTCCCGGTCGGTCGTCTTGTTTACGCGCCTCGCGCAACGCCCGCTCCGCGTCAACGGAGACGAACGCTCGCACGAACGGCTCGACGGCCTCCAGCCGTGCAAGCGCCGAGGCGACCAACTCGGAGGGCTTGAGCTCTCCCGCCGCAATCAGCCCGGCGGCCTCGACCAGGTCAAGGGCCCACGCCTTGCCGTGGGTCCCGCTCACGCGTCCCACCCCGGCTCGAAGGCGAGCGCCGGCTCGACGCCTTCGAGCTCCTCAGCAGGCATGCCTCCCCGGCCGGCGAGCTGCGCCTCGAGTTGCTCGGCGACGGCAGCGACGCGGTCGGCTGGGATTGGCGCATCCAGGGCGCGGGCCAGCGCTGCGACTACCTGCTCGTTCACTGCGCGCTCTCCGGGAAGGCGCGAAAGATCGCCTCGACGTTTTCCACGAACCGCACCGTCGCTTCTTCGATCTGGTCGAGATAACGACGTCCCAGGTCCGCACTGGAGCCCGAGGGGTCGCCCCAGACACCCGAGCGGCTCGCGCGGGGCAAGGTGCCGCGCGCGGAGAAGAAATAGGCCGAGACCATCGCCGGCGTCGGCTCGACCGGGAACGCCGGATACTCACGAACGGCGCGGTCCAGGTCGACCAGCGACTCGTCCACCGCGAGAACGGCGGATGTCTCTCCGATGTTGGCATGGAGGCCGGTTTCCGCTCCGAGGTAGGCGGCCAGCTCGTCCGACGGCAGCGCGTCCCAGTAGTTGAAGGGAAAGGCGATCGTGCCGGCGGGAAGCCGGTCGCCGATCTCCATGATCGCCGCCGAGAGCACGATGCTGTTCGTGTAGTGGCCGTTGACGAGGATGATCTCGCGAAAGCCGCCGCCCGCCAGGGAAAGGACCACGTCCTGGACGAGAGCGGTCATCGTGCCGGCCGAGACGAACGGGACGCCGGGAAAGCCGCGGTGGTCGCCTGAGACGCCGTACGTAAGCGCGGGCGCTACAAGCGCGTCGATGCGCCGAGCTAGACGAACGCTCACCTCGGTGGCGAGGATCGAGTCGGTCCCGAACGGTGCGTGCGGCCCGTGCTGTTCGGTGGCTCCGACGGGAACGATGACCTTCGGGCTCCGTTGCAGGTGTTGCTCGACATCGAGCAACGTGCACTCCGACAGAAGAAGCGTTGCGCGCTTCACCATCACGCTCTCCGTCTCTGGCGGTAGATTCCGAGGATTGCGAGGATGAGCAAGCCTTCGATCAGCGTCTGGTAGAGCGCGTTGATTTGCAGGCTGTCGAAGAGCGAGCTCAGGAAGCCGAGCACGAGCGCACCGCCCAGGACCCCGATGACGGATCCCTGGCCGCCGAAGAGGCTCACGCCGCCGATGACGACAGCGGTGACCGTCGTCAGGAGCAGCGTGGCCCCCAGATCGGGCGCGGCGACACCGGTCTGAGTCAACTCGAGCAGCCCGGCAACGGCGGCGATGACCGAGCACGCGACATACGACGTGATGCTCACGCTCGTTGTGCGGACGCCGGCGAGGCGCGCGGCTTCTCTGTCTCCGCCGACCGCGTAGAGATGCCGTCCGAACGCGGTTTGCCTCGCGGTGTACCAGCAGATCGCCCAGAACGCTGCCACAAGCAGCAGCAGGACCGGAATGCGACCCCACGTGTCGGTGTAGAGCGCGTAGAAGGATGGTGCGGCTTGCCCGACCGGATTGACGCTGTAGGTGTAGGCGGCGCCGACGAGGATGTAGTTCATCCCGAACGTCGCCACGAACGGCGCGACCTTAAGCCGGTTGATCACGAGCCCGTTGATCACCCCGACAACGAGACCGACACCAACGCAGGCCAGCATTGCGAGCGGGATCGAATGGTCGTGTCCGTTCATGATCACGGCGGCCACCATGCCGCTGATGGTCGCCACCGCGCCAACAGACAGATCGATACCACCGCCCACGACGGCAAAGAACTGGGCGGCAGATGCCATACCCACGAACGTTGCGCCCTTGAGAGTCTCGACCATCACGGGCTCGGACCGGAATGTGCCTGACAGGGACGAGCCCACGGTGACGAGCACGGCCAGGAGAACCCACGGCACGAGGGTTCGAGGCTGGCGACGCACCCAGTCGCCCCGCCCGCGAAGCCCCGGTGCGACCAGCCGCTCCTGCCCCACGTGCACGCTCATCGTCGGCTCAGGCTCCTTGGCCCGCGTGTAGCTCGACAGGTTCGTCCCCATCGCCCGACCCGCCCGCGTGTTGCGGTCCGCCGAACACCGCGAGTCTCAGGATTCGCTCTTCGCTGAACTCGCGCGGCTCGAGCGTGCCGGCCACTTGTCCGTTGCTCATGACGACTATCCGATCGCTCAATGCGATCACCTCGGGAAGTTCCGAGGAGATGAGCAGAACCCCTGCGCCACCGCCGACCAGTTGGTCGATCAAGCGGTAGATCTCGTACTTGGCGCCGACGTCTACTCCTCTCGTTGGCTCGTCCAGGATCGCGACTTCCGGGGCCGGCCTCCTGACCAACCATTTGCCGAGCACGACCTTCTGCTGGTTCCCGCCGCTCAGCGTCCATGCCGCCCTCTCGGTTG
>Ga0137375_10010274_pt1 | contig 11092 bp, 9 predicted proteins | sample SagtaG_24_FD_104936 | JGI IMG/M metagenome (GOLD analysis project Ga0137375, IMG submission 104936) | Vadose zone soil microbial communities from Sagehorn Ranch, Mendocino, California, USA - Sage1_R_113_16 metaG | ecosystem: Environmental > Terrestrial > Soil > Vadose zone | place: USA... | reverse complement strand
TTGCGCATTCCGTGCCCGCAGCGTCCGGGCCGACCGACCCGGACACCACGACGGTGCCCCCCGCGGCGACCGACTCTGGGCTGACCTGGATGGTGGGCGGTGTCGTGGGCGCGGCCCTTGCAGGCGCGGCAAGCGTGAGGATCCCTACGGTGGCGGCGAACAAAGGGACGGCGATGATGCGGACTGTTCGCATGGTGGCTCCCCCCGGGGTAACGCACGGTTCTTTGTGGGTCTTAGGGCTTGAGCGTGATCCGGGCCGGTCACGGCATGACGACGACCAAGCGTCGCGGCAGGCGCGAACCGGACTCGAGTCGGCCTCGATCGTCAATCAGAACGAGCACACCGGCTGAGGACCGAGGCGTTCCGCAACGGGCTGTTAATAGGACTCTGTCAGGTCTGCGGCTGACGGATAGGGTGCGAGGGACCCGTCCTCCCGGTCCATGCACGAGGGAGAAGGCTGTGGGTGGCCTCACACCAGCCGAGCTGGCCTCGATCCGTGGACGCCTGGAAGCCTTCGCCGACGATGTCTTCGCGTCGCTTCAACGTTCCGATCAGCGCGCCCGCGGCGAGTGCTACCTGCGTGGATTGATGCTGGACGGCCGGCGCAAGTCGATCGAGCCGATGCCCAACGCCTGGGCGAGGTGCACTACCAGGCGCTGCACCACTTCGTCGCGACCAGCCCATGGGACTGGCGCCCGGTCCGCCGGCGGCTGGCGCAGTTGCTGGTCGGTGCGCTGGGACCGACCGCCTGGGTAGTGGACGACACCGGCTTTCGGACTGGAGGCCCGCCAGGTCCCCTACGTGGTGGAGGTCCGGGCCGACACCAGCGCCTACCCCGAGCAGGTGCGCCCCACCGTCCCACCCCACAAGGGGCACGGCCGCCGTCCCCGGCCGCGCTACCGCGACAAGCCGTCCTCGCTCACCGAGCTGGCCATGGCGGCCGGGCAGCAGGCCTGCGTGGAGCTGATTTGGCGGCGTGGGAGCAAGGGGCTGCAACGCGGCCGGTTCCTGCGCCTGCGGGTGCGACCGGCCGGGGTCACCCCACGCCGGCTGGCACGGCAGGACGGCGGCGAGCTTCAGGTGCGCTGGCTGCTGGTCGAATGGCCAGTCGGCAAGCCCGAGCCGACCAAGTACTGGCTGTCTGACCTGCCCGAGGCCACCCCGCTGGTGGAGCTGGTCGGTCTGGCCAGGTCGCGCTGGCGAGTGGAGCAGGATTACCGCGAGCTCAAAGGCGCCCTTGGTCTGGACCATTTCGAGGGGCGCGGCTGAGTGGGCTGGCACCACCACGTGACCCTGGTCTCGGTCGCGCACGGCTTTCTTACCCTGGAGCGGCTGCGCCGCCCAAAACCGGCGCCGTCGGCCTGACCTTGTGGCAGCTGCTCGAGCAGCTGCAGGTCCTGCTTGCCTGTTGGGCCGGCACCTATCCGGTGTGCCAGCGTCCCGCGCCACAGTGGCTACGCCGAACGGGACGACCACGCGCCCCGACCTGAAAGAGGACTATTAGGTTAATATGAGGGTATGAGCCGGTTGGCGAACCGCTCGTGGCGGTCCCACTGCCAACGCGATCTGCCAGTTCGCAGGGCTTGCGCGGCGAAGCCGGTGAGCGGTAGGGTTCGCACGTTATTAGGTAACCCTAAATCGACCGTTCCCCCTGCAAGGAGCCTGTCCGGTGTCCACCACGCAGACGATCCTCCTCGGCGCGATCGCCGGGTTCACCATCTACCTTGGCCTGCCGCTGGGCCGCGTCCGGGTCGCGAGCCTGCGGACCAAAGCGTTCCTCAACGCCACCTCTGCCGGCATCCTGGTGTTCTTGCTGTTCGAGATCCTCGCCCACGCCACCGAGCCGGTCGAGCATGCGCTCGAGGAGGCCGCTGAGGGCGAGGCCGCCTGGGGCCAGTTCGCCGCGCTCGGCCTGGTCTACGCCATCGGCTTCGGCGTCGGCCTGCTGTCGCTGCTGTACCTGGCGCGCCTGTGGAAGCGGCCGTCCCCGCCTGAACAGAGCAGCATCGGCCCAGGCGCGATGTCGGTGGCCGAGGCGGAGCTGTCCCAGCCGGCGGCCCAGTCGGCCGCGCTGCGCACCGGCATGGGCATCGCCGTCGGCATCGGGCTGCACAACTTCTCCGAGGGCCTCGCCATCGGCCAGGCCGCCCAGGCTGGGGGGATGGCGCTGGCCGCGCTGCTCATCATCGGGTTCGCGCTCCACAACACCACCGAGGGCTTCGGCATCGTCGGTCCGCTGGCCGCCGCAGGCGTGCGCGCCTCCTGGGGCTGGCTCGGCCTGGCCGGGCTGATCGGCGGGGGGCCAACCTTCCTTGGCACGGTCGTCGGGATCTCGTTCAGCTCCGCATACCTGTTCGTCGGCTGCCTGGCGCTGGCCGCCGGAGCGCTGCTGTACGTCATCGGTGAGATTCTGCCCATTGGCCGCCGCCTCTCTTGGGAGATCACCCTCTGGGGGCTGATGACCGGCTTCTTCCTCGGCCTGGCGACCGAGCTGGTCCTCGAGGTCGCCGGCGGCTGACCACCCACCCGGCCCGCCCTCTGACGGCCCGACCGAACCGAATAGCCGCCCGGCGGCTGGCCACAGGAACGAGCAGTCTGTTGAGCCAGCACTTGCCTCACCTCCAAGCGCTTGTCCCACCACGACGCTGGAGGAGACAGACGGGCATGCACGCCGACCTGACAGAGTCCTAATAACAGCGTGTTGCGAAAACGATCTGTTGCTTTGGGGTGGTCGAGCCGAGATGCTAGGTTGGTTGCGGTTTGGGCAGTGGTCGTGATCGGCTCTCGCGGAGGGCGACTGGACTGGCGAACATCGACATTCCTCGTGGGCGCAGGCGGTCCAGGCGTGGCGGCGGTTGGACCGCCGCACTCGCCGAGAGGTCACCAGGCGGGCCCAGCAAGGGCTCGGCCATCCCGACCCGCGGGTCGCCGCCATCGCCGTTGGGCGGGCACAAGCGGCGCTGCTCGCCCCGCTGTGGCGGTGGGTCGTTGCTGCTGCGGCGGTGCTTATCTGCTCGGCGGGCGGTTGGCTGACCACCCGCCTGCTGGTGGGCAGTGCCAGCGTGTGGGGTTGGGTCTTTTCCATCAATTTTCTGCGCGGTGACCGCGATCAGCCCTTCCTGCTCCCACCCGACCTGCGCGACTGGCTGCCCGAAGGCCACCTGGCCTGGTTCATCCTCAACGTGGTCGACCAGCTCGACCTCGCCCCCTTCTACCGGCAGCATCGCGCCGACGGGCACGGCCACCCACCTACGACCCCAAGACGCTCCTTGGCGTGCTCCTCTATGGCTACTGCCTGGGCGTGCGTTCCTCCCGGCAGCTCGAGCGGCGTTGCCACGAGGACATCGCCTTCCGGGTGCTGGCCGCCAACCAGCTCCCCGACCACGTGACCATCGCGCGGTTCCGCGTCCGTCACGAGCAGGCGCTCGCCGGCTTCCTGGTGGAGTCGTTGCGACTGTGCGCCGCCGCCGGCATGGTGCAGGTCGGCACCGTGGCCCTGGACGGCACCAAGCTCGCGGCCAACGCCGCCGACAAGGCCAACCGCACTCACGACAAGCTCGAAGAAGAGGTCGCCGAGATCCTGCGCGGCGCGTCCTTTGAGCAGCTCAGCCTGTTAAGCATCAATGGCGATCAAGCGAGGCGATGTTCGCCCGCTCGACCTGGCGCGCCTGGATGCACAGCGCCGCCAGCGATCCCAGCGTCAAGCTGATCGGCATCCAGAACCAGACCCACTGGTCATCCAGGCTGCCCATCAGCCGGAGGAGCGTCCAAGCCACCGGCCAGTTGACGAGCAACGACACCACCACGACCAGCACCCAGCGCCGGAGCGGCCGCCGCAGGATTGCTTGTGCGCGGCCGACGGCGATCGCGGCGACGCTCGGGTCGGGATGCCCCGTCCCCGTCGCGCATACCGAGCGACTTCTCTGCGGGTGCGCCGGTCCAGCCGCCGCCAGGCCTGGACCGCCTGCCGCCCGCGAGGGACCTCGATATTTGCCAGTCCGCTCACCCTCCGCGATTGCCACTGGCGCGGACGACCCGAAACCGCAAGGAACCTAGCACACCCACCTGGACCGCCCCAATGCGACAAACCGCTTCGCAACAGTCGCCATCTCGCTGAGGGTTCTGTGGTGCTCAGGAGCCTCGGGTGACGGTCTAGGGAGGGCGGGAGCAGCGGCCGGTAGCCGCGGCACTGGCAGAGGTCAGTCCCGGGCGATAGTAGCTCCGCCCCACTCCTCGGGTGCGACGTCGGCGAGCGTCTCGGAAAAGGTCCATTGATGGCCAGCTGGATCCTCGGCGGTGTATTGCCGCTCGCCGTACTCGAAGTCGGTCGGCTCCATAAGGATGCGTGCGCCGTGTTCGCGGGCGCGCTGACAGTGGCCGCGTGCGTCGTCCACGCGCACTATCACCGAGTGCGTGACCTCCCCGGCACGTGGAGGCCTGCGATCATGGCGCACGTCGCCGATGATGACTGCCCCGTCGCCAAAGCTGAGCTGCGCGCGGTGGTTCTCGCCGATCCGGACGCGCTCGGCAAACCCGAAGGCGGCACCTAGCCACTCCACCGCCTCGCGTACGTCTGGGTAGATGAGCACGGGGATGACGGTGGCTCGCGGAATAGAGTGGTTGGTCTTCAACATGGCGCCAATCTACTCCAGGGGGCGGGCGATTCCGCGACCGGCTCCGAAACGTCCGTCAGGGCACTCCAGGCTCGCGGCATATGGCTGTACGTGGCTGGGTCGTCGCTCCGCTCTCAGCGCACGGTCATTTCAAGCTCAAGACCCGTTAGGATGCCCAACTATGGGCCATTCAGGAGCTTGGTCGGTAGAGATATCGACAGGAAACGTTTCCTTGTGGCCCGATAGCGCCGTGACAGCGGACGGACACCGCATCCTGTGAGGTTGGCTGTCAGCCGTGCTGACAGCCTGTCAGTGATGCGGACGTGCTATGGACGCTGCTTGACTTGCTGTGACTTCTGGGCCCTGCGCCTGGTCGCCGGTCGCCATGGCGTCCAGCGGCGGCGATGGGTCGCGCGAAATCTGCTTGATGGGCAGGACTGACCCACTTCGATTCCTGAGGAATTACGGGTCGTCGGGTGTGACCTTCAGCGCTGCCTGACGTGGAATCTGGTGTTGGTGGCGCGCGGGACCGCTGGTGAGGCGGGATGCTCCGGGCGTCTACCCGTCGCTGGCTGGCGGGGGCGCCTCGGATGGCTGTGAGCCGAACCGGGCCAGGATCTCCTGCGCCTCCGGAGTCCCCAGCGACTGGCCGATTGCCTGGGCCTCCTGCCAGGCGGCCCGTGCCTGCTGGTGGCGACCTGCCGCTCGGAGGGCGTCCCCAAGGTGGCGCAGGGCCCGCATCTGGCCGGTACGGTGGCCCAGCTCTTGGAAGACGGTCAGGCTCTCCTGCAAGCAGGCAAGCGCCTTCGCGGGCTGTTCCAGCTGCCCGTAGACGACGCCGAGGTCGTCCAAACTGATGGCCTGACCGCGGCGGTCGCCCACCTCTCGTGAGAGGCTCAGGCTCTCATGATGGCAGGCGAGAGCTTTCGCGGGCTGTTCCAGCTGCCCGTAGACGACGCCGAGGATTCCCAGGCTGGTGGCGCGACCGCGGCGGTCGCCCCGCTGCTGCCACATGGTGAGGCTCTCCTCCAGGCTGGCGATCGCCTCCTGGTACCGCCCTAGCGCTCGGTAGACGTTGCCGAGGTTGAGCAGGTTGGTGGCTTGGCCCAACGTGTCGCCGAGCTGCCGCCAGACGGCGAGGCTGTCCTCCTGGAGGGTGATCGCCTCCTGGTAGCGCCTCAACGCGGCGTAGACGCTGCCGAGACTGCCGAGGCTGTAGGCCTGGCCCGACAGGTCGTTCAGTTCCTGGGACAAGGCGAGGCCCTCGTTGAGGCTGGTGATCGCCTCGGTGTGGCGTCCCAGCCGCCGGTAGGCAAAGCCGAGGTCGTTGTGGGCGTACGCCTGGCCGACCTGGTCGTAGGTTCGCCGGGCGAGTTCCAGGACGGTCTGGTTGGCCTGTACAGCATCGTGCCAGTAGCCGCGCCGGTCGAAGAATGCGGACAGGGCTCGGGTGAGCTGGAAGGCCAGCTCGGCCGGGACTGCGGGTGCCGCCGCTGCGGTCTGGGTGATGGCGGCCAGCAGGTTGGCGCGTTCGCGCTCCAGCCATGCGAGTGCCGCCGGTGTGTCCGCGAGCTGCTGGCTGCCCCGAGTCCACTGCGGGTTGGCGGTCGCCAGTCGGTGGTCGCCTGGCCGCAACAGCGTCAGAGTGTGCCAGGCGGTGGCGGTGTAGAACGCGAACGTCCGGGTGAGCGCGGCCAGCCGTTCAGGTTCGGGGTGGCGGCTGGTGGCGCGCTGGCGGGCGTACAGGCGCAGCAGGTCATGGAACTGATAGCGCCCTGGCTGGGCCGTCTCGAGCAGTTGCGCGTCGACCAGCCGCTCGAGCACGCTCTGGGTGCTGGGTTCGGGCTGGTCGAGCAGCCTGGCAGCGGCCGTCACACTCAGGTCTGGCCCGTCGGGCAAGCTGAGCAGCTCGAATGCGGCCGCGGCGGCGTGGTCGACCAGGTCGGGGCTTTCCTGAATGACATGGAGCGAGACCTCGAAGGTTAGGCGCACGGCGAGCTCACCAATGGCGAGTTCCTCCAAGCGGCAGGTGGCGTCGGCGAGCAGATCGGCCAGCAGCCGCACCGGCCAGTTGGGGCGGGCCGCCAGCCGGCTGCCGGCGATGCGGATGGCCAGTGGCAGCCGGCTGCACGACGCCACCACTGCAGCTGCGGCCCGTGGCTCGGCAGCGACGCGGTCAGGGCCGGCGACGCGGCCCAGCAACGCCAGTGCTTGCTGTTCGGGCAGAGATTGCAGGTGGAGCAGATGCGCGCCCTCGAGGGTAGCGAGCGCGCGGCGGCTGGTGACGAGCACGGCGCAGGTCGGGCTGCCGGGCAGCAGCGGGCGGATCTGTTGCGCGCTATCGGCATTGTCCAGCAGGATCAGGAGGCGGCGTCCGGCGGCCAATGACCGGAAGCGGGCGGCCGCCTCTCCGACCTGGGTGGGGATCTGGGTGGGGTCGTGGCCAAGCGCGCGCAGCATGCGGCCGAGCCCATCCAGCGGGTCGAGGGAGGTCAGGCCGGGGGTGGCGCCCTGCAGGTTCACGTACAGCTGGCCGTCGGGGAAGCGCCCGGCGAGCTGGTTGGCGGCCTGGATGGCCAGAGCCGACTTGCCGATGCCGGCCATCCCGTCGATCGCGCACGTCGGTGCCGGCTGGCCCGGTCCGGCCGTTGGGGTACCGGCGCTACCCGTCCCAGGAACATCAACGGTCAGCCATCTGCGCAGCGTGGCCAGCTCGTCGGCTCTGCCGGTGAAGTCGGCAGCCGCGCGGGGCAGCTCGCGGGGGGCCGGCGAGGCTGGCGTGCCCGCCCGCCGCGTGAGCTGGGCGAGTTGCTGCACGATCCGGTCCAGCATGCCGGCGGTGTGCTGGCCTTGCAGATGGGTGAGATCATGGTTGAGCTGCGCGGCCAGTGGCGCCAACGCTCCGCCGTCCGCTCCGCGCAGCAGGACCTCCCGGATGACGTTGCGGGTCAGCGTCTCGGTGATCTGCGCGACTGGGAGGTCCAGCACCTGCGCGGAGGATTGCCCGGTCCCCGTCAGCGTTGCGTCGCCCAAGACCGCCAGCTGCGCGGTGTTGCCCGCTTGGAGCGCTTGCAGCAGGGTCGCGTGCTCCGCAGAGCGAGCGGCCGGCACGGACACCTGAAACACTTCGTTCATGACACGAGCCATATGCTCGGCAGCCTCGCCGGACGCGCCGGGCCGTAACTCGCGAGCTGCCCGCATGATCGCGGCGTGGCCGGCAGCGCGCAGGGCACGCTCCTGCTCGCCACCGAGCAGCCCCACACCGAGCCGCTTGCGGGCGGCATCCGCGAACTGGCCGAGCAGCCAGGACCCAAGCGCCTCAAACAGCATCAGCTGAGTGTCCTACAGATGTGGACCGTCCGCTTCGGGCTCTTGGATGGGTCATCCACACCGGCGTCAGAGGTTCGGGACGCGGTCAACGCTCCGACTTCGCTTCAGGAAATGACTCTTCCGTGAAGGAAACCGCGCATGCCGCCGACTGGTCGCGCTTGACGAACAGCGGGTGGCGGGGCGCACCCATGGCCGTCACGCCGAGGCAGAACGGCCCGGGCGGGCCGTCGTTTGGAAGCGCAGACCGGAGCTTCGTGCGCACCTCGCCCACGCGCCAGGTGAGACGACGGCGGATCGTGCCCCAGGCGACGACCAGTGCCGCCCGCTCCAGCGCAGCGGCGATCGTCGGGTCGTTGGCCGGGCCAACGGGCGCCTCGGCGGCGAGGAGCGCAGCCGGGTGGGTGAGCGCGGAAGGCGAACAGGTTGACGACTTCGAGCATGCCGCAGCCCTCACGGCGAGCGAAGCCCGTGCACTTGCGGATGGTTGGGTCGTCGGTAGTGGCGTCGGCCGTGGACGGGTTGAGCCCGATGAACAGTATGGTCTGTTAGCCGTCGCCGACCCGGCGGCCGAGCAGGTAGCGGTAGGTGCGGCACGGCGACAGGTCAGCCCAGCTCATGGCCCGGCCGACCAGGTCGTTCAGCATGCCGCTTTGTCTGCTCACTCAGCATGCTGAACTTACTGGTAATTTGGGCTTGTGGAGCGGGCCCGCCACAGGTCGCGCAGGAGCGCGATCTCGGCCATGTGGTGGATGAACTCGCGGTTGGTCCACCAGACGATGGCGATGAACGGCAACTGAGGGTCCAGGCCGTAGGGATACTGCCCGAAGCCAGGCGTGTCGAGCTGCTCGGCGGTCATGGCTGCCACGCTGTCGCGCCAGCGGTCCATCAGCGCCCAGAACCGCTCCAGGGCCAGGGCGGCGGAGGGGGTGAAGTCGACCAGCAGCTCCACCGGCTGCCGCCGCTGACCGAAGGTCCACTCCCAGCGCCCCGCGAAGCAAGAGTGCAGATGCCCAAGCCGCCAAGCGATCGTGGTGACCGGCGCCGGGTCGGGCTCCGGCGAGGCGCGATCAAGCAGCCACTCGCCCGGGCCAAACGCCTTGGGCGTCGACGCCTGGTCCCGGCGGTGGATCGACCAGGCGCCGGGCGCCGGCTCCCACAGGTACTCCTCATCGCCGAGCCCTTCCAACCGGGCCTGTGAGAACTGGCGGGAGCTGTCGAGCTGGTCGAGCAGCAGGCCCAAGCGGTCGGTTTGCAGGTTCTCCATGTCGGTCCCTTCGCGGTCGCGCAGTACCTTCGTCGGCGGGTGCTGTCATGCGGGCCCTTGCTGGGCGCGGAGCTGGTCGGCCTCGGGGAGCTGCAGGGTCTCGTAGATGGTGCCAGCGGTTGCCCAGCTCCTGGCTGAGGGTGAGGCTTTCCTGCAGGCGGGCGGTCGCGTCCCCGTAGCGGCCGACCTGCCCATAGACGCGGCCGAGTTGGGCCGCGCTGGCGGCTTGCTCGTGGCGGTCGCCCGACTCGCGGCGGAGGGTGAGGGCTTCCTGCAGGCAGGCGATCGCCTCAGTGAACCGGCCAAGCTTTCCGTAGACCAACCCGAGGCGGTACAGGCTGCTGGCCTGGCCACCGCGGTCGCCGAGCTCCTGGTGGAGGATGAGGGCTTCCCCCAGGCTGGTCAGCGACTCCGGGTAGCGCCGCAACCCCTGGTAGGCATAGCCGAGGTCGTTGAGGGCTTGGGCTTGGGCTGCCCGGTCGCCGGTGTGGCGGGCAAGCGCAAGCGCGGTCTGGTTGGCCTGGACGCCGTCGTGCCAGTAGCTGTACGACTCGAACAGGGGCCCACAAGGCGCGGGTGAGCTGGCCAGCCAGCGCCGCGGGGATTGCGGGTGCGGCCTGGGCGGCTTGGGTGACGGCGGCGACAAGGTTGCCGCGCTCGGCCTCCAGCCATTCCATCGCGGCGGGTGGCGTCCTGGCGTCGGCGACCACCGGCGGAGTCTGTCGCTTCTCGATCACCATGACATCGTTCAACCATGGGCGCGTGGGGGCAGAACGGGCCAGGTGGTGCCGGGCGTGGTCGACCGGCCCCGCTCGGGCGGGCTTTCTGGCAGCTGTGGTCGGCGTCGACCGTGTCCAACCTCGCCGACGGTGTCGTCAAGGTCTCGCTGCCCCTGGTGGCGGTGACGCTGACCGACTCGCCCGCGCTGGTCGCCGGCATCGTGGTCGCGGTGACGCTGCCGTGGCTGCTGTTCGCGTTGCCGGCCGGTGCGCTGACCGACCGGGTGGACCGGCGCGCAGCGATGCTCGTGGCCAACGTGGCCCGTGCATCGGCCCTCGTCGTGCTGGTCGCGACGGTGCTGCTCGGGTACGGGTCGATCTGGGCGCTGTACGGCGTCGCACTGTTCGTGGCGATCGCTGAGACCGTCTACGACACCTGTGCGCAGTCGATCCTGCCGCAGGTCGTACCCCGCGAGCGGCTGTCGCGCGCCAACGGCCGCCTGCAAGCTGCCGAGCTGACTGCCAACGAGTTCGTCGGACCACCGTTGGGCGGCGTGCTGGTCGCGACCGGGATCGCGGTGGCCTTCGCGGCGCCGGCGGGACTGTGGGCCGCCGCGGTCGGCGTGCTGCTGCTCGTGCAGGGCCAGTTTCGGGTCGTGCGCGAGCATCGCACCACGATCCGCGCCGACGTCGCCGAGGGGCTGCGGTTCCTGTGGCGTCACCGGCTGCTGCGCACCCTCGCCGCCATGACGGGGCTGTTCAACCTCGCGACCAACGCCACCTTCGCCGTGTTCGTGCTCTACGCGGTCGGCCCGGACTCTGCCATGGGGCTGAGCGAGGCCGGCTACGGGCTGCTGTTCGCCACCATCGCCGCCGGGAGCCTGCTCGGCGCCCTCGTCGCCGACCGCGTCGAGCGGCGCCTGGGTCGTGCCCGCACCCTGGCCCTCGGCATCTTCGGCGGCGCATTCACCGTCACGGCACCCGCGCTGACGACCGACCCCCTGCTCATTGCCGCCGCCTTCCTCACCGGAGGAGCGACGCTCGCGCTGTGGAACGTCGTCGCCGTCTCCTTGCGGCAACGCATCACCCCCGACCGCATCTTGGGCCGCGTCAACAGCGGCTACCGGCTCGTCGCCTGGGGCACCCGACCCCTTGGCGCGGCTGCC
>Ga0137375_10010257_pt1 | contig 11097 bp, 6 predicted proteins | sample SagtaG_24_FD_104936 | JGI IMG/M metagenome (GOLD analysis project Ga0137375, IMG submission 104936) | Vadose zone soil microbial communities from Sagehorn Ranch, Mendocino, California, USA - Sage1_R_113_16 metaG | ecosystem: Environmental > Terrestrial > Soil > Vadose zone | place: USA... | reverse complement strand
TTCAGCGGGAATCCAGGCGAAACTCTTTGATTGACAGTCAACTAAATCTTCGGGACCTCACCCTTTACCGGCTCCGAGCGGCTCCAACTGAAGCACCATGTGCTGCAGATGACGTGTGTCCATTACGGAAGAGTACTGTGTTTGTGCGCTTCTGTTATGGTTTAATGGTGAGGCAATTGGAGTTTATAGGGTCATGGTAAGATAACCCCCGATTTCAGTGGAATCACATTTTGCCGAGCTCGATTTTGATTCTCCGGGCCAATGCTTCCGGCAACTCGTCGCGGTTGTGGCGCATGACTTCGATCAGCTCAACGTCGGTTCGACTCTTGATCTGTTCTATAAACCCGCTGCCTCTTTTGGCGATAGTCGCGAGCAGATTTGTCGGTTGCGCGAGCAGTTCGATGATCCTGCTTCTGAACGGACGAGATAGGAGCTCCATTTTTCCAATCTCGTCGATAACGTAGAGGTCCGCCGGGGTCGTATCGGTATCGAGAATCGGTAGGACGATCTTCTCGAATTCTTGAACATGGATTGAATATTTGCCAACCGTCGGCTTTTCCCTTCCTAACGACGCAAGGCTTCCCTGCTGGCCATCGAGGCTAATGACTCTAAAGCCGATTCTTTGTCCTCTTTGCCTTCTTTCCTCAGTATAAAAGCCCGCGCATGTAACTTCTTCCAGCCGCTCTGCAATGGCGTGAACCAGAGTGGTCTTCCCCACGCCCGGATTTCCAGTCAGGAACAATCTCATCATTCGCTTTTGTCGGTCTCCGTGGCGACATCCTACGATTTGATTAACACACGGTTAAAATAAAATCCTGGGATGGATTCTGACTCCTGCGCTGGCCTCGCGCCTCAAAATGCCTTGTCACAAAGCCATTTGATCGCTAGAATCGCCCGAAACAACGGCTCATTATGCAATGGATCGCACCGTCTGAGAAAGACACTGCCACCAACACTCTCGAAAAGCGTCTCTGGGAAGCGGCGGATCAGCTGCGCGCTAACTCCGGATTGACGGCAGCGCAGTATTCGACGCCGGTTCTCGGGCTGATCTTTCTTCGCTTCGCCGAAGCGCGGTTCGCCAAGCGCCGCCACGCGCTTGAGAATCCTCCCTCGCCCGCGAGAGCGGGAGAGGGCTGGGGTGAGGGTAAATCGCGTCGAGGTTCATCTCGAATTGACGAGCCGAGCGCCTATCACGCTGAGGGCGTCGTCTACCTGGCGCCGAACGTGCGCTATGATCATCTGCTCAACCTGCCGGAAGGCGGCAATATCGGCAAGGAGATCAACGATGCGATAGCGGATATCGAAAAGCACAATCCGCATCTCGCGGGCGTGTTGCCGCGCACTTATCAGATTTTTAACAGCACGTTGCTCAAGCAACTGCTGAAGAAAGTTTCCGAGATTCCCCAGACTCTCGAATACGACGCCTTTGGCAGGATCTACGAATATTTCCTCGGCGAGTTTGCGCGCACGGAAGGGCAGAAGGGCGGTGAGTTCTTCACACCGAGCAGCATCGTTCGCCTGATCGTCGAGATCATCGAACCTTTCCACGGGCGCCTGCTTGATCTAGCCTCCGGCTCCGGCGGCATGTTCGTCCAGAGCGCGCGCTTCGTACAGGCGCACCAGAAAAATCCATCCTCCGAGCTAGCCATCCACGGTCAGGAGAAGGTCGGTGCCACCGTGGCTCTGTCTCGCATGAACCTCGCCGTCCACGGACTCGAAGGCGATATCCGCGAGGCGAACTCGTACTACGAAGACGAGCACGACAGCACGGGAAACTTCGACTTCGTCCTCGCCAATCCGCCGTTCAACGTCAACGCGGTTGATAGGGATCGGCTCAAAGACGCCGTAGGCAAAAACCGCCGCTATCCATTCGGCCTGCCGCGCACCGATAATGCCAATTATCTTTGGATTCAGCTTTTCTATTCGGCGCTCAACAAAAACGGCCGCGCCGGTTTCATCATGGCCAACTCCGCCTCCGACGCGCGCGCCTCTGAGCAAGAACTACGGAAGCAACTCATCGACGCTCACGCCGTAGATGCAATGGTCGCCGTCGGGCCTAATGTGTTTTACACCGTCACACTTCCTTGCACCCTCTGGTTTCTAGACAAAGGTAAAACCGGCACGTCGCGCGCCGACAAAGTGCTCTTCATCGACGCTCGCCACATCTACCGCCAGATCGACAGAGCTCATCGCGACTGGACCGACGCTCAAATCGGCTTCCTCGCCAACATCGTCCGCCTCTACCGTGGCGAGGATCTTGACTTCACCCTAGGCGGCGACGAAGCGAAAGCCAAAATCAGAGAAATGTTTTCCCTCGCCCGCGAAAGCGGGAGAGGGCAGGGTGAGGGCAAACCCAAGTATCGCGATGTTCCCGGCCTCTGCAAAGTTGCCACGATCAAAGATATCGAAAAGCAAGGCTGGTCGCTCAACCCAGGTCGCTACGTCGGCGTCGCACCAGGCGAAGTAGTCAGCGACGAAGACTTCAAAGAACAGCTGGAAGAGTTGAATGAAGAACTCGAAATACTCAATGCGCAGGCTCGCGAACTTGAAGAAGTTATAGCGCGAAACGTCGCGGAGATTCTGGAGACGTGACGATGGCAGCATGGCCCGCAAGGCGAATCGACGAGCTTTGCGAGATAACCTCAAGCAAGCGAATCTTCGCTGCCGATTACGTATTGGAGGGTGTGCCTTTCTACCGTGGAAAGGAAATAAGTGAGAAGCACCACGGCAGCTTAAGCGTCTCGACAGAACTTTTCATCGCCCGCACAAAGTTTGACGAAATACGGTCTAAGTTTGGAGCGCCTAAAGCTGGCGACCTACTTTTGACTTCCATCGGTGCTCTCCTCGGTTCGCCATACGTCGTGAAACAAGGCGAGGAGTTCTACTTCAAAGATGGGAACTTGACCTGGTTCAGAAGCCTCAACGGGCTTGATAGCCAGTTTCTCTATTACTGGATTCTGTCTCCACAAGGTAAGGGTCAACTTCAGAAATCCAAGATAGGGTCAGCCCAACCTGCGTTCACAATAAATCTGCTGAAGCAGATGGAGATCGAACTCCCCCCGCTTCCGGTGCAACAGCGGATAGCGGGCATTCTCTCAGGCTACGACGATCTGATCGAAAACAACCGGCGGCGCATCAAGATTTTAGAAGAGATGGCCCGCTCGCTCTACCGCGAGTGGTTCGTCAAATTCCGCTTCCCCGGACACGAAAAAGTCTCGCGCGTCGATTCCCCGCTCGGCCCGATTCCGAGAGGATGGGAGGTGAAGGAGCTCGGCGACATCCTTGAGCTCAATTACGGCAAAGCACTGAAAAAGGTTGAACGCCGCGACGGCGAGTTTCCGGTGTTCGGTTCGAGTGGCATCGTCGGCTACCACGACGCGTACCTCGTCAACGGACCGGGCATTATCGTCGGACGCAAAGGAAACGTTGGCAGTGTTTTTTGGAGCGACGAAGCTTTCTTTGTGATCGACACCGCTTACTTCGTGACGTCGTCGCTGCCGCTGCGTTACTTGTTCTACGCTCTGCCAAGCCTGAATTTCATCAACGGTGACGCTGCCGTTCCGGGATTGAGCCGCAGACAAGCGTACACTCTGGAAATTGTTGTCCCCCCGACCAACGTACTAAGCACGTTCTGCGAACTAGCTGACACGTTTGAAAGACAGGCATCAACCTTTCAACGTAAAATCCAAAACCTCCGCCGGACGCGAGATCTGCTGCTCCCGCGCTTGCTTTCAGGCGGAACGGGTATCGCGACTCTCATGCAAGGGGGAGACTGAAGTGCCAAGCCATTTGGGTGCGGCCCCGGCTTTACGCATGGATCGGGGCGCCCGCTTCTATAAGTGCGATTTACAAGTTCATACGCCAAGAGATTCGGAATGGACCGGTCTGTTTTCCACAGTTACCTTGGATGTGGATCGAGGAGCGTACGCGAAAGCACTTATAGACTACTGTCGCAGAAGAGCGATTGGGGCTATCGCTGTAACGGATCATAATGACCTGTGCCTTTTCCCATTCGTTCGCGGTGCTGCAAAGAGTGAAAGAAAACCTGACGGTACTGAATATGCGAGTCATGAACAGTTGGTTGTCTTCCCGGGCCTCGAACTGACCTTGTCTACACCACCCTGTCAGGCTCTCCTGCTGTTTGATCCAGATTTATCCGACGGAGCCCTGAATCATGTTTGGGGTGCATTAGGGATTGCTCCTTATCCTTGCACTGAGGCTAAAATCCGAGAAGTGCAAAGGCTTGGCACGGATAAGGACCTCAAGCGTATTGTCGATCTGCTGAACAACCTTTGTGCGAATCCCGAAGAAACAGACCCGAGGCAGCGCGTCCTGTTTAGAAGCCACTTCATTTTATTGCCACACGTCAGGAGGCACGGACACCAAACTCTTATCCGACCGGGTCTTCACAGCTCATATGCGGAGATGCCTTGCGTAGGTGGGTATATTGAAGGGCGTCTTTACAAAGAGCTCGACGATGGCAACCGTGAAATTCTTGAAGGTAAACAACGAGAATGGGGATCAAAACGCATCGGGGTCTTTCAGACGTCAGATTGCCGGGAGGCACGATCAGAGCCCGGAGCTGGCGAAAATTGCGTTGAGTTCGTGAATCTTGGAAACTGGCCCACATGGATAAAATGGACCAATCCTTCGGCGGAGGCCTTAAGGCAAGCCTGTCTAGCGTCCGCTTCGCGAATCTCTCACGTTGAACCGCAACTGCCATCTCACCAGATAGTCAGCGTTCGCGTAAGCAACAGCAAGTTCCTTGGGCAAGCACAGCTGGAGCTCAATCCGCAGTTCAATGCATTCATCGGTGGACGTGGCACTGGGAAATCGACTCTTCTCGAATATATCAGATGGGCTCTATGCGATGACCCGCGTCCTTTTGATCCTTCGATAGCTTCAGCAGAAGAACTACCAGATTTTCAAAAACGCAGGCGTTCCTTGATCGAAAAAACACTGAAATTTCTCAACGCTACAATTACTGTACAATTCCAAAAATTTGGAGCTACCTACCAAATTATTCGCTCGTCGTTAGAGCCCCAAGAAAAAGTAAAAATAGTTTCTTCCGATGGCACGGTCAACGAAATGCTCGGTGAGCAAGTTCGGCGGGAATTTCCAATTGTTTCTTACGCTCAGAAGCAACTGAGTTGCGTCGGTACACTACCGGATGAAATTCTACGTATAGTAACCGACCCCATACGTTCGGAAGTGTCTAGGATTGACGAAGATATTCAGGACGTTGTCTTGCCCCGAGTGAAAGAAGCGAGGCAACGACAGTTACGTCTTGAGGAACTTAGGCTGCAGGAACATGAGTCCGAACAGCAAATAGCTTTGCTTAGAGAACAAATCCAGAGCTTACAGAGTCAGTTGGGCAGCTTGAGTGAGTCGCAAAAGCAGGTGATCTCTGATCATACGATCCTGACGGACGAAAAACAGTGGCTGGATGATGCGGTTACAAAGGTCTCGGACTTTAAAGCAGTTCTCAGTACGGCTCGCGAAAGCCTTACAGCAATTCCAGAGCTGACATTCCCGACAGACAAACCGAACGCCGATAAACTAACGATTGTGGCAACGGCACTCAATCGACTCAAAACCCAGCTGGTAGAAGAATTAATAAGGCTGGAAGATATGGTTTCCGGTGTGCGCGGTTTAGACGACCGGACCCGAAGCGCGATCCAAGACCTTCAGCAACAATATGCATCGCATCAAACCGAGTATAACCAATATGTAGAGATCGCGGCAAAAAGTGCAAAGCAACTAGAGGACATACAAAATCTCAATCACGAAATGGCAGTTTTTGGGCAGAAGCAATCGTCTTTGAGATCCCAGATTCAGAGTCTTTCAAGTGCCGTCTCAAACGCCACCGAATCGCCGTGGGACATTTGGATCCAGAAACATCGACAGCGCGCCGATTTGCTGCGTCAGCAATGCGACAACATCAGCACGTTGGCTCAACACGCTTTTAGAGCCACTCTCAAGCCGTGCGCAGACCAGAAAGTTATGTTTGAATCACTAGACCAAGTAGTGTCTCGCGGCCGGGACATTAGAAGGCGCGAAGAAAAAGTACGTAATCTCTCGACGATTATTGGCGAAGCACACGATCCAATAGTTAAGTGGGCGGAGGTAGTCTCTGAACTTGAAGGTTTGGTGCGCTCAAAAGAAGGGGGCGCGTTGCCGCCTGCGCCACTTCTCGTCCAGGCGGACTTTACGGATGCCAATCTGAGAGCACTGCAAGGCGGATTGGAACTTCAGACACTTGAGGAGATTCGATATGTCCCATTGCAAGACAAAATTATGTTCGAGTTCGCGTTCGGGACGAGAGGGGACGGAACCACTGAGTTCATACCGTTTCACGAGGCTTCGCCTGGTCAACAAGCGACTGCTCTAATGAGAACGCTTCTCTCGAAGGAAGGACCACCTCTTTTGATAGATCAGCCTGAAGAGGATCTAGATAATGAGCAGATCAGAGCTATTGCGGACCGGATTTCCGAAACCAAACATAACAGACAACTAATCTTCGTAAGTCATAACGCAAATATCGTTGTGAACGGTGATGCGGAATTGGTTGTGCATTTCGATTATGCCCCGTCGACCGCGACTCAGGGAGTAATTGAGCGGACGGGCTCCATCGATTACGAACCAATTAAGGAAATCATTACGTCGGTAATCGAAGGTGGGCGTGAGGCCTTCGAGTTACGTCGAGAGAAATACGGTTTCTAGTTTCGCATTATTGGCCAAGCTATCCGGAGCAGTATTTGGTTGGAATGGCCCTCGGTTAAGTCGAGGCAGATTGATTTTATTGGAATTCACCATGATCCAAATCGCTAAAGGAAACCTGCTCGTAGCCCCGGTTGACGCCCTTGTAAACACCGTGAATACCAAGGGGATCATGGGGAAGGGTATCGCTCTGCAATTTAAGCAGGCGTTCCCGGCAATGTTCGGGGATTACGAACGGGCTTGCAAAGCGGGTGAGGTGCGACTTGGGAAAATGTATGTTTATGATCTCGGTGGCTTAGCTGGTCCGCCGCATTGGATCGTCAACTTTCCAACCAAGGGGCATTGGCGTGAACGCAGCCGGCTGACTGATATCGAAACCGGTCTGGAAGATCTAGTTACTACTATTCGACGATTGGGAATTCGGTCAATCGCGATACCACCGTTGGGTTGCGGCAACGGAGGTTTGAATTGGACCGATGTGCGTCCGCGCATTGAGGCAGCCTTTACCAACCTACCTGACGTTAACGTACTTTTGTTCGAACCGGAAAGTGGAACCCAACGCTCAGCTCCCTTACCAACAAGCGTGTAAACGAAAGGGTCCATTCGTCGCTCTCATCCATGAGCCCCATTGACTACACAGAAGAGCTTCTTGTCGAGCAGCCCGCGATTGACCTCTTCGCGGAACTTGGTTGGGCGATTGTCTCAGCAACGGAAGAATCCTTTGGTGCGACTGGCACGCTTGGACGCGAAACCAAGTCGGAAGTCGTCCTCATCCCGAAACTTCGTGAGGCGCTGGAGCGGATCAATCCATCGCTGCCTTCTGACGCAATCAACTCGGCAATCGATGAGCTTGCACGCGACCGGTCGGCGATGAGTCTGGCGGCTGCGAACCGGGAAGTTTGGGATTTGTTGCGAGATGGTGTCGCAGCGTCCGTTGCAGATAAAGAGCGCGGCGGGCTGAAGACCGAGCGGGTTCGGCTCGTCGATTGGGACAATCCGCAGGCCAACGACTTTTTGCTCGTGAGCCAGATGACGATCACGGGCGAGCTTTATACCTGCCGGCCTGACCTGATCGGTTTCGTCAACGGGCTGCCGTTTGTCGTGATTGAGCTTAAGAAACCCGGTGTCCCTGCTCGGCAAGCATTCGATGAAAACTTGACGAGCTACAAGCATCTCCAAAACGGAATCCCCGCGCTCTTTTGGTACAACGCGTTCTTGATCGCTTCGAACGGCGCCGACAGCCGGGTGGGTTCGCTGACGGCGGAGTGGGATCGATTCACGGAGTGGAAGCGGATCGAACGCGAGGACGAGCCGCGGCGGGTGTCGTTGGAAGTGATGCTTCGCGGGCTCTGCGAGCCGACACGACTTTTGGATTTCATCGAGAACTTCACCCTCTTTTCCTGGCACAAGAGCGGCCTGGTCAAAGCCATCGCGCAGAATCACCAATACCTGGGAGTTAATTCGGCGATTCGGTCATTTCTTAAGGTACGGGAGCGGCAACTCGCCGAATCCCTCACCCCATCCCCTCTCCCAAAGGGCGAGGGGCAATATCGCGGCGGGCTCAGGTTTTCGGGTTTGCTTGATCGAGCACGAGAACTTCGTCAGAAACAGACGCCAGCGGAAGCACTCGCGTGGGAGCTTCTGCGAGACCGTCGCTTCTTGGGTCTTAAGTTTCGACGGCAGCATCAGATAGGAAACTATATCGCCGATTTTTTCTGTGCTGAACATGGTCTAGTGGTCGAATTAGACGGTGAAGTACACCGGACACAGCGTGTTGCCGCTAAAGATTCATCCCGCGATGCTGCGCTTCAAACACTAGGCTATAAAATTGTGAGATTCTCGAATCAGTTAGTAATCGAGCAAACGAAGTACTTTCTAGAGCAAATCGCTTTGGCAGCTCAAATCCCCTCTACCACTGGGAGAGGGGTTGGGGGTGAGGGTAAGACACCGAGTTCAAATGGAATCGGTGTCTTTTGGCAGACGCAGGGATCGGGCAAAAGCTTTGCGATGGTTTTCTTCGCGCAAAAAATCCTGCGCAAGGTGCCAGGCAACTGGACCTTCGTCATCGTGACTGACCGGGTGGAACTAGACGAGCAAATCGCCAAGACCTTCGCAGCTTGCGGCGCGGTGAGCGATGCGAACGTTTGTCATGCCGAAACCAGCGCGGAACTGCGAGAGCTGCTGGCGGGCAATAACCGCTACGTGTTCACGCTCATTCACAAGTTTCAGACGCCTGAGCTGCTCTGTGACCGGCGCGATGTAATCGTGCTCACCGACGAGGCGCATCGGACGCAGTACGATACGCTGGCGCTCAACATGCGCTCGGCTCTGCCCAACGCGCTATTTCTCGCGTTCACCGGTACACCGTTGATCGCCGGCGAAGAACGCACTCGCGAGGTGTTCGGCGATTACGTTTCGATCTACGACTTCCAGCAATCGGTGGAGGACGGCGCGACGGTGCCGCTCTTCTACGAGAACCGCACGCCGGAGCTGCATCTCGACAACCCCAATCTCAACGACGACATCTACGAGCTGATCGAAGCAGCCGACTTGTCGGAAGAAGCGGAGAAACGGTTGGAGCGCGAGCTGGGGCGGCAGTATCATCTGATCACGCGCGATGACCGGCTGGAGACTGTCGCGAAAGATTTGGTGCGCCATTTTCTCGGGCGCGGCTTTCAAGGCAAGGCGATGGTGGTATCCATCGACAAGCCGACCGCTTACCGCATGTACGACAAAGTCCAGAAGTACTGGAAGGAAGAGCGCGAGCGGGTGGAGATGGCGCTCATGCGTGGCAGGCCGTCGAACGAAGAACGGGCCGAGCTTGAGGAGCGGCTGAACGTACTCAAAACCGTCGACATGGCTGTCGTAGTTTCGCCGGGACAAAACGAGGTCGAGGAGCTGAAGGCGATCGGGATTGACGTTGTGCCGCACCGAAAGCGCATGAACGCGGAAAAGCTCGATGAAAAGTTTAAGGACCCGGCCGACCCGTTTCACTTGGTGTTCGTGTGCGCCATGTGGCTGACCGGCTTCGATGCGCCGAGCTGCTCGACGATCTATCTCGACAAGCCGATGCGCAATCACACGCTGATGCAAACCATCGCGCGCGCTAACCGCGTTTATCCGGGCAAACAGAGTGGCTTGATCGTCGACTACGCCAACGTGTTTGCGTCCCTAGAAAAAGCGCTGGCGATCTACGGCAAAGGGCGCGGCGGCGAGACGCCGCTGCGCGATAAGAAAGAGCTGGCGGAACAGTTGAGACTGGCTGTTAAAGAAACAACGGCATTCTGCCACCTACACGGAATAGACCTGGCGAAGATCGAGGCGACCTCGATCGCCAACTTCGCCCGCGTGGGCGCGATCCAGGACGCGGCGGACAAGCTCATGGCGCCGGAAAACGTCCGGCGCGATTTCTTGAGCAAAGCGGGTCTAGTCGGAGCGCTGTATCGAGCGGTCAAGCCTGATCCCGCGGCCCTGGAGCTTGCTCCGCGCTGTGGGTGTCTTTTGGCAATCGCGGAACGGATTCGGACGACTACAGACCCGCCGGATATTTCCCAGGTCCTAGAAGGTATTCAGGAGTTACTCGACCAGTCCATTGCCGCTGTGCCGTTCACGATCGGCGATAAGATAGGTGGTTATTTCGATCTTTCGAAAATCGATTTCGAGGCGTTAAGGAAAAAGTTCGACAAGAACAAACCGACGAACACCGATCTGGAACACCTCAAGGCGGCGGTGCGAAGTGCGCTTGAACGCATGGTACGGCTGAACCGCACGCGCGCCGATTACCTGGAAAAGTTTCAGGAGCTGATCGAAAGCTACAACGCCGGCAGCCGCAATATCGAAGAAATCTTCAAAGAGCTGCTCGATCTATCGAAAATCCTCACTCAAGAACAAACCCGCCATGTACGCGAGAACCTGAGCGAAGAGGAGCTGACTATCTTCGACATCCTGACTCGGCCCGGACCCGACTTGACGGGTGAAGAGCACGAGGAGGTAAAAAAAGTCGCACGCCAACTTCTGGAGCGATTGAAGGAGCTGCTAGTCATCGGCTGGCGGCAGAGAGTTGGCAGCCGCGCTCGTGTGCGCCTGGCAATCGAAGACGCACTGGACGACGGTTTGCCGCGTGCCTACTCAAAAGAGCTTTTCCAAACTAAGTGCACGGCGATCTTCGAGCATGTTTACGAGAGCTATCAGGGCGAGGGGAAGAGCGTTTACTCGGTCGGCGTGTAATTTGTTTTCGAATCTGAACGACGAGCGACGGTGACATCTAAGACAGAACTATGAATATTATCGGCGGCAACCTGTGAAGGTGGACGCATAATGAGCAGTGGTAGTTCGAGCTTGCGCCCGCACGGGGGTTACCGGAGGCTGCGCTCATTT
>Ga0137375_10010256_pt1 | contig 11098 bp, 7 predicted proteins | sample SagtaG_24_FD_104936 | JGI IMG/M metagenome (GOLD analysis project Ga0137375, IMG submission 104936) | Vadose zone soil microbial communities from Sagehorn Ranch, Mendocino, California, USA - Sage1_R_113_16 metaG | ecosystem: Environmental > Terrestrial > Soil > Vadose zone | place: USA... | reverse complement strand
GACCTACCTGTCCATCGTGACACTAAGGTCAGAATAACGAAGGAGTTATAGAATGACTTGGGGTTCCCTCGATTCCCATTCTTGGATGAAATCCAAGTGCTGCAATTTGATCTCCAACCGTTCGCATACTGTCGAAGGTTACCGCAGTCCTGAGGCGAGGACATCACTTCTTCCAGTAAGGTTGCGTGAGGCATAAGGGAGTCAAGTGATAACTGTGTGACTCATCGAGAATTGAGAGATTTTCGCCCTGTGGTCCGCTTATCTTTGCCGAAGTATCTGTAACAACGAGTTACTGGCCCCATTCAAACTCGCGGAGCGCATCACCCTCGCGCCAAGCCGGTTTCCAGCTCAAGTCCTTTAAGAAGGTACTCCCAAACGCTTCATCATATCCTTGAAGCGGGAATCGCTCCGGAGCGCGTCCCACTTGGGTTCATGAAAAATCGAAGGAATGAAAGGCGATTTTTCTTGATACGCCTTTTCCAGCCACGCGAATGCCTGGTCCTTGTCGCCGAGCCCAAGATAGACAACCGTGACAAAGTATGGATCGACGTAGATTTGTCTTGACTGATCATTGAGCTGCTGAAGAATCTTTACCGCTTGCTCACGCTTGCCCCATTTAGCGTAAGCATAGCCTGTTTCGCTGGTGACGATGGGCGGTGCCTGGCCGAAGAGTTCCTTCACGTGATCCAATTCACTAATGGCTTCCTGATATTGCTTCATCTGGGCCAGGGTGCGACCGAGTCCGTAATAGCCAATCAGGTTATGTGGCTCCAGTTTCAAAGCGTCGCGATAGTCTTTGACGGATTCATCAAATCGCCGCGCGTAATAAGAATTGCAACCCAACTCGGTGGTCAGAGGAATGGAAAGCGGGTCATCCTCCAGTGCCTGGTGTAGAGTTCGCTCAGCTTCACCAGTACGGCCAGTGGATTCCAGAAGGTGGGCTGTACAGGTGAAGGCTTCGAGATTTCGTGGAACGACCACGCCGTTGTTGGTCAGTTCCTGTTTTGCTTTCTCCCAGTCCCAATTGTAAAGCAGCGCGACTATTCCGAGAACCGCGTGCGGATCGGAAAGGCCGCTGTCTATCTCCAGGGCCCGCTTGGCGGACTCCTTGGCCTTGGGCATCGCTTCTCTGGGTGCGTCAAAATACATTCCCAGCACCAGGTAACGCATTGCCATGTCCGAGTACGCCAAAGCGAACGTGGGATCCAAGTCCAACGCCTGGCGATAGAAATTGATTGATTGGTTTATGCTTGCAGGGTCTTCCTTATTTCCAAAATAATGGCCTTTCAGATAAAGCTTGTAGGCTTCAACATTTTCAGTCGGACGCTTGTTTAGCTCCGCTTTTTCCGGGTCGCTTAATCTCAACTTCAGGTTGTCCGCAATCTCTCGCGCGATTTCGTTCTGAGTGGCAATGATGGCCGTGGCGTCACGCGTGTAGCGCTGGCCCCAAATGTGGTCGTTGTCACTTGCATCGACTAGCTCAACGTTGATAACCAGTTGATCGCCAATCTGCTGCACATCACCCTTCAGAACCGTGCGGACTCCTAACTCTTTACCAACCTTCTGCGCGTCGGTCTCTTTCCCTTTGTAGTAAGAAACGGCGTTGCGTGATTTCACTTTCAGCTTCGGCAATTGCGAGAGATTGTTGATGAGATTCTCGGTGATCCCGTCGCTCAGGTATTCCATATTCTGGTCGCTGCTGCGGTTTGAGAGCGGCAATACCGCAATCGAATCAATAGCTGCGGCAGCAGGTGAGGTCGTTCGCCAGCGATAAACACCAAAGCCGAGCGTGATCAGAAGCAGCAGCGACACGGTTGCGAGCGGCGCGGGACGCAAGTACCAATACTGGCGACCCGTCGCCGATTTTCTCGACCGATTCACCGACCCTAAAGGAAGTTTCACCGTTGCGAGGTCGCTGGTGCGGACTGCGCTCAAGTCGTCAGCCACCTCACGCATGTTTTGATAGCGATGTTCTTTGTTTTTCGCGAGACACTTTCCCACGACGTGTTCCAAGGCTTGCGGGATTTCGGAATCGATCGATGAAAGGCCGGGAGGCTGAGTGTGCAGAATGGCGCCGATAGTTTCAGCCGCGCTGTCGTGTGCGAAAGGCCGCGCGCCGCTCAACATCTCGTACAGCACAATGCCGAAGCTGAAAATATCGGTTCTTTCGTCAACATGTTCGCCCCTAACTTGTTCGGGAGACATGTAGGCAACGGTTCCGAGGATCATTCCCGGCGTCGACAACATACTCATGGTCTCATCTTCACTCGATCCCTTCATGTTGTCGGTGGTCTTCGCAAGGCCGAAATCGAGAACCCTTGCGTGTCCTCGACTGGTGATCATGATATTGGAAGGCTTGATGTCGCGATGAACAAGATTGCGCCTGTGCGCTTCTGCCAGGGCGTCGGCTACTTGTGAAGCAATTCCGAGCGCGTCATTGGCCGAGAGGTGACCACGCTTCATTCGCGCGTCTAGTGTTTCGCCTTCGACATATTGCATCGCGATATAACCACGGGCGTTCTCTTCGCCTACTTCATAGATTGCACAGATATTCGGATGATCCAACGTGGCCGCGGTCTGTGCTTCTCGCAACAGGCGCTTCTGCGCGTGTTCGTCGTGAGCGCTGACCAGCGGCAATACTTTCAAGGCCACTGAACGCTTCAGGTTCGTGTCTTGCGCCAGATAAACTTCACCCATGCCGCCCTTGCCCAGAAGCGACAGAATCTCGTAATGGGTTATTGTGTCGCCGGCTTCGTACTCCTGGCCGGCCAGGATTCCAGCCGCGGCCTCGTAAGCAGGGGAATCGATGAAGCTGCCTTCTTTATCATGAGCGATGAGCAGAGACTCGACTTCCTCTCTCATCTGCTGATCGCCCGCGCATGCTTGATCAAAAAAAGCTTCCCTGGCGCTCGGCTCCAATTGCAGAGCGGAGTGAAACAAGTCATTTACCTTTTCCCAGTATTCAATCGCCATGATGCTAACGTTCCGAGATTCCTTCTATAGGTTCACGCGCAAATCGAAGGGAAAACCTCTCACATGCTGATGCGGTTGATGAATTCATCGAGATCTCGGCATTCAATACTCAGAACGCTGCTCCGTTATTCGTCGCCGGTCATCTCTTTTCTCAGCCACGCCCTGGCAAAAGTCCAGTCGCGCATGACTGTGCCGGGAGAGACGCATAAGACTTCGGCTGTTTCCTCGATGCTCAAGCCGCCAAAGAAACGTAACTCGACAATTTCACTCTGACGAGAGTTGATCTCCGCCAGAGTCTTCAAGGCGTCGTCAAGCGCAATTACGTTGGCAGCCTGCTCGCGCGAGACACTTTCAGCTTCGCTCAAAGAAACTTGTAGAGCGTGGCCGCCTCGTTTGAGGTTCTGTTGCTTGCGCGCTTGATCAACCAGAATGCGGCGCATTAACTGGGCGGCGATGCCGAAGAAGTGCGATCGGTTTTGCCAGTCCACCTGCCTTTGATCCACGAGCTTCAGATAAGCTTCATTGACGAGCGCCGTCGTTTGCAGCATGTGACCGGGTTTTTCGCGCTGCATGTACTGATGAGCCAGCCGGCGCAGCTCCTCATGAACCAACGGCATCAACTGCTCCAGCGCCGTCTGGTTCCCGCCGCTCCATTCCTTCAGCAGCGTCGTTATCTCTTGGGGTGAGCGTGTCATAAGGTCGTAAGCGCAGGCTATTCAAGACCCTTTGCAAGAGACGCAGAGTATACATCGTTAGAGGTTTTGACCACCATTTGCGCGTTAGTAAGTAAGAAGAAGAATCATCGGGGAAGCCGGCGCTTAGTTTTGGGCCAAGTCCAAAGAGCGTCCCTTTCTACCCAACCTTACTCTTACGTTGAAAATGAAGGAGAACAAAAATGAAGAACATCGCGAACCGGTTTGTAACAGTAGCCCTACTGGCAACAGCGGTAAGCGCGCTTGCGTTAATTTCCACGGTCGAACTATCCAGGAAGGTCGCAGCGAAGTCTGTTGCGCCACCCGCTCAGAGCAACGTCACGATCTTTGCCACGGGGTTGAACAATCCGCGCGGCCTGAAGTTTGGGCCTGACGGCAACCTCTACGTTGCTGAAGGCGGTGTCGGCGGAACGAATTCAACCGTAGGCACTTGCGACCAGGTGCCGTTTCCGATCGGCCCCTACACAGGTAGCACTACGGGCGCCCGCATTTCCAAGATTGATCAAAACGGCAACCGCACCACGTTTGTAGACAACCTGCCGTCCAGCCAGACCAGTGCCGACTCGGGCTTTCTGGTTTCCGGTGTCGCGGATGTGGCTTTCATCGGCGACACGCTCTACGCCATCTTGTCCGGCGCCGGGTGTTCGCACGGTGTTGCAGGCACGCACAACGCAATCTTACGTGTCAACGCCGATGGTACGACGACGGAAATCACCAACTTGAGCGCCTTTCAGCAGGCGAATCCCGTTAAGAATCCCGAACCCGATGATTTCGAACCCGATGGCACATGGTACAGCATGGTGGCAGTTCGCGGAGATCTGTACGCGGTCGAGCCAAATCACGGCGAGTTGGATAAGATCACAACCGACGGCAAGATAACGCGCGTGACCGACATCTCTGCGAGCCAGGGCCACAATGTGCCAACTGCGATTGCCTACGACGGCAACTTCTATGTAGGCAACCTTAATACTTTTCCGATTGTTGAGGGCTCCTCGAAGGTCTTGAAGATCACGCCAAGTGGCCGGATCGAAGTGTCGGTTGAAGGACTAACCACGGTCCTCGGCGTCGCGTTTGATCATGAGAGCCGTATGTACATTCTGGAGAACACGACCGGTAACCCATTCCCGACGCCCTTTACGGGTAAGATCCTGCGAGTGAATCATTCAGGAGCCGTGGAAACAATCGCATCGGGTCTGTTCCTGCCAACGGCGATGACCTTCGGACCTGACGGTGCACTCTATGTTTCGAATATAGGCTTTGGCCCACCACCAATCGGCCTGGGACAAATCGTCAGAATCGAAGTGCCAGAGTGAAGGGCTCATTTCGACCTGCCTTCAATTGTCGTGGCTTTGACCAGACGAGCCCGCAAGTATCGACCTTGGCTGCTGGCGTCCTAAAATTGAGTTCTTGCAGGCCCTCTCTGAACGGCAAGTGGCTGTCGGTCGAGACACAAGACCTCGAGAGGGCCGAGATAATGTGCGGCCAGTCGCCGCGTTGACCTGACTGACGATCCATAGCGCACTGACCGTGACTGGGCTGTGGGCGTGCGTCCTGACAACCGTACATTTCAACGGCCTCACCAGTCACAATCGCCAGCAAGACACCGTTGCCAAACTAGATATCTGCGTGTGGGCCAATGTCGGGTTGGCGCCATTTGCCTTCAGGCAATACCTCTAAGACTGGACTTGTACTTTCGGCAAACGGATGCTTCCGTTTTCACTTTGGGTAGAAGGAGTTACATCCAACATCCGTGCAACTCTTCGACCGTAAATCCCCAAAGTAGCGATATTCATGCCGCTTATGCCCAGAAGGGAAAAAGTCTCCGCGGCAGGTTCGCGCTCCTGCGCTTTCGCTTCAAGCCCATTGTTGATTTCAGCTCGAGTCTGCTTCACTTGATTGCCCGGGATGCACACAACGAACAGCCGAAGAAATCTACAGCCACGGAAAACGCGCGTCCATTAAAGGTCCAATAAGCGTTCCCGTGAGTCTCGGGAGCGCCGTAGAGTGCTATCCATGCCGCTAAGTTCCGTTGAATTACAATAGGTCGCTTCTCTTTCACGGCGGCGACACGGGTTCGACTCCCGTACGGGACGCCAAACTTGAATCTAGCCCGCAGGTAACTGAAAGCTAAGCAAGTTGTAGCGGTTCGATAACTCTGACCATCGAAGATCAAATCATCAGGAAAAGAACTTTTTGGAACCTCTGTTTTTGATCCGCGGAGCATTGCGTCGAAAACATCTGTCCAACCTATGCAAGGTTTGCAGAGCAAAACACGAAGGCTGCAATAGTGAGTTTGCACAACAAGCCGTGTCTCGGGGTTTTGTCTATTGATGGAGGAGTAAGTTCAAAGGCGCCCATTAGTCACCGGCTCCGAACTCTTTGTAAACGAGTTCAACGGCGGGCCGCACGTTTAAGGCACGTTACAGCACTTTCGTGTATCTCGAAAACAGCATTAGCATTGGTTCATGTTGACCAAGAGTCGAACATTCTTGCTCGTTGGTGTTGTCATTGCTTTTCTACTAATGCTTTGGCTAGTTCTCGCGCGAAATTGTCCGAGCGTCGGGTTTGCTCTCACCAGTAGGGCCCGAAGCCTTCACCGTTTAAAGAATAGAACTGCATTTCCGAAGGAGTCCGACTTCGATTTGAGAATTACGCTCGATAAGTTACTTCAGCCAGGTGACGATACTAATCGATGGTCATCGGATCGTGCCGCGAAAATTCAGGGGCAGGTGATCGACGTGGCGTATGCGCACTCCGAAGCAGCAAACTGTTTTAGCCTCCGTCGACGCGACATCCACATTCTGGTTGCAAACCGCAAAGGTGCCGCAAAAAATGAGCAAGTCGTGCTCGAGGTCACGCCAAATCTAAGAGATTGGGCTGCCAAACGAGGAATAGACTGGTCCGAACAAAATCTACAAGCATTAGTTGGCCACTGGTGTGAATTCGAAGGCTGGTTATACTTCGACCCGGGTCATGCAGATCAATCCGAGAACACGGCCCCTCATAACGTGACGAACTGGCGCGCAACTGCATGGGAGCTTCACCCGGTTACGAAGATCACGGCCATTAAATAGGGGAAAATCCAACCAACTAGAAGCGACGATGCTCCCCGACTCTACTCTGCGCTCTCATCGTTGCATAGGTAGCTTGCTCGCGAGTGGGATATAACCAAACCAATTGGGGAACCACTCCTGAGAAGACAAAGAGAAAGTCGAAATTAGCCCGTCCATTTGCTTTCGCTTAGGGACTTTGTTTGCGCGTGACGGTCCTCGGTCGTTCCCCGCCGCCAGTTATGGGCGGCGTTTTCGTTTCAACATTTTCTACTGTGACCGGCACCTCGCTTTGCCTAGTTGCTGGTTCGGGACCCGTCTCGCGTGGCTCCGATCTGACAGAGGCATCCGGCGTCTTTACGACCGCTTGTTCCTTCACCGCTTTTCTGGCGACCGAAGACGATTGCTTCTTTGTCTCAATAACAGGTTCCTTAGGCGAATAAACACGCGCACCTACCGAATTAACCTCTCGAAGAATCTCCTGCCGAACAGCGCCTGATTTTGCATCACTCGAAGGCGCTTTTCGTGAGTCGTCAGAGCTGGGTCTTTCAATCAACTTTGCCTCCCCGCCACTCTGCGTCTCTTCAACTGTCGCCACTGCTTGAGTTGGGCTGACAGTCCCACTTACCTTGCCTTGCGAATTCGAAATCAAGGCCGATTCGGGAGACTCAGTAATTGAAGTCGACACTGATTGACCGGCAGTATCCACGGTGGGCGGCGGCGGAGCAGAGCTAACTGTCACAACCTCTGAGATCGTCATATTCAAAAAAACAATCACCGCCAGAGCGAGGACTGAAACCAATGCGAGCATCGCCAGCATCAGTTGTTTTAAGCTCAGTTTCGTTTTGACGAGGAACTCGGTAAGCGGCGAGTAGCGATCCGCCTTCGTGCGTTCGCCCAACATTACTGTGGCAAACGATGCTTCACCACCCAGGACCTGAGATTCATCCAGTAATTGAACTCGCGAAGCGGACCTGCGTTCACGATAGTCGTCGACGCTACCGGTTGAGATCGGCTCCCAGGAGTTTTGCGGTTTGAGAACGCTCTCTTCGAAGGGTTGATTCAGAGGGACAGTGGCAAACGATGCCTCTCCGTGAAGCACCTGCGACTCATCCAGTATTCGAACCTGGCGAGGAGTATCAACGACCAGGCCTTCCTTCTCCGTGTTCGGAGACATCAGGTCGATGTACTGAGCCTCAACTCGCTTACCGTGCAGGGTTGTTTCATCTTCTTCCTCGTAGTCAGGCGCCCAGACAGACGAAGGCGAAAGGTCAACATTGTCTGGGGATTCCAGCCACTCCTGTTCATCAGCAATTCGATGACTATTTCGTGGCATTAGAGCTGACATGACAACTCTCCCTTATTCCTGATCAACATGCCACGGTTGATGAGCCGGGGCCTGAGCACTGATCGAATCACGCGTAACGCTTGTCAAAATCGAATTTTGATTGGTTGCCGCCTTAGCGGGCGGCTATCGGGAGCGCGCGAGACGATCGGATTTTCTGTATCCGAGTCAAAATCGATCTCGTCGGTCGGGCTTGGTGGTACTCTAGCGAGAAACCGCGGGTTCAGTCAAACAGGAAAAGCTTCGCCCAGCGGTCAGAGTCAGACAACAGCTAAGGAGTTAAGAGAGTGTTTCATCATTCAATCGGTTGGCTTTTTCTGTTCATCGGTATGAAGAAGACTTGCGGAACAATAATCATCGCTCTACTGATCTGCGGCTCGGTCTACCCTATCGCCCTGTTCCCTACGCAAATATTCGATAGCTTCGGCGATATTTGTTGTAATGATGAGAAAGCTCACCTGGATAATTTTGCTGTCGCCCTACAGACCCAACCCAACTCACAAGGCTACATTATCTTTTATGGTGGAAGACGCCAGAGCCATCCCTCCTGTCGCAGTCGGCAAAGGCTCCAACGACGCGGAGAGTCCCAAGCCCGTGCCGCGCGCTTGAAACCGTATCTTGTTAACTTGCGAGGCATTGACCCCGCGCAAGTGATTGTCATCGATGGCGGCTACCGTGAATCGTGGACGGCGGAGTTGTGGGTTGTACCCAAGGGCGCGACTCCACCAACCGCAGCACCAACGGTTCAGCGGAACGACATTAGGTACAGAAAAGGTCGAATCAATAAACATGATTACAAATGTCAGGTGTAGGTTTGCGCTTACGCTTGTACATTTAACGCACCACCCCACACGTCGTTGGACCGCAGCGCGGCGCCCGCGCCGATCTTCGAGCGGATTTCGTAGCGACCGAGTTTTGTTCCGGCATCAAGAGTCATCGTTTCAAGCAAGGCTAGAACTTCGAGAATTTGGTAATGGTTATTTCAACTTTTGAGTTTAAGCTCGCAAATGCGTAGCATTCCTCTCCCTTTATAGGTCAACGCGCCGCAATAGATCCGTAAAACGCGAATCGTTGCGCAGGCTGTCGAGGGTTGGATTCACTCTAAAGCTGACCATTTGTACATCGTGTTGGTCATACGCTTTGTTGAGCCATTCGAATGCGAGATCTTTCTGGCCCAGTGCCGCATGGATTTCGGCAATGAAATGCAGCGATACGTTGGGAGATGCCTGATCGCTCTCCAGACTCGCCTTTATGAGTTCGTCAAGAATCTTCGATGCTTTACTACGTTTGCCTGACTTGGCGTGACCATGTCCGATGAGCGCGCGTACGGCGAGCGCTGCAGTGGTGTCACCCTCTACAAGCGCCAGCGCCTTTTGATATTCAGCCATCGCCTTGTCAAACAGGCCCTGCTGGACATAGACATTTCCCAGCACGCTGTGGGCTGCGGGAAAGTTGGCTTCCAGCTCGATGACCTTCAGAAGGTGCTCTTCCGCACGCTGATAATCGCGCGCAAGATATGATGTCAACCCGGGTGTCATGTTCATCAAGAGTGAAAGAGGATCGAGCTCAACTGATAATTTTGCTTCGAGGGCGGCCTCCTCATGCCGACCCATGTTCGCGAAATAGACCGCAGACCAATGATGAGCTTCCGGGTAACTTGGAGTAAGCTTCAGCGCTTGCCGCAACTCGTTTTCCGCCCCGCGAAAGTCCCAGTCATAAATGAATTTGAAGAATCCAAGTGAAGCATGAGCTTCGCCAAGCGTGTCGTCGACCTCGAGAGCTCTTCTCATCGCTTCCTTCGCTTCGCTTGGCCGCGCCCAATAGTTATAACAATCACCCAGGCCCACGTAAGCCAGGCCATAGTTCGGATCCTTTTCAATTGCTTGCTTGAAATGTTCGATTCCTCTCTGCACGCCATCGGGAGTTAGTTTGTTGAAGTAGTAACGACCCTTCAGGTAGCAGTGATAAGCTTCGGCATTATTTGTCTGGCGTCGGGGCAGTTGTTGTTGCTGGTAACGCGTGAGCTTCACGTGCAGCTTGCCCGTGATTTCGTGGGCAATCTTCTCCGGCATTGTAAGAATGTCTGCCGCCTGCCGTGTGTACTGACCTCCCCAGATGTGGCTGTCGTCGCGGGCGTCGACTAGTTCGACGCCAATAGAAAGCATATTTTCGTGTTTAGAAACGCGACCTAAAACAACCGCCTGCACATGCAGATCCCTAGCCACCACTGACGCGTCTGTTTCGCGATCCTTATAGCGAAAGGTCGAGTTGCGCGACATAACTTTGAGCTCGACCAACTGCGAAAGGTTATTTATGAGGCTCTCAGTGATTCCATCCGCGAGATATTCAAGATCTGGATCTTGAATCACATTCACGAACGGTAACACCGCAATAGCGTTTATCGGTGGTCTAACAAAATCATCGCGTACCTCCGTGACGTCTGCCACGAAGCGATATCCACGCCACGGGACGGTCTCGATGTATTGATGTTCGCGTGGCCGTTCTCCCAGGGCGGTTCTCAAGGTGGAGATATTGCGAGCAATACTTCCCTCTTCCACTGCGGTGTTGGGCCAAACGAGCTTTATTACCTCGTCTTTGGTTAAAAGGTGACCGCGGTTTTCCAGGAGAACAAGAAGAACATCGAAAACCTTCGGTGTCAGTGGGACGACCTCGCTATTGCGAAGCAGCCGTCGCTCGCGCGTGTCAACGCGAAAGGGGCCAAACTCGTAACAGGTGTTCGTCTGCCAGAACATCGTCTTGATTCCAGCTTTCCGGGCTTTTTCCGAAATTTCTCCGAACTCGCGAAGGACTTAATTCTGCACGGATACTACCTTAAAAGAGGTCGCAGTGATTTTAGTTAAGCACCCCGTCGTGGAGCAACAGCATTCTCAACAATGAAAGGAAAGAGCAATGAATGAAGTCGAAAAAGAGATACGGCAGCTGGAGGAAGAACTGACTCAAAGCGAGATGAGCGTCGATGTTAACACTCTCGATCGAATTTATGCCGACGATATTAT